>Ga0207696_1002065_pt1 | contig 10141 bp, 9 predicted proteins | sample KBSS54metaG_FD_184403 | JGI IMG/M metagenome (GOLD analysis project Ga0207696, IMG submission 184403) | Switchgrass rhizosphere microbial communities from Kellogg Biological Station, Michigan, USA - KBS S5-4 metaG (SPAdes) (version 2) | ecosystem: Host-associated > Plants > Roots > Rhizosphere >...
CGCATGCAGTTCGAACACGCCGAGGCTCCTGGCCTGGAAGCGCAACCGGAACTGGTCGGTGAAGAGGTCGATGTGGCCCTCGCCACCGCCCCGGTTCGCAACGAGCAGAAGCTGGGCCGCAACGAACTGTGCTACTGCGGTTCGGGCAAGAAATTCAAGCATTGCCACGGGCAGATCCAGTAAACCCCGTTTCAATCGCTGAAATACCCGCGCCGCGACCGGCACCAGCCGTCGCGGCGTTTTGCCATTTACACCACCGCCACTACGCTTGGCGGTGCTGACATCATTGAGTAAGGAGCGCATTCATGGCTGTTGGTCTTGGTCCTTTGCCAACGTTGCACCCGGTTGCCGGTTTTGAACTCGGTATCGCTTCGGCCGGCATCAAGCGCCCGGGGCGCAAGGATGTCGTCGTGATGCGTTGCGCCGAAGGTTCCACCGTGGCGGGCGTGTTCACGTTGAACGCTTTCTGTGCAGCGCCGGTGATCCTGGCCAAGAAACGCGTGCAGAACCCGGTGCGCTACCTGTTGACCAACACCGGCAATGCCAACGCCGGCACCGGCGAACCGGGCCTGGCTGCCGCCGAGCGCACCACCGCCAAACTGGCTGAACTGACCGGCGTGGATGCCAGCCAGATCCTGCCGTACTCGACCGGCGTGATCGGCGAGCCGCTGCCGGTCGAGAAAATCGAAGGCGCCTTGCAGGCCGCACTGGACGATCTGTCGGAAAACAACTGGGAAGCTGCCGCCACCGGCATCATGACCACCGACACCCTGCCAAAAGGCGCCAGCCGCCAGTTCCAGCATGACGGCGTGACCATCACCGTCACCGGCATCAGCAAGGGCGCGGGCATGATCCGTCCGAACATGGCGACCATGCTCGGTTACATCGCCACCGACGCCAAAGTCTCCCGCGATGTGTTGCACAACCTGATGCTGGACGGCGCCAACAAGTCGTTCAACCGCATCACCATCGACGGCGACACCTCGACCAACGACTGCTGCATGCTGATCGCCACCGGCAAGGCTGCGCTGCCGGAAATCACCCGTGCCGAAGGCGAGCTGTTCGCCAAGCTGAAACAGGCCGTATTCGAAGTGTGCATGGACGTGGCTCAGGCCATCGTGCGTGACGGCGAAGGCGCGACCAAGTTCGTGACCGTTGAAGTCAACGGCGGCGGCAATCACCAGGAATGCCTGGACGTCGGCTACACCGTGGCCCACTCGCCGCTGATCAAGACTGCACTGTTTGCGTCCGACCCGAACTGGGGCCGCATCCTCGCCGCCGTCGGCCGTGCCGGCGTGCCGGATCTGGACGTGAGCAAGATCGACGTGTTCCTCGGCGACGTGTGCATCGCAAGCCGTGGCGCCCGCGCCGCGACCTACACCGAAGCCCAGGGCTCGGCAGTGATGCAGCAGGAAGAAATCACCATCCGTATCGAACTGGGTCGCGGCGATTGCAGCGAAACCATCTGGACCACCGACCTGTCCCACGAGTACGTGAAGATCAACGCCGAATACCGCACTTGATCTAACCTGAGACCGGGTCGCCTGCATCGCCAGCAGGCTGGCTCCCACAGGGATTTGTAAGCGACACAGATCCAATGTGGGAGCGAGCCTGCTCGCGAAGATGGCCGACCAGGCACTGTAGATTCTGGCCTGTCCCTCCTGATGAAAGGCACCTAACCATGTCCTTGCACCTGATCATCGGCGACAAACTGCTTTCCTCCTGGTCCCTGCGGGCGGCGCTGGCGCTTGAACTGACCGGCGCGCCCTACACCGAAGAACTGGTCAAACTCGGCAAACCCGACACCCGTGAGCGGCTGCTGGCGCACTCGCCGACCGCCAAGGTGCCGCTGCTGAAAACCGCCCGTGGCACCGTCGCCGATTCTCTGGCGATTGCCGAATACCTGGCCGAACAGTTTCCTTCCGAACAACTCTGGCCGACCGATATCGCCGCCCGCGCCCAGGCCCGATCCGCCTGCGCACAGATGCACAGCGGCTTCTTCGCCATGCGCAACCACATGCCGTTCAACCTGAGCCACGACGCGCCGCTCAACCCGGTGCCGCCGGAAGTGAAGCTCGATGTCGAGCGCATGCTCGCGCTGTGGGCCGAATGCCGCGCCGTCGCGACCGAGCCTGGGCCTTACCTGTTTGGTCGGGTGTCGCTGGCCGATGCGTTCTTCGCACCGATTGCCGTGCGCTTGCGCACCTATCACGTGAAGTTGCCGGCCGATGATGAAGCCTATGTTGAAACCGTCTACCAATGGCCGGCCTTCAAGGCCTGGCAAAAGGCAGGACTGGAGGAGTTGCAGTCGTGAAACGTGTACACGTCGCCGCCGCCGTCATTCGTGACGACAGCGGCAAGATTCTGATCGCCCGCCGTGCCGATACCCAGCATCAGGGCGGCCTCTGGGAATTTCCCGGTGGCAAGGTCGAAGGCGATGAGTCGGTGCAAACCGCGCTGTCTCGCGAGCTGCACGAAGAATTGGGCATCGTCGTCGGTGCCGCCCGGCCGCTGATCAAGGTGCGCCATGATTACCCGGACAAGCAGGTGTTGCTGGATGTCTGGGAAGTCTCGAGCTTCACCGGCGAACCCCACGGTGCCGAAGGCCAGCCATTGGCGTGGGTTTCGGCCAAGGAGCTGACGGATTACGAATTCCCGGCGGCCAACCAGCCGATCGTCGCGGCAGCGCGTCTGCCCGCTGAATACCTGATCACCCCGGAAGACCTGGAAACCCCGGCTTTGCTGCGCGGCATCCAGAAGGCGATTGCCGGCGGTATCAAACTGATTCAGTTGCGTGCGCCCAATGGCTATGACCCGAAGTACCGCGATCTGGCGGTAGATGCGGTCGGCCTCTGCGCCGGCAAGGCACAGTTGATGATCAAGGGTCCGTTCGAGTGGCTGGGCGATTTCCCGGCCGCTGGTTGGCACATCACCTCGGCGCAGCTGCGCAAGTACGCGGCAGCCGGGCGTCCGCTGCCGGCAGAGCGCTGGCTGGCGGCGTCCTGCCATAACGCTGAAGAACTGGCGCTGGCCGAGCAGATGGGCGTGGATTTCGTCACCCTGTCGCCGGTGCAGCCGACCCTGACTCACCCGGATGCACAGCCGTTGGGCTGGGAGCAGGCTTCGACGCTGATCGAAGGCTTCAGCAAACCGGTGTTTCTGTTGGGCGGAGTCGGCCCGGCGGAGCGCGAAAAAGCGTGGGATGCCGGGGCTCAGGGTGTGGCGGGGATTCGGGCGTTCTGGCCTGAGGTCTGATTTTGTATTGAGGCTGACGTCCCCTTCGCGAGCAAGCCCGCTCCCTCAGTTGAGTGCATTCCAACAGGAAGAACTCGATCAACTGTGGGAGCGGGCTTGCTCCGGGCGGCGTTCCGACGAAGGCGTCCTGACAGTCGCTACTGATCTGAAGGTTTCGCCGCCGGTTGCCACAGAATCTCGGCAATACCCTGACGCCGGGCGATCAGCCTGGCCGCCACAAAAAACAGATCCGACAAGCGATTGATATACGCCAGGCCAACCCCGGCCAACGGTTCGATCGCATTCAAATGCTGGCAACGACGTTCGGCACTGCGCGCCAGGCTGCGGCAGACATGCGCTTGGGCAATCAGCATCGAACCGCCCGGCAGAATGAAATTCTCCAGCGGCCCCAATTCCTCGTTCCACACATCAATGGCCGCTTCCAGCCGTTCGATTTCTGCTGTGTTGAGTGCCTGATATTCCGGCATCGCCAGCTCACCGCCAAGGTCGAACAACCGATGTTGGCAAGGCGCTAACACGTCGATCAATTCATTGAGCCCGGGGCAGGTTTCGCGTTCGGCGATCAATCCGGCCAGCAGTACGCCGACCTGACTGTTCAGCGTATCGACCTCGCCAATGGCCTCGATGCGCGGGTGATCCTTGGGCACCCGGCGGCCGTCGCCGAGTCCGGTTTCGCCTTTGTCGCCGGTGCGGGTGTAGATCTTCGACAAGCGAAAGCCCATGGTTTACCTCGGTAGTTGATTGGTTTCGGCGGCGATGGGTGCCGGTTGCGCCAGTGGCAGGCGCAGGGTGAAGCAGGTGCCTTGCCCCGGCGCCGACTGCACTTCCATCTGCCCTTTGTGGTTGTTGGTGATGATGAAGTACGACACCGACAGCCCGAGGCCCGTACCCTGGCCGATCTCCTTGGTGGTGAAGAACGGCTCGAAGGTGCGCTTGCGCACGTTCTCGCTCATGCCGATGCCGTTGTCCTCGACCTGAATCTCGGCCCAGGGCGGATTGAGCCGGGTGCGCAGAGTGATCCGTCCCGGCTCGCTGTCATCTTCGCGCTGGTGGATCGCCTGCGCGGCGTTTTTCAACAGGTTGAGCAGCACCTGTTCGAGTTCGTTGGCAGTGCCGGGTACCGGGCCCAGCGCCGGGTCGAACTGGCGAATGATCGCCTGACCCTTGAAGTCGAAGCCGATGGCCAGGTCGAAGTCGTTGCCGGCGATTTCCACGGCTTGATCGATCAGGGCCGGCAGGTCGCACGGCGCCATCTGGCGGTTGCTGCGGCGGCTGAAGCTGAGCATGTGGGTGACGATTTTTGCTGCCCGGGCGCCGGCCTGCTGGATGCCGTCGAGCAGTTGCGGGACTTCCCGGCCTTGAAGGTAACGGTTCACGGTATCGAGTTCGATGCCCAGTTGCTCGGCCTGCTCGAGGTTCTTCGGCAGGTCTGGCGACAGACGTCGGCGAATGTTCTGCACGTTGTGCAGGATCGCCCCCAGCGGGTTGTTGATCTCGTGGGCCATGCCGGCGGCGAGGCCACCGACCGACAGCATTTTCTCCGACTGCACCATCATTTCTTCCAGCGACAGGCGCTGGGTGATGTCGTCGATCCGGATCACCACGCCGCGCCCGGCGCCGCCCATCAACGGATAGAAGGTCAGGGCGTAGTGCTTGGGCTCGTCGTCCTTGAACCACGTCACCCGCTCGATTTTCGCCACTGTGTGTTGCTCGACGGTCTGCTTTAGTTGCGGCAGGAACGGCTTGAGCGGCTCGAAGGCGAGGAAGATCGGCTGGTTCAGCGCTTCGTCCAGCCGTGTACCGGAAAGCGCGCTGGCCTCCTGGTTCCACTGCGTGACATAGAGCTGTTCATCGAGGGCGATCAGCGCCGAGGGCATGGAGTCGATGATGCTGTTGAGGTAGTTCTGGAACCCGGTGAGTTTCTTCTCGATCTTGCTGCGCACCTGGACTTCCAGTTCCAGCTTGCGATTGGTGTGGCGGGTTTCTTCGGCCAGACCCTGGGCCTGATCGTAAGCCGCCTGGGAATCATCGCGGGCGCGCTTGAGCTGCTGCTCCCGGGCCTCGATGCGCGAAAGCATGGTGTTGAACGCCTCGGCCAGACTGCCGATTTCGTCATGGTTACCCCGGGAGGCGCGCAGGGCGTAGTTCTCCTCGCGGGTCACCTGGCGGGACAGTTCTTCCAGTTGATGGATCGGGCGGGTAATCAGGCGCTTGATCTGCCGGGCGATGACCAGCCACAGCAGCACGCTGAAAATCAGAATCCCTAGGCTGGCCGTGAGTGTGCCGGTGTAGAACGCGACTGGCAGCTCGCTGCTGGCCACCAACAGCAGGTGGCCCGGCGCAGTACCGGGGCGGGGCAGGGTGATGAGTTGATTGCTGCGAAACTCGGTCAGTTGCCAGGCTTCGATGTGCCGGTAGCGTTCCGGCAGTTTGAGTTTGTCGCCGTGCTGCAACTGCGCCAGACGTTCGCCTTTGCCGTCATATAAAGCGGCGGCACGCAGCGGGGAATAGCTGTCGAGTTCCTTGAGCAGGCGTTCGGCGCTTTGCGGCGACTGCAAGGCTTCGGCCACCAGACTCGGGTTCGACACCAGCCGGCCGATGGTCTGCAACGCCTGAGGCGCCATGCTTTCCTGGGAAATGTAATAGGCGGCGCTGATAAAGGTCAGGTTGGCGACCAGCAACACAGTGGTCAACAGCACCAGCAGAGCGGCCAGCAGTTTCTGGCCGACCGGCAGGTTTTCGAGACGCTGGCGCAATGGCATCAGGTTTATCGCAGCAAAGGAACAAGTGGCCAGCGTAGCCGCTGCTCAGTCGACGGGCAATCCGAGACTGTGCAGATGAGCGGTCAGCCGCTGCTGCAATTGCTTGAGATGCGGCAGGTTCAACTGATGACGCTCTGCGACCTTGCAGGCATGGCCGAGCAGATAGCTGATCTCGGTGCGGCGTTTATTGGCCACGTCCTGATACATGGACGAGAAGTTCGCCGCCGTGGCCTGGATCACCCGTTCGACCTCCTGTTGCAGGTTGTCTGCCGCAGCCGGTTGCCCGCAGCGTTCGAGCAGTTCGGTCAGTTCGCCGCACAGGGTGGCAACTTCGCAGTGATGTTGCTGCAAGCCGCCGTTGCGGCAATCGTGCAGCACCGTCAGTGGATTGATCGCACAGTTGAGCGCCAGCTTGCGCCACAGGCGGGTGAGGATGTCGGCGCTCCATTCATGGGGGATTTTCGCTGCCTCAAGATCGTCCAGCCAGATTGGGGCTACGGGATGACCGGCATCCCCCAGCCAGGTGTAGCCGTGGCCGGCGAATACCACGCGCCAGTCGCCGTCGCGAAAGGCACCTTCGGTGCTGGAGGCGCTGATGCAGCGGGCCTGCGGGACCCGCGCGGCGACTGCTTCCTGGCTGCCGAGGCCGTTCTGCAAAAGAATCAGTTCGGCGTCCGGTGCCAAGCGATGGGAAAGTCCGGCCACGGCCGCTTCGGCGTCGTAGGCCTTGCAGGCCACCAGCAGGCGGCGGATGGGGCCGGGACTGTCCGGGGTTTCACCGGGGATCGCGTAATGGCTGGCCACGCCCTGTTCAACGAGGGTCAGGCCACCCGCCGTTGCATAGTCGTGCAGGCGGTCGAGGTCGCGCAGGATCAGCCGGACCGGCAATCCGGCCCGTGCCAGACGCGTGGCCCAGAGCGTGCCGAGACTTCCGGCGCCCAAGACATGCCAGGGGGTGGACATCAGTTTTTCACTCGGTAAGGTACAGGCATGCAAGGCTCGCCGTGTCGGTGGGAAAAGACCCGTTATAATGAGCCCGATTTTAACCGCAAGCCAAGCGCGCCGCGTCCCGTACGAGCGCGCCTTTTTATTGGAGAGATTACATGCCGTCGTTCGACGTGGTATCCGAACTGGACAAACACGAACTCACCAACGCGGTCGAGAACGCCGTGAAGGAACTCGATCGTCGTTATGACCTGAAAGGCAAGGGCAGCTTTGAATTCAAGGAAAAGGACCTGACCGTCCACCTGACCGCTGAAGCCGATTTCCAGCTGGAAGCGATGATCGAGATCCTCAAGCTGGCCCTGGTCAAGCGCAAGATCGACGTGCAGTGCCTGGAAGTCAAAGACTCCTTCGCCTCGGGCAAACTGATGAAACAGGACGCCGTCCTCAAGGAAGGCATCGACAAGGAACTGGCGAAGAAAATCGTCGGCCACATCAAGGAAGCCAAGCTCAAGGTGCAGGCCGCCATCCAGGGCGAGCAGGTGCGTGTGACCGGCAAGAAGCGTGACGACCTGCAGGAGGCCATCGCGGCCCTGCGTGCCAAGGAATTCGGCATGCCACTGCAGTTCAACAACTTCCGCGACTAAGCTTTTCGGTCGGGAACCTCTCGGCGTTTAAAGCGTCCGAGGCCCAAGCAACGGCAGAAACGATTGAGCCCTTTAAGGCCCGGTCTTTCTGCCGCTGGTTTTTTACAGCCCGGGAAGCCGGCAATCAGGAGATAAAAGATGGATTTGAATGCTGAGGTGGACAACCTGGTCAAGGCATCCCAGGCGTGGATTCCGATGATCATGGAATACGGCAGCCGTGTGTTGCTGGCGGTGATTACCCTGGCCATCGGCTGGTGGCTGATCAACAAGGTCACGCAAAAGCTCGGCGGCCTGCTGGCCCTGCGCAATGCCGACCTGGCACTGCAAGGTTTCATCAGCAGTCTGGCCAACATCATTCTCAAGGTGCTGCTGATTGTCAGCGTGGCGTCGATGATCGGCGTCGAGACCACCTCGTTCGTTGCGGCGATCGGTGCGGCCGGCCTGGCTATCGGTCTGGCGTTGCAGGGCAGTCTGGCGAACTTCGCCGGCGGCGTGCTGATTCTGCTGTTCCGTCCGTTCCGTATCGGTGACTGGATCGAAGCCCAGGGTGTGGCAGGTACTGTCGACAGCATCCAGATCTTCCACACCGTGCTGCGCACCGGTGACAACAAGACCATCATCGTCCCGAACGGCAACCTGTCGAACGGCATCATCACCAACACCAACCGTCAGCCAACCCGCAAGGTTGTGTTCGACGTAGGTGTGGATTACGAAGCCGATCTGCAAAAGGCCCGTCAGGTGCTGCTGGATCTGGCCAAGGATGAGCGCGTGTTGCAGGATCCGGCACCTCAGGCCGTTATTTCGACGCTGGGTGACAGTTCGATCACTGTTTCTCTGCGCGTGTGGGTTAAAACTGCGGATTACTGGGATGTCATGTTCATGTTTAACGAACAATCCCGTGATCGTTTAAAGACTGCTGGCATTGATATTCCTTTTCCGCAACGAGTGATTCGTGTGGTTCAGGAATCGGCAGTGTAATGATAGGTTGCTAATTAATTGCCTGACTTATCGGTCAGGCATTTATTACAAGTGACAGGCAATAAAAAAGGCCCATCCGAAGATGGGCCTTTTTTGTTTTGTTACCGCAACTAACTCGGTGCGATTACAAAAGCGACAGCGGGTAGTCGACGATCAGACGGAACTCTTTGGTATCGCCTTCACCTTCGTCGGCGTTAGCGAAGTGCCAGGCTTGGCGAATACGGAAGGACAGGTCTTTGGCCGGGCCAGACTGAACTACGTATTTGGCTTCGAAGTTGGTTTCGTTGTGTTTGCCATCTTCACCATACAGACCAGCGTAGGCGCTGCCTGCTGGAGTGTGGGTGCCGTCGATGTCCCAGCCTTTAACGTAGCGGGTCATGAAGCTCAGACCTGGAACGCCGTACTCGGCCATTTTGATGTCGTAACGGATCTGGGCAGACTTCTCGCCCGGGGCGTTGAAGTCAGAGTACTGGATGGAGTTGGCGAGGAAGATCGAGTCGCCGCCACGGTTGTTCTTGCCCACGCCGATGTAGTCGAACGGAGTGTCGCCGTTGACCTTCTGGAACGCCAGGGTGATGGTGTGCGCTTTCAGGAACGACAGAGCGGTGGCCAGGGAGAACGCGGTGTTGCTGATGTCACCGGCTTTCGCGCTACCGGTGTCGGTGGTGCGATAGATGTTGAAGTCGGTGTTCAGCGAGGTGTCACCACCGAACGGAGTGGTGAGGTTCACGTTGGCGTAGTACTGGTTCCAGATGTCTTCCAGTTTGGCGCCGTAGAGCGATGCGCTCAGGTTTTCGGTGATGCCGTACTTGCCACCGAAGTAGTCGATGGTGTTGGCTTCAACGCCGGCGTAGGTCGCGTACAGACCGCCTTCACGGGAGTTGCGGTCCTGGCTGGTTGCCGAGTAGAAGTGACCGGCTTCGAGGTCAAGGTCTTTGATCTCGCTGCTCTGCAGTTGGAAACCGCTGGCAGTTTGCGGAAGGATACGGGAGCCGCCGACAGCGAATACCGGAGCGGTGCTAGGCTGCATGTCACCGATTTTCAGCTCGGTTTTCGAAACGCGGAACTTGATGGCAGCGCCGGCTTTGCCTTGGCTGTCGTCAGGGTCGCGGGAACCGTTTGCATTGAATTCGTTGCTGCGGCTCATGTTGCCGGAGCCGCTGGTGCCGGCGCCGCCGTCCAGTTTGATGGCCAGGTAGCCGAATGCATCAACGCCGACGCCAACAGTACCTTGGGTGTAACCGGAGCTGAAGTTGCCCCAGATACCCTGGGTCCAGTCTTTTACGTCACGGGCACCGTCTTTGTTGTCACGGTTGAAGTAATAGTTGCGAATCAGCAAATCAGCTTTCGCGTCTTCAACAAAGCCTTTGGCTTCAGCCTGGTCACTTACGAACGGTGCGGCCGTAGCCATCTGAGTACTGGCAGCTGCTGCAACTGCCAGTGCGATCATGCTCCACTTCATCACGCGCATCGTGATTTGCTCCTTTGGTTTTAGAAGAGTACTGCCGTCCCACCTGTTTTATTATCTGGGCGGCTCTTTCTTTTTGTGTCGGCGCA
>Ga0207696_1002067_pt1 | contig 10133 bp, 6 predicted proteins | sample KBSS54metaG_FD_184403 | JGI IMG/M metagenome (GOLD analysis project Ga0207696, IMG submission 184403) | Switchgrass rhizosphere microbial communities from Kellogg Biological Station, Michigan, USA - KBS S5-4 metaG (SPAdes) (version 2) | ecosystem: Host-associated > Plants > Roots > Rhizosphere >...
CTGGGGCTCAGGCGCAGCATATCCAACCCTGTATCGACCCAACGCTCGGCCTCGGCATGCAGCTCAAAGCTGTCCGGCGCCAGCAGCCATCCATACAGAAGGCCATCGATATAGCTGTGAATACTGATGGCCGCGCGGGCGGTGTCGAGATCTTCCGGCAACTGGCCACGATTGACCGCATTACGCAACGTCAGAGCGATGCGCTCATTGCAATCGAGACTGACGTCCCGGCGCTGCTGGCGCAAATCGCACATTTCATCGGTGAACTCGCACTTATGAAACAGAATTTCGTTGATACGCCGGGTTTTCGGGTCCAGCGCAACTTGATGAAACAAATGAATCAGCAGTTGGCGCATGCAGCCCAGCGGATCGAGTTCATCCTCACTTTCGCTGGCCTTGGCCAATTCATCCAGCGGCTCACGCAGCGAATCCAGCATGGCCTGGACCAGATCCGCCTTGTTGCTGAAATGCCAGTAGATGGCACCGCGCGTGACGCCGGCCATTGTCGCGATGTCGGCCAGCGTCGTACGGGCGACGCCCCTTTCATAAAAGGCTTTCTCCGCCGCTTCCAGAATCTGGCTACGGGTTTCTTGAGCTTCCTCTTTGGTACGACGGACCATGACAGTAAAACCTCAAACAGGATGTTTCAGGGATGGCTGAATATCCGCTGAATAAAGAGGGGGCGATCTCTCGCGGATCGGCTCCCCGGCCTACAATTTCAAACCTTGCAACGACTTTTGTAACGGGCTGGGTACGCGGCAAAGGTATTTACAAACAACCATGAACGTAAGTATATTCCTTAGCAAGCTACTTATCCACCCGGTATCCTTTTTTTACCCTTACACACTTCTTGTGCGCTCTTTGCGCGCCTGACCCGAGGATCTTCATGCAATTCAAGCCAGCTGTTACCGCTCTGGTCACTGCCGTCGCCCTGGCATCGCTGCTCAGCGGATGTAAAAAGGAAGAAGCGGCACCGGCCGCTCCACCGCCTCAGGTCGGCGTCGTCACCCTGCAACCACAAGCCTTTACCCTCACGTCTGAACTGCCGGGTCGCACCAGTGCGTTCCGCATCGCTGAAGTGCGTCCACAGGTCAACGGCATCATTCTCAAGCGTCTGTTCAAGGAAGGCGGCGATGTCAAAGCCGGCCAGCAGCTGTATCAGATCGATCCGTCGGTCTATGAAGCGACCCTGAAAAGCGCCGAAGCCAACCTGCGTTCGACCAAGTCGATCTCCGACCGCTACAAGCAACTGGTCGACGAGCAAGCCGTCAGCCGTCAGGAATACGACACCGCCGTGGCCAACCGCCTGCAATCGGAAGCGTCGTTGCAGACCGCACAGATCAACGTGCGCTACACCAAGGTCTACGCACCGATCTCCGGTCGTATCGGCCGCTCTTCGGTGACCGAAGGCGCGCTGGTCAGCAGCGGCCAGACCGACGCGATGGCCGTGATCCAGCAACTGGACCCGATCTACGTCGACGTCACCCAGTCGTCGGTCGAGTTGCTGGAACTGCGCCGCGAACTGGAAAGCGGCCGCCTGCAAAAGGCCGGCGACAACGCCGCTGCGGTCAAGCTGACCCTGGAAGACGGCAGCCAGTACAAGCTCGACGGTAAGCTGGAATTCTCCGAAGTGTCGGTCGATCAGACCACCGGTTCCGTGACCCTGCGCGCCGTGTTCCCGAACCCGGATCACACCCTGCTGCCGGGCATGTTCGTCCACGCGCAGTTGCAGGCCGGTGTGAACAGCGCCGCGATCCTCGCGCCGCAACAAGGCGTGACCCGCGACCTCAAAGGCACCCCGACCGCGCTGGTCGTCGGCCCGGACAACAAGGTCGAACTGCGTCAGCTCAAGGCTAGCCGCACCGTCGGCAGCCAGTGGCTGATCGAAGACGGCCTGAAGGCCGGTGATCGTCTGATCACCGAAGGGCTGCAATTCGTCAAACCGGGTGTTGAGGTCAAAGCGACCGAAGCCACCAACGTCGGCAACAAGAACCCGGCCCCCGCTCAGGCAGCTGACAAAGCCGCCGGCGGCAAAGGGGAGTAATCCATGTCAAAATTTTTCATCGACCGTCCGATTTTCGCCTGGGTAATTGCCCTGGTGATCATGCTGGTCGGGGCACTTTCGATCCTGAAACTGCCGATCAACCAGTACCCGAGCATTGCGCCACCGGCCATTGCCATCTCCGTGACCTACCCGGGTGCTTCGGCACAGACGGTTCAGGACACCGTGGTGCAAGTGATCGAGCAGCAGCTCAACGGTATCGACAACCTGCGTTATGTGTCCTCGGAAAGTAACTCCGACGGCAGCATGACCATCACCGCGACCTTCGAGCAAGGCACCAACTCCGACACCGCGCAGGTCCAGGTCCAGAACAAGCTGAACCTGGCCACCCCGCTGCTGCCGCAGGAAGTGCAGCAACAGGGTATCCGCGTGACCAAGGCAGTGAAGAACTTCCTGCTGGTGATCGGCGTGGTGTCGCGTGACGGCAGCATGACCAAGGACGACCTGTCCAACTACATCGTGTCGAACATGCAGGACCCGATCTCGCGGACCGCCGGTGTCGGTGACTTCCAGGTCTTCGGTGCCCAGTACGCGATGCGCATCTGGCTCGACCCGGCCAAGTTGAACAACTTCAACCTGACCCCGGTCGACGTGAAAACCGCGATTGCGGCGCAGAACGTCCAGGTGTCGTCCGGTCAGCTCGGCGGCTTGCCTGCCGTGCAGGGCCAGCAACTGAACGCCACGATCATCGGCAAGACCCGTCTGCAGACCGCCGAGCAGTTCAAAGAGATTCTGCTCAAGGTCAACAAGGACGGCTCGCAGGTTCGCTTGAAAGATGTCGCCGACGTCGGCCTGGGTGGCGAGAACTATGCGATCAGCGCCCAGTTCAACGGCAGCCCGGCTTCCGGTCTGGCGGTGAAACTGGCCAACGGTGCCAACGCTCTCGACACCGCCAAGGCACTGCGCAAGACGATTGACGACCTCAAGCCGTTCTTCCCGCAAGGGATGGAAGTGGTGTTCCCGTACGACACCACGCCGGTGGTGACCGAGTCGATCAAAGGCGTGGTTCACACCCTGGTCGAAGCGATTGCGCTGGTGTTCCTGGTGATGTTCCTGTTCCTGCAGAACTTCCGCGCCACCGTCATCACCACGATGACCGTGCCGGTGGTATTGCTCGGTACGTTCGGCATCCTCGCGGCGGCCGGTTTCAGCATCAACACCCTGACCATGTTCGGCATGGTACTGGCCATCGGCTTGCTGGTGGACGACGCCATCGTCGTGGTGGAAAACGTCGAGCGGGTGATGAGCGAAGAAGGCTTGTCACCGAAGGAAGCGACCAAGAAATCCATGGGCCAGATCCAGGGCGCCCTGGTCGGTATCGCCCTCGTTCTGTCGGCGGTATTGCTGCCGATGGCGTTCTTCAGCGGCTCCACCGGTGTGATCTACAAGCAGTTCTCGATCACCATCGTGTCGGCCATGGCCTTGTCGGTACTGGTCGCGCTGATCTTCACCCCGGCGCTGTGCGCCACCATGCTCAAGGCAATTCCGCACGGTGAGCACGGCGCGCCGAAAAAAGGTTTCTTCGGCTGGTTCAACCGCAACTTCGACCGTGGCGTCAACAGCTACGAGCGCGGTGTCGGCAACATGCTGTCGCGCAAGGCACCGTATCTGCTGGCGTACCTGCTGATCGTGGTCGGCATGATCTGGCTGTTCACCCGCATCCCGACCGCGTTCCTGCCGGAAGAAGACCAGGGCGTTCTGTTCGCCCAGGTGCAGACGCCAGCCGGTTCCAGTGCCCAGCGCACTCAGGTGGTGGTGGATGAAATGCGTGAATTTTTGCTGCGTCCGACCAAGGACGGCGGTGAAGGCGACGCAGTAGCCTCGGTGTTCACCGTGACCGGCTTCAACTTCGCCGGCCGTGGCCAGAGCTCGGGTATGGCGTTCATCATGCTCAAGCCGTGGGACGAACGTAACGCCGACAACAGCGTGTTCAAACTCGCCGCCCGCGCCCAGCAGCACTTCTTCAGCTTCCGCGATGCGATGGTGTTCGCCTTCGCCCCGCCGGCCGTACTGGAGCTGGGTAACGCCACCGGTTTCGACGTGTTCCTGCAGGACCGCGCCGGTATCGGTCACGAGAAGTTGATGGCCGCGCGCAACCAGTTCCTCGGCATGGCCGCGCAGAGCAAGGTGCTCACGCAGGTCCGTCCGAACGGTCTGAACGACGAACCGCAATTCCAGCTGGAAATCGATGACGAGAAGGCCAGTGCCCTGGGCATTACCATCGCCGACATCAACAACACCCTGTCGATTGCGCTGGGCAGTAGCTACGTCAACGACTTCATCGACCGTGGTCGGGTGAAGAAGGTGTACGTGCAGGGCCGGCCAGACTCGCGCATGAGCCCGGAAGACCTGAAGAAGTGGTACGTGCGCAACGCCACGGGCACCATGGTTCCGTTCTCCGCATTCGCCAAGGGCGAGTGGATCTACGGTTCGCCGAAGCTGGCGCGTTACAACGGCGTTGAAGCGGTCGAGATCCTCGGTGCCCCGGCGCCGGGTTATTCCACCGGTGAAGCGATGGCCGAAGTCGAGGCGATTGCCAAGAAACTGCCGGCCGGTGTGGGTATCTCGTGGACCGGTCTGTCGTACGAAGAACGCCTGTCCGGCTCGCAGGCTCCGGCGCTGTACGCCCTGTCCCTGCTGATGGTGTTCCTGTGTCTGGCGGCGCTGTATGAAAGCTGGTCGATTCCGATCGCGGTCATGCTCGTGGTACCGCTGGGGATCATCGGTGCGTTGATGGCCACCAGCCTGCGCGGTCTGTCGAACGACGTGTACTTCCAGGTGGGTCTGTTGACGACCATTGGTCTGGCGGCTAAAAACGCCATTCTGATCGTCGAGTTCGCCAAGGAATTGCACGAGCAGGGACGCAGTCTGCGCGATGCGGCCATTGAAGCCTGCCGCATGCGTCTGCGACCGATCATCATGACGTCGCTGGCCTTCGTCCTCGGTGTTGTACCGTTGGCTATCTCCACCGGCGCAGGCTCGGGCAGTCAACACGCGATCGGTACCGGCGTGATTGGCGGTATGCTCACCGCAACGATCCTGGCGATTTTCTGGGTTCCACTGTTCTTCGTCACTGTGTCGTCCATGGGTCAGCGCAAAAACGCCGGCAAGGATGACGCCATAGAAACTCCTAAAGAGGCTGGCCAATGAGCAAGTCGCTACTCTCCATCGCAGTCGCCGCCTTCGTGCTGAGCGGTTGCTCGCTGATACCGGATTATCAGCAGCCGGAAGCACCGGTGGCCGCGCAATTCCCGCAGGGCCCGGCGTACTCGCCGGCCCAGGCACCGGCGCAGGCCGCTGCCGAACAGGGCTGGAAGCAGTTTTTCCATGACCCGGCCCTGCAGCAGCTGATCCAGGTCGCCCTGGAAAACAACCGCGATCTGCGCGTCGCGGCGCTGAACATCGACGCCTACGCGGCTCAATACCGCATCCAGCGCGCCGACCTGTTCCCGGCCGTGTCGGCCAATGCCAGCGGCAGTCGTCAGCGGGTTCCGGCCCGTGCGTCGCAGACCGGTGAAGCGGCCATCAGCAGTTCCTACTCCGCTACCGTCGGCATCAGCGCCTACGAACTCGACCTGTTCGGTCGGGTTCGCAGCCTGAGCGAACAAGCGCTGCAACAATACTTCGCCACCGAAGAAGCGCGCCGCAGCACCCAGATCAGCCTGGTGGCCAGCGTGGCCAACGCCTACCTGACCTGGCAGGCCGACAAGGAACTGCTGAAGCTGACTCAGGACACCCTCGGTGCTTTCGAGGAAAGCTACAAGCTGACCAGCCGCAGCAACGAAGTCGGTGTGGCTTCGGCACTGGACCTGGCGCAGTCGCGTACCTCGGTTGAAAACGCCCGGGCACAACTGGCGCGTTACACTCGCCAGGTCGCCCAGGATGAAAACAGCCTGACCCTGCTGCTCGGCACCGGCGTGCCGGCCAACCTGCAAGCGGCCAAACCGCTGTCGGATGACCTGCTGGCCGACGTGCCGGCCGGCCTGCCGTCGGATCTGCTGCAACGTCGTCCGGACATCCTTCAGGCCGAGTACAACCTGAAGGCGGCCAACGCCAACATCGGCGCGGCCCGTGCAGCGTTCTTCCCGAGCATCAGCCTGACCGCCAACGCGGGCAGCCTGAGCCCGGACCTGTCCGGCCTGTTCAAGGGCGGTTCGGGCACGTGGCTGTTCCAGCCGCAGATCAACCTGCCGATCTTCAACGCCGGCAGCCTGCGCGCCAGCCTCGACTACGCCAAGATCCAGAAGGACATTGGCGTGGCGAACTACGAGAAGTCCATTCAAACGGCCTTCCAGGAAGTCGCCGATGGCCTGGCCGCCCGCCAGACCTACACCGAGCAGTTGCAGGCCCAGCGTGATTTCGTCGCCGCCAACCAGGATTACTACCGCCTGGCCGAGCGTCGCTACCGCATCGGCGTCGACAGCAACCTGACCTTCCTCGATGCCCAGCGTCAGCTGTTCAGCGCGCAACAATCGCTGATCACCGACCGCCTCGCGCAGCTGACCAGTGCGGTCAACCTGTACAAGGCCCTGGGCGGTGGCTGGAATGCGCAGACCGCGCAGAACGAGCCGCTCAAGGAAGAAGCGCCGAAGATGAAGTTGTTCTGATCATCCGCTGAACACAAGAAGCCCGCCGATTGGCGGGCTTTTTGTTGCCTGCCAATCTTGCGTTCGATAATCGCCCGAATTCCACTTTCGCCGATTGAATCGCCTCGCCCGCGCCCCGCACCATTCGAGCCACAAAACCAATAACAACAGGTTCGACACCATGCTCCCGCGCCCTGCTCCATCCGGCTGATCGCCGCCGCTCGCCCCCTGATCCCATTGAATTCCTGCGCCCCAGAAACGGCTGCAGCGCCCCCGTTCGCCCAAAAAAACAAGAGAGACCCGAGCCCATGACAACGTCCCCTGCGCCCTACGCACTTCCCGGCCTGATCGCCCTCGCCCTGGCCGGCGTCGCGCTGCCCGCTGCGGCTGAAGAAGCCGGTTTCATCGAAGGGGCCAAGGTCAACCTGAACCTGCGCAACTTCTACATCAACCGCAACTTCACCAACCCGACCAAGGCTCAGGGCAAGGCTGAAGAATGGACGCAGAACTTCATCCTCGACGCCAAATCCGGTTTCACCCAGGGCACCGTCGGGTTCGGCCTGGATGTGCTGGGGTTGTACTCGGTGAAGCTCGATGGCGGCAAAGGCACCGGCGGCACTCAGGCGTTGCCGCTGGATCATGACGGGCGCCCGGCGGACACCTTCGGCCGCACCAACGTAGCGTTCAAGGCCAAGCTGTCGCAGACCGAGGTGAAGGTCGGCGAGTGGATGCCGGTGCTGCCGATCCTGCGTTCGGACGACGGTCGCTCGCTGCCGCAGACCTTTCGCGGCGGCCAGATCACCTCGAAGGAAATCGACGGCCTGACCCTTTACGGCGGCCAGTTCCGCGCCAACAGCCCGCGTGACGACAGCAGCATGAGCGACATGTCGATGACCGGCAAAGCCGCGTTCACCTCCGACCGCTTCAACTTTCAGGGTGGCGAATACGTGTTCAACGACAAGCGCACCCAGATCGGCCTGTGGAACGCTGAACTCAAGGACATTTACAGCCAGCAATACGTCAACCTGATCCACAGCCAGCCGCTCGGCGACTGGACGTTGGGCGCCAACCTCGGTTTCTTCTACGGCAAGGACGACGGCAGCGCCCGCGCCGGCGAGCTCGACAACAAGACCTGGTCGGGGATGTTCTCGGCAAAATACGGTGGCCACACCTTCTACGTCGGCCTGCAGAAACTCACCGGCGACAGCGCCTGGATGCGCGTCAACGGCACCAGCGGCGGCACCCTGGCCAACGACAGCTACAACGCCAGCTACGACAACGCGCAGGAACGCTCCTGGCAGGTCCGCCACGACTACAACTTCGTTGCCCTGGGCATCCCCGGCCTGACCCTGATGAACCGTTACATCAGCGGCGACAACGTGCACACCGGCACCATCACCGACGGCAAGGAATGGGGCCGCGAATCGGAACTGGGCTACACCGTGCAAAGCGGCGCGCTCAAGGATCTGAACGTCAGATGGCGCAACTCGACCATGCGTCGTGACTTCAGCAACAACGAGTTCGACGAAAACCGCCTGATCGTCAGCTATCCGATCAGCCTGCTCTAGGGCTCTGCACCATCCGTCAGGATTAATGGCACGGCGCCAGCCGACGCGTAGAGTGGATCCACCTGAAGGACTCAGGTGCTCCACCCTCTTCGCTTCCGTTATCTGTGGATGTCGGTCCCCAAGACTTGGCCAGGTTGTCATCGGAAGACCCTGCTGATCACCGGAGGACCGCCTCATGATCACCCGACTCAAACCGGCTCCCCTCGACAAAGACTGGGACGCTCGGGCGTACCAGCAGTTTTCCCGTCTCAGGCAACAACCGGTCGATGAATTGCTCGGCCGCGTCGAGCTGGACAATCCTCAACGCATTTATGACCTCGGTTGCGGCACCGGGATTGCCACGAAGGTTCTGGCCGATCGCTGGCCGCAGGCAAATCTCAAAGGCATCGACAGTTCGAAAGACATGCTTCAGGTCGCCCGTTGTCTGCCGATCAAGGCGCGCTGGCAACACGCCGAACTGCGGCACTGGAAACCCCGCAAGCCAGCCGACCTGTTGTTCGCCGCGGCCGTGCTGCATTTCATCGATGACCATCGAACGCTATTGCCGGGATTGCTTCGCCACCTCAACCCCGGTGGCTGCCTGGCCGCACACATGCCGGACTGGCGCGATGCGCTGTGGTACCGGCTGATGCTCGACACCCTCGACGATGCCGGACCCTGCGGTCGCCCCATCGGCACTGCGCAGTTGCGCCAGCGCATGGCCGCGCGCCCGTTGTTGTCGCTGGAGGATTACTACCGATTGCTCGCGCCGCTGACCCGGTCGCTGGATATCTGGGAAACAGAGCAATTGCAGGTGGTCGACGGCAAGTCGCCGGTTTATGACTGGGTGAAGGTGTCGGCGCTGCGGCCGGTAATGCAGGGACTGACGTCAGAGGAACAGGCGCGCTTCATTTACCACTACCTGATGCGGGTGCACGCGCATTATCCGCAGGAGGAAAACGGGCACACATTGTTTGCGTTCAAGCGGATTTTCATTGTCGCCAAGGTGTGATGTTCAAAGGATCGCAGCCCTCCATAGGCTGCGATTCTTCGAACTCGACGATTACTCGCGTGATTCGGTACCCAGCTCATCCCATACCGATTCGGCCAGATGAAACGTCGCATTCGCCGCCGGAATCCCGCAGTAGATCGCGCTCTGCATGATCACTTCCTTGATCTCGCCGCGGCTCACGCCATTGTTGGCCGCCGCCCGCAGGTGCAACTTGAGCTCACCCTCGCGGTTCATGCCGATCAGCATGGCGATGGTGATCAGGCTGCGGGTGTGGCGTGGCAGGCCCGGGCGGGTCCAGATGTCGCCCCAGGCGTGACGGGTGATCATCTCCTGGAATTCCGAATTGAACTCGGTCAGCGTGGTCAGGCTGCGATCGACGTGAGCGTCGCCGAGCACCGCGCGGCGCACTTGCATGCCGTCGTCGTAACGTTGTTTCTCGTCCACGGAAATCCCCTCAATCGGCCAGCAAAAAGGTCAGCACGCGGTCGCTGAACGCGTCGCCGGCCTGAACGTTGGAAAGGTGCGCCGCATAGAACTCGGCGTACTCGGCGCCGCGCACATGCTCCTGAATGAAATGCCCGCCGGACGGTGGCGTCACCGCATCTTCGGTACCGGCGATCACCAGCAGCGGCGCCTTGATCGACGACAACTGCTCACGGAAATCCGCATCGCGCACCGCCCCGCAGTTGGCGGCGTAACCTTCAGGATTGGTCGCGGCCAGCATGTCGGTGATCTGCTTGGCTGCGGCCGGATTGGCGGCGGAAAAGTCCGGGGTAAACCAGCGGGCAATCGATGCATCGCGCAACGCGACCATCGCCGCCGGGCCGTCGCGCAGCACGGTTTCGATGCGCGGATTCCACACCGACGGATCGCCGATTTTCGCCGCCGTGTTGCAGACGATCAGTTTGTTCAACCGCTGGCCGGCG
>Ga0207696_1002069_pt1 | contig 10127 bp, 11 predicted proteins | sample KBSS54metaG_FD_184403 | JGI IMG/M metagenome (GOLD analysis project Ga0207696, IMG submission 184403) | Switchgrass rhizosphere microbial communities from Kellogg Biological Station, Michigan, USA - KBS S5-4 metaG (SPAdes) (version 2) | ecosystem: Host-associated > Plants > Roots > Rhizosphere >...
TTATCTCTTGCTTGCAGGCGATAAGAATGAACAAGTAGATTATCTACTGCTTGCGGGAAAGTCGCTGTTACTGAACTCTCAGTTACATTTGAAACTTTTAACTTTGCATTTTGCTCGAAAGATGGTTTTTCTTTATCACGGTTTTCCACATGTTTAAACGATTCTTTTTTAGCTGGTAATTGAACTTTCCACGGTTCACCTGTCCAAGAATTCGTGTGGAAATCACGACGATTAATTGTTACTTCTTTATCGTCTACCTCTACTAATAAACCTTGGCTTAAATCGCTTGCACCTGGCGGAATATTACCTTGAACTTTCCCGCCCTCTACTTCCATATAACTTACTGAAGATGTTCCAACAGATGTAAAGTCTTTTTGATGAATGGATCTTGGATCATCTAATGGATAGTGCGAATGACTAGAGAATGTAATTGCTTGCGGATAATCTTTTAATACTTCATTAATTTTTGCACTGTCCTTCGTTCCCCATTCATGACTACCATACACAGTTTCTTTAATGTGTTGGTGCAAGAACACGAAAATTGGTTTTTCTGGGTCATCAGCTTTTGCCTTTGCAATTTCTTCTTTCAACCAATTAATTTGTTTATCAGAATAATATCCATGTGTCGTTCCATCTTCTGGTGACATAACAAGGAAGTGATATCCCTTCACGACTTTATGATAATAAATAGATTCCATTCCTGTCTTTTCTAAGAAACGTTTTTGTGCATCCCCTGCCAATAAACCATTCCAGTAATCATGGTTTCCAAGTGAATTCATTCTCACTGCATCTTTATTTGCATATTGATTATACACTTGCATAAAACGATCATATTGCTGATTAGACCCTGAATCTGTAAAATCACCAACGATAACAAATGCGTCTTGTTTTGGCGCAAGTGTATTAAACTGCTCAATCGCTCTTTTCCAACGGAACGTATCATCTGTTCCGCTATTTTTAATATGTACGTCACTTACAACCGGAAAGACAAGTTTTTTCTCCTGCGGTTTTTCCTCTTGTTTCTTCTCTTCCGTTTGTGCGAAAGTGTTCCATGGAAACGATACAAACGCTAAAATGAAAACTGCTAATAATCCAATAAGACCTGTTACCTTCTGAAACATATTCCTACTCACGTAAATCCTCCTCATATGTTTGATTCAGTACAAGGATTATTGTATCTAACACATATTAACCTCGTTTAAATGAATAATGAAAAATATTACATCTTTGTAAATATACAGTCAGTTTCCTGTAAAGTTCCACAACAGCTATATAAATACAAATAAAAAACGACATAAAACCTTTATTTTTAGGTGGGAGAGAGCATCCGGCCGTGCATAGAAGCGGTCAGATCCTCTTCCTGCCCCATACCAAGTTAAAACAAAAAGAAAAAAACGAGTGCAGGTCACCTTTTGTTCTTCATAGCCGCAACTTATATGTTGGCAAATCAAAATGGAACAACTATATATCACTCATATATAGTTGTTCCATTTAAATCTCTATTAGACTAAATAGTAGATATGATGTCGATTAGCCCTACATGAAATATACAAAAGGATTTAACTTTACAATCTAGAAAAAGTATTATGTGATAACCAAAAGATGTTTGGAGGATAAAATTTGATTTTCTTTGATATTGATGGCACTTTACTAGATTATGATTATGCTGAAAAACAAGGCATTATAGACTTTTTTCATACACAAAGGGAATTTTCACACTTAGAACCAAAACCATTGATTGAACTATGGAACAGGATATCAAGTGAGTACTTTCAATTATTCCTTGATGGATCCCTATCCTTTCAAGAGCAAAAACAAAAACGGATGAAAAGGATATTTAAAAAGGTTAATCTAACTATTTTAAACGAAGAAGCTGATCAAAAATTCGGACTGTATCTACAACATTTTCAACGTAATTGGACTGTCTACAATGATGTAAGGAAATGCCTAGATTTTTTGAAGAACAAAGGGTTTGAACTAGGAATCATAAGCAATGGTGATTACAACCAACAAGTTCATAAACTTAAACAAATAGGGATTCATCATTATTTCTCTCATATTATTACATCTAGCCAAGTTGGAGTTGCTAAACCAGATTCGAAAATATTTAAAGAAGCAGCAATTAGAATGAATCAAGACACTAAGGAATGTTATTATGTAGGAGATCGCTTAGATACCGATGCAGTTGGAAGTAAAAATGCTGGGATGACAGGGATATGGATTAACCGTATAGATGATAAAAAGCATAAGGATATTATTACCATACATTCGCTATCACAATTGGAGAAAGCTATAAAAGTAGATTTTAATCACACAAAAAGATAGTCTATGTTAACAAAAGGTGCTTTCTGTATATGAAAGCACCTTTTAAGTCCCATACTTTTTCTATCGTCTAAAATACCTTTAATCAAACAATAGTCTCATCATCTTTCACATTGACTCCGCTTTATTTTTCTTTTTCAAAAACTTGAAAATAAACATTCCTATCACAATGAAACAAACAACCCCTAGTATCGGTAATGTATATTGTTCAACAATTGCCTCTGCCTTTTTCCAATGAGGTCCTAATTTCAATCCCACATATACATATAGCGTTGTGAGTGGCAACATCGCTACAAATGTGTATATGTTAAATTTCCAAATGTTCATTTTGGCGATTCCACATGGAACTGAAATAAGTGTACGAACCCCTGGAATAAATCGACCAAGAAACGCCACAGCCGGTCCATATTTTCCAAAGAAATGATCTGCTTTTTGAATCTGTTCTTCCTTTATAAAAAAGTATTTTCCATATTTCAGTAATAACGGTCGACCACCATAATAACCGATTGCATATAGTGTTAGCGGCCCCGTCGTTCCTCCGATCGTTCCAGCTAATACTGCGAGCCAAAAATTCATATCTCCTTCGTATACCCAATATCCAACAAGCGGCAACACAATTTCTGCTGGAATAAACTCAAATGTTAATGCTAGAATTACACCAAAATAAGAAAACTGCTTTAAATACTCAATCACATCTAAAATAAACTGCTCCATTTATGAACTCCTATCCTTTATTTAAATTATATTTTTCTTGTAAGTGCTTCGGTGCCATTTTCACAATTCGCTGTAAAATAAATAAGACAACAGCAATATCATCTAATCCCCCAAAAAACAGTAGAAAATCAGGGATGAGATCAAATGGAAATACGACATACCCAATTAAAAAAACAATGGATAGTATTTTCTTCTGCATAGCGACTTCTTTTGATGTAAAAAAGTCATATAAAAATGGACCAAATCGACGAAAATGAAGCATAAATCGAAATCGGTTTATAAACTTTTTCATTTTTCACCTCTCCTTTTTCTGCATACAAAAAGGACCTTTACCAAATATAGTAAAGGTCCTAAAAAAGACAATAAGGGGCCTTTACCATTGCTGGTAAAGGTCTCACTAACAACAAATCGTTGCCAATAAAGCCGAGGGTTTCTCCCTGTAATGACGACTTTATTGTGACAAGTTACTCCCCTTTATATACGCAATCTTATAAAATCACCTTAAAATATTTGATAGAACTTGTCAATCTTTTTCTATTGTTGAAGTAACTGATACATACTTGCTATCGCTTGTATTTCAGAACTTGGTGCTGGTGATAGCTGATAATACCCTTTCTTCACCATATACTGCCAAATGTCATAAGCATGGTGACTACTATTTAAAAAGGTATTTTCTAAAAGCGTTCTTAGTTCTGGATTCGCACACTCTAATAAAGAACCTGCACAATTAAATGCAGAAGATTTTTGATTCAGTAAATATCCAAGTGCAATTGATCGATCATTAGGAGGCTGCGCAGCCATGCTTGGTGTAACTGGCAAATACTTTTGTGAAGGTGCCTCTGTATAAGAAGCTAATACTGGTTTTAATTTAGACGGCTGAAACTTTGATATATTTGGAGTTGTCTCACCTTGTATAAATTCCACCTTCAAATTATAATCTTGCACATGAAGAGGAAGATGATTCTGTAACATTTGTTTCAACTCATCATCCTGTGCTTGCTGTATATATGTAGACATCGTATTAATTGTGTTATAGTCTCCCGCTATCAGTTCACTTAAGTCACGTAATTCATGCGTTGCTAATTGCATATACTATTCCCCTTTCTACAATTCTTTTCTAGCATCTCCTAACAAAACAAAAATACTATATAAAAATCCACATCACTGCGGATTTTTATATAGTATAAATTAAAGTGGATTACACTTCGGCATCTCTAATCCTGAAGCTTGTGCTAATTTCAATAAATAATAACATTCTTCCCTTGCCATATGGTCTGCCATTCTTCCAGATATTAAGCTTAATACTTGATTAGATAACTCTAATTCTTCTAATTCGTGAAGAAAACGGGAGAATAGTGTTAATTCTAATGAAACATCTTTTGTAAATTTTTTTAGAGCTGGAAAAGAATGCAGTTCCGCCCGTAAGTAACCTGTCATTTCCACAGCTTTTAAATAAAACTGTTCAAAATGCTTTTCATATTCTTCACTCTTCTCTTTCAGTCGTTTCTCGACCAGATCTAATCCACCTGAAATGGCACCTGCATGACCCGCTGCATCCGTTAGCCAAGCAAGATGATAATGCAATTCATGAAAAACAGGTGGCACTTCTCCTTTTATTAAATATTCTAATACCATTATATACTCTTCCACTTCGTTCACCATATGGTTAATAAAAGTTGGTGTAAAATGAATGACAATTTTTCCTTCCAATTGCTTTTGTATAATATTTAACTTAAATTTTCTAATTTCCTTTGCTACTTTATGTGCATCTTTCGCAAATGCAATCAAATTTACCGTATGAATATTACTGAGAAATCTATCAAATGTTTGGACAAAATACATCGCTTTTTGAATATCTTCACTTTCATTTTGAGCTAAAGCATCTAAAAGAAACTGCGCATGATCGCCAAGAACCTTCAACCAGAATTTATGTTCAAACAACGCGATTTCTTCATACGTACTATTCATCCGGTTAACTCCCCCTTATCTACTCTTTCGGCGCAATTAGAATTCTATACTGGTCAGGATCATGCACAATAATACCTCTTTTCTCCGTTTTACAGCTCTCTAATTCTTGAAATGACACACAATAGAATTCTAATTTTTTTCGTACTTTTTCCATATCACAAAATGGCAAACTAAAATTTATATAAGAAGGCACTTCCTCACTGAAATCCCCGCCTTTTTCCCTATTTAAAACGAAGCAAATTCTTGTTGCACCAACATCATACCAGACGCCAGGCACATGTAATTGTGGTCGGTGTCTACTCGGCTGAAATCCCAAGATACCTTCATAAAAATATAATGTTTCCTTTAAATTTCTTACTTCTAATACAATGCAATTTGTAATAGTCTCCACGTACATTTCCTCCTTGACCCTACTAGTTTTTCTATATGAGTCATAAATAACAATTATGTCTGAATACAATACATAGTGATGAATGTTTCACTTATAAAGGAGGTTTGCATTATGGACAAATTTATGAAATCTTACACACCTTACCATAGTCCAAAAGATCCTTGTCCGCCGATTGGAAAGAGATTTTATTCAACCCCTCCTCATTTATATATGGGATTCCAACCAACTAATTTACCACAATTCCCTCCAAGAGACGCCTTACAAAAAGGCACTTTATGGCCTGCTCTTTATGATTATTATGAAAGCCCCCATAAGAAAGGAAGGTGACAAGAATCGTGACTCAAACACTGCCAGATGAATATTATGAATGGATAAAAGAGTTGCAAGAACTCGATTTTGTATTAGTTGAACTTACGCTTTATCTAGATACTCATCCAGATGATGTTACAGCGATAAATCAATTTAATGATTTTTCCTATAAAAGAAGATTGCAAAAGCAAAAAATTGAAGAAAAGTATGGCCCACTCCAACAGTTTGGTAATAGCTACTCTAATGCTCCGTGGGAATGGAGTAAAGGTCCTTGGCCATGGCAAATATAAAGGAGAGAAAATATGTGGATATATGAAAAAAAATTGCAATACCCTGTAAAAGTAAGTACTTGTAATCCAGCACTTGCAAAATTATTAGTTGAGCAGTACGGTGGTGCAGATGGCGAATTGGCAGCTGCTCTCCGTTATTTAAACCAGCGCTACACGATTCCTGATCAAGTAATAGGTTTATTAACAGATATCGGTACGGAAGAATTTGCTCATCTTGAAATGATTGCAACAATGATTTATAAATTAACAAAAGACGCGACCCCTGAGCAGATGAAAGCAGCTGGACTAGATGCTCAATACGCTAATCATGATAGTGCACTATTTTATCACAATGCAGGCGGCGTTCCGTTTACAGCCACATACATACAAGCAAAAGGTGATCCAATTGCAGACTTATATGAAGACATTGCCGCAGAAGAAAAAGCAAGAGCAACTTATCAGTGGCTCATTGATTTATCAGATGATCCTGATATAAATGATAGCCTCCGCTTTTTACGTGAGCGCGAAATCGTTCATTCCCAGCGTTTCCGCGAAGCTGTTGAAATTTTAAAAGAAGAACGCGATCGAAAAATTTATTTTTAATTTTTTCAGCTACACATATCCTATTGATATGTGTATTTTTTATTGTCCATCTATCTTTCCCTAACTTCCATACCAACGTTTTTCCAAAAAGGCATAATTATTCAACTTAACGCATTATTTTTAAAATTATTTAAAATTCCCTGTTGCTTTCTAGTCATCAGACCTTTAAAATTAAAACAGTTACTCGACAAATTATTTGAATTTTCGACAAAATAACATATAGGAGGATTTTATATATAATGCGTACAACTTTAAAGCCATCGCAAATTCTCTCCATTAGCTTATTGCTATTTGCAGTTTTTTTCGGCGCTGGTAATATGATTTTCCCACCACTTCTTGGGCTTTCTTCAGGAGAAAACATGTGGGTTTCTATTTCAGGATTTATTATTACAGATGTAGGATTATCTTTATTAGCAATTGTCGCTGTTGCTCTTGCAGGTGGTAGTTTTAAAAGTTTAGCGAGCCGTGTTCATCCAAAATTTGCAGCAGTACTAGCTATTATTATTTACCTTTCAATCGGCCCACTATTTGTTATTCCACGAACTGGATCTGTTTCTTATGAAATTGGAATCGCACCGCTTTTTCCGGACCAATGGTATTCCATGTTACTATTTAGCTTTCTTTTCTTTACTGTTGTTTACTTCTTATCATTAAACCCATCCAAATTAGTTGATCATATTGGGAAGATATTGACACCAATCTTACTTGGTATTATTGCAATTATGGCAACAAAAGTGATTCTTTCACCAACAGGTTCGTTTGTTCCTCCTGTTGGCGACTATAAAGAGATTCCATTTTTCAAAGGGTTTTTAGAAGGATTTTTAACATTAGATGCGATTGGCGCTCTTGTTTTGTCAACAATTGTCGTAAATGCGATTCGTCAAAACGGTGTAACGGAAAAAGCTTCTATCGCAAAATACACAATTATTTGCGGAAGTATCGCTGCTTTCTTTTTAACAGTCGTTTATTTCTTACTTGGATACATCGGGGCATCAAATGGAAACCTAGGACAATTCGAAAATGGTGGTCAACTATTAGCGACTGTTATGTATCAATTATTTGGGACAAGCGGTAATATTTTGCTAAGTGTCGCAATTATATTTGCTTGCTTAACGACAGCTATTGGTGTAGTCAGTGCATTTGCCAACTATTTCACAACCGTATTAACAAATGTTTCTTATAAAAAGCTTGTATTATATGTTTGTATTTTTAGCTTTATTGTTTCCAATCTAGGACTCAGCTTATTAATCAAAATTACGTTACCTGTGTTAATCATTCTTTATCCAATTACAATCATCTTAATTTTTGTATCATTTATTGATAAATATACAAAGCGTAAACCATCTGTATACATCGGTGCAATGATCGCTGCATTCATCATTAGCTGTATTCATGCTCTTGATAATATGGGAATGATGCCAGCTGCTATTACATCTATTGCAAGCACAATTCCTTTGTATAAATTGGGAATCGGTTGGATTGTCCCAGCAATTATTGGGGGTATTGTCGGATACTTTATCCCGCAAGCACAAACGGAAGGTGAAGTTTCTACTAAATAAAAAGAAGCAAGCATTACACAAAATGCTTGCTTCTTTTTCATTTTCTATCACTTAATACAATGTTTGTATAAGAACGAACGGTTAACATGTAATAACAGTTTCCTAGGCTCTTTACATCGTATGTTTAAATGTAAATAACTCTTCTTTAGGAAGTGAAATAGACTTTACTTCTTCTACTTCTTCGTCTTTGTTCATTTCTCCTAACCTTACTTTTGCTATCGCATCCTCTATACTTCTTACAATCATATTCCCTGAGAAGATAGTGAGTCCAAAAAAAGTAATTGGTACGAGCGGGATCCATGGATGCACTGATAGAGAGCGAAAGTATACACCTATTAAACCAGACCATTCATGCGTATAAGAATCTAGTTCTTTTATCATACCTCCAAACCCTACGGTCCCTCCAAAAAACACTTCAAGTAATCCTAGATGTAGAAAGATAATAAGTGTTTGAATAAATTGTTGCATCAATACAAGTACAAACGTCATATATAAGTGTGGAAACAGATGTTTCACAACAATACGCCTTCTACTTCCGCCTAATATACGAGCAGCATCTATAAACTCTTCCTTTTGTAATTTCCGCACTTCATTTGCAACATAAAGAGAAATTGTCGGAACCGCCAGAGCAACAAGCAATATGACTTGAAATGATGCTCTCTCAAAGAAACTAGTCGTCTCTTCTCCATTCACAAAACTAGTTGCAAACTGAAGAAAGAAATATGCAATCATAACAGTTGGAATAACTGTAAAGCTATCAAAAAACGCTTCAATTTTTGAAAACCCTCTTTTTACATAGGTTCCTAATATAACACCAAAAAAGACACCTAAAACCACCCGCATCATCGCAATAAAAGCGGATATACCAATAGTCCACTTCGCCCCTTCAATGACTAAATGTAAAAGATCATAACCTTTTCGATCTGTTCCTAATAAAAATTTTGATGAAGGCGAAAATGGTGGAGCTTCTACATTTCCTTGCGCGTCATATTGCAGCGAAACTTGGCGAATATGCCCTCCATTCCACAATGTATTCCCAATGCTAAGTCCAACTAACACGACAAGAAATAAAATACTAAACCAAAACTTTTTATCACGCTTTATATATTTCCACATCTCTTACGCCCTCTCTTTCATCGCATCTGGAACGAAATAATGAAATGACTTAAATAGAACAAAGATCGGGATATAAATAAGTAAGATGCTCATTGTAAAAACTTCAATCGGTTGATAATTTTTAATGAATACAAAAATACCATGTGTGTTAAAAAGCCATTCTATAATATACAAATTTGATAACATAAACCAAATATTTGTTTTCGCAAAAAACAATGTACTAAGCAACACATTCCGCAATACATGACGATTTAAAATATAGAAACGATCAAACCCTTTCGCCCGTGCAAATAAAACATAATCCTTTTCTAATTCTGTTTCAAAGCGAAGTAGTAACAACTTTACAAACATAATCGTAGTGGGAATACTTAAACAAATAATAGGTAAACCCCGAATGGATTCTCCACTTAACGCAGCAATTTTGACAGGTAAAAACCCTGTCTTTTGAAAAAACCATACGACAAGAATTTGCGATCCGATAATAAGAAGAATGTCTGGGATGGACTCAAGAAAAAGCAGAAATGTTTTAATGCGCCGCTGTATATGCGAACGACTTCTCATCATCATATATACAATGCAGAAAGCTATACATAATGAAATAAAAAATGAAGCTAAAAAAATAATCATCGTTTCTTTATAATGAATAAATAGTTGTGGAAATAACGGTCGATTCATCCCATACGTTAAGTTTGGAACATCTATCAGTTTCATAACTGACATCTTTAAAGCCTGTACATACTGTGAAAAATTAATATGTAAGCCTTCGAATAGTTTTGGAAGAGCACCTAAACAAATAATACCAATAACAGAAAGAATAAATTGCACTGTAATCTCTATTCCATTTGAAATCACCTTTCTTGTCATTTTCCCCCTTCT
>Ga0207696_1002072_pt1 | contig 10120 bp, 3 predicted proteins | sample KBSS54metaG_FD_184403 | JGI IMG/M metagenome (GOLD analysis project Ga0207696, IMG submission 184403) | Switchgrass rhizosphere microbial communities from Kellogg Biological Station, Michigan, USA - KBS S5-4 metaG (SPAdes) (version 2) | ecosystem: Host-associated > Plants > Roots > Rhizosphere >...
GGCGCTGGCCTACAGTGTTCGCAGTCAATGACGCAAATCGAGTTCGCAAAAAACGCTGAGGGGAGGTTGATGGAGGTCCTTCGCGAGACGCCGCTGGGGGATACCCAGGACCCGTTCGCCGCACCGAATGCCGGTGTCCGGCGCCTGTTGCGCTGGGCGCGCGAGCACTGGTTGATACCGATCCTGTTGCTGGCCACCGTGGTGCGCTTTTATGACCTGACCGCTGCCGCGATCTGGGGTGATGAAGGTTCGAGCCTGCTGCTGGCGCGCTATTCGCTGGGCGGGATCTGGACACACGCCGCGTTCGACGTGCACCCGCCGCTGTATTTCATGCTGCTGCACGGCTGGATCGGCGTGTTTGGCGACGGCCTGCTGGCCATCCGCAGTTTCAGTGCACTGGCCGGTATCGCCACGGTCGGGCTCGGCGTGAGCCTGGTCGACCGGCTGGCCACCCGCCGCGCTGCGATCATCGCCGGGGTGTTGCTGGCGCTGTTACCGACGGCGGTGCGCTACAGCCAGGAAGTGCGCATGTATGCGTTGCTTGGCTTGCTACTGATTGGCGCGACGCTGGTGCTGGTCAAGTGGATCCGGCGCCCGCAGCGTCACCGCTATCTGCTGATCTACGCGCTGCTGATGACGGCGGCGTTGTACACCCACTATTTCGCCGTGCTGGCGGCGCTGAGCCATTGGCTGTATCTGGGGCTGATCCGCCTGTTGCCGGGTTATCGCCTGAAGCATCTCCAGCGCAAGGACTGGTGGCTGGCCAATCTGGCCATTGTCGTGCTCTACCTGCCGTGGCTGCCGAACCTGCTTGACCTGCTGCAACACATGGACGCGCTCAAGGCCGGCGGCGATGTGGGCTGGGAAGATCCGGTGACCCTGTCTTCGCTGCCGTCGATGATCTGGCTCTGGCTGATCCAGGATGAGGGCGAGCAGTTGCCGTTGCTGCTGTTCGGCGGTGTGCCGCTGGCCTTGCTGGTGCTGGCGGCTGTCGCCGTCGCCCGGGATCGCAGCGTGAACCATGGCAGCGTCCTGCTGGCGCTCTACACCGGTGTGCCGTTGTTGCTGGTGTTCGCCGTGTCCTTCGTCACGCCGGTGTTCATTGAGCGTTACCTGACCGCTTACGCGCTGGGGCTGCCGATGCTGGCGGCGCTGGCCATCGACCGGCTCTACACCAGCGTGCGTGTGCTGGCGGTGGCGGTGCTGCTGTCGCTGGTCGGGGTCGAGATGATCGGGGTGAACAACAACGCCACGGTCGACCGCAATGACCAGTTCAACGTCATGGTCGATTACGTCAACCGCCACTTCGCCAGCGGCGACCGGATCGTCACCAGCGACATGCTCTGGTACCTCAGTTACGTCTATTACAACCGCACTGATGCTCAAGTCCGTCTGTTTACGCCGCCCACCCCCGAAGGTCGTTCGACCCGCCCGAACCACTACGGCTTCGGCACGCTGGTGTCCGATGAGGTTTACCTCGATCGGTTGGGAGACCTGCCGAAGGACAGTGCCCGGGTCTGGTTGATCGGTGATCTGGACGTGGATGTACCCGATCCATTCCTGCCCTTGCCTGCGACCTGGCACCTGCGGGATCAGGCGCAGGCGGGCGGGGCGAAAGCGCGGCTTTTTTCGGTGCAGACCCCCAATGGATCGGGAGAAAACTGACTTAAACGGTTCACCAATTTATTCGCGATAAAGCCGATATTTTTAAGTCCGTTTTGCTCTGTTTTGATATCAAAACACTACTAGTCGAAAGGGTATTGTTGGACTACGCTCGTGGGACAAAAGGACTTACAAATACGGTGAAGGGATTGCAGCAGTTCCACTTTATCTCCGGCTTGCCGCGCTCAGGTTCTACCCTCCTTTCTGCGATCCTTCTGCAGAACCCGCGTTTTCATGCCGGCATGACCAGTCCGGTCGGCGCGCTGTTCTCCGGGGTCCTTGAACAGTGCAGCGCCGGCAGCGAATTCGGCGCGGTGATCGACACCGACATGCGCCGCCGCCTGTTGCGCGGCCTGTTCGATTCCTACTACGCCGACAAGGCCGACAAACCGGTGGTATTCGACACCAACCGCCAGTGGTCTGCGCGACTGCCGGCCATCAACGACCTGTTCCCTCAAGCCAAGGTCATCGCCTGTGTGCGCAACGTCGCCTGGGTGATGGACAGCCTGGAGCGGCTGTACCGCGCCAATCCTTTCGAAAACACCAAGCTGTTCGGCGATGCGGTCGAGCGCAACACGGTCTACAGCCGCTGCGAAACCCTGGCCCAGCGCAATCGCCTGGTGGGTTTTGCCTGGGCGGCGCTCAAGGAAGCCTATTACGGCGAGCACGCCGATTCGCTGCTGATCGTCGATTACGACCTGCTGACCCAAGCCCCGGAGCGGGTGCTGCGGCTGGTCTACGACTTCATCGGCGAACCCTGGTTCGAGCACGATTTCGAGCACCTGGCCTATGACGCGCCAGAGTTCGACCAGGCCCTGGGCGTGGCCGGCCTGCACAAGGTCAAGCCCAAGGTCGCCCTTGAGTCGCGGCGCACAATCCTGCCGCCTGACCTGTTCAAGCAATACGCCGATTTGTCCTTCTGGCTCGATGGCTCAGCCAGCGCTGCCAATGTCATTCGTATGAAGTCCGACGCCGCGATCAGCTGATCGCGGCGTTTTTCATTGATGCGTCAACAACTGTGTTCGAGTCCGGGTGAGCAACATGTGGTGGAGCAAGCAGAAGTCGCGGGTTACCGAAGGCCAACGGACGCTGGCGGCGCCCATGATCATGTCGCTGGAACCGCGCATGCTGTTCGACGGCGCCGTCGCGGCCACCGTGGCCGACACCGCCGCCCAGGCTGACAGCCATGCCACCGCCGATGCCGCGAAAGCGCCGGCCGCCGATCACCCGAGCGCCAGCAAGGACACCCACGGCCAGGCCGACGCCACGCCCGCTGCCAGCCCGGTCGCGGTGCCGGGGCAGAGCGTGGTGTTCGTCGATTCCCGGGTCAAGGATGCCGACAGCCTGCTCAAGGGCGTGGCCCCCGGCACGCAAGTGGTCAAGCTCGATGCCGGCAAGGACGGTTTGCAGCAGATCGCCGATTACCTCGACCAGCATCAGGGCGTGAGCTCGGTGCAGATCATCGCCCACGGCAACGCCGGTGACCTGTGGCTCGGCAACAGTTACCTGTCGGCCGACAACGTCGCCCAGCGCAGCGCGATCCTGGCGGAAATCGGCAAGGACATGAACGTCGGCGGCGACATCCTGATCTACGGTTGCTACACCGCCGAAGGCGATCGTGGCCTGAGCTTCGTCGACTCGCTGGCGCAGCTGACCGGCCGCGACGTGGCCGCCTCCAGCAACCGCACGGGCTTGGGCGGCGACTGGGATCTGGAGATCGCCACCGGCACCATCGAAAGCGCCAACGTGCTGTCGACCCAGGCGATGAGCGAATACCAGTGGGGCCTGGCCACCTGGACCGCCACCAACAATGCCAACACCGGGGTCGGCTCGCTGCGCGCAGCGCTGGCGTCGGCGCAGAACGGCGACATCGTAACCTTCAGCAGCGGCATGACGGTGCAGCTCACCTCGGAATTGCTGATCAACAAGAACGTTACCGTGGATGGCGACCTGAACAACGACGGTGTCGCCGACGTCACGCTCGATGGCCAATACCGGACCCGAGTGGTGGAAATCACCTCCGGCAGCACGGTGACCCTGGATGGTCTGGTCATCACCCGGGGCCTGGTCTCGGGCAACGGTGGCAATGGCGGCTATGGCGCAACCGGCGCCATGGGCGGCGGGATTTTCAACGCCGGCATCCTGACCCTGAACAACGTTACGGTGACCAGCAACGCGGCGGCCGGTGGCGGCGGTGGCGGGGGTGTCACCGGTGCGTTCTACGGCGGTGCCGGTGGTGGTGGCGGTGGTCTTGGCGGTCAGGGCGGTGGTCATGGCGGTACGGCCGGGCCGGGCACCGGTACGCTGGGCGGCCAGGCCGGCAGCGGTGGTGTCGGCGGCTACGGCGGTGGCTACGACGCGACGCACATGGGCGGGCGCGGCGGCTCGACCACGGGCGGCGCGGGCGGTGTGGGCGTGTCCTATTACAGCAATGGCGGCAATGGCGGCACGGCCAGCAACGGCACGATTTCCATCGGTGGCGGCGGTGGCGGCGCTGGCTGGGACAAGGTCGGCGGCGCAGGCGGCAATGCAGCCGGCGGCATTTACAACGCTTCCACCGGCACGCTGAAAATCGTCGGCACCTCGGTCATCAGCAACAACATCGGCGCGGGCGGCGGTGGTGGCGGCGGCAGTGGCCAGGGCAGCAACAACCTGAACGGCGGCGACGGTGGACGGGGTGTTGGCGCGATCTGGAACCAGGGCGGCACGGTATTGATCACCGCTGCCAACTTCAGCGCCATCAGCGGCAACGCGGCCGGCAGCGGTTCCGGCGGCGCAGAACTGGGCGGTGGCGTGACGGGCTCTGTACCGTTGGCCTTCGCGGCAATCTATAACAACGGCGGTACGCTCAATACTGCTTATGTTGAGCCACCGACCGCGACCATCGTGATGGCCGACACGGCTCTGAAAATCGGTGAAACCTCGCTGGTGACCATCACCTTCAGCCGGGCGGTCACCGGCTTCACCAACGCCGACCTGACGATTGCCAACGGCACGCTGACATCGGTCAGCAGCAGCGATGGCGGCCTGACCTGGACCGCGACTTTCACGCCGACCAACAACATTACCGACAGCACCAACCTGATCACCCTCGACAACACCGGAGTGACCGCCATCAGCGATGGCGTGGCGGGCGTCGGCACGACCAGCTCGGTCAATTACGCGATCGACACCGCACGGCCGACCGTGACTATCGTGATGTCCGACACGGCGTTGAAGATCGGCGATACCTCGCTGGTGACCTTTACTTTCAGCGAGGCGGTGACCGGCTTCACCAACGCCGACCTGACCATCGCCAACGGCACGCTGAGCGCAGTGAGCAGCAGCGACGGCGGCATCACCTGGACCGGAACGTTCACCCCGACGGCCAGCATCACGGACACCACCAACCTGATCTCCCTGGACAAGACCGGTATCGCTGATCTTGCCGGCAACGCCGGCAGCGGCACCACCGATTCGGCCAATTATGTGATCGATACCGTGCGCCCGACCGCGACCATTGTTGTGGCCGACACCAATCTGGCAGTGGGTGAAACGTCGCTGGTGACCATCACCTTCAGCGAAGCGGTCAGCGGCTTCACCACCGCCGACATGACAGTGGCCAACGGCACCCTGACCGGCCTGAGTAGCAGCGACGGCGGCATCACCTGGACCGCCACGCTGACGCCGACCACCAACATTACCGACACCACCAACCTGGTCACCCTGGATAACACCGGGGTCGTCGATCTGGCCGGCAACGCCGGCAGTGGCACCACCAATTCCAACAATTACGCGATCGACACCGCGCGTCCGACCGCGACCATCGTGGTGGCGGACAACGCCCTGAAAATTGGCGAAACCTCGCTGGTGACCATTACCTTCAGCGAAGCGATCACCGGTTTCACCAACGCCGACCTGACGATTGCCAACGGCACGTTGACGGCGGTCAGCAGCAGCGATGGCGGCATTACCTGGACAGCAACCTTCACGCCGACCGCCAGCATCACCGACGCGACCAACCTGATCACGCTGAACAACACCGGCATCGCGGATCTGACCGGCAACGCCGGCAGCGGCACAACCGACTCCAACAATTACGCCATCGATACCGTGCGCCCGACCGCGACCATCGTGGTGGCCGACAACAACCTGCGGATCGGTGAAACCTCGCTGGTGACTATCACCTTCAGTGAGGCGATCAGCGGTTTCACCAACGCCGACCTGACGGTCGCCAACGGCACGTTGAGCGCGGTCAGCAGCAGCGACGGCGGCATCACCTGGACCGCGACGTTCACCCCGAGCGCCAGCATCACTGACACCACCAACCTGATCACCCTGGACAACACCGGCATCGTCGACCTGTCGGGCAACGCCGGAAGCGGTACTACCGATTCCAACAATTATGCGATCGATACGGTGCGGCCAACCGCGACCATCGTGGTCGCCGACAGCAACCTCACTGCCGGCGAAACCTCGCTGGTGACTATTACCTTCAGCGAAGCGGTCAGCGGCTTCACCAACGCCGACCTGATCATTGCCAACGGTACGCTGACCGCCGTGAGCAGCAGTGACGGCGGCATCACCTGGACGGCAACGTTCACGCCGAACCTGGGCGTCAACGACGCGACCAACCTGATCGTGCTGGCCAATACCGGCATCGCCGACCTTTCGGGCAACGCCGGCAGCGGCACGACCAACTCCAACAACTACACCATCGACACTGTGGTGCCGACCGCGACCATCATCATTGCCGACAACGCGCTGAAAATCGGCGAGTCCTCGCTGGTGACCATCACCTTCAGCGAGGCGGTGACCGGTTTCACCAACGCCGACCTGACGATTGCCAACGGCACGCTCAGCGCGGTGAGCAGCAGCGACGGCGGCATTACCTGGACGGCAACCTTCACGCCGACCACCAATATCACCGACGCCACCAATCTGATCACGCTGGACAATACCGGCGTACAGAACCTGTCAGGTAATGCCGGCAGCGGCACCACCGATTCGAACAATTACGCCATCGATACGGTGCGTCCGACCGCCACCATCGTGGTCGCCGACACGGCGCTCGGCGTCGGCCAGACCAGCCTGGTGACCATTACCTTCAGCGAAGCGGTGACCGGTTTCACCAATGCCGACCTGATCATCGCCAACGGTACGCTGAGCGCGGTGAGCAGCAGCGACGGCGGCATCACCTGGACCGCGACGTTCACGCCGGCAGCGGGCATCACCGATACCACCAACCTGATTACGCTGGACAACACCGGCATCTCCGATCTGGCGGGCAACGCCGGCAGCGGCACCACCGATTCCAACAACTACGCGGTCGACAGTCAGCGTCCGACGGCGACCATCGTCATGACCGACAGCGACCTGCGGCCCGGCGAAACCGCGCTGGTGACCATCACCTTCAGCGAGGCGGTCACCGGTTTCGATAATTCCGACCTGAGCGTCGCCAACGGCACCCTGAGCAACGTTTCGTCGAGCGACGGCGGCATCACCTGGACGGCTACCTTCACGCCGAACATCGGCGTTACCGATCTGACCAACCTGATCGTCCTGAACAACACCGGCATCACCGACTTGGCCGGTAACACCGGCACTGGCACCACCAACTCGGCCAATTACCAAGTGCAGACCCAGGTGCCGACTGCCACCATCGTGGTTGCCGACACTTCGCTGAAGGCCGGGGAAACCTCGCTGGTGACCATCACCTTCAACGAAGCGGTCAGCGGTTTTGACAACAGCGACCTGACCATCGCCAACGGCACGTTGAGCAACGTCAGCAGCAGCGACGGCGGCATCACCTGGACCGCGACTTTCACGCCGACCAGCAACATCACCGATGCCACTAACCTGATCACCCTGAACAACGCCGGGGTGGCCAACCTGTCGGGCAACAGTGGCGTCGGCACCACCGATTCCAACAACTTCGCGATCGACACCGCGCTGCCGACCGCCACCATCGTGGTCGCCGACAATCGGCTGGGCATCGGTGAAACTACCACCGTAACCATCACCTTCAGCGAAGCAGTGAGCGGGTTCGATCTGTCGGACATCAGCGTCGCTAACGGTTCGCTGTCGAACCTGACCAGCAGCGACGGCGGCGTGACCTGGACCGCGACCTTCACCCCGACGGCCAACGTCAACGATCCGACCAACCTGATCCTGATCGACACCGCCGGTGTCCAGGATCTGGCCGGCAACCTCGGGGCGAGCATCGCCATCTCCAACAACTACATCCTCGATGCGACCCGGCCGACGGTAAACATCGTCGTCGCCAATCCGAATCTGGGCATCGGCCAGAGCACCACGGTGACCTTCACGTTCAGCGAGGCGGTGAGCAATTTCGACCTGTCCGACCTGAGCGTGACCAACGGCGACCTGAGCAACCTGACCAGCAGCGATGGCGGAAAGACCTGGACCGCGACCTTCACGCCGACCGCGAATGTCACCGACCCGAGCAACTTCATTGCGCTGGACACCAGCAACGTCACCGACCTTGCAGGCAACGCCGGCAGCACGGTGGCGGTGTCGAACAACTACGCCCTCGACAGCGAACGGCCGACCGCCACGGTGGTGATCGCCAATCCGAACCTGGGCGTCGGCCAGACTTCGCAGGTGACCATCACCTTCAATGAAGCGGTGAGCGGTTTCGACCTGTCGGACCTCAGCGTAGCCAACGGCACCTTGTCCAACCTGAGCAGCAGCGACGGTGGCAAGACCTGGACGGCGACCCTGACGCCGAATGCCAACGTCAACAGCGCCAGCAATGCGATCAGCATCAACACCGCCGGGGTCAGCGACCTGTCGGGCAACAGCGGCAGCGGCGTCAGCAGCTCCGGCAATTACGTGATCAACACGGTGCCGGTGGTGCCTGTGCCTCCTGTGATACCGACTTCTCCGCTGATCGTCGTGACGCCGGATCCGGAATTCCGCAGCAGCGATCCGGTCGCGCCGCCACCACCGCCGAACGTTCCGCTGCAACCGATCGTCTTCACGCCGCCCACCGGCGACCTCGGTTCGCCGCTGACTTTCGCGCCGTTGTTCGAGCAGCGGGTGATCGGCAACGGCATCCGTCCGCTGGGGGATATTTTCATCAATCGCGGTGCGCTGAGCCCGAGCTTCATTGCCCAGGTCTTCAGCAGCAGCGACAACCTGGGTGACGGTTCCGGTCATGGCTTCCTCGGATTCGGCGGCGGCGATGGCGGGGTGTTCGGCAGCAGCACGCTGTCGAGCCTGTTCAATCAGGACAGCAGCACCGAGCGCGATTCGCTGAATGCCTTCGGCAGCCAGTCGATCAAGGGCGGCGATATTTCCCAAGGCCTGCGCGGTGTGTTCGGCGCGCCGACCCTGGGCCAGCAACTGCAACAGATCAAGGACAGCGAGCAACACCGGGTCGACAACCTGGCGGCAGCACTGCAACAGGTCGGCATCAGCGAAATGCCGGCCTGACAACACACAACAACTCAATATGTGCGGGACCTAGGGGCGATCCAGGGATGAAGAAAAGTCAGAAGTTGTTCGGCGCCAGCCTGCTGGCGCTGGCGATCAGCGGATGTGCAGTGACCAGTGAACCGATCGAACGCAGTGTCAGTGAACAAAGGGCCCGGGCCGACCTGCAAAGCATGTACAAGGGCCAGGAACCGCTGAGCGGTCCGCTGACCCTGCACCAGGCCATGGCCCGCGCGGTGAAATACAACCTCGAAGGCCGCTTGAAAATCATGGAGGAAGCGCTGGCCAAGCGGCAGCTCGACCTCGCCAGTTTCGACATGCTGCCGCGCATGGCGCTGGACGCCGGCTACGTCGGGCGTAACAACGTCAGCGCCTCCAGCAGCCAGAGTGTGCGCACCGGCACCCAGTCCCTGGAACCGTCGACCTCTCAGGACCGCGACCGCGACGTCGCCGACCTGACCATGGTCTGGAACGTCCTCGATTTCGGCGTCAGCTACATCAGCGCCAAGCAGCAGGGCGACCAGCGCCTGATCGTTCAGGAACGCCGGCGCAAGGTGATCAACACCATCGTTCAGGACGTGCGCTCGGCCTATTGGCGGGCGATGGCCGCCGAACGCCTGCTCAAGCAGATCGACAGCCTGATGGCGCGGGTCGACACCGCCCGGCGCAATAGCGAAAGCATGAGCGAACAGCGCATCGGCGATCCGGTGCAGTCCCTCGGCTACCAGCGTTCGCTGATCGAAGCGACCCGGCAACTGGAAGAACAACGCCGCGCGCTGTCGCTGGCGAAAACCGAACTGGCGACGCTGATCAACCTGCCGCTGGGCACCAACCTGACGTTGGCCACCGATGACGGTTATCAGATCCCGGAACTCAAGGTCGATCTGAGCAAACTCGAACAGGAAGCCCTGACCAGCCGTCCGGAACTGCGCGAGCAGGATTACCAGACCCGGATCAGCGCCGCCGAAACCCGCAAGGCCATGCTGCGTCTGCTGCCGGGCCTGGAGTTCTCCGCCGGCGG
>Ga0207696_1002075_pt1 | contig 10110 bp, 13 predicted proteins | sample KBSS54metaG_FD_184403 | JGI IMG/M metagenome (GOLD analysis project Ga0207696, IMG submission 184403) | Switchgrass rhizosphere microbial communities from Kellogg Biological Station, Michigan, USA - KBS S5-4 metaG (SPAdes) (version 2) | ecosystem: Host-associated > Plants > Roots > Rhizosphere >...
CTCTTTCAGAGTCAAGCGTTTATTTTCGCTTTTCATCTGGCTGACGGGCCGGTTTGTAAGCCGTTGTGCCGTGTCAGTGGAGGCGCAGTATAGGGATTTTCTGGAGGCTGACAACCCCTATTTTCAAAATAATTGCCAACCGTTTAACTTTTGAGCGTAACGTCTATTTTTGACGCGCTTTTATCGCTTTTGGTAGGTCTGCGAGGCTATTAATAACAATATCAGCCGCGGCTTCGCTTTGCTCAGTGACCGGTTTACCTGTACGAACCAATACTTTTGTCCCGACTTGTGCCGCTGCAGCTGCTTGCATGTCTTCTAACTTGTCTCCAACCATATAAGAAGAAGCCATATCTATATGAAGGAACTCTTGAGCTGAGAGCAGCATCCCCGGTTGTGGTTTACGACAATCACAGGTTTGGCGAAACTCTTCTACTATTGCCTCAGGGTGATGTGGGCAATAATAGATACCATCAAGGTCAACACCACGGTCAGCTAAGGACCAGTCCATCCACTCAGTCAGATTTTCAAAATCAGCTTCAGTAAACATGCCACGGGCAATGCCAGACTGGTTAGTGACAAGAACTAACGCATAACCCATTGCTTTTAACTCACGCATTGCGTCAATCACACCATCAATGAACTCAAACTGATCAACTTCATGGACATAACCATGATCAACATTAATGGTGCCATCACGATCGAGAAAAATAGCGGGAACAGACTGTGCCACTTGGAAACTCCTGATACTGGGGATTTGGTGTAGTATCGCATGAATTACTATTTGGGCGAGAACAGACAATCATTCGCTGATTGATTTAGACGTCTGGATGCCTTAACATCCATATCGATAACGGTCATCGCCCGTTATCGGCAGCAGAAAATGCCACGGCTTACACTCATACGATAATAAATAACCTAATGATAAAACTTTCTAATATCACCAAAGTGTTCCAGCAAGGTAACCGCAGCATACAGGCGTTGAATAACGTCAGTCTGCATGTTCCTGCTGGGCAAATTTATGGCGTGATTGGCGCATCTGGTGCAGGGAAAAGCACATTGATCCGTTGTGTGAACCTGCTTGAGCGTCCAACACAAGGTTCTATTCTGGTCGATGGCCAGGAATTGACGACTCTTTCTGAAAGCCAGCTAACCAAAGCACGTCGTCAGATTGGCATGATTTTCCAGCACTTTAACTTACTCTCTTCCCGCACTGTGTATGGCAACGTCGCTTTGCCTTTAGAGTTGGACAATACACCGCGCGAAGAAATCAAACGCCGCGTATCTGAATTACTCGATTTGGTCGGTCTGAGCGAAAAGCACGATGCGTACCCAGCCAACCTCTCTGGTGGACAAAAGCAGCGTGTTGCGATTGCTCGAGCGCTGGCAAGCAACCCGAAAGTTCTTCTATGCGATGAAGCCACCAGCGCGCTTGATCCAGCAACAACACGTTCCATTCTCGAACTGTTGAAAGATATTAACCGCCGTCTTGGTCTGACTATTCTATTGATTACCCATGAAATGGATGTTGTAAAACGCATCTGTGATTGTGTCGCGGTGATTAGCGACGGTGAATTAATAGAACAAGATACGGTAAGTGAAGTGTTCTCTCATCCGAAGACACCACTTGCACAACAGTTTATTCAGTCCACTCTGCATCTGGATATTCCTGAGGATTACGCGCAACGCTTAAGTACAGAAAAGAGTGGAGATACCGTTCCATTGCTGCGCCTGGAGTTTACCGGCCAATCGGTTGATGCGCCGTTACTTTCCGAAACCGCCCGTCGCTTTAATGTGAATAGCAATATCATCAGCGCGCAGATGGATTACGCCGGTGGCGTGAAGTTCGGCATTATGCTGTGCGAGTTGCATGGAGAACATCAGGATATGGACGCTGCGATCGCATACTTGCAGCAGCAACATGTAAAAGTAGAGGTGCTGGGTTATGTCTGAGCCAATGATGTGGTTACTCCTTAAAGGAGTGTATGAGACGCTGGCAATGACTTTTGTGTCTGGCTTCTTTGGCTTCGTGCTTGGGCTACCTGTTGGTGTGCTCCTCTATATTACACGTCCAGGTCAAATCAGCGAGAACGCCAAGCTTTATAACAGCCTTTCGGCGTTAGTGAATATCTTCCGTTCTATACCGTTCATTATATTGCTGGTATGGATGATTCCGTTTACCCGCACCATTGTCGGCACTTCAATTGGCCTGCAAGCGGCAATCGTTCCATTAACCGTAGGTGCAGCACCGTTCATCGCACGTATGGTGGAAAACGCCCTGTTAGAAATCCCATCGGGTCTGATTGAAGCTTCACGCGCAATGGGTGCAACTCCAATGCAAATCATCCGCAAAGTTCTGCTACCAGAAGCACTGCCAGGTCTGGTAAATGCAGCCACCATTACACTGATTACTCTCGTAGGTTATTCCGCGATGGGCGGTGCCGTTGGTGCCGGTGGCTTAGGTCAGATTGGTTATCAGTATGGTTATATCGGTTATAACGCTACCGTGATGAATACGGTATTAGTGTTATTGGTAGTATTAGTGTATTTAATTCAATTCTCTGGCGATCGTATCGTCCGGGCTGTAACTCACAAATAATACGTTCAACACAACATCGTTTTTTACACATAGTAAGGAAAGGATATGTCTTTTAAATTTAAAACCTTTGCGGCAGTTGGTGCTCTGATTGGTTCTCTGGCACTAGTGGGTTGTGGTCAGGACGAGAAAGATCCAAACCATATTAAAGTAGGCGTCATTGTTGGTGCTGAGCAGCAGGTTGCCGAAGTTGCGCAGAAAGTCGCAAAAGAGAAATACGGCCTGGATGTTGAGCTGGTTACTTTTAACGACTACGTTCTGCCTAACGAAGCACTGAGCAAGGGCGATATCGATGCTAACGCTTTCCAACACAAACCATACCTGGATCAGCAGATCAAAGACCGTGGCTACAAACTGGTTGGTGTAGGCAATACTTTCGTTTACCCGATTGCTGGCTACTCCAAAAAAATCAAATCTGTAGATGAACTGCAAGCTGGCGCGCAAATCGCTCTGCCAAACGACCCAACTAACCTTGGCCGTTCTTTGCTGCTGCTGCAAAAACAAGGTCTGATTAAACTGAAAGATGGCGTGGGTCTGCTGCCAACCGTTCTGGACGTAACTGAAAACCCTAAAAATCTGAAGCTGGTTGAACTGGAAGCTCCACAGCTGCCACGCTCCCTGGACGATGCTCAGATTGCGCTGGCTATCATCAACACCACTTACGCAAGCCAGATTGGCCTGACTCCAGCGAAAGATGGTATCTTCGTTGAAGACAAAGACTCTCCATACGTGAACCTGATCGTTTCCCGCGAAGACAATAAAGATGCAGAAAACGTGAAGAAATTCGTTCAGGCTTACCAGTCTGACGAAGTTTACGAAGCAGCAAACAAAGTCTTCAACGGCGGCGCAGTAAAAGGCTGGTAAGTTTCCATTCTTTTATTTTTGCGTAAATATTCTAAGGCGGGCGAAAGCCCGTCTTGTTATTTGTGCAATAGCTTGATTCAATAATCGCGTTTTATCATTCATTGAGGAAAAATTATGCGTGCTTTACCGATCTGTTTATTAGCAGTCATGCTGAGCGGCTGTACGATGCTAAGCAGATCCCCTGTTGAGCCCATCAAAAGCACCGCAACACCACCGAAACAGGAGCCTGCAAAACCAAAAGTCGTGCGCCCTGCCCCCGTAAAAATCTATACCAATGCTGAAGAGTTAGTGGGTAAACCTTTCCGTGATCTCGGTGAAGTCAGCGGCGATTCATGCCAGGTGAGCAATCAAGATTCTCCACCGAATATCCCAACTGCCCGCAAACGCTTGCAAGTCAACGCCTCAAAAATGAAAGCCAACGCGGTGTTATTGCATAGCTGTGATGTTACCAGCGGCACACCAGGTTGCTACCGGCAGGCCGTTTGTGTAGGTTCGGCATTGAACGTATCGGCAAAATGACAGCGTTTAGCTTTGAGCAGATTGGCGTTATTCGCTCCCCTTATAAAGAGAAGTTTGCCGTTCCCCGTCAGCCCGGTTTAGTGGCTGATGGCGGTGGCGAGTTGCATTTTCTGCCACCGTATAACGTGGCAGATGCGGTTCGTGGCCTCGAAGGCTTTAGTCATTTATGGCTGCTATTTGTTTTTCATCAAACGATGGAAGGCGGCTGGCGGCCCACGGTGCGCCCACCTCGTCTGGGTGGCAATGCCCGAATGGGTGTTTTCGCTACGCGTTCGACATTCCGACCAAATCCCATTGGAATGTCATTAGTTGAACTGAAAGGCATTCGCTGCCAAAAAGATCAGGTCATTTTGCAATTGGGGAGTCTCGATTTGGTCGATGGCACACCGGTGGTTGATATCAAACCTTATTTGCCATTTGCTGAAGCTGTACCAGAAGCCATTGCGGGATACGCGCAAAACGCCCCCGCAGCCGATATGCCGGTTTATTTCACACCTGAAGTACAGCAGCAGTTATTGCTGCTTGAGAAACGTTTTCCCCACATTGAGCGTTTCATCCGTCAGGTACTGGCTCAGGACCCTCGCCCGGCTTATCGCAAAGCTGAAGAGCCAGGTAAAAGCTACGCCGTTTTATTGCTGGATTTTAACGTCCGCTGGCGTGTTACCGAGCTAGGTTCAGAAGTGTTTGCCGTTGAGAACCGTTAATTTATCGCCCTTCTCTTTTGACATTCCTGCCACACTGGTAAACTAAAACACTTATTTTGCATCAGGCTACTCAGGTAGCCAGTTATCTGCCGTTCAAATGGAACCGTAACAACATGCGTACTAGCCAATATCTGCTCTCCACATTGAAGGAGACACCAGCCGACGCCGAGGTCATCAGCCATCAACTGATGCTGCGCGCCGGGATGATCCGTAAACTCGCTTCAGGTTTGTATACCTGGTTGCCGACCGGTCTGCGTGTCCTGAAAAAAGTCGAAAACATCGTGCGTGAAGAGATGAACAACGCCGGTGCCATCGAGATGTGCATGCCCGTGGTTCAGCCCGCAGATTTGTGGCAGGAGAGCGGTCGTTGGGAACAGTATGGCCCGGAGCTGCTGCGTTTTGTTGACCGTGGCGATCGTCCATTTGTCCTCGGCCCAACTCACGAAGAAGTCATCACTGACTTGATTCGTAATGAACTCAGCTCTTACAAACAGCTGCCACTGAACTTCTTCCAGATTCAGACTAAGTTCCGTGACGAAGTTCGCCCACGTTTCGGCGTGATGCGTTCCCGTGAATTCCTGATGAAAGACGCTTACTCTTTCCATACTTCTCAGGAATCCTTGCAGGAAACTTACGATGCGATGTATCAGGCTTACAGCAAAATCTTCAGCCGTATGGGTCTGGATTTCCGCGCAGTAGAAGCTGATACCGGTTCTATCGGCGGCAGTGCATCTCACGAATTCCAGGTGCTGGCACAAAGCGGCGAAGATGATGTCATCTTCTCAACCGAGTCTGATTACGCAGCTAACATCGAATTTGCTGAAGCGGTTGCTCCAGTTGGCGGCCGTGCGGCACCGACTGTTGAAATGACGCAGATCGACACCCCGAACGCAAAAACCATCGCTGAGCTGGTTGAGCAGTTCAATCTGCCAGTTGAAAAAACAGTGAAGACTTTGATGGTCAAAGCCACCGAAGGGAGTGCTTATCCTCTGGTTGCTCTGCTGGTTCGTGGCGATCACGAACTGAACGAAGTCAAAGCAGAGAAACTGCCACAGGTTGCCAGCCCACTGACTTTCGCGACCGAAGAAGAAATTCGTGCAGTTGTTAAAGCAGGCCCTGGTTCACTTGGCCCAGTCAATCTGCCTATTCCGGTGGTTGTTGACCGTACTGTTGCGGCGATGAGCGACTTCGCTGCGGGTGCAAACATCGACGGTAAACACTTGGTTGGTATTAACTGGGAACGTGATGTTGCGCTGCCAGAAGTTGCCGACATTCGTAACGTGGTTGAAGGCGACCCAAGCCCTGATGGCAAAGGAACTTTGCTGATTAAACGCGGCATCGAAGTGGGCCATATCTTCCAGCTCGGCACCAAGTATTCAGAAGCAATGAAAGCCTCTGTTCAGGGTGAAGATGGTCGTAACCAGACGCTGACAATGGGTTGCTACGGTATCGGTGTGACTCGCGTAGTAGCAGCTGCCATTGAGCAGAACTATGACGACCGTGGCATTCTGTGGCCAGATGCGATTGCTCCGTTCCAGGTTGCTATTCTGCCAATGAATATGCACAAATCTTTCCGTGTGAAAGAGTTGGCAGAAGAGCTGTATTCGACTCTGCGTGCCAAAGGCATTGAAGTACTGATGGATGACCGCAAAGAACGCCCAGGCGTAATGTTTGCGGACATGGAACTGATTGGTATTCCGCACACTGTCGTTATCGGCGATCGTAACCTTGATAGCGAAGAAGTCGAATACAAAAACCGTCGTGAAGGCGAGAAGCAGATGATCAAAACCAGCGAAATCATTGATTTCCTGCTGGCGCAGATTAAACGCTAACAACAATTGTGTTCAGTAAAAAGCCCCGCTAATTTCTTAGCGGGGCTTTTTTTATTCATTTGATTAGTCGTGGCAGGTTTTCTTCGGCTCGAACTTAGCGGCCCGGTCTGCAACCACTGTTTTTCTCAATTCGCCGCTATCAGGTGAAGCCTGTAAGGCAAAGTGCGCTTCAACCACCAGCAACACGGGCTGGAAATCCTCGCCACGCGCGGCCGCATAGCCACGCTCAAGTTCAGCATTGCTGGCAACGTCAAAGGTTTTCCCTGTCGCACAATCCTGGAAAATTGCCGCATCAGCCATGTACTTATACATGCCTTTCATGGTCATTGGTGTCGCAGGCAGAGCGTCTTTCATCGGCTGTAGCGTGTAATTGAGCTGTGACTCAATAGGATTGCCTGTCCTATCCAACATTTCCAGGCTATCACCTTTCGGATGGAAGTAGAGCTTTTCACCGTCGCTTGCGGTCAACACTAATTTATCAGCCGTACGCGCCCAGCTACCGTAAGAGGCAAAAACGGCTGGCTCTTGTGTTCCCTGATAACGCTGATTCATTACCCAGGTACCATCTTTTTCCAAAAACAGCGAGGTTTCAATTCCTGAGCAATCCGCACAAGGTAAAACACCACGGTAGCTTTGCTGCATGGGTTGCAGCTCTGCAACTTGCGTCTGCTGCAACGTTTGAACTTCGGCCCGGTTATTACAGCCAAAAAGAGCGAACAAACTGCACACAGCCACAGCTGACAATAGTATTTTTTTCACCATCTATTCCTTCTGCTGGTCAATTTCTTTGCCGTTCGTCATTCAGGGCGACGGACTTTTCCTCGTAGCGACTTAGTCGTAGATTTTTGTGATTTCGATGCCAGACGGCGCTCTTTTGACGCGCGTGTAGGCCGGGTCGCCCGACGGTTTTTCTGCTCAACGGTTAATTCCTGAATCAAGGAAACGAGCCTTGCCACCGCCGCTTCACGATTCATTTCCTGGCTACGATATTCCTGCGCTTTAATCACAACCACACCATCAGGCGTAATCAGATGATGGCTGGCCGCCAATAAGCGTTCTTTATAATACTCTGGCAGGCTGGAGGCTCGAATGTCAAAACGCAAATGGATTGCCGTTGAGGTTTTATTCACATGCTGGCCACCCGCTCCTTGTGCGCGGATAGCCGTAATGGTGACTTCGTTGTCCGGTATGGCTACCGCACGAGAGACGACAATCATCAATGATGCTGCCAGGCCGTGAAGTGAATTTCGAGATTATTCTCAGCATCAGACAGCCAAATCGCACCATCCTGAATCGTGGCCTGCAAGTTCATTGAGCGCGTGCCGAACTCACACAGCTTCGCCAGTTGCTCATCATCCAGGTACCAGATAGACAAGTTTTGGTATTGCTTGAGTTTATTTTGATGCTGCTGCCACCAGATTTCTGCGGCACGGCTGTTATAAGTAAACAGCGCCACTTCTGCAGATTGGCTACAGGCTTTTTTCAGGCGTTTTTCTTCCGGCAGACCGAGTTCAATCCACAAGTCGATGCCCATATGATCGTTGCGCTGCCAGATTTCAGGCTCGTCTTCAGCACTTAATCCGCGAGAAAACTGCAGGCGCTCATTGGCATATTTAATCCACGCCAGCAAACGCAGCATCATGCGTTCTTGAGTTTCCGAAGGATGGCGCGCAAGCGTCAGGTTGCTATCCAGAAACTGATTTCGATCGAGATCGGCAACATTCACCATCGCTTTATAGATTGTCGCTTTTAACGCCATCACACTTCTCCACACTAATTAGGCAGTCATTGTAACGAAAACCTCGCTAAAACGCTGTTATGTATTCACTGATGTAGAGAGTTACGCTGCTGATATCGCTTTCATCACTGTGGTATAGTCACCTTGCTAAACAGAGTTTATCTTCGTAGGCTTAACTTGCATCCCACGATTAAGTCTGAGGTCGGGACTCTGAAAGGAGGGCGTGTGGAAAAGTATTGTGAATTAGTACGAAAGCGCTATGCGGAAATAGCCAGCGGAGATTTGGGTTACATTCCGGATGCACTAGGTTGCGTCTTGAAGGTGCTGAACGAAGTGGCTTCCAACGAAGCACAACCAGAATCTATCAGGGAACAGGCGGCGTATGCTGCCGCGAACTTACTGGTGAGCGATTATGTCAATGAATGATGCCTATCAACCCATCAATTGTGATGATTATGACAATCTCGAGCTCGCCTGCCAGCATCACTTATTATTGACGCTGGAATTAAAGAGCGGAGAAGTTTTCAAGGCGAAAGCCAGTGACCTGGTATCTCGTAAGAACATCGAATATTTGATTGTCGATGATGCCGGCGCCACTCGCGAAGTTCGTCTCGATAAAATAACCAGTTTCAGCCATCCTGAAATTGGGACTGTCGTAGTTAGCGAGTCCTGATACGCAAAGTATCCGCATGCGCGGGCAGCCTTACTTGGCTGCCCGTTTTTTTTACTACGGTTTCATGGACGCGTAGTAAGCCGCCAGATTGCTAATATCTTCATCAGACAAACCACTGACGTAAGCCTTCATGATTTCCGCTTGTCCGCCACTGCGTTCGCCTTTTTTATACGCTTGCAATGAGTGCTCAAGATACGCCTGGTTTTGCCCCGCCAGATTCGGGTACATCGGTACAGAAACTTTCCCGGTTGCGCCATGACAGGCCACACACATCATGGCTTTCTGTTCACCGGCTGCGGCATCACCTTTTGCCCATACAGGCTGAGCGCACACCAGCACACCGGCCAAAATAAATATTCTCTTCACTGCTGATTCTCCTTTTGCCAGTCGACATGCCAGCATGATTGTTCTGTTGCCCTTCCCTCCTGGGTGACAAAAACGCCCAGAGCGGCAATTAATTTTTCGCCGTAATATAACAGCGGTGTTCGCTCGCGTAGCCATGGCGGAATGCCAAATTCCTGCCAGATTTTTTTCAGGCTACGGCCACGATCCCGCCCCACAATGTGGAGCTGCCCGGTAGCCTTAAATCGAATACTCACCGGTTCGTTATCCAGCGGTGCACGAATCTCTTGCCCGGTTGCCACAAGTTGAACCACTCCCAAACCGTCGGGCAAGATTAATGGCTCGAAAGGCGCAGCCCAGCGAACCACTTCATCACCTAACCCATGGATTATTGGCAACCAGTACAGCGCGCCCTGAAAACGACGGACTTCATAGCAGCCAAACTTCAGCCGCGGATTGGCATCCTCACGGCTGGTTGCCACTTCATCCCATAAACGCACAAGTGCTGCTCTGGAAGGCATCACCGCTTTCTGTCTGGCAATCCAACGGCGTAACAGCGCGGCACGACGAACATCGCTCAACGGCTGCATAGGCTCAATTAACAACGATCCATCAGACTGAATGAGTTCATCGAGTTGTTCGGCCAGCAACTCATCAAGTAGTTGTTCTTGTTCACCGCACAACTCCGCACTGCGCGCCACGCTTTGCGGGAAATGAGGCCAGCGCTGTTGGATTTCAGGAAGCACTCGCAGCCGTAAGAAATTACGGTCGTAGCTGTCGTCCTGATTACTTTCGTCTTCTATCCAGGTTAGCTGGTGTTCATCCGCCCATGCTTGCAACTGCTG
>Ga0207696_1002076_pt1 | contig 10108 bp, 9 predicted proteins | sample KBSS54metaG_FD_184403 | JGI IMG/M metagenome (GOLD analysis project Ga0207696, IMG submission 184403) | Switchgrass rhizosphere microbial communities from Kellogg Biological Station, Michigan, USA - KBS S5-4 metaG (SPAdes) (version 2) | ecosystem: Host-associated > Plants > Roots > Rhizosphere >...
ACAGATTACAATTCTTTATTACATGCCATTGGGCAACATAAACCCGACATTATATTTCATTTAGCAGCTCAACCAATCGTCACCACTTCATACAAAGATCCTATTGAAACATTTAAAACGAATGTTTTAGGTACTGTTCACGTACTAGAAGTAGCAAAGTACGTCGAAAGCGTACGTCTCATTATTAATGTGACAAGCGATAAATGTTATGAGAATGATGGGAGCGGTAATCAAGCATTTGTAGAATCCGACCGTTTAGGGGGCTATGATCCATACAGTGCTAGTAAAGCTTGTGCTGAATTAGTTGCAACATCGTATCAAAAATCTTTTTTTCACACGAACACCCTTTCACTCGCCTCAGTAAGGGCAGGCAATGTCATCGGTGGTGGTGATTGGGCAGAAAATCGCTTATTCCCAGATATCATTCGTGCATATTTACAAGACCATCCTTTAAGTATTCGAAACAAAAATGCTATCCGACCGTGGCAACATGTTTTGGATCCTTTACATGGATATATCCTTTTAGCTGAGAAACTTTGGAAGCATAAAGAGTATGCAGAAGCATGGAATTTCGGACCAATTAACGAGGCTAACAGAACCGTCCATGATGTCATTCAATCTGTAATAAAATTATGGAATAAACCATTAACAATACTTTCTCCCACTATAAATACTCCTTATGAATCACCTATTTTAACACTCGATAGTACAAAAGCAGTAAATAAACTAGGCTGGACTCCTAAGCTATCAACAGAAACTGCTATCGCTTGGACCGTTGAATGGTACGAAAAACATGCATCCGGTGAAAATATAGAATCGTTCACACGACAACAAATCGATACATTCAAAAATTTATAAGGGGGCTATAAAATGGAACAGAAAAAATGCCGTTTTTGCCACTCATTACTAACAAATTCGTTTTTAGATTTAGGCGTCTCCCCTCTCGCCAACTCATTTATAGCTCCAAAAAACTCATATAAAATGGAACCTTTTTATCCGCTGCACACATTTGTTTGTAATTCTTGTTTACTTGTGCAATTAGATGAATTTGAATCACCTAATAATATTTTCCATGATTATTTATACTTCAGTTCTTATTCCTCAAGTTGGCTACAGCATGCCAAACAATACGTAGAAATGGCAATTGAGCGATTCCATTTAACGAAAAATTCGCAGGTAATTGAAATCGCAAGTAACGATGGGTATTTATTGCAATACTTTCTTAAAGAAAACATCAATACGTTAGGAATTGAGCCAGCAAAAAATGTAGCAGAAATCGCAATTCAAAAAGGAATTCCTACTGAAGTGAATTTTTTCAGTAACGACTTAGCAAACAATCTTCCACAAGCGGATTTAATCATTGCAAATAACGTATTAGCACACGTTCCGAACTTGCATGATTTTGTCGCTGGCCTAAAAACATTATTAAAACGAGATGGTACGATAACAATTGAATTCCCCCACCTATTAAACCTTATATCTTGTAAGCAGTTCGATACTATCTATCATGAGCACTTTTCCTACTTCTCACTTATAAGCCTTCAAAAAATTTTAGCTCATCATCATTTACAAATTGTTGATGTAGAAGAACTTTCAACTCACGGTGGTTCATTGCGTATTTTCATAAAACATCTAAGCGCCCAATCAACTATCCATTCCAATGTTACAAATTTAATCCAAAAAGAAATAGATCACGGGCTAGATACATTAGATTGCTATCTCCTTTTTTCTAAACGAGTGGAACAATTGAAAATAAATATTTTAAAGTTTTTTATTGAAGCGAAAGCTTTAAACAAACAAATTATCGGCTACGGCGCTCCAGCTAAAGGAAACACCCTTTTGAATTATTGCGGGATAGGTAAAGAATTTCTAGCATATACAGTAGATAAAAATCCTCACAAACAAAATCTCCTTTTACCAGGAACTCGTATTCCAATAAAGTCTCCAGAAGAAATTAAACGTACAAAACCAGATTACATTCTCATACTTCCTTGGAATTTGAAAGACGAAATTATGAAGGAATGCTCTTTCATTCGTGAATGGGGTGGCAAATTTTTAGTAACTGTTCCAGAAGTTGAGGTGATTGAACCATGAAGAAGATCCTTGTAACAGGTGGTAGTGGATGGATAGGTAAATATGTTGTACATTCCCTTATACAAAAAGGGTATGAAGTTCACGCCACATACAATAGAAATAAACCGTCTCACCTTTCCTGCCATTGGCATAAAGTAAACTTGCTTTGTGATGACGAAGTAAAACAATTTATTTCAGACATTAAGCCTAGCGACCTCATTCATTTAGCTTGGGAAGCGGTTCCTCCTGCATGCTACGTATCCATTAATAATTTCTATTGGCTAAAGTCCAGTATCTCATTGATTCAACACTTTACAGCATGCGGTGGAAAACGTATCGTTGTAGCAGGTACTGGCGCAGAGTACGAGTGGTTTAACGGTATTCTATTTGAAGATTCTCCGCTCCTTTCCTATAAAACCCCGTATTCATTATGTAAAAATGCACTACATTCCTGGTTACAGTCGTATGCACAACAAACCAGCCTCAGCGTATGTTGGGGACGAATTTTTCATATGTATGGCCCTCATGAGCACGGCAATCGACTCATTTCTAACATTATCACTTCTTTATTAAAAAACGAGGAAGCTCTATGTACACATGGAAAACAATCAAGAGATTTCCTCCATGTGGGTGACGTCGCTAACGCTCTTGTCACATTATTAAACTGCAACGTTACAGGCACAATCAATATCGCTTCTGGTCACTCTGTACAAATTAAAGAATTAGCTTCTATCATTGCTAAAAAAATAGGAAAAGAAAATTTAATTAAACTAGGCGCTATCCCTTTTCCTAAAGATGAACCTTTATTCGTCGGCGTGAATGTGGAACGTTTAACAACTGAAGTAAACTGGAAACCAACATACGATTTAAATACAGGAATTGAAGAAACAATTTTATGGTGGGAATCATCTATACAAAAACATACCGATATGCAGCACTAAAACGTAAATCTTGCGCTCCTCTCGCTAAATCCTTATACCATTCTTCTAATTTTTCCGGCGTAATAATATGGTGCGTACCCATTCCTCCATGCTTACTAGCTTCAGAAAGCGTCGGACCAATTTGTAACTTTCTCTTTCTCATCGCATCGTTCCACGGACTAAACCCAAACCATAATATACAAGCAAGAGGCGGATAGATCATAGATTCATGCGCTGATAAATGTCTTCCAACCGTATAACTTCCGTGTTCATGATTATGAATAAATCTACCTCTTCTCCATAACGGCCAATCTTCTGGTAAATAACCGTGAAATCGCTGTTTCATTAAAGGGATTCCAAAGTTAAGGTCCGGATAATTATAGTTAGGATCATCAACCATAATAAGCCCTTCCAGCCAATACATCCTCCCTCCCAATTCATTTAGCGATTTCCAAAACTGATTTTTATCTTGCACACAAAGAAACTCAGTCGTATTTAAAATCATTTTCCATCCTTTTACTTCTTGTTCTACCCTCATCACTTCATGATCTGTCGCAAATGCATCAAACTCTGGATTTACAGAATCTCGTACTTCCCAATGCGGTGCGAACTTCTTACAAATTTCGACTGAACGATCTGTAGAACCTTTATTAATTAAAATGCCATGATCAAACAGTTTCGTATGATGAATAAGCCACCATGGTAATAAATACTCTTCATTATAAAAATGAGAGATAACGGTTGTAGTAATGTAAATCTCCTCCTCTTTCTCTATCAATCTATTTTTTCATACTACTCTTAATATACTTACCAGTTATGTAATTGGTTTCTTTTATTTTAAAAATATGTTTTTCTACCATATACTATGCTTTCTTAGACAACCACCGTTTCCATTCTCTAAAGATTCCACTCCGTACAACAATAAACATCCAAATAAACTGAAAATTAAGTTATAATATCATTATAAAATATGAAGGAGGAATGCACTCATGTACTACAACACTTCATTCGAAAACGATCAACCTGTAGGCCGTCTATAAACTAAGACGGGCATTCATTTAACACATACACTTTGCCTCGTCTTAGGGAACTCATAATGCCCTAAAAATAGACGGAGGTACTTCAAATGAAACAAACAATTTTAGGAGCTATATGCTTATCACTAGCAGCAAGTATATGGGGCGGTATGTATGTTGTTAGCAAATACGTACTCGATTATATCCCACCGCTTACACTCGTTTGGCTACGCTTTATTATCGCTTTTGTTGTTTTGTATGGCATTTTGAAAATAGCAGAGAAAAAACAAAAGAAAAAAGTAACCATTCGCAAAAAAGATTGGCTATTATTCGCTTGGATTGGATTTATCGGATATTTCATTTCAATCACATGTCAATTCATCGGAACAAAATTATCCGACGCCCATACAGGCTCTTTAGTAACATCCGCAACACCTGCATTTATGGTTATATTTGCAGCAATTATTTTAAAAGAAAAGCTAACCGCTCGTAGACTTTTATCTACTATAATAGCGACAATCGGTGTCATTATCGTAATCGGATGGGATATTGAAATTGGCTCCTATTTTATCGGTACCATCATATTAGTGGGAGCCGCTATTACGTGGGCTTTACTATCCATTTATGTAAAAATTGCTTCAGCTCGGTTTTCATCTTTAGTTATTACAACGTACGCCATATTCTTTTCACTCTTTTTTATTACACCTTTTATGATATGGGAACTACAAGTAGCCTCTATCGGAACCGTAAATACGTACGTAATACTAGGCGTATTATATTTAGGAGTCATATCAACGGCAGGTGCCTTTTTCCTTTGGAATAAAGGATTAGAACTAATGGATGCAAGCATCGGTTCCTTATTTTTCTTCTTCCAACCTATCGTCGGATCATTACTTGGCTGGCTCTTATTAAATGAGACATTAAATAATAATTTTTTTATTGGTGGTATTCTTATTATATGTAGCGTTTTAATTACTACTTTTGAAAAGAAATAAAAAAACAGGCAGAGATTCTTAGTCTCTGCCTGTTCGTATAATTGGATCTTGGTCGTGAAAACCAATACAAATCGGTATATTACTTTTCACTTCACTACATACACTCATAAAACTACATACCGTTCTTGCAATTAAATATAAAGTTATGCCGATTGCTTTTTCGTTTGTATCAAAACCATTTTCAGCATACATATCCGCTAATTCTACAGACCTCGGTCCCTCTATATTATATGTCCATTCAGATGCCCAATCATCATCCTCTTCTTCAAGCGGAACATACTCCTCACAAATGTAAAACTGACTATCCCATTCATTATCGAGATTGTACTCAAAATAAATTGCCTTCGCTTCTTCACATTCAACAACTTCTAATGCTTCTCTCACACCTATTCTCATACTCTCTTCATATGTATCTAATGGAATTAATTTAATTCGCTCGGCGTGCATACCTGATGCTAACATGCTACACATATCATAATACTTCACTTCTATTTGCCCTACTGCTAACGAAAATATATCCTCTTGCATTTCATCTAAATACTGAAAAATATCCAAACTATTTCACTCCATACTCTTTACGCACTCCAATGCGCGGGACGGGATAACAATTCCGGCAATTTCGTATGTTTATCCCCTTTCGCCGCATTAATTTGAACTTGCGTAAGAAAAATACTATTTGTAAAGTCTGCACCGCGAATATCTGCATCTCTTAAATCTGCTCCGATGAGATCTGCTCCTCTTAAGTCTGCACCATTTAAGTTCGCTGCAATTAAATAAGCACCCCTTAAATTCGCGCCTTGTAAATTTTTCTTTTTCAGGTTTGCTCCCATAAGATCTGCTCCGCGGTGAATGATTCGTTTCTTACGCGTCGCATTCATTTCCTTCCAAACTAGCTCACTCGTTTCTAAAAGTAAAACATTTACTTCTGCACGGTGTAATGGAATATTTACTTTCATTAACTCGTCCGCATTTAAATTCGAAAGTCGCTCTGTCTCTTCAATCGCTTTACTTAGTTCTTTATGAATTGGCTGCGTCGCCTTTAATAGAATCGCCTCATTCAAATACCAAAGTATTTCATGGAGCTGATGCATAACCGGAAAAGCATCATACATTTTTCTCGCATGCTTAGCATCTTTCCGCCAATCAATCCCTTTAAAGATAACTTGAGAAATCTTCTGCCCAGCACCGAAACATTCAAATACTGTACAACCTTTATAACCTTTTCCTCTAAGATTTTTATGTATACTACATTTAAAATCTGATTGTAAATTGGAACATGGTTTACCACCATCTTTATTCACTGCAAAATCTACCGATGCTGCGAACGGTAACGCCACGCAACATAGACCGAAGCATTTTTCGCAGTTTGCTTTTAAATGATCGTTATGATTAGTCAAAATGTATACCCCCTGTTGTCTTTTGACTATTTCATAATATTCCAACTGCACAAAATAATCAATTTTAAAATAAATTGGCATCTTTCATTTCAAATCACAACTTTATCATTCGATTTCCTTTCAATTGAAAAAGACTAATTCTATCTAATGAATTATAATTAAATTATAAATTTTCAAACAAAAAGGAGAATTACTATGGCACTAGAAATGAAAACAAACTGTCAAATTTGTGATCAATTGCTGGAGCAAGATTCTGAAGCTTACATTTGCGTGTATGAATGTACGTTTTGTGCACCATGTACAGAAAAAGACATAACGTTTGTCCAAATTGCGGCGGCGAGTTAGTACGTAGACCGAAAAAGAAACAGTAAAAAGCAAAGCGATATCGCTTTGCTTTTTTTATTTTCTTGATATATAAAATTATATCAGCGATTTTTCAAATATATCGAACATAACTTAAACATTTAAAAATTTAACACAAACAGGCTCTGGCACAACAGCATCAGATTGTAAAAGAGTTAACTTTCCTGTAGATTCATTTCTTGAAAATAACACAAGATTATGCGACTTTTCATTTGTAGCAACAAGGAACTTTTCAGTAGGATCTAATACAAAGTCTCTTGGCCAATTTCCTTCTGTAGATGTATGTTCAACAAATGTAAGCTCACCTGAATTTTGATCCACACTGAAAACAGCAATACTATTATGACCACGATTACCTGCATATACAAAGCTGCCGTCAGAAGAAATATGAATCGCACTTCCTTGACTATTTTCATCAAACTCTGCTGGAATAGTAGAAATATACTGTAATTCTGTAAAGGTCCCTTCTTCCGTATTATATGTTAATACGATAACCTCTGAACTCAGCTCAGTCATCACATACGCATACTTTCCATTCGGATGAAAAGTAATATGTCTCGGCCCACTTCCTGGATTTACAGATAAGCTATTCACTTCTGTTAATGCACTACCTTTTATTTCATACGTAATTATTTTATCTATCCCTAAATCAACGCCCACTACATATTTTTCATCAGGAGTATATCCCGCGTAATGTGCATGTGGTTTTTCTTGTCTTTCTTTATTCGGACCTGAACCTTCATGCGCCATAATAGATGAAGCAGGATTTACAGTTCCATTTTCTTCATTTATTTCAAAAGACTCAATCGTTCCTTTATGGTAATTTGCTGTAACTACCGTATGATTCCCACTATCAACGCTCACATGACAAGGAGAAGCCCCTTCTACTACTTGTCTGTTTTCTGCCTTTAACTCTCCAGTTTTACTATCAATTGAATAAGCAGCTACACCACCAGATTCTCCTTCCTTAACAACGGAATAGAGATATTCATTATTTCGGTTAATCGTTACATATGTAGGGTTATCCAGCTTAGCCGCAAGTGTTACATTACTAATTTTTTTTGCTTCTGTGTCTAAAGTAAACTTATATATTCCCTCACTATTTTCTTTCGTATAAGTTCCAACATATCCAATAAACTCTTTGTTATCCTTCATTTTCATAACCCTCTCTCCCTATATTTTTCGTTCATCATACTTCTTAAAATATTTTATGTTGAAAGAGTATCCTAAAAAATCGGAGTATCTCTTTATACGTTACCATATTTTCTTAGTAAATAGCTTTTAAACCCACTTTTTTTGATACGCTGCTATACTTTCATATTCTTCTTCCAAGTGACGGGACAGACGAATATAGATTGGTGTTAAATCTTTATATTTTTCCACACTTTCAATGTTTGGTTCATGGTGGAAATTCGCACCTACCATTTCAGAAACTACATGTAACGTATCTACTTCACCTAAACTATATAAACCGAGGATTGCAGCTCCTAAGCAAGAGCTTTCAAAACTTTCAGGAACATATACGTCTTGATGAAAAATATCCGCCATCATCTGTCTCCAAAGTTCTGACCTTGCAAAACCGCCTGTTGCTTGAATTTTTTTCGGTTCGCCAATTAGCTCTTTTAAAGCGAGAAGAACGGTATATAAGTTATAAATTACTCCTTCTAATACAGCACGAATAAGATGTTCTTTCTTATGATGTAATCCGAGTCCAAAAAAAGATCCTCGCGCATTCGCATTCCATAAAGGAGCTCTTTCCCCTGCTAAATACGGATGAAATAATAAACCGTCAGATCCAGGATTTACTTTTGCTGCTATTTCAGTAAGCACTTCATATGGATCTTTCCCTAAACGCTTCGCAAGTTCAATCTCTGAAGTGCCTAATTGGTCACGAGCCCACCTAAAAATCATACCACCGTTATTAACTGGTCCACCGATTACCCAATGGTCTTCAGTTAAGGCATAACAAAAAATTCTACCTTTTGGATCTGTCACAGGACAATTTGTTACAGCACGTATCGCACCGCTTGTACCAATTGTAACAGCCACAACCCCAGGATCTATTGCATTTACGCCTAAATTCGATAGCACTCCATCACTCGCTCCTACTACAAAGGGCGTAGAAACAAGTACATTCATCTCTTTTGCAAGTTCTTCATCTAATCCTATTAAGCTGTGCGTCGTTGGAACAAGTTTAGAAAGCTTTTCATCTGAAATCCCTGCAACACGAAGAGCTTCCTCATCCCATTTTAAAGATTTCAAATTGAACATTCCTGTTGCTGATGCTATAGAATAATCAATTACATATTCTTTATATAACTTATAAAACACATATTCTTTAATAGAAATGAATTTATAACTTTTTGCAAACAATTCTGCCTGCTCATTCTGTAACCAAACTAATTTCGAAAGTGGTGACATCGGATGAATTGGTGTTCCAGTACGCAAATAAATTTCATGACCATTCATATCACTCTTTATTTTCTCTGCCCAGCTTGCACTTCTATTATCTGCCCAAGTGATACATCTCGTTAACGGTTTTCCCTTCTCATCTACAGCAATGATACTATGCATTGCCGAACTAAAAGAGACACAAAGAATATCATTTGGCTGTACACTACTTGATCGTACAGTTTCTTTAATCGTATTTATTACTGCATGAAAAATTTCTTCTGGGTCTTGTTCTGCTATTTCAGGCGTAGGAGAATATAAAGGATATTCAATTCCATGACTTGCAATAACAGATCCATCAGTAGAAAATAGAACTGATTTTGTACTAGTTGTCCCAATGTCTACACCAATCATATATTTTGAGCTCACCATTTCTTCCTCCTAACAAAAAATTGCGACAGTATCCCACCATAAAAATACATTCCTTTTATCTACTGATAACGTTGTATGCCACAATTATCTAAATAGAAACATCTTTATTTTAAACAAACATATCGAGTAGTAAAACGCCTCCAAAAGCGATAAATGAAAGTAACGTTTCTAATACCGTCCATGTTTTAAATGTTTCTTTCACTGTTAAACCTAGGTATTCTTTTACCATCCAGAACCCAGCATCGTTTACGTGTGAAAACATGAGTGCTCCTGCACCTGTTGCAATGACGAGTAACTCTAAATTTACACCTGTCGTATTTTCAACGATTGGCGAGACTATGCCCGCTGCTGTTGTTAAGGCGACTGTCGCTGACCCTGTCGCAATTCGAATTAATCCAGCTACTATAAATGCTAATACAATTGGAGATAGAGCTAAATGTTCAGACATTTGAGCAATAGCATTCCCTACGCCACTATCGATAAGAATTTGCTTAAATCCGCCGCCAGCACCAATAATCGCA
>Ga0207696_1002077_pt1 | contig 10104 bp, 13 predicted proteins | sample KBSS54metaG_FD_184403 | JGI IMG/M metagenome (GOLD analysis project Ga0207696, IMG submission 184403) | Switchgrass rhizosphere microbial communities from Kellogg Biological Station, Michigan, USA - KBS S5-4 metaG (SPAdes) (version 2) | ecosystem: Host-associated > Plants > Roots > Rhizosphere >...
TTATGAACTACAAAATTCAATTTCAGTTCCCATTTTAAATATGGTGGATGAGACGATAAAAGAAATACCCGATCACGTAAGGAAAGTAGCTCTCTTAGCAACCGATGCGACTGTTCAATCCGGTATATATCAAGATGGGATTGCAAAACGTGGTATGGACTATATACATAAAAATAGCTGGCAAACCGCTATCACTCAAATTATCTCTAACATAAAAACAGGGAACCTAAATAAAGCAAACGAATTATGGTATACACTTTGTATAGAATTATCTGAAGCAGTAGATGCTGTTATCGTGGCGTGCACAGATTTAAATGTCGTATCGAAAACAGTGCCATATAACTTTTACTTGGTTGATTCATCTACTTGTCTTGCGCAAGCTGTTGTAAATAAATATTTATCCTCTCAAAAAAGTTAGGAGGATTCCATGAAAATAGAAAACAGCCCTTTCGAAATGGACTATACATTCGATGAAAACCTTCGTGAAAAACCAGTATCCCTTACGCAAATGAAGCAAGGAATCACATTTTTAAAAATAAACTTGCCTGATTCAGATTTATCATATGCAAAGCAATGCGGTTTAATCGGCGTTTACGAACGAATAGTAGGAGACCTTGCCGAAAGTAAATACTACTTACAACAAGCTATAGAGCAATATGAAACCTTACAACATATACAAGGAATTTTTATTAACAAACTCCGCCTTGCACATGTATATCACTGGGAAAAAGATTTTGAAAAAGCAAATGAGATTTTCACTGAACTCTTTCACATGTTACAGCAAAATGATTTAGCGCATTACGAGGATTTTCTCTATCAACATTACGGAAAAAGCAAATTAGATGAAGGGGATCTAAAAGCAGCTTTCTCTTACTTTCAAAAAGCACTGCAAATTCGATTAGAAAAAGGAAATGAAGAACTGATTCGCTCGACAAAACTATGTATCCAACATTGTTCTTCGTACCTATAAATATATCAACCCCTCGACAGAAATCGCTAAAAAGACGTGCGCATGCTGCACGTCTTTTTTATATGCCCCCTAAAACTTTTAACATTTTTCACAATTCTTTCAAAATAATCACACTTTATCCCGATATATTAAATGAGCATTCATTTTATAAAAGGTTGGACGGGGGATTTAAAATATGAAAAAAAATCGATCGCTTCATTATATTTTCTGGAGATGGCATTTTTACGCCGGTCTCTTCATAGCACCGCTACTCATTACTTTATCACTCAGTGGCATTGGTTATTTGTTTCGAGAGGAAGTTGAGAATTTCATCTATAAAGATTTATATTTTGGAAATAGTAGGCAAACAGAATCTCTTTCTATGTCTGAATCCATTTCAACAACAGAAAAGAAATATCCTCACTATAACGTGACGAAAATTAGCTATTTCAAAGATGATCATAATACAAGACTCACAATGGCAAATGAATATACGGGTGATCAGAAGTATGTTTACTTAGATAAACATAACCAAATTATTGGGGATCAAAATGCTGATGCAACGTTTGCAAATATTATGCGAGAACTACATAGCTCTCTTCTAGTAGGCGGTACCGTTGTAAACTACTTAGTCGAACTAGCCGCTTGCTGGACGATTTTTTTAATTGTTACTGGTTTATATATGAGTATAAAACGCTTCAAGAAACCCCTGGTATCAAACGCTAGAGAGAGGTCCAAACGACTTCATAGCATAATTGGTATTGTATTCACAATTCCACTCATTCTCCTAGTATTAACAGGATTACCTTGGTCTGCTTTTATGGGAAAACAAATTTATAACATAGCAACTTCCAATGAATCACTAGGATATCCGAAATTATATATGGCTCCTCCAGAGTCTAAGTTTAAAGAGTTACCGTGGGCGACTAGACAAGAAACACCGCCACAATCAGATTCAAACGAACAGACAGCTCTTTCAATTGATGAGTTAGAGAAATCGATTCAAATTGAAAAACCATATGTCATTTCATTACCAAATGAGCCAAAAGGAGTATTCACTATTTCAAAATCTAGCGGTTCTGGTATTACAGGAATGCACGTATCACCAAATGAAGAAATTACTGCTTATTTTGATCAATATAGCGGCACTCTCATTTCAAAAATTGACTATCGTGATTATGGCTTATTTGCACAGTGGTTTTCTTATGGTATCCCCCTTCATGAAGGACATTTATTTGGATGGCCAAACAAAATACTATGCTTACTTACAACCTTGTCCTTACTATTCCTCATTTATTTCGGTGTTAAAATGTGGCTAGCAAGAAAGCCACAAGGTAAGGTAGGAGCACCATCAAAACAAAAAGATAAAAAAAGCATATTTGCCTTTATACTTATTATGATTTTATTAGGAATTGTCATGCCTTTATTCGGTTTATCTGTTCTTATCATTTTTGTAATTGAGTTTTTACTATATCTATTCTCTAAAATATGGGTAAAAAAAGTATAGAAAAAAGCATTTGTACAATTCATCTTGTACAAATGCTTTTTATTTCTGACTCAATTTTTTTCTTTCTCTCACGAATTAAAAAAAGAACATCACCAATAATAATAGTCCCTATAATAGCCTGCGCTACATAATCCATCGTAGTTGGATCACCAGTTCTGTTTATCATCGTATACACTCCAAGCAAGAATGAAACCGAAAGACATACTAACAAGATAATTTCTATATGTTCATATAGTTTTTTTAAGAACTGTTTCATTGTGATTCCCCCTTCAAACCACCATTATCTCTTCTAACTTTCGAACAAATACACCAGGGTCTGCATTTTGAATATATTTTACTTTTATCCATTCCGTACCATGTTGAATTGAAATTTTAATTCCAAACAAACCTTTTTTCACCTTTATAGCGGATATTTTGTCAAATAAAAATTCTTCAAATAATGTATTTCCAGCAATATCGGGTCCACAGAAAAAGAGTCTTTTATTAGTCAAAACGAGTATGCCTGGTCGTGGAACGCTCCGATATATAAAAATTTCCAAAGAACATTGAATATACAATACAATGTTTTCATCATCATGTAGCATCTCTTTGGCTTGATTTAATATATTCTCCACTTTAATCCCCGCCTTTTTAAACTGTTATACTTTAATTATCCGAAGATTAAAATATAAAGTCAAAAAAAAATAGCTACAATAACATATCGACGATTCGACATAGAATATCGACCGTTCGCCAAAAATCAACATAGAAAAAGACATGCACCAAATGCACATCTTTTTCTATTTCTATCACTGCGCCCTTTTCTTTCGGTACATCTTCCCGTTCCAATAGAAGAATCGTGAAGTGAATCCACCATATTTCACGATGCGCCGTGCCATTTGCTGCATATTTTTTTGCTCTGATACCTTTTGATCAGATAAATAAATCCCAAGGAGACCGCGGCTAATAAGGCGATGAAACTTCGCATGTGGTAAGTCACCAATATTTCTTTCTGCTTCTTCCACAAAATGCTTCATTCGCTCTAATACGACTTGTTCATTTTCATAATAACTACAGAAATTTAAGTCCCCGCCAAGTCGGTCTTCTTCTTGATCAATAAAGTAATCAAGCAAAATATGAAGCCCTTGTACGTACGGGAAATAACCTTGCTTAATCTTTGCAATATCTTCATCAAGTAATTCATCATGAAACGCATACGCCACGAGACAAAAGATTCCAAGTGTTGATCCTGCACATGCCGAAAATTCAAACCAGCTCATTGGGGGTACATTTTCCTTATGAGCCTCAAACCATGTTTGTAAGCGCGGTTCTCTTTCTTCTAGTTTCACATGCTTATGAATTTGTAAATCACAATAATAACAAGCAAGTTCGTGAAGAATCGGAGCGATTTTATCATAGTGCTTCGTTTTCTTTAAAACATCTTGGCATGTTGCAACAAGCTCATCTAAATAACCACCATCATCTTGATCATCTCGATAACGATAGTAATTGCTTCCTTCACTCTCTGGTGTTAATGCAGTCAGCATTGATTCATGCAGTGCAGCAAAATCATTCGGATCAAGCGATGTACTACGATCACATAAATTATCTAAGTAATCACTAATCGTCTGATACGCCACAATAAAACGAATACATTCCTCGCGTTGTTCATTTGCGAGCAGCGCTAAAATACCACCGCCTTCACAATGAAATGTTTTATGCTCAATACTTGCAATCGCTTGACTATGAAGTTCGTCATTTGGAATATGGTAGGCACGCTCTTTCCACATCGCTAGCTCATGGTGTACAACCGGAAACACATCACGGTATACTTTCGCCATGAGCGTTATGGGATTACTCGGTACGTTCACTTCTTCCTTCATCTCCTCTATTCATTGTACAAATAATTTACTTATTTGTTTCTATTATGTTATTGATACGTATTTCAGTAAATGACTGAATATAATTCAAAATTTCATCACGCTCATACTCATTTAATAATTCATGATAACAATTAGGCCATTCTTTATATGCCTTATCACTTATTTTAACATTATCAAACCATATGCGGACACGTGTTTTATCTACAAGTTTATCCTCACATGCTTGCATTAGCAAGAGCGGAACATCTGGAAAATCGTTTATTTTCTTATGGGCCATTTCAATAGACTTAATTAATTCACTATACCAACGTACTGATACTTTGCGCAAGAACAATGAATCATTCTCCATCGCATCTCTCACTTCATGATTACGTGTCGACATTTCCACTGTAAGATTCGTTGCAAATTGCAATTTTGGTGCAACAACATTTAATATTTTTGAAGCCGCTCGAAGCGGAGCAGCAGGTGCAGCTAATACGCCTAAACATGGCGAACTTAAAATGATACCATCTATATCTTCTCTCTTCGTTTCTTGCATCATACGAATCACGATAAGACCGCCCATACTATGACCGAATAGAAAAATAGGTACCCGGTATTTTCTAGCTTCTTTCACCCATAATTTAACTTCTTCTATGTATTCATCAAATGAATCAATATGTCCTCTATTTCTCGAAGTCGTTCCATGTGACGGAAGGTCTCCCATCACGACGTGGTAGCCGATATGATTCCACATTTCCGCGACCGCTTCGTAGCGTCCGTGATATTCCATTGCGCCGTGTACAATAACGACTACAGCTTTCGCTTCCTCCGCTTCATAATTCCACATACAGACCTCCTCCATTTCACTCTTTTTCATAATTTGATACACTAAAACTAGTCTCTAGGAAAGGAAGGCTTTACATGATATATCCTTATAAAGAAAAAAACCCAAAAATTTCGAGTAGTGCTTTTATCGCTGACTATGTTACGATTACAGGCGATGTTTCCATTGGTGAAGAAGCAAGTATTTGGTTTAATACAGTCATCCGAGGTGACGTATCACCGACTATAATTGGAGACCGGGTAAATGTACAAGATCAATGTACACTCCACCAAAGCCCTCAGTATCCTCTTATTTTAGAAGATGACGTTACAGTTGGACATCAAGTCATTTTACATAGCTGTCACATTAAAAAAGATGCTTTAATTGGAATGGGATCTATTATATTAGATGGTGCTGAAATTGGTGAAGGAGCCTTTATCGGTGCTGGGAGTCTCGTTTCACAAGGGAAGAAAATTCCACCAAATACGTTAGCGTTCGGTCGCCCAGCGAAAGTCATTCGTGAATTAACAGAAGAAGACCGTAAAGACATGGAACGAATTCGCACACAATACGTTGAAAAAGGTCAATACTATAAATCATTACAAAAATAATTTTCCTGCTGCCATAAGATTGGCAGCTTTTTTCATCCCGATTGGTGAAGGCTAATAATCAGTGGTGGATGAACAGAATCCCCACTGATTAAAGTTTCACTTTATAAAAACTAACTTTTTCTTTACAAAACATTATTATTCCCTCAACAAAATCTTATTAAAATAGAAGCAAATATCTCCATATATATGTAGATGAGGGAGGAGAATCTTCATGAAGGTCAGTGGATTATATAAAATAGAATGTTACATTTTCAAAGGAATTAATCGCTACTTTGATCAAAAAACATTAAATATCTTTTTCAGCAATATTACTCATATTGGTGGTGCCACTTTCTCCATTGCACTCACACTTTTCTTTTTAATTTTCGCAAAAGGGACTTTGCATCAAGCTGCAATTGCAACTGCTATTTCTTTAGCAATTAGCCATATTCCTGTGCAAATATTAAAAAGATATTATCCACGAAAACGTCCTTATTTAACAATTCAGGATGCAAAATATCCAGTCCATCCATTAAAAGACCACTCTTTCCCGTCTGGTCATACAACGGCTGTTTTCTCTGTGTTCATTCCATTTATTTGCTATAATCCAAGCTTACTTGTTTTTCTATTACCGTTAGCATTATGCGTCGGGATTTCTCGCATTTATTTAGGGCTTCACTATCCGTCAGACGTATTCGTCGGTATGTGCCTCGGCACTTGCTCTGGCATCATCTCTTTTTATCAATGCATCCCACTCTTCACGTAAAGGAGCGATATGATGAGAGTCGCCATATTTACCGATACTTTTACACCACAAATCAATGGGGTTGCGAAAACATTAGAGCGATTAACACGTTACTTTCAAAAAGAAAATATCGCCTATTCTGTTTTCGCCCCTCAGCATACCGCTGAAGATAATTTCGTAGCAAATGTGAACAAAATGAGAAGTATCCCGTTAACAATATTATATCCAGAATGCCGCTTTTCTTTTCCTACTCCGCGCATTAAACGGGAACTTCTTACCTTTAAACCTGATATGATTCACATTGCTACACCTTTCAACATGGGACTTTGTGGATTGTATTATGCAAAAAAGTTAAACATTCCAGTTGTCGGTTCTTATCATACTGATTTCGATGCCTATTTACGCTATTACAAAATCGAATTCCTCTCTAATATGCTTTGGAACTATTTAAAATGGTTTCATAGTCATATGCAAAAGAATTTTGTTCCTTCCTCTGAAACATTACATCAACTAAAAAATAAAGGGTTTCAGTCCCTCTCTATTTGGGGACGTGGTGTAGATTGCACACTCTTTCATCCAGCTTATAATACAGACCTATTCCGAAAAAAATATAATATTACAGCGAAGTATGTCCTTTCCTATGTTGGACGGATTGCTCCTGAAAAAGATATTGATACGTTGCAAGACCTTATCGTTAAATCCGCGCATACTCGCAACGACATTCATTGGCTCATCGCCGGAGATGGTCCTCTAGCAGCAAACTTATGTGAATCTGTCTCGAAAACAAATGTCACTTTTACTGGCTATTTACAAGGTGAAGATTTAGCTGAAGCATATGCTTGTTCTAACATAATGGTATTTCCATCAGCTACTGAAACGTTTGGAAATGTCGTACTCGAATCACTTGCATGTGGTACCCCTGTCATTGGTGCAAATAGTGGCGGAGTTAAAAATATTATTACAGATGGAAAAACGGGAGTTCTTTGTCCACCAAAAGATGCGGATGCATTTCTATCATCCATTTATTCTTTATTACAAAATAAAGAAAAACTTATACAGATGGGAATAGCAGCTTCGTCTTATGCGAAATCCAAAAGCTGGGATGAGATTTTTCGTGGCTTACTTAATCAATATGCAGAAGTCCTTCAGCACGCCACATCAGAATTACTCGCTTAAACACAAAAACTCCCTTCAAAAAAATGAAGGGAGTTTATTACACGAACACAAATTTTAGTTTAATAAATGATACATAAGGTTAAATATCACTTTATTTCTATATACATTATAACAAAAATAAACATAACTAAACATACTTGTAATAAAAACCCATAAAAATTAATATATGGTTATACAGTATTTTTACTGTATAGTGATTTTAAGAATTCCCCTTAAAATCAGCTTACTCACATACCTTTATACAGCAATTGTTCCCCAATTCTGTATATCAAAAAACCTTTCATTCATTTGAAAGGTTTTTTTGAGCTTGCGCATATTCTTCTTTCGTATTTACATTTATAAACCATTCTGCATTTGCTTGTATATCTTCTCCGGCAACATATTTCACATTACATTGTAATAAAAGCTGCCCCATACTTCTTTTTTCTTCTTGAAGTAAAGTATAAATCTTTTCTTTCACACGGTTATGATACGCTGCAAGTAACGGTTGTTTTCTTCCATTAATAATAGGTACAACCGCATCATATTCATTGTTCGTTTGCTCTAATAAAATAGTAAACCACTCATGCGAAACATTTGGCGCATCGCAAGGCATAATAGCGTACCAATCTGCTTCTATATATTCCATTCCTGATACAATTCCAGCAAGTGGACCGTTTCCTTTATAGTGCGGAATATCTTCTATAACAGGAACTTGTACGAATTGCTCTACTCGCTCTTTTATATCAGAATGACTAATGACTACAACCTCTTGGAGCGTCCTTGTCATCACTTTCAAAATATGCTCAATAAACGTACTCCCTTGCCAGCTCGCTAACGCTTTCGGCTCACCAAACCTACTCGACATACCACCTGCTAATACAATTCCAGCCCACTTACTCATTGGCGATGCAGTTCGAATGTAATATGACCTAACTCCGGTAAAATCAACTTATTCATCGCAAGGCGAACTGCTCCGCTAGATCCTGGCATTGAAAAGACAACTTTTCGCCCAATTGTGCCACCAATCGCTCTACTTAACATTGCACTACTTCCGATATCTTCTAAATAACTAATCATGCGGAACAACTCACCAAATCCGACAATTTCTTTATCTAATAGCGCTGATACGGCTTCAATTGTGACATCACGTTTCGTAATACCTGTACCACCATTTGTTAATACAACATCAACATCTTCCTTATGATAACCAGCTAACACTGCTTGCTGAATACTTTCTTTATCATCTTTTACAATTGCATAAGAAGTCACTGTATGGCCTGCTTCTTTTAACAATTCATGTAATAGTTGTCCGCTCTTATCTGTCTCTTCCGTACGTGTATCGGAAATTGTTACAATCTTGCAACGCACTTCTTTTGGCGCTTGTTTTTTATGTTCATTGACACTCATTTTTCTTCTTCCTTTCTTAAAGACTTTTCTTCATTTTATCATACATACCTTTACACAATTATGTATGAAGACGATGATGCATCATGATACAATATAAGTATAGTAATCCACAAAAAGGAAAATGAAAAACATTCTTTCTTATCCCCCTAGACTTCACATCATTAGCTAACCTTTAACTTTTCTTATATTTTCTACATAGTAGAATTCAGTTTTTAAAATTGCACTACCAAATAAATCGGAGGTCTACCTATTATGGAACTATACAAAAAATTAACAACAACATTCATCCTCTTATTCGTTGCTTCCATCACTGTCGGTTTTTCTCTAAAAGGAGCAATTCCATACGCCACATTAGTAAGTATTATATTCGCAACGCTATTTTTACTAAGCAGTGCCTTTTGCGCGGGTAAAGCACGTCAAATGAAAGGTTGATTGCATATGTTACATAAGAAACGGACCATTTGTAAATCATGTGAAAAAGAAATACAAACATATGAAAAATCACGGATTCATATGCCATTTCCAGCAAGTGGTATGACTAATATGAAAAAATATATTGAGCTAGACGGAGAAGTGTATTGTAAATCATGCATTCAAATTGTAAGTAAAACGAAATAAAAAAAGCTTTGCGCTCACTGCGCAAAGCTTTTTTTCATATATTATAGACCAGCTTGCTCTTTTAAAGTAGCTGCTTTGTCTGTACGTTCCCATGAAAGATCTACATCAGTACGTCCAAAGTGACCGTAAGCTGCTGTTTGTTTGTAAATTGGGCGACGTAAGTCTAGCATTTTAATAATACCAGCTGGGCGAAGATCGAAGTTGTTACGAACTAGTTCTACTAGTACGTCTTCAGATACTTTACCAGTGCCAAATGTATCAACTGAAATTGATACTGGTTGTGCTACGCCAATTGCGTATGCAAGTTGTACTTCTGCTTTGTCAGCAAGACCAGCTGCTACGATATTTTTCGCAACATAACGAGCTGCATATGCTGCAGAACGGTCAACTTTCGTTGCATCTTTACCAGAGAATGCACCGCCACCGTGGCGAGCGTATCCACCGTAAGTATCAACGATGATTT
>Ga0207696_1002079_pt1 | contig 10099 bp, 8 predicted proteins | sample KBSS54metaG_FD_184403 | JGI IMG/M metagenome (GOLD analysis project Ga0207696, IMG submission 184403) | Switchgrass rhizosphere microbial communities from Kellogg Biological Station, Michigan, USA - KBS S5-4 metaG (SPAdes) (version 2) | ecosystem: Host-associated > Plants > Roots > Rhizosphere >...
TCACCCCCTTAATCATGTTAACGCTCGATCTGAAGACCTCATCACGCCTCCATTTGCAACAAACTTAAGCTCCTTTATAATATATGCATATTAAATTATATGTGTAGTATCTAAATAACGAATCTAATCTTTATAAGAAAAGAGGATATATGCTCGTATATTGAACATAATATCCTCTTATTAGTTTATTCTATTTAAACCTTATCTAGATATTCAGCGTATTCATACACTTTATCAAGATCTATTTCTTGCTCTTTTATTTCTTCCAGGTCGATCACTCTTTTTTACTTTCAATATAGAAGATTAATAGATTAGGAATTACAAAAATTACGTAACTATAAAGTTCATAATCTTAATAATTGGTTTCTAAAACTTAGCAAATTAATAATATTTACAACAACTTAATATGAAAATTAACCCTTATTTGTTAATATAGGGGTGTTTTTTCATTTGTAAAGGGAATTATTCCTGTTTTTAACACTTGATTTACAATTTATTAAAAACCTATTAATAAACCTTCTCTATAATTCTCTTTGGGACATAAAACATGATAACAATTGGGGGTAACAACATTGTTTAAAAAGAAGTTAACGAAAAAGTTATTACCGGTAGCTGTTCTTTCAACAGTTGCTTTTAGCGGTTTAATTGGTGGTTTCTCACATGTAAGCGCAGAGGAATCTACTAAGCAAAAAGGAACTAATAATGCAGAAATTAAAAACGTCATTGTTTTAATCGGTGATGGCATGGGAGTTTCTTACACTTCTGCTCATCGTTATTTAAAGGACAATCCATCTACGAAATTTGTTGAGCCAACGACATTTGATAAATACTTAGTAGGTCAGCAAACAACGTATCCAGAAGATCCTGCACAAAATGTAACGGACTCTGCTTCTGCAGCAACTGCCATGTCTGCAGGTATTAAAACATATAACAATGCGATTGCAGTTGATAATGACGGATCAGAAGCAAAAACGGTTCTTGAAGCTGCTAGAGAAGAAGGCAAAGCAACAGGTCTAGTTGCAACTTCTGAAATTACACATGCGACACCTGCTTCTTTCGGATCACATGATCAGAGTCGTAAAAACATGGACTCTATTGCTGACGATTATTTTGATGAAATGGTGAATGGCCAACATAAAATCGATGTTCTTCTTGGTGGCGGTAAAAGCAACTTTGATCGTAAAGATCGTACTTTAACAGAAGAATTCAAAAAAGCTGGATACAGCTATGTGGAAAACCGTGAAGATATGTTAAACGATAAAAATAGTAAAGTGCTTGGTTTATTTGCTGATGGTGGACTTCCAAAGAAAATTGACCGCACAGAAGAAGTTCCTTCATTAAAAGACATGACAAACACTGCTCTTTCAAAATTAAACAAAGATAAAGACGGGTTTTTCCTAATGGTAGAAGGAAGCCAGATTGACTGGGCAGGGCATGACAATGATATCGTTGGAGCTATGAGTGAGATGGATGACTTTGAACAAGCATATAAAGCAGCAATTGAGTTTGCAAAAAAAGACAAACATACCTTAGTAGTAGCAACAGCTGACCACTCAACTGGTGGATACTCAATTGGTTCAGACGGTATTTACAACTGGTTCAGTGAACCAATCAAAGCTGCAAAGCGCACGCCTGATTTCATGGCTGAAGAGATTGCTAAAGGAGCAGGCGTTGAAGAAACATTAAAGAAATATATTGATCAAAATACCCTCGCCTTAACAGAACAAGAAATTCAATCTGTTAAAGAAGCAGCTAAAACAAAGAAAGTTCTTGATATCGATAATGCCATTGAGAATATTTTTAACAAACGTTCTCACACAGGTTGGACAACAGGTGGACATACAGGTGAAGATGTTCCTGTCTATGCATTCGGACCATCAAGTGAAAAATTTGCTGGATCAAATGATAACACTGATATTGCAAAAAATATTTTTGATGTCTTAGATTATAATATTAAAATTCAAGATAAGTAAGAAATAATTGGATAAGATAAAGTGTATCCCGTTGCTTAAGTACAAGCAACGGGAACTTTTTTAGAATATAGAATCATACGGGGGAATCATCATGAAACACACTCTTTCTATATTATTTTTAATCATGCTGCTTGTTGGTTGTTCATCCAATGCCAGTCCTGAAAACAATGAAAAAAATGCAGCGAACGAAAACCAAACAGAAAATAATACAGACGAAAAAAATGATGAAACGAAACAGGAAAAGGATCAGGAACAAACTGAGAGCAAAAGTGACGAGTATCAGCCTAATTCTCAAGTAACAGATGACCATTCATTGCAAAAAGTCGGTCAGACATATGCAGATGAAAAAGGTGAGGCTACATTAAAAGCAATTAAACCTTTGAATAAAACTTATAAACTTGGTGAAATTGAATTAACAATAAAAGAAATGAAACTGATTCACTTACGACCTGATTACAGTATGATTGATTATTTTCACGTCTTAACACATGACGAAGAGTTTGATTTTGTTAAAGTTTTCGTTGAGATCAAAAACAAGTCTTCAGAGAAAGTGAATTTTGCACCAATTGCCTTACTGAAAACGAATACAGGTGAAACATTTGATTGGCAAAAAGATATTTACCTTGAAGAGTTAAATGGTGAAATTGAAGGTAATGGCACGAAATTTGGAAATATTGGTTTTATTGTGAATGCAACAGGCGGTCATGCGCACAAAGATGGGCACAATGAGTCGGACCAAAAGGAAGCAAAGGATATTAAGTGGGCTGAAATAACCACAAGTGATGTATTTGATAAAAACGAGAAAAAAATCAGCGAAGCACAAAAAATTAAAATTGAGTTTTAATAAAAGCTACCAATTAATATACCCATCTTTAAAGATGGGCCTTTTTGTTTATAAAGTTGCACTTCTATAGCTTGTAAATATAATAATGACATGAAAACACCCCTCCTAAAAGTTCTGTTTAGAAGAGGCTGGGACAAAAAACTATCTCAAAATTAAAAGCAGTTCCTAACGCTGTAAAGGAATCGATTTTTTATGCCTAATTTAGCTTAACGTTGTAAATCCGCATCTTCCTGACTGACGCTACCCCAACTACATAATAAAGAAAATTGTTCGTAAAGGTACGTGTAAATAACAGAACGTCCGAAAAGTGTTTTTTAATTTTTGCGGATATATATATAAGTTGGAATTAGTAGTTTCCTATATGTCCGTAAACGTATACTTTTACGGACGTACAAGGAACATATAAATTCGCTAAATTGTTACAGAATCACGCTATATAAGAAATGGCACTGAATAACTTTCTAACATACATTATGATGGATAATTAAGGAATATAAAGGTGAGAAGTAAAGACCGCATAAAGCATCTGTTTTTTTTATAATTTCTTCATGCTCAGCATTCGTGGAATCGTTGCTAAGTCAATCCTGTATAAAACTGTATATAAAAAAGAGCTACTGACTATATCGGACACAGTAGCTTCTTTATACGTATGTTACCTTATCTATTTACTGAAGTTCTTCTTATAAATACCTGTTGGTATACATAAAGGTGAATGGTCGACAGGGTTGTCTATTATTTTACATGAAAGTCCGAACACCTCTTCTATCATTTCTTCAGTAAAGACTTGCGTCGGAGATCCTTCTGTATAAATCTTTCCACTTGAAATACTAATTAAGTGATCGGCATAACGAGCAGCTTGGTTTAAATCATGTAGAACCATTACAATTGTTCGGTTCTGTTGCTTATTTAGGTTACGCAATAATTCAAGTACTTCAATTTGGTGAGCCAAGTCTAAATATGTTGTCGGCTCATCCAAAAGTAATAAATCAGTTCCTTGTGCTAAAGCCATAGCAATCCATGCACGTTGACGCTGCCCTCCAGATAAAGCATCTAAAGTTCGATCACTTAGATGTTCCATTTTAGTAGATTGCAAAGCGTCACTTACAATTTTATGATCTTCAGTAGAATAACGAGCAAACAGCCCTTTATGGGGATGACGTCCATAATAACAAAGCTCTTTAACAGTTAGATCTTCAGGTGCCTCGGGAGATTGAGGCAAGATAGCTAATTGTTTTGCAACCTCTTTTGAAGAGTGCTGGTGAATATCTTTTCCATTTAAATAAATACAACCTTGTGTTGGTTTTAATAACCGTGCTAAAGATCGAAGAATAGTTGATTTTCCACATCCATTTGAGCCAATAATGATACTTATTTTACCTTCTGGAATATGGAGATCAATATTATTAATGATCGACGTTGAATCGTATGAGATTGAAAGCTTCTCTGCAGTTAATTTTGTCATACATACTCTTCCTCTCACTTATTTTTTTGTTCGCGTCGTAGTAAGTATAAGAAATAAGGAGCTCCTATAATTGCTGTTACGATACCAGATGGAATTTCGATTGGAGGAACTACACCTCTTCCTACAGTGTCTGCAAGAAGTAAAAATAAGGCCCCAATTAGTGCTGATACAGGTAATAAGAATTTCGAACGGCTACCTACTAACCTTCTTCCTATGTGAGGAGAAATAAGCCCAATAAAACCTATTGATCCAACAACAGCTACTGATGCTCCTGTTAAAATCACTGATATACTCAATAAAGTATAACGAACGTATTTTATTCTTTCTCCTAACCCAACAGCCATTTCGTCTCCCAAATTTAAAATATCTAATTTAGAAATAAAAATAATGATCAAAGGAATAAGGATAAGACAAGGAATTAAAAACCACATTTCATTCCAGCCTCTACCCCATAAGCTTCCAGTTAACCATAAAAGGGTTGTATTAACGTTATCTGGAAACTTAATCATAAAATACTGAATGCCAGCTTGGCAGATAGCTCCTAAAGCAACGCCTATTAACGCTAATGAATGAGTTTTTGTACTTTGTGTATATGAGAACAACATAAGAGCAATAGCAATTACTGCAGCTCCTAAGAAAGCTGAAAACGGTAATGCCACCATAGAAGCTCCTGGAAAAATAATTAAGACAGCAACAGCAAATAAACCTGAACCCTTTGTTACACCGATTACATCTGGAGAGGCTAATGGATTCTTTAAAATCCCTTGCAAGATAGCTCCAGAGACAGCTAAAGATGCTCCAACTATAACAGCGAGAAGCATTCGTGGAATTCGATAATTAAATAAAATAAAATGATTACTTTGTGATTTTCCTATAAGGTTAGTAAAAACTTCAACTGGTGAAGTATATACAGCTCCAATACCTAAACTTATGAATGCTATCATAACTAGGATGATGAGGAGCACACTGAGTATGCCATAAGGATGTTTTTTTGCATTCATTGTTTAATATTCCTCCCCTTTCTAGCAAGGTATAAAAAGAAAGGTGCCCCAATTAGTGCTGTTACAATCCCTACCGGTGATTCAAACGGGTATGCAATAAAACGTGAAAGTATGTCTGCATAAATAAGTAGAATCCCGCCTAAAAGTGCGGAAAATGGTAAAATACGTTGATAATCTCCTCCCACTAACTTTCGTGCAATATGAGGAACCATCAGACCAATAAAGCCAATTGGACCGGCAACCGCAACGGAGGAACCAGCAAGGATAATAACAATCACTCCAGAAACAAGCCTTATCCACTGCACTTTTTCGCCTAAACCGGTTGCCATATTTTCTCCTAGAACTAATATAGAAATAGAACGCCCCATAATAAAAGCTGCTAGAAGTCCAAATACAGACCAGGGAAGTAAAATCAAAACATGAGACCAGTTCTTTCCATTAATTGACCCTACAAGCCAATACAAAACGTCCGTAGCATCTTCATTTAACACAATCACTCCCTGTGTAAGGGAAGATAAAAATAGATGAACAGCCATACCAGCAAGAGCTAACTTGATATGTGTTACTTTCCCCCCGGCTGCGAATAAGTAGACTGTTATTCCACCTAATGCAGATCCTAAGAATGCAAAATAAACGGTTGTTTTTGAATGTAATTCTGGAAATAAGATTGTTGCTACTACAATAGCTAAAGAAGCTCCAGCATTTACGCCGAACACTTGAGGAGAGGCTAAAGAATTTCTAGTAATAGCTTGCATCAGTGCTCCAGCTACAGCAAGACTAGCCCCAATTAGTGCCGCAAGAACAGCTCGCGGTAGTCTCAGAGTTTGAATAACCGTTGTTTGTTTGGAATTGTCAGGTTGAAATAATGCTTTTATTACATCGGTTATACCAATAGAAGAAGAACCTACAGAAACGTGAATAAATATTCCAGCTATCAATAGAAAAACACTAATAAATCCTATTATGTATCTTCTTGCTCGTTGTTTCTTGATATTCTTGTTCATCTACAACACACTTTCTCAAATACTTTACTATACAAATAGAAGCAAGAATAGAAAACTATTCTCACTTCCTCACTTCATAGCTACAGCTTTACTTTTGTTGATCATGTAAGAGTTTAACTGTATCTTTTCCAATTGCTTCTGAAGAAACAACGCCTCGGAACCTTGTCCATAAGTTACGATCTACCACGAATACTTTATGATTTTTAACAGCTTTTAAGTTCTTCCATAGAGGGTTTGATTTCCATTCATCTGTTAATAATTTTCCTTCATTATTAGCTAGGATTAAGATATCTGGGTTAATGTCTGACAACTGTTCAAGATTCATTTCAGCGTAGGCTTCTTTACTTTGTACAGCATCCTTAAAACCTAGGTTTTCAAGGAATCCTCCGTCATATGAAGCCGAAGTATGAGCTTGGAATGAAGTGTCTCGAACTACAGCTGGTAAGATTGTCTGACCATTTTCCTCTTTTACTTCCTTTTTTAATTCCGCAATCGTTTCCTCATGTTTATTTAATCGCTCTTCTGCTTTCTTATCTTTTCCAGTTGCTTTCGCAATTGTTTTAAAAGCATCTATATTCTCTTCATATGTAGATTCACGACTATTTAACTCAATTGTAGGAGCGATTTGCTGTAAGTCTTTATAGATTGCTTTGTGACGTTGAACATCTGCAATAATTAAGTCAGGCTTTAATGAGCTAATTACTTCCAGGTTCGGTTGTTGACGTGTCCCAACAGAAGTATACTTCATTTTTCCATTTACTAACTGTTCAATCATATCTTTTTTGTTGTCATCAGCTATTCCAACAGGCTTAATACCTAAACCGTGAAGTGCATCAACAAACGACAATTCAAGAACAACAATTCTCTTTGGATTTTCAGGAACCTTGGTAGTACCTAATTCGTGTTTAACAGCTACCTTTTGATTGTTAGAAGATTCTTTATCAGTAGAATCCTGCTTTGCCCCACATCCTGCTAACACTAGCAATATAGAAAGGATTGCCATTACACTTACTATTTTTAATTTCCTTCCAGTCTTCATTTTTCAATTTTCCTCCCATAAAATTCACTAAAGATGATAATGATTATCATTAATACAATGGTTTAAGCATATCTTCTTGTATTTATATAGTCAATAGCTTTTCGGTAATAATTTACTCTCTTACACAGGTGATGAACCTTTTAAATTGAAGTGTCAGTATCTTGAAATGTATACCTTTGCGGACTGGTGTGCAGCGTAAGAGGTAGCTTTTTGGTGGGTATGGGTTATTACTATAAGAAAATAACTGCAAATAAGCAATAGCACATTTTTGCCATATAGACTATATTTCTCTAGACGAGCATATGTATAAAACGCAGACTTTTTATACATTCTCCTTCCACCTGGATCTTGGGATAAACCATTAATATCAAGGATGTATAAAAAGCTGCATAATTCATAAAAGGACCCTTTCTTAAACTCCATGTGGCTCAAGGAGTTCTTTTTTTGATGTGTACTGGAAAGAGTGTTTATGTAAACTAGGAGTGAATGTCTTATACATAGTGTTTTATAATACAACTATTGTTAAAATGGAATTAAAAGGATATACAAAAGGGGGATTTTTATGTTTCATAGTTTAGATAGTTTTTTAAAATCTTGGGAATATGAAACAAATGCTACTCAGAGACTACTAAAAAATTTAACTGATGAGTCGCTTAAACAGGAAATTACTTCACAGAATTGGACTCTAGGACGTATAGCTTGGCATACAGTGGCTGCCATTCATATAATTGCTTCAAATACTAACTTAACGTTTGAAGCGCCGTCTGAAGATTGGCCTATTCCTACTACGGCTCAGTTTATAGCAGACAGCTATCAGCAAGCAAGTGATGCATTTGTACAAGCATTAAAAACTCAATGGATCGACAAAACGTTAGAAGAACGAATAGACTTTTTGGGTCAGAAAATACCAAATGGGTCACTTTTAATGTTTTTAATACAACATCAAACCCACCATCGGGGACAAATGACCGTTCTTATGAGACAAGCAGGATTAACCGTTCCAGGTATTTATGGGCCATCAAAAGAAGAATGGGCGAATTTTGGTATGGAAGCTCCCAAAATGTAACATTAAATATATAAGAGTAAACAAGTGAAAGCCCTTAATAAAAGGGCTTTTTTGCATGTGATTTCCAATAAACGACATTATGTTAACTACCTTTTTATATCATATACAGTCTAAAAACAGAAAAACTACCTCTGGAGTTGGGAAGGTAGTTTTTCTGTTCTCGTAAGGAAATTGGAGAATTAGCATTATGATGCCTCACGGCGTCTTGGATAGTTTGCCCAAATTTCAAATATAAATTCTTTGTTTCATATATTAAATTTAAGAAGGGGGAGGGATTTGAAATTTTTTATTATGAGGTAATTTGTATAAGTTGCAGAAAAAAATTCAAAGTATATGAAGGCACATTGAAATATAAGCTAGTTAAAGAGAATATGAAAGGGAAATACACTTGTGAAGATTGTGGGCATAGGATACGTCTAGAAGCTATAAAAAATTTTTTTAATAGGTAAATAGATTTTTTGAGAATCTCTGATAAATCTACATTCTCTAAGCTTAACTAAACAATTTTTTCAAAGGCCTTTGTAAATTATAAAGGCCTTTTTATTTCCGATAATTGTGATTATGTTAACTATAAATGAATATTGTATAAAGATTAAAAATCGACAAAAAAAGTATATATACGCTCATATACATTTTTGATATTATAAAGATAAATTTCCTATATTTGTTATTTGTAGTTAGGGATTATTAAATAAGGGGAAGTGATAAAACTGAAGAATAAATTAGTAATTAAGTTATTAGCATTCCTTATGTTAATTGGGTTATTTGGTTATATAGTATATGCTGAACACCCATCTAAACAAACATCTACTACTCCAGACCAACAATCAAATGTTCTGAGAGGACAATCTTACCTTGATGATGTTGTAAAAATTTATGTTCCATCTACTTACAATATTGATCAACCTATTGATAATAGCAAATATGTTGACCAATCTTTAGAGAAATTCTCTAATATGTTTGGGGGTGCCACTTCTGATGATGGAACAGGAGCTTGGATAGGAGACAATAAAAAATTAGTTAAGGAAAAGGTAACCATTGTTTATAGCTTCACTGAAAATTTAGATAAGAATAAAATTAATGAAGTTGTAGCGTATGCAAAAGATCTAAGAAAAGAAATGAAGCAATCTTCGATATCTATTGAAGTAAATGGAAGAATGTATTTCATTGAATAAAAGGTCTATAAGGTCAAAAAGCTCTTAGAATAAATTATTCTAAGAGCCTTTCCGATAAGAGACATTATGTAAAATAAAAAGGAGGAACAATACGCAATGAAATTGTCCCTCCAAAGCAGAAAATGAACAAAACATGCTGCATATACAATGTTTTGTCATAAGTCGATAGTATACCATGAGAACGATATCCTATAACCTTTGATACATACATGTATATAAAATGACATATATCGTAGTCCTACTGACATATTGGTCATAAAAAAAGCAGCATTCTGTAATATGGGTCTCTCCCGCCATGGAGCACATGATTTCTTTAATTCAGTTCTATTCTAAGAATTGGGATTAATTAAAGTATCATCTTCTTAGTCAAAGACATGGAGTCAGTTTTCAAGGATTTGTACCTTAAGAATTAATTACATACAAAAAAGAATCCTTTGCTGATATTGGCAAAGGATTTTCAAATTTGACGACGGAATAGGGGGAATATGTTATTAGTGTAGACAGCTTTATAGATTCATATACATGGAGGTTAAAA
>Ga0207696_1002080_pt1 | contig 10099 bp, 10 predicted proteins | sample KBSS54metaG_FD_184403 | JGI IMG/M metagenome (GOLD analysis project Ga0207696, IMG submission 184403) | Switchgrass rhizosphere microbial communities from Kellogg Biological Station, Michigan, USA - KBS S5-4 metaG (SPAdes) (version 2) | ecosystem: Host-associated > Plants > Roots > Rhizosphere >...
ACGCCATCGACCACGGAAATATCAGCATCAACTTTGAGTGGATGGACAAGCCCTGGGCTGTCAATCACCAGCCCGTCTTCCTGGCGTTCTTTCAGCAAGCCTTCAAAGACATTCACCGAGCCGATAAATTCAGCGCTGTAGCGTGTCGTCGGATATTCGTAAACTTCTTCCGGTTCACCGATTTGCTCGAATTTACCGCGATTCATGATGGCGATACGCCCCGCCATGGTCATCGCTTCTTCCTGGTCATGTGTCACCATCACGCAAGTTGCGCCGACACGCTCTAGAATATCGACCACTTCAAGCTGCATGCGGTCGCGCAATTTCTTATCCAGCGCCCCCATTGGCTCATCAAGCAGTAACAGTTTTGGCCGTTTCGCCAGGCTCCTGGCCAACGCGACACGCTGGCGTTGCCCACCAGAAAGCTGATGCGGTTTACGTTTGGCAAACTCTTGCATATGCACCAGCGTCAGCATTTCCTGCACCCGCTGCGTAATTTCATTTTTCGGCAACTTGTCTTGCTTGAGGCCAAACGCAATGTTCTGCTCCACCGTCATATGCGGGAAAAGCGCATACGACTGGAACATCATATTGATCGGGCGCTGGTACGGCGGCACATGCGACAGATCGACGCCATCAAGCACGATCTGCCCTGCACTCGGTTGCTCAAAGCCTGCCAACATGCGTAAAAGTGTTGATTTACCGCAGCCGGACGGCCCGAGCAGCGCAAAAATTTCGCCTTTATAAATAGTGAGATTCACATCATCAACGGCGTGTTGCCCGTCGAAGGATTTTGTGAGGTTGCGTACTTCAAGCAGCGGGGTGAGCGCTTTGCGAGTTTTCGCGTGTGGACGAGGAGTTGCGTCGTTCAATATGTTGCTCTCCGGCAATTCTTTCGAGATGTTGTAGGGTGGATAAGCGACAGCGTCATCCACCTTTTGTCGGTTGACGCTTCGCTTAACCGACCTACAACTAAAAAATAGGTCTATTTCCCAGTTTTAACTTTAGTCCACGCCCGGGTAATCACGCGGTCCACTTTTGGCGATTGCACCCCCTGGGTGAACAGTTTGGCACGCACGTCAGCCGGTGGATAAATTCCTGGGTTATCACGGATCTCTGCATTCAACAGCGGAGTAGACTCTTTATTCGCGTTAGCGTAATAAACGTGATTACTGATATTCGCTACCACATCCGGGCGCATCAGGTAATTCAGGAACTGGTACGCTTCGTCTTTATTTTTCGCGTCATTAGTCATAGCGAACATATCGAAGTACACCATCGCGCCTTCTTTAGGAATGGTATAAGCAATATTCACGCCATTTTTTGCTTCTTTGGCACGGTTAGCTGCCTGCAGAATATCGCCAGACCAACCAATCGCGACGCAAATATCGCCGTTGGCTAAATCGTTGATGTATTGGGAAGAGTGGAAGTAACGAATTGACGGACGTAATTTCAACAGCAAATCATTCGCCGCACCGGTGTAATCTTTTGGATCGGTGCTGTTAGGATCTTTGCCCAGATAGTGCAGCACGCTAGCATAAACCTCACTTGGCGCATCAAGGAACGAAACACCACAGCTTTTCAGCTTCTCAAGGTTTTCTGGTTTCAGAATAAGATCCCAGCTATCAACTGGCGCGTCTTTACCTAACGCCGCTTTAACTTTTTCGACGTTATAACCAATACCGGTAGTGACCATCATGTACGGAATACCGTATTTATTGTCGTGGTCATTATGCGCCACCAACTTAAGCATTTCCGGATCGAGGTTTTTGTAGTTCGGCAGTTTGCTCTTATCAAGTGGCTGGAAAATACCGGCCTGAGCCTGTCGCTCAAGGAATTGCGAAGAAGGCACGACGAGATCGTAACCTGTGCTGCCCGCCATCAACTTCCCTTCCAGAACCTCATTGGAGTCGAAGACGTCGTACACCACTTTAATACCGGTTTCTTTGGTGAAGTTTGCCAACGTATCTGGAGCGATATAATCAGACCAGTTATAAACGTGCAGCGTCTTCTGTTCAGCGGCAAACGCGGTGGCAGACACGGTCATCAACAAACCCGCCACCATACCCGATAGCAATTTTTTACGTTGGGCGAACATAGTCTATTCCTTCTGAATAAAGGGCAATTCTCGCTTTCGCGAGCATAATTTACGCAATCAAGCTTTTACGCATTTTTTCTCGCCGTTGGGACATGCAAGAATCATGCATCTCTATTCAAACTGCCGTGAAAAAAGGCTGACGCCTTCCCAGCAGACATTGCACGCTTTAAGCGCTCCGCAAGAATAACTGTAGCCAGACTTAGTGACTATAGCCCAGTCAGAAAAGTGACTTTTATCAATTTTTTAACCATAAAACATCTATGGTATGGCCCCAAATTGGCCATAGTGGCGAGAGTCATGCTGGTTGTGGTTAATAAAGCAGAATAAAAATATGTGGAGAGCAGCGGACATGGCAGCCGCTGCGGTCAGGAAAGGAACGATTAGTGCAGGAAATGGGTTTGAATAACGGTGCTGTCTTGCTCTTCTTCGTCGGAAATAAAGAGCAACTGGTTCGCGCAAGCTTCCAGAATTACCATCGAGATTTGCTCTTCACTCTGTTTTACAAAGGCAGCAAACTGCTCGCGAGTAATTCCAACTTCGGCCTGTAACGACTGGCAAACCACGAGTTTAGGTAAATTGTCGTCCTGGATATCCAAAAAGGCTTTCACCGTCAGCGAACTGGCGTTAATAGACGAGAGATCGGATGCCAGGGGCAGCAACGCAGAGGGTTTTACCTCAGCCAGGGCTGAAAACAAGATGATATTATCGACCAGATCGATTTTCGCATCGTAGACACCATCAAAATTCTGCATGTGTGGCAGATGGAGCGCCTGGCAGGTATCGCACTCGAAAATGGTCACGCCGATTTCATCGAGCCAGCGGCGTAAGATGTCCAGAGTAGGGACAACGAGTGAATCCATAAATGCCGTAGCCTCTTTTAAAGGGGGTAATTTAGAGCCTGACTAAACAGGCTCGAAGTCGCGCCATAGCTTACGCAAAAACAGCGCTTCATACTATGATTATGCACCCATGGGTGCCGATGCTGGAATTTAGCCACCCGTTTTCAGGCAATAACCGGGTTGCGCTTGTTGCTCAATCCACTTGATCATTAAGGTCGCAATATCGATACCGCTGGTCTTTTCAATACCTTCAAGACCCGGTGACGCATTCACTTCCATCACCAGCGGGCCGCGTTTGGCACGTAAAATATCGACACCAGCCACATCCAACCCCAAAGTTGCAGCAGCATGCAGGGCAATTTCGCGTTCACGCTCTGTAATAGTAACCTGATGCGCAACCCCCCCACGGTGCAAATTGGAGCGGAAATCCCCTGGTTTTGCCTGGCGTTCGATAGCTGCCACTACTTTGTTGCCGACCACCAGACAGCGAATATCCCTGCCCTTGGCTTCTTTTATGTATTCTTGCACCAGAATGTGAGCATTCAGACCGCGAAATGCGTCGATCACACTTTCGGCCGCTTGCCGCGTTTCCGCAAGCACCACGCCAATTCCTTGCGTCCCTTCCACCAGCTTCACCACCAGCGGCGCACCACCAACCATGTCGATTAAATCACTGGTGTCATCTGGCGAGTGGGCAAAACCTGTCACCGGTAAATCAATCCCCTGGCGTGCCATCAACTGTAACGATCGCAGTTTGTCACGTGCACGAGTGATCGCCACCGATTCATTGAGCGGATAACTGCCCAACATTTCAAACTGGCGTAACACGGCGGTGCCGTAGAACGTAATAGCAGAACCGATACGCGGGATCACCGCATCATAATGAGGAAGCTGACGTCCCTTATAGTGCACTGAGGGGGCCGCCGGATTGATGTTCATGTAGCAAGAAAGGGGATCGATGATTTCGACGACGTGACCACGGCGAGAGGCCGCCTCACGTAGACGTTTGCAAGAATAAAGCGTTCCATCCCGGGATAAAATGGCGATTTTCACCCTGTACCTCAGCGTTTCCAGTCCAATAATGAAAGCGGGGTTATCATAGCACTGCCATGACATTTCAACGAATGGGCAATGTGCCTGGCGATTGTTTTAATACGTCAATTAAATGGCGCGTCGTGGAAGCCAGATGATGCGGATCGTACACCACGTAAAGATCGGCGGGGATCGCCTGAGCCAGTGGGCGGAAAGTGACACCCGGCCAGTTCATTTGCGCATAGCTGTCGGCCATGATGGTCAACCCCATTCCAATACTGACAAGCGCCAATACGGTTTGCGGTTCCACCGCTTCCCTGACCACATGTGGGACAAACCCAGCCTCGCGGCAAACACCCTGCAAAAAAGTCCAGTCAGAATGCACTGCCGTCATGGTGACAAAGGCTTCACGGCGCAATTGTTCAATATTAATGGCGGATTGTTTTGCCAGAGGATGCTTTTCTGGCAACGCGACCAAAAACGTAGCGTCGTGAAGTTTTTCGCTGCGTAAACCCGGAGGCGGATTGGTTTCCATGCGCCAGATTCCGGCGTCAATGTCGTGACGGTCAATCAAAGCAAGCTGGTCACCTGGTGACTTTTCACGGAACAAAATATCGATAGCGGGATAATCGGCGATAAATTGCTGTAACCCCAGACGCAGACCACCCCAAATAGCCGTACCGACAATGCCCAGATGAATTCGCCCACCTTCCCCACGGCCGATTTGTTCCACGCGAGCCAGGGCCTGGTTTGCGCTATCGAGCAGCAGCCGGGTTTCTTCCAGCAACACTTCACCGGCATACGTCAAGGCGACGCTACGGGAATGGCGTATAAACAGAACGGTGCCGAGCTGGGATTCTAATTCTTTGATATGGAAGCTTAGCGGCGGTTGCGACATGTTGAGCCGCGCGGCAGCTTTTCCAAAATGCAGCTCTTCCGCTACCGCCTGAAAATAGCGCAGTAGTTTTAAATCGGTACGATATGTTCGCTGTGAAGTACTCATGAGGCTCCCTATGCTCTGGCAGCCCCATAAGTTATCACTCCTGCCACGCGCTGTAATCCAGCCGACGCTTAATGTGCGAGCGGTGCCGAAGCCTTAAGCGAAGGCGTGTGGCGATACTGGAAACTAAAGTGAAAAATAATCGCCAGCACCAACGCATATCCGGCGAAGACTAGCCAAATGGTCGTCCAGTCTTTCACACCGTCCACGCTGAAGTAATCCACCACGTAGCCGCTAAGAATCGCGCCCACGTATGCGCCAATCCCGTTAACCATCGTCATGAACAGCCCTTGAGCACTGGCTCGAATACGCGAATCCACTTCTTGTTCCACAAAGACCGAACCGGAAATATTGAAGAAATCGAAGGCACAACCGTATACCACCATCGAGAGCAGCAGTAACACAAAGCCAAACGCTGATGGGTCGCCCCAGGCAAAAAGTGCAAAGCGCAACACCCATGCCACCATACTCATCAACATCACTTGCTTGATACCAAAGCGACGCAGGAAAAATGGGATGGTGAGGATAAACGCCACTTCGGACATTTGAGAAACAGACAGCAGAATCGATGGATATTGCACCACAAAGCTATTGGCAAATTCAGGCTGGCGAGCAAAATCATGCAGGAACGGATTGCCAAAGGTATTGGTTATTTGCAAAACCGCACCTAACAACATGGCAAATAGGAAGAAAACGGCCATGCGCGGGTTTTTGAACAACACAAACGCATCTAACCCCAGGCGGCTCACCCACGTGCGAGATACGCCGCCCTTTACCACTGGAATAGTTGGCAAAGTCAGTGAATACAAAGCCAGCGCCAGAGAAGCGCCCGCAGCAATATATAACTGGAGATTACTGAGCTCGAAGCGCATCAGGCTGACAGTCCACATCGCGGCAATAAAACCGATGGTGCCAAATACGCGGATCGGCGGGAAATGGCTGACGGTATCCAGCCCTGCCTTTTCGAGACTGGCATAAGAGATGGTATTCGACAGTGCAATCGTTGGCATAAATGCCATCGCATTACCCAGCATCACCCAAAACATCAGCCCCGGCTGGTTAATGCTGGCCGCCCAGGCCAACATTGCCGCACACACCAGGTGGCAGAGAGCATACACACGATTCGCAGGCAGCCATTTATCGGCAATAATGCCGACAATCCCCGGCATTAACAGTGCAGCAATACCTTTGGTACTGTAGACCATGCCCACATCAGCGCCCCGGAACCCGAGGGTGTTAATCATGTATGAACCCAGCGTGACCAGCCAGGCTCCCCAAATGAAATACTGCAAAAACAACATGATTTTCAAGCGAGGTTTTATCGCCATAGAGTTAATCGCCATGTGTTTTACCCGGTGTGTTGGAATGGCCTCAGGCGAGCTTGCCCAGGAAACCGCAGATCAGATTGATAAAGTTCTGACGCGAAAGTGCTGCCGCCGCCAAAGTCTGCGCGTGGGAAAGCTGTACGCTGCCGAGGCCTTCAGCCAGGTTAGTGATTGCCGAAACCGCCACCACTTTTAGGCCACAATGGCGAGCACTGATCACTTCAGGCACCACTGACATCCCCACCACATCACCACCGATGATTTGCATCATGCGAATTTCGGCTGCTGTTTCAAAGTTTGGGCCAGGATAGGAAACAAACACCCCTTCAGTGAGTGGGAAGCCCTGCTCTTTAGCCACATGCTGCAAAATGCCACGGTAATCAGCGTCGTAAGCGTTCGCCAGAGAGAAGAAACGCTCACCGAAACGGTCATCGTTAGGGCCAACGGTCGGCGTACCCGGCATGGTATTAATGTGGTCGTTAAGCGCAACCAGTTGACCTGGGCCAACTTCAGGGCGCAGTGAACCCGCCGCGTTAGTCGAGAAGAGGATTTCACAACCGAGCAATTTGAAGGTACGGATCGCATTGGTCATCACAGACATGCCACGTCCTTCGTAAAAGTGACCCCGCCCTTTCATACAAGCGACGGGAACACCGGCGAGAGTACCAACCACTAATTCGCCAGCATGGCCGTGTACCGTACTAACCGGGAATCCAGGCAATTCGTCGTATGGGAATACCACTGGTTGTTCGATTTTCTCAGCCAATTCGCCAAGCCCGGATCCCAGAATGAAAGCCACGCGTGGCACCAGGCCATTAATACGTGAACGGATAATATCTGCGGCGTAAAACGGGGAGTTATCAAGAGTCGTCATCGGCATCGGGTGTTCCTTGTCATCGTGTCGAAATAATCACAGAAAGTGTGGCTAGCTCTGTTATACCGACTCGCGACTACGCACCACCAATACCGTTTAGGCGGGTGATTGATAGTAAAAATGTATTGATTGGCGGTGGCGGGAGCCACCGCTTGATAGTTTAGCGCGTTGCCCAACCCTGCTTATGCAGATAATCGAGAATGAAAGGACGGTTTTCTTTAATGATGGTGCGACGAATATGATCACTCCATGTGTCACGGCGAGCATTGCTACCGCGAGAAAGATAGTACTGCGCCATCTCTTCGTCATACTGCGCCAATACCTCGGCGTCGACGGGCTTATAACTATTCTCATGCACTACCATCGCAGCAGGCATACGAGGCTTGATGTCATGATCTTCATCAGGCCAACCCAGACACAAACCAAACAATGGCAGAACATGCTTTGGCAAAGCTAATAGCTCGGTCACCGTCTCGATACTGTTACGAATACCGCCGATATAGACACCGCCTAAACCCAGAGACTCCGCCGCAGTAAAAGCGTTTTGCGCAAGTAGCGCGGTATCCACCACTCCCAGCAGTAATTGCTCTGCCAGACCGAGCTGTGCCTCAGGGCAGATTTGCAAATGGCGGTTAAAGTCGGCGCAAAATATCCAGAATTCTGCGGCTTGAGCCACATGTTTTTGCCCCCCCGTCAGCGCAACAAGCTGTTCACGCAGTGATTTATCGGTAATGCGAATAATCGAACTGCATTGCAAAAAACTAGAACTTGAAGCCGCCTGGGCGCTGGCAATAATGGCTGCACGCTGTTCGTCTGTAATGGGAGCGTCGGTAAAACGACGAATGGAACGGTGTGAACGCAGCAGATCAATGGTCGGCGTCATTGCGTTTATCCTTTGGCTTTTCTGAAAGAGATTTATCGACGGGTGGCTGGCCTTTAGTCAGCAGCGGTGCCACATTTTGCGCCATCGCCCACACCATAAATGCTGCTGCTGGAATCATCAACGCAATGCCGACGAAAACCATGACTATGGCCGCAGTGGCACTGCCTATGGGAGCGGGCAACACGACGTAACCATTCAAGGAAAGATATGAAAGCAGTAAAAAAGCGATACCAATAACTTCAAGGACTAACACCGGTTTCGGCAAAGCACCAAGTGAGCGCATCCGCTTGTCTCCATAGGCAATAATCGATTGAGTATACCCTGGCCGGTAGCAGTTTTGTCCGCGCAATATAGGTGCTGAGTATCAGACTAACAGGCAAGACCTTCTTCCCATTCATCACAGTTAGCGGCATTATAGATGCCATACGCCGCTTCGTTCGGCCATAAAAAATGAAGGAGATACCATGTTTGCAGTAATTTTTGGCCGCCCAGGCTGCCCATATTGCGTTCGTGCTAAAGAGTTGGCTGAGAAACTGACCGCTGAGCGTGACGACTTCAACTTCCGTTATGTTGATATCCATGCAGAAGGCATCAGCAAAGCCGATCTGGAAAAAACTGTCGGTAAACCGGTTGAAACCGTTCCACAGATCTTCCTCGACCAGAAACACATTGGTGGTTGCACTGATTTCGAAGCTTACGCGAAAGAACACCTGAGTTTGTTCCAGAACGCAGAATAAGCCTCAAACTAAAAAAAACGGCTCGGTTTAAGCAACCGAGCCGTTTTTTTATCGCCGCTGACGGCGGAGAAGTCTACGTAAAAACAAGTAGCACAAAGCTCCAAGAGCACACCAAAACACAGCACTAAACATCCAGGCCATTTCTTGCCAGAACGTTCGCGTTGGCGACAACCAAAATTGAATGATTAGCAGACAAAGCGGTGAAGCCAGTACTGCGCCCATCAGCGGTTTGATCACTCTGCCATGGCGGGAAAACACGCTAGCGATAACACCAGGCAGGATAAAAAATAACATTCCCCACTCTGAGTGCTTATCACCCGGGTAGCTGTTGGCGGCCATTAATTTCTGAGAAAGAAACACGCCAACAAACAACACGAAGCAGCAAATGACCCCAAACCAACGTTGTCCACGCATGAACAAACATCCTCCTGACGCTCGCCTATATACCGTCATCTTTCAAGCTGCATGGGTGTTGGCTGCAACTCGAATGCTAACGGGTATAGAACTTAAAATTACAGTTCTGCACGCAGAATCTGCCCGAGTCAGATAAGTTTCAGCAATCCTTGCTAAAAAAATACATCGCGCAATTAGCATAATATTCTTACTAGCCGTTAATCTTTATAAAGATTAAACTACTGGCCATTATCAGGTCTGCGCACTGGATATTTTAATGCAAAGAAAATACATCAAATTGCGTCGTCATTAGTAGAAACCTTAAACCAAAAAACCATCTCTTTCAACAAGTTACTAGTAAACAAGAAGTTAGCCTTCGTGAATATAAACGTCGCAGATTTGTTAAGCGGGAATTACATCCTGTTATTATTTGTTGTTCTGACCCTGGGCTTATGCCTGGGGAAATTACGCCTTGGCTCTATCCAACTGGGTAATTCCATTGGTGTTTTAGTGGTCTCTTTAATACTCGGCCAGCAACATTTTTCGATTAACACTGACGCCCTAAATTTGGGTTTCATGCTGTTCATTTTCTGTGTCGGCGTGGAAGCTGGGCCAAACTTTTTTTCAATTTTCTTCCGCGACGGCAAAAATTATCTGATGTTGGCCCTCGTGATGGTCGGCAGCGCCATGCTGCTGGCGTTAGGTTTGGGGAAACTCTTTGGCTGGGATATCGGCCTGACCGCCGGGATGCTCGCAGGTTCGATGACCTCCACGCCGGTGCTGGTTGGTGCAGGTGATACTTTGCGCCATTCGGGTGTTGCCGGAGCCCAGTTAGCCACGTCACTGGATAACCTGAGCCTCGGATACGCCCTGACTTATCTGATAGGCCTGGTTAGCCTGATTGTTGGCGCTCGTTAT
>Ga0207696_1002084_pt1 | contig 10085 bp, 8 predicted proteins | sample KBSS54metaG_FD_184403 | JGI IMG/M metagenome (GOLD analysis project Ga0207696, IMG submission 184403) | Switchgrass rhizosphere microbial communities from Kellogg Biological Station, Michigan, USA - KBS S5-4 metaG (SPAdes) (version 2) | ecosystem: Host-associated > Plants > Roots > Rhizosphere >...
GCCTGACGCTGGCCCAGGATTATCTGCAACAACACGCGGCGGGCGCTTCACGCTGGCTCATCGATTTGCCCGATGCCCGTGATCCCGGCCTGACCGTGCGTTGGCAGCAAGCACCGGCCAAACCGGGTGAGCGCGGACGTTTCGAAGCAAAAACTCTGGATGCGCAAACCGGTGCCGAAGTGCAGGGCCGCGCAAGCATGGGCGGCGAGTTCTTCTACCGTTTCCACTTCCAGTTGCAAATGCCTTATCCGTGGGGCCGTTGGCTATCGACCATTGCTGCGATGGTGATGTTTGTCGCGTTGATCACCGGAATCATCACCCACAAGAAAATCTTCAAGGACTTCTTCACCTTCCGCCCGCGCAAGGGTCAGCGCTCCTGGCTCGACGGGCATAACGCGGTCGGCGTATTGGTGTTGCCGTTTCACTTGATGATCACCTACAGCAGCCTGGTGATTTTCATGTCGATGGTCATGCCGGCGAGCATCGTCGCGTCGTATGGCAGTGACGTGCGCACGTTCTATGACGAAGTTTTCCCGGCGTCGAAGACCCCGGAACGCGCCGATATCGCTGCGCCGTTGGCGGCCATGGCGCCGCTGTTGAGCAAGGCCCGCGAGCAATGGTCGGGCGGCCATACGGCGCGTCTGTCGGTGAGCAATCCGGGGGATGCCAATGCCACCGTGGTGCTGTCCCGCGCGGGTGATCGCGTGGTGCATGATTTTGGCCGTGCCGTGACCTTCAACGGTGTGACCGGGCAGATGCTCGGCAGCACACCGGAGCAGCCGCTGGCGATGGCGGTGGGTGGCGCGTTCTATGGTTTGCACATGGGCCACTTTGCCGGGCCGGTGTTGCGCTGGCTGTATTTCATCTGTGGGCTGGCGGGTACGGCGATGATCGGCACCGGGCTGGTGATCTGGCTGGGCAAACGTCAGCTCAAACACGCCAAGAGCGGCGTGATGCCGTTCGAACTGCGGCTGGTGGAAGTGCTGAATATCGCCAGCATGGCCGGGCTGGTGTCGGCGGTGGCGGTGTTCTTCCTGGCCAATCGTCTGTTGCCGGTGAGCCTTGCCGAGCGTGCAGATTGGGAGGTGAACGCTTTCTTCATGGCCTGGGGCCTGAGCGTGCTGCACGCGATGGTACGACCGGGGCGCAAAGCCTGGGTTGAACAGCTTGTGCTGGGGGCGGCGCTGTTTGTCGCGGTGCCGCTGATCAATGCGCTGACCACCCCTTGGAATCTCGGCGTGGCTTTGCTGCAGCGCGATTGGGCGTTGGCCGGTTTTGATCTGGCGTGCCTCGCAACAGGTTTTTTCCTCGCTTGGGCTGCATGGACAATGCAGCGCGCTGGCAACACGGTCAGCGTTAAAAAGCCTCGTCGCGAAAAGGCCCAGCCGATCATTCTTGAGCAAGGGACGAACTGATGCTTTTGCCCTTGTTGCTGACTTACGCCGGATTCACCGCGTTGTGCCTGTCGATGCCTCGCCACCACGATGAATTGCTCGGCCACAAGCCTTCCGCGCGTCGTCGTCAGAGCCTGGCATTATCCGGCTGGTTGCTGCTGGGCTTTTCGCTGTGGGCGGCGGTGACCCCCAACGGCTGGAGTTTCGGCCTGGTCGACTGGTTCGCCGTACTGATGCTCAGCGCCCTGGCGTTGGTATTGCTGCTGCCGTATCGCCCGCGTTTCGCGTTGGCGCTGGCCGGGGTCAGCTTGCTGGCCAGCCCGGTCGCCGCATGGGCGCAGTGCTGAAGTGCTGATCGGTCTGCCGCCGGACTCCCGCGACGACGAGCCGCGCGGGGCGCGTGCGCATTTTCTCCAGGTGTTTTTGTCCCAGCGTTCGCAAATGGAAGCGCTGGTGAACCGCCGCGTCGGTTGCCGGGCGACGGCGGCAGATCTGGTGCAGGATCTGTTTCTGCGTTTCTGGCGGCGGCCGCTGGTGCAAGTCGAAGAACTCAGCACCTATCTTTTGCGCTGCGCCGGCAACATCGCCATCGATCATCTGCGCAGCGAAGGCACCCGCACGCGGGTCAACGAGGGCTGGCAACCGGACGCGCCGGACAGCCACGGCAGCGAACCGCAAGCGGCGCTGGAAGCGGGCAATGATCTGAAGCATGTCGAAGCGGCGTTGCGCGCCTTGCCCGAGCGCACCCGGCAGATCTTTTTGCTCAATCGCATCCACGGCCGCAAATACGCGGACATCGCCAAAGCCATGGGCTTGTCCCAAAGTGCCGTGGAAAAACATATGATGCGCGCCCTCGAGGCCTGCAAGGCCAGCCTGCGCGAACCCGCGCCACGCCTGCCAGGGAAAGCACCGTGAAGCCATCCGACTCCATTATTCCGACGCCCGCGCAAGAGCAGGCTGCGTTTGCCTGGCTGAGCCTGTTGCATGACCGGCCGAGCGCCGGCGATCAACTGACCTTCAGTCAATGGCTGCGTGCCGATCCGGCGCATGCCGAGGCCTATGCGCAGGCGCAAGTGCTCTGGGAATTGAGCGAAAGCCCGGCGCGCACGCTGGCCGATGAAGAGGCCTTGGCATTGCAGGGCTATCTCGATGCGATGGATCGCCCGCGCCGTCCGCAGCTTTTGCGTTGGTCGGGGGCGCTGGCGATGGCGGCGTGTCTTTTGCTGATGGTCAGCCTCGGCACCGGCTGGCAGCCGCAGCGCTGGATCGATGATCTGGGCGCGGATTATGTCTCGGCGCCCGGTGAAATCCGCACGGTGACACTCGCCGATCAATCGCAAGTGACGCTGGATGGCGATAGCGCGATTGCCGTGGATTTCAGTCAGGGCGAGCGGCATGTTCAGCTGCGTCGTGGTGCCGGTTTTTTCACGGTAACGCACACTGGCGAGCCGTTTGTGATCGCGGCCGAAAAGGGCGAGGCGCGGGTGCTCGGCACGCAGTTCGAAGTGCGACTGCAACCGCATGGCGCGCAGGTCACGGTGTTGTCCGGACGCGTTGGGGTGACGGCGGATCGCGGCGGCGAACAGCAGATTCTCACCGCAGGCCAGCAGGTTGCTTACGGCGAAGGCACAGCGCAAAAGCTTCACGCGGTGGACAGCGAAGCGCAACTGGCCTGGCGTCAGGGCTGGCTGACTTATTACAAGTCGACGCTGGGCGATGTGGTGGACGATCTGCGGCGTTATTACCCGGGGCGGATTGTATTGCTCAACGATGAGCTGGCGGCGCGCAAGGTCAGTGGCAGTTTTCCGAGCAAGGATCCGCACGCGGTGCTCAGTTCACTGCAAGGGGTGATGGGATTTGAGCAGCATCAGGTGTTGGGGCATCTGATTATTTTGCGTTGAGGCGCTAAAGCCATCGCGAGCAGGCTCACTCCTACAAGGGAACGCATTCCAAATGTAGGAGTGAGCCTGCTCGCGATGGCGCCCGATCGAACACCACAAAAAATAATTTTCAAATGTTGGTGAGGTAAACCCAAGCCCCATCCGTGTAGTGACTGAAACTGCGAGTCATTCGCATCCGTTGCGGTTCTACACAGGTCATTGAGTCATGAAGTCCAGGGCAAAATCGGGTTCGGTCAAACAGTGGTTGGGCGTGTCGGCATTGAGTTTTTCGGCATTGGCATTGCTGCCGATGAGCGTGTCTCTGGCCGCTGAAACCGTCAGCAGCCAGGCGCAAAAGCAGTTCAATTTTTCCCTGGCCGCCAAACCGCTGCCGCAAGCCTTGAGTGACTTCAGCCGCGTCACCGGGCAAAGCGTGGTCTACACCGACGAAGCGCCGTACGGCCTCACCGCGCCGGCCGTCAATGGCCAGATGAGTGCCGAACAGGCACTGCAACGCTTGCTCAGTGGCTCTGGCCTCAACTTCCGCCGCACCGATAGCCACACGCTGGCACTGGAGCCGAAACCCACCGAAGGCGCGTTGAACCTTGGCGCCACCACCATCACTTCGCTGCGCGACGAATCTATGAGCTACCAGCCGCCGGAAACCAGTTCGGTGATGCGCTCTTCGGCGTCGTTGCAGGAAATCCCGCAGACCGTCAACGTTATCCCGGCGCAAGTCATCCGTGATCAGGCACCGCGCAATCTGGATGATGCACTGGCCAATGTCAGCGGCATCACCCAGGGCAACACCTTGGGCAGCACGCAGGATTCGGTGATGACCCGCGGTTTCGGTGACAACCGCAACGGCTCGATCATGCGCGACGGCATGCCGATCGTGCAGGGCCGTGGCATGAACGCCACCGTTGATCGTGTCGAAGTGCTCAAAGGCCCGGCTTCGTTGCTGTACGGCATTCAAGACCCGGGCGGCGTGGTCAACCTGGTCAGCAAGAAGCCCGAACTGACGCAGTACAATGCGCTGACCTTACGCGGCTCAACCTACGGCGAGGGCAAGAACGGTAGCGGCGGCACCCTCGACAGCACCGGCCCGTTGGGCGATTCCGGGCTGGCCTATCGCATGGTGCTCGACCACGAAGACGAAGATTACTGGCGCAACTTCGGCACCCATCGTGAAACCCTGATCGCCCCGTCGCTGGCCTGGTTCGGCGAGAGCACCAAGCTGTTGTTCGCCTACGAACACCGCGAATTTCTCACGCCGTTCGACCGTGGCACGCTGATCGATCCGCGCACCAATCATCCGCTGGACATCTCGCGCAAGGAGCGTCTGGACGAACCGTTCAACAACATGGAAGGCCGTTCGGATCTGTATCACTTTGAAGCCGATCACGAACTCAACGACGACTGGAAAGCGCACTTCGGCTACAGCTGGAACCGCGAAACCTACGACGCCAGCCAGGTTCGCGTGACCGCCATCGACACCAAAAAAGGCACGCTGACCCGCAGCATGGACGGCACCCAGAACGCGATCAGCACTGACCGTTTCACCACCGCCAGTCTCGAAGGCAAGGTCAACGTGCTGGGCATGCAGCATGATCTGGTGTTCGGCGTCGATGACGAGTACCGCAAGATCTACCGCGCCGACCTGATTCGGCAGAAAAGCCTGACCACCTTCAGCTACCTCAATCCGGTGTATGGCCGCGAAGTCGCCGGCACGACCGTCAGCGCCCCCGACAGCGCGCAGACCGATGAACTGCGCAGCGATTCGGTGTTCCTGCAGGACTCGATTCACCTCAACGACCAGTGGATTCTGGTCGCTGGCGGGCGCTTCCAGGAGTACGACCAGTACGCCGGCAAAGGCGTGCCGTTCAAGGCCAACACCGACAGCAACGGCCAGAAGTTCGTCCCGCGCGCCGGTCTGGTGTATCGCTACACCGACGCCTTGTCGTTCTACGGCAGCTACACCGAATCGTTCAAACCCAACTCGACCATCGCCCCGCTGAGCGGCAGCAGCACCGTGCTCGACGGCAGCATCGCGCCGGAAGAAGCCAAGTCGTGGGAGCTCGGTGCGCGCCTGGATCTGCCGGGGCGTGTGACCGGCAACATTGCGTTGTTCGACATCAAGAAACGTAACGTGCTGGTGGCCAACTCCGAAGGCCCGACGACGATCTACAGCGCGGCCGGTGAGGTGCGTTCGCGCGGTCTGGAAATGGACCTGACCGGTCAGTTGAGCGATCACTGGAGCATGATTGGCAGCTACGCCTACACCGATGCTGAAGTCACCGAAGACCCGGACTACAAAGGCAAGCGCCTGCAAAACGTGGCGAAGAATTCCGGCTCGTTGTCGGCGGTTTATGACTTCGGCAGTGTGATTGGCGGTGACCAGTTGCGCGTAGGGGCTGGAGCGCGTTATGTCGGTGAACGTGCGGGGAACGCGGTCAACGATTTCGACTTGCCGAGTTATACCGTGGCTGATGCATTTGCCACTTACGACACCAAAGTCGAGGGGCAGAAGGTCAAGTTTCAGCTCAATGTGAAGAACCTGTTTGATCGCACTTACTACACTTCGGCGGCGAGCCGGTTCTTTGTGTCGATGGGCGATTCGCGGCAGGTATCGCTGTCCAGCACCCTAGAGTTTTAAGGCAAGATCAGAAGCCCCTCACCCTAACCCTCTCCCGGAGGGAGAGGGGACTGACCGTGGGATATTCCAGAGGTACACCGACTTGAACGTGATGCTTTGAATCCATAATCGATTCGGTGTTTCAGGTCGACGTACAGCGCCAGACACCTCGGTCGGCTCCCTCTCTTTGGGGGAGAGGGGACTGACCGGGGGATATTCCAGAGATACATCGACCTGAAAGTAATGCTTTGAATCCATAATCGATTCGGTGTTTCAGGTCGATGTACAACGCCAGACAGCTCGGTCGGCTCCCTCTCCCTCCGGGAGAGGGCTGGGGTGAGGGGAGAGGGGCTCAACGCAAAAACGCCTGCCGATACTCTCCCGGCGTCCCGCCCAACACCTGCTTGAACCGATTAGTGAAATGACTGGCACTGGCAAACCCGCACGACAGCGCAATCTCGCCCAACGGCAACGCCGTCCCGCGCAACAACTCCCGCGCGCGGCTCAAGCGCCGCGCCAGCACATATTGATGCGGCGGCAGGCCGAAACTCGTGCGAAACATCCGCGCAAAGTGGTATTCCGATAGCGCACACATCCCGGCCAGTTGCCCCAGGCTAATCGGCTCGGCCAACTGAGTGTCGATGAACTCCACCAATTGCCGACGCTGATGCGGTGCGAGCCCGCCCTTCAAACGCAAACCCTGACGTGCGCCGACCTGACTGAGCAAAGTGTGGCTGATCAACTCATGGGCGAGGCTGCTGGTCAGCAAACGTTCGGCGGGTTCGTCCCAATTCAGCGTCAGCAACTGCCGGAAGCGTTGCGCCTGTTGTGGGTCTTCGAGAAAGGTCTGCTCGCGCAACTGCATCTCGCGGGGTTCGCGATCGAGCAGCGTGACGCAACCGAGGGCAAATTGTTCGGCGCTGAAATACAGGTGCGCCAAGCGGATATCGCCGTTGATCACCCAGCCTGACTCGTGATCGGCCGGCAGGATGCACAGCTTGTCCGGCCCGCCTTTTTGACCGGGTTGATCGCGACGGAATGTGCCGGTACCACCGGCGATGTAGCAGGACAGGGTGTGGTGGCTCGGCGCTTCATAATCCTGCGCATCGTGGTGGTTGGTCCACAAAGCGGCAGACAAGCCGTCACCGAGCTCGGCGCTGTGCACAAGGCGTGCGTTCGGCGAGCTGTTTAACGCTTGAAAGACTTGCAGGGTATCGATGGCGGCCATGGTCGGTTCTCTTCAACGCCTTGCATCCTACTCCGTGGGCGCCGCGCTGCCAGCCTGCCGCCAGACAAAAGCGCAAGAATCTGCAAGCGCGCAACGCCCGCCCGGGCAGACACTCAAGGCCTATCGAGGAGTGTGTGCCATGAACCTGTCGTTGTATTTGTTGACCGTGCTGATCTGGGGCACCACGTGGATTGCCCTGAAATGGCAACTGGGCCTGGTGGCAATTCCGGTGTCGATCGTCTATCGCTTCGGCCTCGCCGCGTTGGTGCTGTTTGTGCTGTTGCTGCTCAGTCGGCGCCTGCAACCGATGAACCGCCGTGGGCATTTGATCTGCGTGGCGCAGGGGTTGTGTCTGTTCTGCGTCAACTTCATGTGCTTCCTGACCGCCAGTCAGTGGATCCCCAGCGGTCTGGTTGCAGTGGTGTTCTCTACTGCGACGTTGTGGAACGCGCTGAATGCGCGAGTGTTCTTTGGCCAGCGCATCGCACGCAATGTGCTGATGGGCGGTGCGCTTGGGTTGTTTGGGTTGGGCATGTTGTTCTGGCCGGAATTGGCCGGGCATCAGGCCAGCCCGCAAACCTTGCTCGGTCTGGGCCTGGCGTTGTGCGGCACCTTGTGTTTCTCGGCGGGCAACATGCTTTCGAGTCTGCAGCAGAAGGCCGGACTCAGACCGCTGACTACCAACGCCTGGGGCATGGCCTATGGGGCGGCGATGTTGTCGGTGTGGTGCCTGGTCAAGGGCATTCCGTTCGACATGGATTGGAGCCCGCGTTACGTCGGTGCGCTGCTGTATCTGGTAATCCCGGGTTCAGTGATCGGTTTCACTGCGTATCTGACGCTGGTCGGACGCATGGGCCCGGAGCGCGCGGCTTACTGCACCGTGCTGTTCCCGGTTGTGGCGCTGAACGTCTCGGCATTTGCTGAAGGTTATCAGTGGACAGCGCCGGCGCTGGTCGGTCTGGTGTTAGTGATGCTGGGCAACGTACTGGTGTTTCGTAAACCGAAAGCGGTGGTGGCGCCAGTACAGGGAAAGTTGGCTTGAAATAAACGAGCGCTGAACTTCAGCGCTCGACTTTCAATGTGATGTAAATCATTACCGGGAAGATGAAGTCAACGATATGTCGCGCCCAATCCTTGGCATTCCAAGATTGCGAAGTGTCCATGTCAAACCATTCCACACCCACGGTTTGCAGGCACACGTAATAAATGAAAATGGCTGCCAATATGCCCATGATCGAGAACTTTTTTGCCTCGTGGAATACTTCTGCGGAAGCATCGATGTGGCGATATAACTGATAAGTGCCTATCAGGCACAGGACGGTATACGTGACTTCCAGCGTGATGATGAACCAGTAGATCCGGTGATGAATCATCGGTGATTCAATGGCTCGGTACTTGATGGATTCACTGGCGGTGGTGGTGTCCATACTCAGGATATGAGCCACGTAGGTGTAGTTTGAATTGTAGTCGGTAAAGTTGTGGATCATCACCAGCACGCCAAAGAAGCTGATGTAAGCCATCAATATGACTTTGCTGTAACGAATGAGTTTTTCGGTTGTCAGGGTGTTCAAGGTATTGGCTCTCCATAGCGTTTGTCGATTATTCGACAGGCAGGCAGAGCTTATAATGTTGTTGTTTAATTGGCTTTGTTGTTCAATTTCAAGTTGTGTAAGGCATAACTAACGGGCAAGTGCGATAACGCACTTGCCCGTGTTTTTTTATCCGCGCCAGACTTGCGGGTTGACCAGATCCTGCGGGCGTTCGCCGAGCAGGGCGCTGCGCAGGTTGGCCAGTGCACGATTGGCCATGGCTTCACGGGTTTCATTCGTCGCCGAGCCGATGTGCGGCAGAGTCACGGCATTGCTGAGCTGGAACAGCGGCGACTCGGCCAGCGGTTCTTTTTCGTACACATCAAGGCCGGCGCCACGAATGCGCTTGGTTTGCAGGGCTTCGATCAAGGCCGGTTCATCGACGACCGGGCCACGCGATATGTTCACCAAAATGGCGTCCGGTTTCATCAGGGCCAGTTCGCGATGGCTGATCAGGTGGCGGGTCTTGTCGCTGAGCGGCACGACCAGGCAGACGAAATCGGCTTCGGCGAGCAGTTGATCGAGGCTGCGAAATTGTGCGCCGAGTTCTTGTTCCAGGTCGGTCTTGCGGCTGTTGCCGCTGTAGATGATTGGCATATTGAAGCCGAAGCGGCCACGACGGGCGACGGCGGCGCCGATGTTGCCCATGCCGACGATGCCGAGGGTTTTGCCGTGCACGTCACAGCCGAACAGTGGCGCTCCGACGCTGGCTTGCCATTGGCCGGCCTTGGTCCAGGCGTCGAGTTCGGCGACGCGGCGGGCGCTGCTCATGATCAGGGCGAAGGCGAGGTCGGCGGTGCTTTCGGTGAGCACATCCGGGGTGTTGGTGAGCATGATGCCGCGTTGGTTGAAGTAGTTGAGGTCGTAGTTGTCGTAGCCGACGGAGACGCTTGAGACCACTTCCAGTTTTGTCGCGGTTTCGAGTTGGGCCTGGCCGAGTTTGCGGCCGACGCCGATGAGGCCGTGGGCGTGGGGCAGGGCTTCGTTGAATTGGGCGTTGATGTCGCCGGCTTTTGGGTTGGGGACGATGACGTCGAATTCTTGCTGGAGGCGTTCGATCATGGGTGGGGTGATGCGGCTGAAGGCCAGGACAGTCTTTTTCATCGTTGTTGGCTCTTGTTCGGGCTTGATACCAAGCACGCTAACATTTCTGGCTTGGGGTTGTCTTGGCGGCCTCTGGGCCGACCATGTTGTGGTTGTTCGGTGTGTATATCCGTTTCTTCGGTAACGGCGGCTTAGGGTTTCGCCCTGACGGCGACTCACTTTTTTTACAAACGCCTAAAAAAAGTAAGCAAAAAAACGCTTGCTCCTACGTGCGGCCCGCTCGCTGGGGCTCGGGGTTCCTTCGCTGCGGGATCG
>Ga0207696_1002088_pt1 | contig 10075 bp, 10 predicted proteins | sample KBSS54metaG_FD_184403 | JGI IMG/M metagenome (GOLD analysis project Ga0207696, IMG submission 184403) | Switchgrass rhizosphere microbial communities from Kellogg Biological Station, Michigan, USA - KBS S5-4 metaG (SPAdes) (version 2) | ecosystem: Host-associated > Plants > Roots > Rhizosphere >...
CAACGTGGATTCGAACGATTTTAACTGAGGAAAGGCAAACCACGCATCGGTGAGGGGTTTGCCCTTTATCGCCGCCTCCAGGCTATCCGCCGCACGGCGGATCTCCGGGCCTTCTGGCATATTTACATCCTTTTTGAGTGCATCGTTAATGCGTTGCGCCGCCCACGATGTTGATGTCACAGTCCTGGCGTAACGCCACGGTTATGGCGATTTCCAGCGCATCTTTCACCGTCTGTGCCGCCATGCTCGGTGCGCCAGCATGCGCCGCGGCCTGTTCAGGTAAGTACGGAATATGAATAAAGCCGCCCTTCATCTCCGCGTTTTCACCGATTTTATGCAGCAACCCGTACATCACGTGATTACAGACAAACGTCCCCGCCGTCTGCGACACTGATGCAGGAATGCCTTTCTCGCGCATCGCCGCCACCATTGCTTTGATGGGCAGCGAGCTAAACCACGCCGCTGGCCCGTCCGGGACAATCGCAACATCAATCGGTTGTTGACCACGATTATCAGGAATTCGTGCATCATCGACGTTAATACCGACACGTTCGACGGTGATATCCACACGACCGCCCGCCTGCCCGACGGCAATGACTACGGCCGGATTCAATTCGTCGATAGCGGCATTCAGCACCGTCAGCGACTCGCCAAACACGCAAGGCACCTGCCGCGTCACCACGCGGCAATCATCTATTATTATACCCTCGAGCTGTTTGACCACTTCCCAGGAAGGGTTGATGGTCTCACCGCCAAAAGGCTCAAAACCGGTCACTAAAATATGACGCATCACGCCTCCTTATAAGAACATCAGGAAGTACATCAGGAACACGTTGACGATAAGCAACAGCACGCCGGTCGGTATTTGCGCCTTGATCACCGCATTTTTATCCGGCAGTTCCAGCAGGGCGGCGGGAACAATATTGAAGTTAGCCGCCATCGGCGTCATCAGCGTCCCGCAATACCCGGAGAACATCCCAATCGCCGCCATGACGGCCGGATTGCCGCCGTGTTGCAGCACCAGAATCGGAATGCCGATCCCTGCCGTCACAATCGGGAACGCAGCAAACGCATTGCCCATCACCATCGTCAGCACAGCCATGCCAATCGCGTAGACCGCCACCGCGATAAAGCGGCTATCCACCGCCAGATAGGTTTTCGTAAGCCAGGAGATCCCATCGCCTACACCTGCTGCGGTAAACAGCAGTCCGAGCGTCGCCAGAATTTGCGGCAAAATAAACGCCCAGCCGATGGAATCCAACAGACGACGCGCTTCCTGCAGCGGTTGATGCACTTTTTCGTGCGTCATTTTAATTGCCAGCGCCAGGCCAATGAGCGTGCCGATCGTCATGGAAAACAGCGTCACCAGGGTCGCGTGGTTGCCCGGCCCAAACAGCGTCTCCTGCAATCCCGGAATATGGTTGAACATCAGCACGCCAACAACCGTCACCACGGGAATGGCGAGCGCCGGATAGAACAGTCGGTTACCCAGGCGCGTAGCGCTGGCTTCGCGTTCTTCCTGCTTGCGTTGATGATAGCTGCCCAGACGCACGCCGCCAAAACCGGCAATCAGCGCCAGCCCCACCACCGCGACACCCACCGCAATATGCACGGTGCGCTTATCGCCCACCAGCTGATACGTCCAGTCACCCAGCAGGAACATCAGGCCGTAAATGCCCCAGAACATTCCGGTCGTCACGCGGCGCGGGTTAGCTTTATCGCGGAACGACATCACCGCGACGATCAGCAGGATCAGCCCCGCCAGCCAGTACAAATAGCTTTGCTGGAAATTCATGAAACATCTCCCTGCGTATGCGTGGTTTTCGCCAGCTCGCGCTCAAGATGCTTATCCAGCCGCCACAGGCGAGTGGCGTGGATGATAAAGGCACAGATCGCCGTCGGGATGCCCCACAAGGCAATGTGCAGCGGCTCGGTCTGAATACCGCCAGACTCAAGCATAAAGTTATGCATAAAGATGATCGCGCAAAGGCGACAAAAATGTCTTCGCCGAAGAACAGCCCGACGTTATCGGTCGCCGCCGACATGGCACGCAGGCGGTAACGCACCGCGCCCGGCAGTTCACCGTATTTTTTCTCTGCTGCACCCTCCGCCATCGGGGCCAGCAGCGGGCGCACCATCTGCGGATGACCGCCGAGGCTGGTCAGTCCCATTGCGGCCGACGCTTCACGCACGAACAGATAGACAATCAGCAAACGGCCCGCAGTGGCGCTGTGAATTTTGGCAATCCACGCCTGCGCGCGCTCTTTCAGCCCGTGGCGCTCCAGCAGACCGATAACCGCAAGAGGAATCAGCAGGATATACGGCAGGTTACGGGTATTCAGGAACCCCTCGCCGAGCTTTTCGAGGATAGTGGCGACAGGCATATGCGCCGCAAGGCCGGTGACGATACCGGCGACAATCACCACCAGCACCGGATTAAAACGTAATAAAAATCCGACCACAATCACCGCGATACCGATGAGTGGCCAGAGCGATAGCGTCTCTGCCATATTCTCTTTCCTGTTGTTAAGTTGTGTTTGCGTTTGTGCGTTATGCACTGATTGTTATATTTTTAACGTCAAATTCTTTGCGTAAGCGGCGGGCAAACGCCAGCGCGTGTTCGCCATCGCCATGCAGACAGACGGTCTGCGCCCGCACGGTGGCCCACTCCCCGGTGATGCTTTTGACCCGCCCCTGCTGCAACATTTCCAGAGTTTGCGCCAGCGCCTGTTCTTCATCGTCAATCAGCGCGCCCGCCGCCGTGCGCGGCACCAGACTTCCGTCAGCCTGATAACCGCGATCGGCAAACACCTCTTCGCGCGTGACCAAACCATGACGCTCCCCGGCGCGGATCAGTTCGCTGCCGGCCAGTCCTACCAGAATCAACGTCGGGCAGACGGCATGAACCGCACGGGCGATAGCGTCCGCCAGCGCGGCGTCTTTTGCCGCCTGGTTATAGAGCATCCCGTGCGGCTTAACGTGACGAAGTTGCCCTCCTTCGGCGCGCGCGATAGCCTCCAGCGCCCCAATTTGATACAGCATTTGGGCGTACACCGTTTCCGGTGGCAGGTTCATCGCCGTGCGGCCAAAGTTCTCCCGATCGGGAAAGCTCGGATGGGCGCCGATCGCCACGCCATTTTTTAACGCCTCGCGAACGCACGCCTGCATGGTTTGCGCATCCCCGGCGTGAAATCCGCAGGCGATATTGGCGGAAGAGACAAGCGTCAATAATTCAGCATCGCTTGTGCAGCCTTCGCCTAAATCCGCATTCAAATCAACGACGATCATTCAACCTCCATGCCAGTTGTTCGATATGTTGTCTCTGTACGCGTCGCGCTTCGAGCGCCTCTTCCAGCGTGCACTGCACAAAATGAATCGGCTGACCCAACGGAATTTGCGCCAGATGGTACATATCCGCCTCGATGATGCAGGCGATACGCGGATAGCCCCCTGTGGTCTGCGCATCATTCATCAGGACAATCGGTTGGCCGTTATGCGGCACCTGAATCACGCCCGGCAGCAGGCCATGTGACAGCATTTCGCGATCGGTAGTGCGTGCCAGTTGCTGACCCTGTAAACGATAGCCCATGCGGTTACTTTGCGGGCTGAGCTTCCACGGCAGACGCCAGAAAGCATCCTGCGAAGGCTGGTCAAACTCATGGTATTCCGGCCCAGGCAGTGCGCGAATACGGTTGGTCCACAGCAGTTGCTTAACCCCCTGCGTTTCGGCAAATTCCCGCGTGCCGGGACGAAGCGGTAACCTGTCGCCATCTTTCAGCAAACGGCCTTCAAACCCGCCGATACCCGTTTTGAGATCGGTGCTGAATGAGTTCATCACTTCCGGTACGTCAATGCCGCCATCGATCGCCAGATAGCTGCGCATTCCGTGCAACGGGCGATTCAGCGTCAGGCGCTGCCCGGCTTTAGCCCTTAATCGCCATCCAGTCCAGACTGCCGCACCATCAAGCGTGGCATCGCAGCCTGCGCCGGTCAGGGCGAACCAGCTGTCGCGCTCAAACTCGACGCTGCATTGACCCAGGGTCATTTCCAGCGCCGCCGTATTTGGATCGTTGCCCACCAGCAGATTCGCAATCTGCAACGCCGGTTTATCCAGCGCCCCGCAATAGCTGATCCCCGACTGACGCAGGCCAATACGGCCCTCGTCCTGTACCGAGGTGTACAGCCCCGCGCGAATCACCTTCAACATACCCCCTCCTTCTGCGGCACAAACCGCACGGTATCACCCGGGCGCAACAGCACCGGTTCATCGCGTTTTGAATCAAATAACGGCAGAGGGGTATGGCCAATCAGCTGCCAGCCACCCGGCGACATCAGCGGGTAAATCCCGGTCTGTGCCCCGCCAATGCCGACCGAACCGGCAGGAACCTGCAGGCGCGGCTCAGCGCGACGCGGCGTGGCCAGCTGTTCCGGCAATCCCCCCAAATAGGGGAATCCTGGCTGGAAGCCCAGGAACCACACTACGTAATCAATCGAGCTATGCAGCTCGACCACCTGCTTTTCAGACAGTCCGGCATGTCGGGCGACCTCGCCCAGATCCGGGCCACCCGCCCCGCCGTACACTACCGGGATTTCGATAAAGCGTGACTCAGGCTCAAGCGCCTCGCTCTCTTCCCACCAGCGTTGCAACCGCTCGATTGCATCCAACGCCAGGGACTGCGGATTGCGCAATACGACCGTAATGTTATTCATCCCCGGAATGGCTTCCACCACTTCGGGGATCTCCGCTAGCCGCTGCGTTAAGCGCCAGATCCTTTTTTGCGTCGCCAGCGTGACCGGAGGCTCAAGCTCCAGCACCACGGCGGTTTCGCCTAATAAATAACAACGCGCTCGCTGCACTTACATACCTCTCATCAGGCAGGATTAGGAATATCAATAAAGGTCACATCCAGATCGGTATTTTCCGTCAACCACTCGCTCAGGGCGCGAATGCCGCCGCGTTCAGTGGCGTGATGCCCGGCGGCATAAAAATGCAGACCCTGTTCACGCGCGGAATGGATCGTCTGTTCAGACACTTCACCGGTAATAAACGCGTCAACGCCAAAGCGCGCAGCGTTGTCGATAAAGCCCTGACCACCGCCCGTACACCAGGCGACGCGTTTCACCAAATCGGGCCCGGTATCACCGCTCCACAGCGGACGACGCCCCAGGCGCGCCTCAATCCAGGAGGCCAGCTCCAGACCTGGGACCGGCATCGATAACTCACCCCACGGCACTAACTGTTCAATTTCGCCCATCACGGTGATGCCCAGCAGCGCGGCCAGCTGCACGTTATTACCCAGCTCCGGGTGCGCATCCAGCGGCAAATGCCAGCCATACAGGTTGATGTCGTTTGCCAGCAGCGTTTTCAGGCGATTGCGCTTCATACCGCGAATCACTGGCGCTTCGTTTTTCCAGAAATAACCGTGATGTACGATCACTGCATCGGCTTGCAGACGCACCGCTTCATCGAGCAACGCCTGGCTTGCCGTGACGCCCGTGACAATCTTTTGCACCGTGTCGCGCCCTTCCACCTGCAGGCCGTTCGGGCCATAGTCGCTAAAGCTGGCGCTGTTCAGTTTTTCGTTGATCAGTTGTTCAAGTTCGGTGTTTTTCATCATGACTCTCTTACACTTTGCGGGCGGCTTCATAGGCCGCCAGTGTGGCGACGCGCGCCTGTTTATGATCGACAATCGGGCGCGGATAATCGAGCTTCACGCCCGCTTTATCTGCCCACACCCAGGGTTCATGAACGGATTTAATCGGCACATCACGAAGTGATGGCAGCCACTGACGGATAAACTCGCCTTTGTCGTCAAACCGTTGCCCCTGCGTGGTCGGATTAAAGATACGAAAATAGGGCGCGGCGTCCGTTCCGGTTGAGGCCGCCCATTGCCAGCCTCCGTTATTGGCGGCCAAATCGCCGTCGATCAGCTGTGCCATAAAATATCGCTCTCCGGCACGCCAGTTGATAAGCAAGTCTTTCACCAAAAAACTCGCCACGATCATTCGCAGGCGGTTATGCATCCACCCCGTTTCGTTGAGCTGGCGCATCGCCGCATCGACAATCGGATAGCCCGTTTTCCCATCCTGCCAGGCCTGCAGCAGCACCTCGTCGTGCTGCCACTGCACGTTATCCGTCCAGCGAATAAAGGGCCGGTGTTTACATAAATCAGGATGATAGGTCATCAGATGGCGATAAAATTCTCGCCAGATAAGCTCGTTAAGCCACACCGCGCCCTCACCGCCGTCCAGCGCTCTGGGCTGCTCCGCCAGCAGTCGGTGCAAACACTGACGCGGCGAGAGCACGCCCAGCGCTAAACAGGCAGATAACCGGCTGGTGCCGTCGATGGAAGGGAAATCACGTCGCGCCTCGTACTCACCCGCGCCGTGCTGACAGAAATGGCGCAGCTGCGCGATGGCGGCCTTTTCACTGGCAGGAAACCGTTCAGCATCAAAATCCTGCTGCGGGTAGTTGAAGTCAATTTCAGCGGGTGGAGGCAGCTTTTGTTCTCTGGCTGCGGGCGCGGCCACGCATTCCGGCAGCCCCTCTTTCAGGCGCTTGACGTACGCATTCTTGAACGGGGTAAACACTTTGTACATCTCGTGATTCCCGGTCATGACGCTGCCTGGCGGCAACATCACGCTGTCGTCAAAGCCCTGACAGACCACGCCGTCGAGCGTTTTTTCGAGCTGTCGGTCGCGCTGCTGCTCGTTGAATTCGTATTGATAGTTGTAAAAAAGATGGGTGACGGCGTGCTGCTCGCAGAGTTGCTGCACTTTTGCGCTTTGCGCCGCAAAATCACTCACCTCTTCATAGATGAGCGGAATGCCTCTCTCCGCCAGGCCCTGCTGCAACCCATTAAGATGCGCGCGCAGATATGACGCCTGTCGCGGGGCCATATCGTGCTGCCGCCACTGATCGGGCGTGGCGATAAACACGGCCAGCACCCGCGCGTTTTGGCTGCGGCAGGCAACCGCGAAGGCGATATTGTCATGAAGGCGCAGATCCGCGCGAAACCAGACCAGATGCGTGGCCATAACACTCCTGAATAATTGTCCATAACCTAAGCGTAGCGTTTGCGGCCGCACGCTAACATCGCGTCGTCCGAAACAGCGTCGGAATACCTGACGCTATAATGTTTAAGTTATGTTACTGGAGCAAGCAGTACAACCCCGTTAATGCCGGTTAACTGCGGATGATTCCTGACAATCTCAAGGGGTAAACCTTTATCGCGGACATAAAAAAACCGCCACATCTCTGTGGCGGTTACGACATTGCTGTGTGTCGTCTTTATTTTAATAGAAGTCGCAGGTCGCTTTTTCGGCCTGATCCATCCATACCGGTTTCTCGCTGGTTTTCGCCCAGACGCGGTGCAGATAGCTGTAAAAACGGGCACGGTCTTTCCAGAAAAGCATTACCGGTAACGCCAGAACACCCGCCACTACAGCGAAGGTGCGACGTAAAAAGACAACATGTGCAGGATACTCTTTGTAAAGGTCCATTATTTTCTCCCCTATAGTTGGCCGGAAACATTATCCGGAAAATTCAAAAGTGGTTATCTGGCTAAAATAGTACCGTTTTGTTTGTAATTTTACTACTCATCCGACCACTTCTTTTCATTCATTTAGTGAATATTTACACTTCTCCCGTAATTGAGTTACGAAAAAGTTAACAAGATACTTACCAATAGTTAAATTGGGGCTTTATCGTTTTTATACTTTTTTTACACCTCCCCCGCCGATTTTTGCGAAATCTTTGCGCCATAAATCCTACCTTTTGCACAAAGACAAATGTCACCCGGAGGTGAATTGTGAGTGCAGGTCTGATTGCCGGCATCGTGTTGGTTTTTCTGTTATTAGGGTATCTGGTCTACGCCTTGTTTAATGCGGAGGCATTCTGATGGCCGCTCAAGGATTTTTACTTATCGCCAGCTTTTTACTGGCGCTGTTCCTGCTGGCACGACCGCTGGGAACCGTACTGGCGCGGATGATAAATGGCGTTCCGCTGCCTCTGGTTGGCGGCGTGGAAAACGGATTATGGCGCGTACTCGGCATCCAAAATCAGGAGATGAACTGGCGGCAATATCTGCTCGCTATTCTGCTGCTGAATGTGTGCGGCCTGTTTGTCCTCTTCGCGATGCTGATGTTGCAGGGCATTTTGCCGCTCAACCCGCAGCAGTTGCCGGGCTTGAGCTGGCATCTGGCGCTCAATACGGCCGTCAGTTTCGTCACCAATACAAACTGGCAATCGTATGCAGGTGAAACCACGCTGAGCTATTTCAGCCAGATGGCGGGATTAACCGTACAAAACTTCCTGTCTGCAGCCAGCGGCATCGCGGTGATCTTCGCCCTGACGCGCGCTTTTGCGCGGCAAAAAATGAATACGCTGGGTAATGCCTGGGTCGATCTCACGCGAATTACGCTGTGGGTGCTACTGCCGATTTCTCTGCTTATCGCTCTGTTCTTTATCCAGCAAGGCACGCTGCAAAACCTGCTGCCGTATTCGTCTTACACCTCCCTTGAGGGGGTAAAACAGATGCTGCCGATGGGGCCAGTGGCCTCGCAGGAAGCCATCAAAATGCTCGGCACAAACGGCGGCGGATTCTTCAATGCCAACTCCTCGCACCCGTTCGAAAACCCCACTGCGCTGACTAACTTTGTGCAGATGCTGGCGATCTTCCTGATCCCCTCCGCGCTCTGCTTTGCCTTTGGCGATGTGGTGAACGACCGCCGTCAGGGCCGCACGTTGCTCTGGGCGATGTCAATTATCTTCGTGGTCTGCGCCGCGCTAGTGATGTGGGCGGAATGGCACGGCAACGCGCACTTTATGCAGCTCGGTGCCGACAGCAACATCAATATGGAAGGTAAAGAGAGCCGTTTCGGCATTCTCGCCAGCAGTCTGTACGCAGTGGTCACCACGGCGGCCTCCTGCGGCGCGGTGAATGCAATGCATGACTCCTTCACGGCGCTTGGCGGGATGATCCCGCTGTGGCTGATGCAGATTGGTGAAGTGGTGTTTGGCGGGGTCGGATCCGGTCTGTACGGCATGCTGCTGTTTGTCCTGCTGGCGGTGTTTATCGCCGGGCTGATGATTGGCCGCACGCCGGAATATCTGGGTAAAAAAATCGACGTACGGGAGATGAAACTGACCGCGCTGGCGATTCTGGTGACCCCTGCACTGGTGCTGATGGGTACGGCGCTGGCGCTGATGACCGACGCCGGACGCAGCGGCATTTTCAACCCTGGCATTCACGGCTTTAGCGAAGTGCTGTACGCCGTTTCATCCGCCGCTAACAACAACGGCAGCGCCTTCGCCGGATTAAGCGCTAACTCTCCGTTCTGGAACTGCCTGCTGGCATTCTGCATGTTCGTCGGTCGCTTTGGGGTAATCATCCCGGTGATGGCGATTGCCGGGACGCTTGTCAGCAAAAACATTCAGCCCACCTCCAGCGGAACGCTGCCCACCCACGGGGCGCTGTTTGTCGGCCTGCTGATTGGCACCGTGCTGCTGGTGGGTGCATTGACCTTTATCCCCGCCCTCGCGTTAGGCCCGGTCGCGGAACACCTTTCTTTACGCTAATTGAGCGGAGACATAAGTCATGAGTCGTAAACAACTGGCCCTCTTAGAACCCGCGCTGGTTCGCCAGGCGTTGATAGATGCGGTCAAAAAACTCAGCCCGCGCGTGCAGTGGCACAACCCGGTGATGTTTATTGTCTGGATTGGCAGCGTGGTCACCACCGCGCTGGCTGTTGCAATGGCAACCGGGCATCTGGCGGGCGATGCGGGCTTTACCGGCGCGATTAGCGTTTGGCTGTGGTTTACGGTGCTTTTCGCCAACGTAGCCGAAGCGCTGGCGGAAGGCCGCAGTAAGGCGCAGGCCAACAGCCTGAAAGGCATCAATAAGACGGCATTTGCCCGCAAACTGCGCGAGCCAAAATATGGCGCGCAGATGGATCACGTCCCGGCTGACGAGCTGCGCAAAGGCGACGTCGTGCTGGTCGAAGCGGGCGATATCATCCCGTGCGACGGGGAAGTCATCGAAGGTGGCGCATCGGTCGATGAGAGCGCGATCAC
>Ga0207696_1002089_pt1 | contig 10069 bp, 5 predicted proteins | sample KBSS54metaG_FD_184403 | JGI IMG/M metagenome (GOLD analysis project Ga0207696, IMG submission 184403) | Switchgrass rhizosphere microbial communities from Kellogg Biological Station, Michigan, USA - KBS S5-4 metaG (SPAdes) (version 2) | ecosystem: Host-associated > Plants > Roots > Rhizosphere >...
GCTTCCACCGATGCCCTGGGCCAAACCCAGAGCACCGCGTGGCTGGACATCTGGTCGTTGCCGCTGGCCGAAACGGACGCTGCGGGCAACAGCTGGCGCTACCGTTACGACCCACGCGGCAACCTGACCGAGGAAATCGACCCGCTGGGCCATGCCACCCGCTACCGGCATGACCGCCGCGGGCAAGTGGTGGAGATCATCGACGCCACCGGCAAGTCGAAGAAACTGCGCTGGAATGATGCCGGGCAGGTCATCCAGCACGTGGATTGCTCTGGGTACCCAACGGCGTTTTCCTACGACAAGCGCGGGCACCTTGAAGCGGTGACCGACGCCTTGGGCGAAAGCTCCCTGTACCACCATGATGCCCTGGGCCGCCTGACCCGCAGCGAACTGCCGGACGGGCGCAGCGAACAATTCCTGCGCGATGCCAGCGGGCAACTGCTGGCCTACACCGACCCCGCCGGGCACAACACCCGCTACCAGCGCGACCGCCGCGGTCAAGTGCGCCAACGCCTCGACCCCATGAACCGCCAGGTGCAGTTCAGCTACGACCCCTATGGGAGGTTGCAGGCGCTGACCAACGAAAACGGTGAGAGTTACCGGTTTACCTGGGACGCTGGCGATCGCCTGGTCGAACAGCAGGACCTGGATGGCAGCGCCCGTCGCTATGGTTACGATGCGATGAACAGCGTGGTTGCCGTGCAATACCGCCCGGCGCCCCATGGCACCGGATTGGCTGTGGTAGAGGATGGCGCGCCGATATTGCATTGGCTGGAGCGAGACGCCATCGGCCAGTTGCGAGCCAAGCTGACCGACGATGGCCGTACTGCCTACACCTACGATCCTGTCGGCCAACTCACCAAGATTGGTTTCACTGGCTGGGACGGCAGCGAACAGGCCTTGAGCTTCGCCTACGATGCCCTCGGCCAATTACTGCAAGACACCAGTGCCGCTGGCACCTTGCAGCACCACTACGACGAACTCGGCAACCTGATCCAGACCCAATTGCCGGACGGCCGCTGGCTGAACCGTCTGTACTACGGCAGCGGCCACCTGCACCAACTCAACCTCGACGGCCGCGTGATCAGCGACTTCGAGCGCGACCGGCTGCACCGTGAGGTACTGCGTACCCAAGGCCAGCTAAACACACGCAGCGACTACGACCGAAGCGGCCGCCTGCGCAGCCGCATGCGCCGTTTCAGCACCCAGCCAGCCGTGCTGCCGGCACCGGGGCAAAAGCGCTTCGAGTACGACCCCAGCGACAACCTGATTGGGCGCTTCGCCCAGCAACAGGATGAGCGCCGCCAGGACCTACTGCACTACGACGCCACCGGCCGGATCATGGCGGCCCAGTCAGGCGCCCGTACCGAAACCTTCGCCTACGACGCCGCCGCCAACCTGCTCGATGGCCCTGCCGCTGGCGCTGGGCTGGTGGTGCACAACAAACTGCTGACCTACCAGGACAAACGCTACCGCTACGACGGTTTCGGGCGGCTGATCGAGAAGCGCAAAGGTAGCCATGTGGTGCAGCGCTTCAGCTATGACGCCGAGCACCGCATCAGGGAAATCCGCACCCAGGATGGTCATCGCGAGACGGTGCTGCGCATGGCGTACGACCCGCTTGGGCGGCGGATTGGCAAGAGCGAGCATGACGGCAAAGGCTTTCCGCTGGGCGAGACGCGGTTTGATTGGGATGGGTTGCGGCTGTTGCAGGAGCATCGGCATGGCCACACCAGCCTCTATCTGTACTCCAGCGAAGGCAGCTACGACCCGCTGGCGCGCGTGGACGGCACGGGGCCTGAGGCGAGGATTCGTTATTACCACAACGATCTCAACGGGCTGCCCGAGCAACTGACCGAGGCAGACGGTCATACCGTGTGGCGGGCGAAGTATCAGGTGTGGGGCAATACGGTCGAGGAGGTGCGCGAGCCGTACTACATTGAAGAGCAGAACCTGCGGTTTCAGGGGCAGTACCTGGACCGGGAGACGGGGCTGCACTACAACACGTTTCGGTTTTATGATCCGGATGTGGGAAGGTTTGTTTCGCCGGATCCGATTGGGTTGCTGGGGGGGACCAATCTATATCGATATGCGTTGAATCCCGTCGGCTGGGTAGATCCGTTTGGGTTGAGTTGCGATAGTGCTTATAAAGGTAAGTTAAGCAAAAAAGCTTCAGAGATGAAAGCTATAGAGCGAGGGTCTAAGCTGTGGGCGCAAGCGATTTCTGAAATGCGGACAGCGATGGCTAGTGGGGAAAAATATCAGGTCAAGGTGAAGACGAGTAGCGACGCTAAGGCTTTCTTGCAAGAGGGTCATGGTGGTATGAATCGGTATAAGGCGCATACGCAAAGTGCCCGGGCTGATGGAGTTGCGAAGTACCCTAAGGGGTTTGAGCAGCACATGGCTCCCGAAGGTGGGTTTGGAGATAGGCCTCATATTAAATGGTATAATAAAGGTGTGGATGGACATATATTTTATGATGTGCCAAATTGAGGTGTTATGAAAAATCTCTTTTGTTTCGAAGGCTTGGTTAAAGATTCACTTTCCGATATTGAAAGTGAGGCGAGCGTTTTTTTCAGAATTCTCGAATTTATTTGTAATCATCAACATGCAGTCGTGACGGAATCTATTCGATTTCTTGATGAGAAATTTCAAGATGAACGCTATTTCGTGGGTCATAACATCGTTTTTTCAAAGGGGAAGAAGAAAGTTTTCAAAGGTCGTGTTTTTATAGCGTCTGGAAAAGATATTTTAAGTTTTGTTCGTGCTTCGCTATTGGTAGGTGACTTACGACCGCTCGTTGTTGCCCCAATTTTTGAGGATATGCCGTCTTATGCGGTTCAGCTAGACGATGATGGAAATGTTTTTTGGTATGGGGGATTTTAAGTCGGCGGTTTTTGCTCTGCTTATGAGTTTTTAGCGCCTATGCCGTTAGTATTGGCATTGAAGCATGCACCGAGCCCCAGGCTGGGAATCAGGGAACCTTGGCCCACGCCGGCACCCCAATACAACAACGCCCCGCACTCCAGCAGGGCCGTGCTGCAAGGAGTAATGCATGACCGAAATCGTCAGCGAACCCGCCCAGATCGTGTTGTTGGACAGTGGCTACGCCAGCGAAGCGCGTTCGCTGCTCTACCATGCCTACCGCCATGAGCCCACCTTCGCCTACGTGTTCGATGCCCAGCGCCCCGGTTATGAGCAACGGGTACGGGCCACGGTGCGCGAACTGGTCAAGCAGCACTTCCTCCAGGACCTGCCAGGCATTGGCCTGCTGCACCAGGACCGCCTGGTGGGCGTGGCGCTTATCGCGCCGCCGCAACGGCGCCTGGGCATCACCGAAAGCTGGGCCTGGCGCTTGCGCATGCTGCTCAGTACTGGCGTGCGCTGCACCCGCCGCTACCTGGAGTACTACCAGTCGGTGCTGGCGTGCCTGCCCAGCGATGCCGTGCATGTACTGCCGCTGCTGGCCATTCACCCGGAGTTTCAGGGCCATCATTTCGGTGAGCAACTGCTGGCCGCCGTGCATAACTGGTGCGCCGAGGATGAACATTCCCAGGGTGTGGTACTGGACACGGGCAACCCGCGCTACCTGGCTTTCTATGAGCGCCAGGGCTACGAGGAAATTGGCGAGATCGCGGTGGGCCCGGTACGCGAACATGTGTTCTTTCATGCCAACCCGCAACATTTGGTACATATTCCCGCCTAGAATCAATTTCTTACGAGGCCCGCTACCCTCTTAAAATGGCGCTTTACCGTGATAGCATCCGCCCCATGAAGTTTTCAGGACGATTTACCCGCGGTCTGGTATTGCTGTTCACGAGTTTCGCTGCCCATGCGCAGAGCGAGCTGGTGGTGCAGGTCAAGCCAGCCAATTCCGGGCTCAAGGCCAATGTCGAAGGTTACATCGGCAGCCTCGGCGATCGCGACGCCGAGGCCCTTGAGCGGTTCAGCCACGGTGCCGAAGAACAGGCGCTCAAGGCCGCCCAGGCCCTGGGCTACTACCAGGCACACATCGCCAGCCAGGTGAAGGATGGCAAGAACCCGCAACTGGTGCTGAGCATCGAACCGGGCGAGCCCATCCACCTGCGCACTGTCAGTATTCGTGTCGAAGGGCCAGCCAGCCAGTTCAAGCAATTTCGGCTGCCGGACAGCCCCGACCTGCGCACGGGGGCCGTGCTCAACCACGGCCATTACGAAGACGCCAAGCACCTGATCCAGAACCAGGCGTCACGCTACGGCTATTTCAAGGGCCACTTCACCCGCCAGACGCTGGCCGTGGACCCGGTGGCCGGCGTCGCCGATATCGAACTGGTGTACGACAGCGGTCCGCGCTACAGCCTGGGCGCCGTGCACTTCGAGGGTGACACGCCATTCGACGATGACCTGTTGCAGCGCATGGTACCGTTCAAGGCCGGCACCCCGTATGACTCGCAGCTGGTGGCCGAACTCAACCAGGCGTTGCAGTCCAGCGGTTATTTCGAAAGCCTGCGGGTTGACGCCACACCCACCAATGCCCAGGCTCAGGTCATTCCCGTGGAGGTCCAGCTCAAGACCCGCAAGCCCCGCACCGTGGGCATCGGCCCCGGCTATTCCACTGACGTCGGCCCGCGTGTTAAGGCCAACTGGACGCGCCACTGGGTCAATTCCCACGGCGATAGCTACGGGGCCGAGGCGGAAGTATCGGCCCCGCGGCAAAATATCGGGCTGTGGTACGACACCCCGCTGGACCCGCCCCTGACCGACAAACTGCGCTGGGCCGCCGGCTACCAGTACGAGGAAATCGCCGATACCGACAGCCTCAGCAAACTGCTCACGGTAGGCCCCGAGTGGCACAGCAAGCTGCCCAGCGGTTGGCAACGGGTCATTTCGCTCAAGTGGCAGCGCGAGGAGTACCGCCTGGGCAACGACAGCGGCCTGAGCACCTTGTTGATGCCCGGTATCAGCTATTCCTACCTCAAGAGCGACAACAAGGTGGACCCCCACAATGGCTACCGCCTGCAGTTCGATGCCCAGGTGGCCAAGGAGGGACTGGGTTCGGACGCCAATTTGATCCACGGCAACGTGCTGCTCAAGGGGCTCACGACCCTGGGCGAGAACCATCGCCTGCTGGGCCGCGTGCAGTTCGGCGGCAGCGCCACCAATGGTTACCAGTCGATTCCACCGTCGCTGCGTTTTTTCGCCGGTGGCGACCAGAGTGTACGTGGCTACGACTACCAGACCCTGTCCCCGGAAAACTCCGATGGCGACCGGATCGGCGGCCGCTACCTGATGGCGGGCAGCGTCGAGTACCAATACTCCATCGCCGAGAAATGGCGAATCGCCACGTTCGTCGACCAGGGCAATTCGTTCAACAACCTTGAACTGCCCAGCCTCAAGACTGGTGTCGGCGTGGGTATTCGCTGGGTATCGCCGGTAGGCCCGATCCGTGTCGACCTGGCACACGCCCTGGAAGACCCGGGCGGTTTCCGCATTCACTTTTCCATAGGGCCTGAGCTTTGAATCGGCTGTTGAAACGCGGCCTGTCGTGGGCCGGTGGCGGCGTGGTCGCCGTCGTGGGGCTGGCGGTGCTGGGCACCGCGCTGGTGCTGGAAACCACCGCCGGCAGCCGTTGGGTGCTGGCGCGGATCCCAGGCTTGGTCGTGGACAATTTCCAGGGCCACCTGGGCGGGCACTGGCGCGCCGACCAGGTCACCTGGGAGCAGGGCGGCACGCGCCTGCAATTGCAGACCCCGCTGATGGAGTGGTCACCCTCGTGCCTGCTGCACCTGACCCTGTGCATCGAACGCCTGGAGGTGGAGCAGATCAGCCTGACCCTGCCCCCCAGCGCACCTTCCAGCAGCAGTGAGCCCCTGCAACTGCCGGACCTCAAGCTGCCCATCACCTTGCAACTGGGCGAGGTGTACCTGGGCAGCCTGCAGATCGATGGCAACGAGCAGGTGCAGAAGCTCAAGCTCGCGGCCCAGTGGACCGCTGATGGCTTGCGCATCGACACGCTGCACGCCCAGCGCAACGACCTCAGCCTGGACCTCAGCGGAACCGTGGTGCCTGGCGGGCGTTGGCCGTTGAAGGCCCAGGCTCAGGTGCAATTGCCAAAGATCGGCGAGCAGCCCTGGCAGTTGGCCCTGGACATCGACGGCGACCTGCTTGATACCCTCAGGCTTCAGGGCCAGAGCAGCGGTTACCTTCCGGCCACCGTGGACGGCGAACTGCAACCGTTGGCCGATAACCTGCCCGCGCAGTTGCATATCGTGTCCCCGGCATTCAAGGCGGCGCCCAGCTTGCCGGATACCCTGCAGCTCAACCAGGTGGACCTGCGGGCCAAAGGTGACCTCAAGGCGGGCTATCAGATCGTCGGCAAGGCGCAAGTACCGGCCGAGGGGCAGCCCATGGATCTGGCGCTCACCGGCGTTGCCGCCGCCAAGGGTGCCCAGGTGCAGGGCCTGCAACTGGGTGCCAGCGATCAGCAGCGGGTCAGACTTACCGGCAAGGTTGGCTGGCAAGAGGGTTTGAGTGCCGAGGCCAAGCTCGATTGGCTGGATTTCCCCTGGCACACCCTCTACCCGGAAATCGCCGAGCCCCAGGTGGCTGTCCACCGATTGACCACCGAGGTGTCGTACCACAACGGCAATTACATCGGCTATTTCAATGGCGACTTCACCGGCCCGGCCGGGCCTTTCAGCCTGATCAGCCCGTTTGCCGGCGACCTGGGCCATGTGTTCCTGCCCCAGCTTGAAGTGGCGGCGGGGAAGGGCAAGGCCACCGGCAGCCTGAAATTGCAGTTTGCCGATGCCGTGCGCTGGGACGCGTCGCTTGACCTGAGCAACCTGGACCCCGCGTTCTGGGTAGCGCAACTACCAGGCAACCTGGCCGGGCCCTTGCGCAGCAAAGGTGAACTGGCCAACGGCGTGCTGCGCCTGGACGCCGACCTCGACCTCAAGGGCCGGTTGCGCGGTCAGCCTGCGGTGCTGCAGGTCAAGGCCCAGGGTGCCGACCAGCAATGGACGTTGGCCAACCTCGATATTCGCCTGGGCGACAACCATATCAATGGCAGCGGCAGCCTGGACCAGCGCCTGGCCGGGCGTATCGACCTTGACTTGCCACGCCTGGGCCAGCTGTGGCCGCAATTGCAGGGCCAGGTCAAGGGCCGGCTCGACGCCGCCGGCACCCTGCAGGCGCCCCAGGGTGATCTCAACCTTCAAGGCCAGGGCCTGGCCCTGGACGATAACCGGCTGCAGAGTCTCAAGCTCACCGCCACCCTGGACAAGGCCCAGCGCGCGGACCTGAGCCTGGAAGCGGCGAACATTCGCGCCGGGGACACGACGCTGGGTACCCTCACCGCCAAAGGTGCCGGCGACCTGCGCAAGCAGCAACTGCAACTGAACCTGAAAGGGCCGCAACTGGTGCTGGCCCTCGGCCTCGACGGCAGCCTCGACAAAGGCAACTGGCGCGGCCGCCTGGCCAGCGCCGACGTTCAGGCTGGCGGCCAGGACTGGCGCCTGAACACCCCGGCCAAGCTGGAGCGTCTGGCCAACGGTACCCTGAACCTGGGCGCCCATTGCTTTCAGTCGGGCAATGCCAGCCTGTGTGGTGATGACCAGCGGCTGATGCCGGAGCCGAAGATTCGCTACCACCTCAAGCAGTTCCCGCTGCAGAGCCTGGCCCAGTGGCTGCCCAGGGATTTCGCCTGGCAGGGCCTGCTCAACGCCGACCTGCAGCTGGACCTTCCTCCCAGCGGGCCCAAGGGCCAGGTGGTGGTGGACGCCAGTGGCGGCACCTTGCGCCTGAAAGAGAAGGGCCAGTGGCTGGACTTCCCCTATCAGACCTTGCGCCTGACCAGTAGCCTGGCGCCACGCCGCATCGACACCCAACTGCAGTTCCAGGGCGAGCGCCTGGGGCAGTTGCAGGTGAACGCCCGAATCGACCCGCTGGCCCGCAACAAGCCATTGTCGGGGGATTTTCGCTTGCAAGGCCTGGACCTGGGCATTGGCCGACCATTCGCGCCCATGGTGGAAAAACTTGCCGGTCACCTGGACGGCAGCGGCCAGTTGGCCGGCACCCTGGTGGCGCCGCAGGTCAACGGCAACTTGACGCTGAGCAACGGCGAGGTGGCGGGCGCGCAATTGCCGGTCAGCCTGGAGGCATTGCAGGTACAGGCACGCATCGAAGGTGAAAGCCTGGCCCTGCAGGGCAACTGGAAGAGTGGCAAGGCCGGGCAGGGTAGCCTGGGTGGTCATGTGCAGTGGGGCCAGGCCCTGGCCGCCGATATTACCTTGAAGGGCGATCGGCTGCCGGTAACGGTCGAGCCTTATGCCGAACTCGAGGCCGCCCCCGACCTGCATGTCCAGTTGGCCAATGACCGGCTGGCAGTGACCGGCAAGGTGCTGATCCCTAGCGGGGCGATCACTGTGCGGGAGTTGCCGCCATCGACAGTCAAACTCTCCGATGACACGGTCATCGTGGGCCACCAGGCGCCGCCCGCCCAGGCGCCGATGGCGATGGCCATGGACATCAATGTCGAGGTGGGCCAGGACAAGCTGAGCTTCAATGGCTTCGGCCTGACCGCCAACCTGGCCGGGCACGTGCACATCGGTGACAACCTGGATACCCGCGGCGAGCTGAACCTCAACGATGGCCGTTACCGTGCCTATGGCCAGCGCCTGACCATCCGCCGCGCGCGGTTGCTCTTCGCCGGGCCGATCGACCAGCCCTACCTGGACATCGAAGCCATTCGCCAGACCGATGATGTGATCGCGGGGATTCGCCTGAGCGGCAGTGCCGAACAGCCCACCACGGAGGTTTTCTCGGAACCCACCATGAGCCAGGAGCAGGCGTTGTCCTACCTGGTGCTGGGCCGGCCGCTGAGCACCACCGGCGAGGACAACAACATGCTGGCGCAGGCCGCACTGGGCCTGGGGCTGGCGGGTAGTTCAGGGGTAACGGAAAGCCTGGCCAAGGACCTTGGCATCAAGGACTTCCAGCTTGATACCCAAGGCAGCGGCAATACCACCAGCGTGGTGGCCAGCGGTAACTTGTCGGAAAAGCTCAGCCTGCGCTACGGCGTGGGGGTGTTCGAACCCGCCAACACCATCGCCTTGCGCTACAAGCTGAGCAAGAAGGTGTATGTGGAGGTGGCCAGCGGTGTGGCCAGCTCCCTGGACATATTCTACAAGCGCGATTTCTGACCGGCGGGGCAGCGCCCGCCTTCCCGTTACCGGCAACCTGGCTCAGGCGTCATGGGCCAGGTTTTCCTGGCGCCGGATGTTGCCGATCTGGCGCAGGCTCAGGCCGTATTTGTCGGCCAGTTCGCTGCGCGAGCTGCCGTTGGAGCTTTCCTGGTGAATCTGCCGGTTGCGCAATTGCCGGCAGAAATGATCTGCCTTGGGAATTTCCAGCGCCAGGCCCGCGAACCGCTCGATTAACCGTGCCAGTGCCTCGGGTGGCAGGTTTTTCGCCAGTGCCGTGCGTTGCGGGTGCTTGGGAATGTACTTGGGGCGACCACCGTACAGGCAGGTGAGGCGATAGGCATGCTCCACGCCGACACACTCGATCAGGCGTTGCAGCGAATGTGGCAGTTGGCTGATGTCGACTTGCTTGAGGTCATTGATATCCATGTTGACGTCCTTGTGCTGGAGATAGGGTTGTCGTCGTACCTGACCGTTGCCTGGTACTGAGGCAGATTCTATGTGGTATTTCCCGGCGCCACAGGCGGCAACGGTGATAGGGGGAGTAGGAAAGTGGGCGTTGTGTTGTAGTGGGAATCGCATGTGCGGCGCTGCAGGCCGCAAAACCTGCAAGAATGGCTGATGGCTACTAGGCCATGGGTAGGGGGAGAGGAGTAGGGGAACCGATGAGGCTATGGATAGTTACGCCCCTTTGGCAGGGATTACTTTTATGGCGTGCTGCCTTGCAGCGCTCATGAAAAAAGCGAGCCCGGGGGCTCGCTTCAGGTTGATGACAAACCCCTGCTTTCGAGCAGGGGTTTGTCGTTTCTGGGGTTCGTATAGCTAAACGAGCAAATCTTTGGAGCATGGGCCGTTTGCGTCAGCAAACGGCCCATGCTCTGTCCACA
>Ga0207696_1002091_pt1 | contig 10064 bp, 8 predicted proteins | sample KBSS54metaG_FD_184403 | JGI IMG/M metagenome (GOLD analysis project Ga0207696, IMG submission 184403) | Switchgrass rhizosphere microbial communities from Kellogg Biological Station, Michigan, USA - KBS S5-4 metaG (SPAdes) (version 2) | ecosystem: Host-associated > Plants > Roots > Rhizosphere >...
TTAAAAATATGTCATTGAACAGTGAATGGGTTCTACCTGCACGCAAAATGCAAAACCGCATGATCCCACATATCGTTGAAAGCACCCTGCCGGTTGCCTTAGCAAAAGTAAAAGCTGAGATGCCCGACGTCGATAATTTCACAGTACATGATTTCAGACGAACCGCACGTACTCACCTGGCATCTTTAGGCGTTGACCCTATCGTTGCTGAACGATGTTTAAATCATAGGATCAGAGGAGTCGAAGGGATTTACAATAGGCATCAATATTTTGATGAACGCAAAAAAGCCTTAAATTTATGGGCAGACAGATTAATAGATTTAGAATCAAAGGATTGAGGAATTAAATGAAAAGCTTCCAGAGAATGAACGAATTTGAGAGATTAACTACTCTCCCTTCAATAACAATCGATGAACTAGCTAAATGCCTTGTTGGTATATCTCCCACGATGGCTAAAAAATATATTATTAAAGAAAAGCTTGAGATAATTACACATATTCACATGCGAATGACTAGAACATTAGAAGAAATGTTTAAGTCGAATAGCATACCAAGAACAACACGGTACGGGCAATTTAGAACAACCACCCATCCTGTCAACTCTGATGAAAGAATTATTACTGACATAATTTGTGCAACAGGGTTTAATTGTACGGATGATGAATTCACGCCACCATCTATTTTAGAAAGATGTAGAGTTGCAGTAAGTAACATTGCAATGAACAATAAAACACGCCCCCTGCTTGCATTCATCGGTGGGGAAGCAGAAGAGCTAGGGAAGACACTAATATCTGATAATCGCGGACTTTACAAGAAAGACGAAGAGATTATTAATATCAATAAACTATTAGGAATAACAGTTAATCTATTAGCCCTAGAAAAAAACAAAAAAAATCCATCTAAATGGATAAAGAAGGACAACATTGTATGTGTAGAACATATTAAAGAAATCATAGATGAATATATCGAAAAAAACGATCTTTCAAATGATGGCCTAAAATCATCATCGTTAAGAGCGAAGCTATCCTCTGCGTTGAACGCAATTTATGATTGAACCCATAAGAAACGGCTAGAAGAAACTTAAAGTATCGAAGGAACAGATATCTATTTCATTCCTTATAGACCCTTTAAAGGGTCTATAAGCTTACCTGACCACTTCCTAGCACTATATAACCCTCCATAGAACCATACTGCACAATAAAATGAGATTGAATCCTAATAAATCAATGAGTTAAGTATAATCTCTGACTATATTTTTGATGGAATTTACTTTTTCTTGATGGAAAACCCAATTATTTGATGGAATTCCATTCTTACTGGAACTGTATATCTTTAAACAATAATATCTAGTCATCTCACAACATATCAGGTAGTTAGATGAGTAATAACATTAGTGAAACATACGGTTTGTTGCCTAAAACTGGATTTGTTAGACAGAGAACATTAATGCCTTGCCTGCCATTTTCACACGCTACACTGTGGAGGAGAGTTTCTGCAGGAACTTTTCCTAAGCCTGTAAAAATATCGGCAAAAATTACCGCATGGCGAGCAGAAGACATTAGAGATTGGATGAATGAACAGAACTGTTTCTATTTAAATTAACAAGTGCGGCCAACTACTCTAGCCGCAACAATTGATATTACTCAACCTTTTGGCTCAATCCCTCGGCGTTTTAATTCTTGCCGTGCGAGATCTTTTATCCAGTTTGCAAGGCTGACGTTATCTTTACCGGCCTCGGCCTCTAATTGCTCTTTCAGCTCAGGCGTAATACGCATTTTAAATTGTGGGGATTGACCGCTCCCTTTAGGGCTACGATCTCTGGTTGTAACTGTTGACAAGTGGCCACCTATTGAATTACTGTTAACTCGTTAGGTGGCCACCTTAACACGGTATCCCCTAAAAAAAAAGCAGCCCCAATCGGTATTCGAAGTACCAATTGAGGCCTCACCATAAGCGAAACTGAGAGTAACTCTATGGCTACAACAAAGTGTACCTATATCTTTGCGGCAATCAACCGTACACAACCTAGAATTCGCCCGCAGATGCTGCGCATCACGGCATGCAATGAGAAAATTGCCCGTCAGCAGCTAATAAGTGATTACATTTTACTTTTCGCAGGTCGTGTACCAGTTATGGAGGTTCGGAATGCATAATCATTCAGAAGACTCCACCTTATCCTTTGATGATAATCAACAAACAGAAACGACACTCAGCGTTGAAGCATTTCGCAAGCTTAACCGCTCACAGGAGCTGACCTATTTTTTAGGATGTGATTTAAGAAAAAGAGAAATCGACGGGCTGACGCCATTTTATCTGCCTCATATCCTCAGCTATGTGGACGAAGATTTATCCTTTGTATTGGCAGAACTAAAAGAGAAAGGGATGTGCGGGAATTTTTAAAAATCAACGCTTCTACTCTTTCTTTAAAGGTATTTATTATGTCAATTAAAAAACTCACGGACGCTACATATCTTGTAGATATTCGGCCACAAGGCTGCGACGGAAAACGTATACGCCGCAAATTTAATACCAAAGGCGAGGCGCAAATTTTCGAGCGCTATATTATTGCCCGTTATCAGGATAAAGCGTGGCTAGATAAAAGCGCTGACAGACGAAAGCTGACCGAACTTCTCAGCCTCTGGTGGATATATCACGGCAAGCATCATGTGCGGGGAGAGATTGACCGGAGCCGCCTGCACAGCATCGTCAATCATTTGTCAGAAATGGGCGTCACGCGCGCAGACCAGCTTACCCATAAAGCGATCATTGACTACCGGATTATGATGCTGGATCTGGGGCTCAAACCCGCCAGCGTTAACCGGCATCAGGCCATTCTGAGCGGCATGTTCACCAAGTTAATCAGCGCCGGTGAGTACCATAACGAGCATCCTTTCAGGGAGGTCAAAAAGCTCAGGGAAGGAACAACGGAAATGGCGTTTTTAACCACGGATGAGATTAAGACACTGCTGCAAACGCTTGAAGGCGATAATCTGAAAGTGGCTCAGTTATGTCTGGCCACCGGCGGCCGCTGGGGAGAAGTCTCTAATCTCAAGGGTGAGCATATTATCAAGAACGTCATCACGTTCATGAAAACTAAAAACGGCAAACGCAGGTCAGTCCCTGTTTCGGATGAATTAGTGCGCGCTATAAAAACAAAAGCCAGCGGGCGACTTTTTGTTTCAAATTACAATACGGTTCGGATGACCTTAAGAAAGGTAAAGCCCGATCTGCCAAAGGGTCAGGCCGCGCACGTATTACGTCATACGTTTGCCACCCATTTTATAATGAACGGCGGGAACATTATTACGCTTCAGCGCGTATTAGGGCATGCCACTATCCAGCAAACGATGACCTACGCGCATTTTGCACCCGGATATCTTCAGGATGCCATTACATTCAACCCGTTAAATTCCATCACGGTTTAAAGACTCATTAAGCTCCGGTAGCCCCGTTGAATAAACGGCTATTACTGATGCGCGAAAGCGCAGGGTCGCTTACATCTGAGGTATATATTTATGAATATGCACGTCTCCGGCACGTTAAAAAATGCCTGCGGAAACTGGCCTTTTATTTTGCCAGCTTTGGGGATAAATGTTCCTGAAAATAACAAACATGGAACCTGCCCTAAATGCGGTGGTAAAGACCGGTTTCGCTTCGACGATAAAGACGGACGCGGCACATGGTTTTGTAATCAGTGCGGGAACGGTGACGGTCTGGATTTACTCTGCCTGTTATCAGGAAAGAATAAGTCAGCCGCGGCCGCTGAAATAGAAAAACTGCTTGCCGGTAAAGTGGCCACTGCCCCCGCGCCTGCCAAGAAAAAGGCCTCTGACGCACAAAAAAGGGCTCAGCTGATAAAAACTTATCAGGCTCTGTCCGCTCAGTCCTCTCAGGGGGAAAGCCTTTATCTCAAAGGTAAGGGACTCACTGGTCATCAGTATCCGCTGACCGCTCACCCTGTTGCACTGGCGGGAATGACCTTTCCGGAGGGCTCTCTCCTGCTGCCGCTGGTCACGCTTGATAACCAGACCACCGGCGCACAGCTCATCAGCCCCACGGGCGATAAATGCCTGCTCTCTGGCTCAAAAATGTCGGGGGCTTTTCTGGCCGTCACGCCCGTACCGGATGACTATCCTGAACGGGTCATTATTACCGAAGGTTTTGCCACGGCTATCACCGTCTCAGGCCTCAGTGAAGGCTGGTGCATCGCCGCCGTATCGGCAAACAATCTGCTCAACGTGGCCAAGGCGGTGAGGGAAAAGTGGCCTGACACCCGTCTGGTGATCGCCGGTGATAATGACTTTGCCGACGGGAAAGATAATCCCGGTCGGGAGAAAGCATTTCAGGCCGCACAGGCCGTCAACGGGTGGGTAACCATCCCCTCTGGTCAGTTTAAAGCGGACTGGGATGATTTCCGGCGTGAATTTGGCGTCCAGCGAGCCCGTGACGCCTTTACCGATGAAATGGTGAACCCTAACGACACTGAAACCCGCCTGCCTCACGGCTTTCGCCTGACAAAGGATTTTCTGTGGTTCGATAAGCCAGTCAACGACGACGGCGACAGCGGTCAGGTCAGGCAAATCAAAATTTGCAGCCCGCTGCGGGTGACGGCCATCAGCTGTGATGCCGACGGCGGAAAGTTTGGCCGCCTGCTGGAATGGGAAGACTCAAACGGGATTAATCATCAGTGGGCAATGCCCATGACCGTATTAGCCGGTAGCGGTCAGGAGCTGCGGGAGGTGCTGCTGGAAAACGGCCTGCACTTTATCAGCGTGAACGGTTCAGCGCGGGGCTATCTGATGGAATATATCTCCACCTGCCGCCCCGTGCGTAAGGTCACCTGCGTGAACAAAACCGGCTGGCACGGCTCCGTGTATGTTTTGCAGGATGAGGTCATAGGCAGCGGTGCCGAGTCCGTGATTTTACAGTCGGCCTATTCTTCCAAGAACGATTTCAGAACGGCGGGCACCACGGCGGAATGGGTCGAACAGATAGGCCGTTACTGTATTCATAACTCACGCCTGACCTTTTGCGTCAGCCTCGCACTGGCGGCGCCGCTGCTCCACTTAATCGGCGCGGGCGGCGGTGGCTATCACCTGAAAGGCGAGTCTACCGACGGGAAAACCACCACCATGAAGGTTGCCGCTTCACTGTGCGGCAGTCCCGACTTCTGGAAGACGTGGCGCGCCACCGGTAACGCGCTGGAAGGTATCGCCCTGCGGCGCAATGATGCCGCCCTGATGCTCGATGAGATCAGCGAAGTGGACGGCAAAGAGGCCAGCCGGATTGCTTACATGCTGGGTAACGGTCAGGGTAAGGCGCGCGGTCGCGTCGATGGCAGCGTACGTGATCCGGTGACGTGGTCGATGCTCTACATGTCTACTGGCGAAGTCTCCATTATGGAACATGCCGCAGAGGCAGGCGAAAAACGCACCGGCGCGGGCGTGGGGGTACGCATGGTGCAAATCCCCAGCGATACCGGCGTACACGGTGCCTTTGAAAACCTGCACGGCTTCGACAGCGGTAAGGATTTTGCGGAACATCTTGAACAGGCCAGCAAGCAGTACCACGGCGCGCCTTTTCGCGACTGGATACGCTACCTGACCGCGAACCTTCAGGACGTCACGCACCGCGCCAAAACGCTGAAAAAAGAGTATGAACGTACCCTGCTTCCTGCCGAATCGGGTAAACAAGTGGGGCGCATTGTAGATCGCTTTGCCCTGCTGGCCGTGGCGGGCGAGCTGGCTTCGCTCGCAGGCATAACCGGATGGCCATCCGGCGAGGCGCTTCGCGCCGCACAGGCCTGTCTTGATGCGTGGCTGAAAGACCGCGGCCACTCAGCCAATCAGGAAGAAGCGGATGCGCTGGAGCGGATACGGCGTTTCATCACGGCCAATCAGTTCACCCGTTTTGCTGACTGGAATGATGATAAAAACCGGCCTGCCAATATGGTGGGATATCGCAGAGTGGTAAGGGGTGATAATGCCAGTGACGCAGTGACCACTTTTTACGTATTGCCAAGCGGCTGGAAAGAGATTTGCGGCACATCAGACCAGAAGAAAACCGCCCTGCTGTGCCGTGAAAACGGCTGGATAACGGAAACCAGCGAAAACCGGATACAAAAGCAAATTCGCCTGCCAGAAATAGGGCCGAAGTTTGTTTACGTGCTCAATCAGGAGGTCATCGGCTGAGGTCAGTGCCTCGCGTATCTTATTTTATTATTAATCCATGTAGTACATGTCGTACACCGCGTACAAGCTATGATATTTAAAGGGTTTTTAATGTACTACATCGGCAACAGCGTGTAGTACATGTCGTACACGGCTGATTTGTCATTACATGCCCCCAACTGTACTACATGTACGCGGTGTAAATGTGGCATGTAGTACAGAATTTTACATTGAAAATCATAGCTGTACGCACCTGTACTACATGTACGCGCCGGGAATTACTGAATAATACAGAAACCCGAAGCGTTTATTTCTGGCAGGCGTTTTTTCATCGCCCGACGGGTGACAAATACCTTCAACAGTTTGTCAGCGTGTCCTTCGTGCCTGAAGAGTAATTTACCGGCTTATTCACAGACTGCGCCTGAGAGGAAAGAGTCAAATCCCCAAGATGTAGCGCATTCCTGCCCGCGCCGGCAGGGTCTTTGATTGCTAACATCATGCCTTCAATTAACCGCATGGCATCACGCTGGGTGAGTGAGATTTGCTGGGTGCCGAGTTTGAGTGTGAGCATTGATATTTCCCCTTTCTTTTCTGAAGTTATTAGCGATATGCTTAGATTACAGCATTGAAAAATATGCGTTAGCTTCCGCCGTTCTGTCGTCCACAGTACGTCCTGCCTCAATAGAAACGCTCTCCGGTCAGGCTCATAATTATTGATATTAACCGACCCAATGTGAGAGCCATTTATGAAACCCAATACGCCTGAGTCAGAATTATCGCCTGCCGTTCAGCAGGCTATTTCGCGTTATCTCGATACCAAGCAGACCCAGCAGGGGAATGTGAATAAAATGGAGGAGATAATTGCCGACATGACCCGCTGCAAAAATCAAAAAGAGGAAATAGATAATCTCAGTGAGCAGTCCGGTGGCCAGTGGCGCGAGGCCTTTTTGAAAATGCGCGGTCAGGTCAGTGACGAAATGAAAGCGCAGCAACTGCAACGTCTGGCAAATCAGGAAATGTCACGCGAGCTGGGACACCTGCTTCTCAGTCTGGACATTGAAAAAGACCGTCAGGAAATTACCTGTTCAGGCTCTGGCAAAGCGCTTTTAGACAGCCATGAAAGTGCGTTAATGGCCTATGCAGAACAGGAACTGAGAAAGGCGCTGTCAGCAGGCTTTGAGACGCTAATCCGGGCAGTATCATTGAAACGTACAGCCTTAAGATACCAGCAGGCTACCGTAACGCTGGGGGGCAGGCTGAGCGACTACGAAGTCAGTCCGGACGCCGTCATTTTTGAAGAAATTAATCAGTATCTGAAAGATGAGATGACGCGCTACAAATTCGACTTGGCTCAGGAACCTGTCTTAGCACAACTTGGCGTTCACCGGCCTGAGACGAAGTTTTTCAGCGCGAAACTTGCCACCACTGGTGGCCGGTCTATGGCATTTGCAGCCCTGAAGCGTAAAGAAGAGCAGCTCGGCGCAGCGGCACCATAACTGCCCAAATTGCTCATACCCAAAAAACGGGCATCCCAGCGTAATTATGCTCATGAGATGCTCATTTTTTATTAAAAACCCCACCAATTTTCTTGCTCATGATCTAATCTGCTCCCATTCAAAAATTTACGTTAAAACCTAGACCAAATCATTGATTTTCTCTAAATGAGTGGTGCATTCTGACTGCATGCTTTTGCATTAAAAAATGAGTATTTTTCAGCAACCTTAAGGGCTGTGGTGGCGTGCTCTGAGCGCGTCAATGCACCTGCATTAAAAGCGATATAAAAAGCGGGCAGGCGTGGCGGGGATAGCATTGCGCGCTGGGAGGGATAACACAAATTTAAAATTATTTGTCCTGACAGCTTGCAGTTACATACTCTTGGGATAATAGTCATGTTAAAAAAACGGATAGAAAGCGTATGCAAATTACAAGCATTAGTAAAATTGAAGATTTATCTGATGAAGACGATAACTCTGAATTAGTAATTGGCTTGGTAGGTGCCGTAGGTACAGACATGGATAATATTAAAACAGCAATAAAAGAGCGCCTTGGTGCTTTCGGATACTCAACTGAAGAAATAAGAATATCTTCTGATATAATTTCTTTATTCAAAGAAATACCTAACACTGGTGATAATTTCGAAAGAATAAACACTTTAATGACGGAAGGAAATAGACTTCGAAAGTTAAGTGACGACAACGCCATATTATCAAGGATTGTAGCTGCTCACATAAACAAAGGAAGAAATAAGACGCCAGAGCATCAAGCAATGCCAGTACCAAGAAAAGCCTATATTATTAGCTCATTAAAGCATCCTGAAGAAGTTAAAATGTTAAGAGACATCTATACTAATGGCTTCTATCTAATTGGTATTTACGCTGATGAGCAGCGGCGTATTGATTATTTGAGAGATAATAAATTAATAGAAGAGGGATATGCAAAAATATTAATTGAGAGAGACTCTGAGGAAAAAGACGACTGGGGTCAACATACTCGAGACACTTATGAACTATCTGATTTTTACATTAACTACACTGGAAATATAGACAACACAAACAAAGACTTATGGAGAATATTAGATCTAATCTTTGGTAACCCATACGTCACACCAACATTTGATGAATATTCTATGTTTATGGCATTTTCTGCATCCTTACGATCAGCAGATCTTTCTCGGCAGGTTGGAGCCGTTCTCACCAAAAATAATAATATAATATCAACTGGAGCTAATGATGTCCCTACCTATGGAGGAGGATTATATTGGCCACATTATAAAAATGGTGAAATAAAAGATGATGAAGGCGGTAGAGATTTCATGGTTGGGATTGATTCAAATGCTAGGGAAAAGAAAGAAATAATTGATGATATATTAAAAAACCTAAACGATGATGAAAAAGAAAAAATCCAAAAAGTTTTAAGTGAGAGTAAACTTAGAGATATTACAGAATACGGCAGAGTTGTACATGCCGAAATGGAGGCAATCCTTGCTTGTGCTCGCAGTAATATTAGCACCGATAATGGGATTTTATACTGTACAACCTTCCCTTGCCATAATTGTGCAAAACATATAATTGCAAGCGGTATAAAAAGAGTAGTGTACATTGAGCCATACCCTAAAAGTAAAGCTTTAGATTTTCATCCAGATTCAATTTCCATACATGGCAAGGACGATGCTGGGAAACGCGTTATATTTGAACCATTTGTAGGTGTGGGCCCTCGATGTTTCTTCAATTTATTTTCGATTGGACTAGGTATAGGCTATAAAGTAAAAAGAAAGGGTAAAGATGGCAAAGTGATAGAGTGGAAAAGGAAGAATGGAAAGTTACGGATGCCAATGCTACCATCTTCATATATTGAGAGAGAATCTATCTCAGCAAAAATTGTTGGAAGACTGTTGGAGAAATTACAGCATGACTAAAAAAGAAGAATTTTTTGCTTATCTAAGAGAAACAAGTGCAGTCGTAGATAGGTGGCCTGATTGGAAAAAATCAGGGTTAAACACCCCTGTATCGCTTCAAACACACAGACAAGTTTCCTCTCAAGAAAAACCTATATTATTAAATGCAAACAAGCAATTAGCCCCGCAGTAGTGATTTTAAAAAGTAGGAGATATAACATCTCCTACTTTTGTACCAATACTTGTACCAAAAACAAAGATATAGAATAAAAATCATAAAAAACAAAAAGTTAAGATCATCAACTTATACAGATTCAGAACATCGAGTAAATCCTCTCCCCCGCATAATAAAAAACGCCTCCGGTCATAAAACCCGAGGCGTTTTTTTATGCGTCAGCGAAGAAAGAAATTAGTCTTCCCAGCGTTTCAACAATACACAGGCATTAACGCCACCGAAGCCGAAACCGTTTGATAAGGCATAGGTGATGTCATGTTTCTGC
>Ga0207696_1002093_pt1 | contig 10057 bp, 19 predicted proteins | sample KBSS54metaG_FD_184403 | JGI IMG/M metagenome (GOLD analysis project Ga0207696, IMG submission 184403) | Switchgrass rhizosphere microbial communities from Kellogg Biological Station, Michigan, USA - KBS S5-4 metaG (SPAdes) (version 2) | ecosystem: Host-associated > Plants > Roots > Rhizosphere >...
TCACAGTTCGGCTTTTTCCAGTTGTGCAGCGGCGCCGCTTCGCTATCGTGCTTCTTGGCCATACACGAAAGACTTCAGTCGTAGGAGGCGGCATGCGGATTCGCGGAGACGTTTATTGGCAGTGGGCGGATCCCACGCTGCACCACCGGGAGCACGACGAAACTCTCGATGACGACATGTTTCTCGATGTTCAGGTGAGCTGGCGCGAACGGGCCAGACGCAGATGTTCATCGGCGTCTATGCGGCTGCTGGCGCTGCGCTTCACGAAGAGGCTTTCGACTCCCGCCCAGGCGAGTCGATGACCAGGGCACTTGCCTGGGGCGTGGGGCGCGCTCGCCGAATTGCCACTGAGGGCCTGGCAGCAACGGAGAAGCTTGCAGCCTGCTCGAAATAGAGGGGAGAGGGGTTAGAACTGGGTGGAGTACAAATGTGCTCCGGTCAGGACTTGGCGCCGCCCAGCTCGGTCTTGCCGCCGCAGACATCGCACGGGCGGCCCGTTGGCTGCCCCAGCTGGCAAGGTCGACAGTCCCAGATCGTCTGGCCCGGCTCTGCGCTGGCGTCGATACTGCGCGACTCGACCAGATCTTCGCGCAGCGATGCGATCAAGCTCCTCTGCTGCTCTATGACGGTGCGCAGCCGCTCAACCTCGCCAGGATCGGCGTGGGTGTAGAGCGGCACGCAGTAGGAACTGGTGTCCAAGCCTTGCTGGTCGCTCATTGCCTTGGCCTTGGCATGCATCGCGCTCACGCCGCCCTCGGTCATGAACCAGGCTGGCTCGTCCTGGCGCGTCGGCATCGGTCCTATGGCAACCACCGGCAGCCCAGTCGCCGCCGCATCCCGCTCTGCCTCTTCTTTGGTCCACCAGAAGGCAGTGCCAACCATCCAGGCTATCGGCTCGGCGTGGGGCTGCGGGTCTGACTGCTGAAAAACAGCCTCTGCAATCAGGTCGCATCCCATTTCATGCAGGGTCTGCACCTTCTCCAGGGCTGCGGCCAGAGAGCTTTCGGTGAAGGTCAACGCCATGTCTGTGTTGCTGGATCGGTTTTCTGTGGGCATGGGATACCTGTTGAAATCGAGAAGTTAGGTCGGCAAGCTTGTGTTTTCGGCAAACAGAGGCGGCACGATCAATGGATTGGACTTTGTTGATTCCAGTTGTAGAGAAGTTTGGGAGCTGGCTAGGGCCGGTAGCGGCCACGATCATCGGCGGATACGGCGCTACCAAGTTCACTGAGCGCTCGCTTGACAAGCGCTTATTGCGTGAACAAAAAGCAGCCCGGCTTAGCACGTTGGAAGCAAAAGCAGAGGAGGTAGTCGCGGGTGCAATAAGAGCAATCGCCGGTAGGACCGTTGTAGAGTTAAACTTCATTGATCCGGTGGTACGGCTCTACTTCGACGAAGGCGTCATTGGCGCGTATGAGAATCTGCGTCGTGCGGTTGAAGAACAGGCAGAGGATGTGGTTAGCGAGAAGTCATTGAAAGCACGCGCAACGGTTCAGAAAAACCAGTTGACCAAAGAACTAAAGCGGTTTCTTCATAGTCCTGCAACGAATTGATCACAGGTTCCCTATTCGCAGAGGCCGTAGGCGGAGGAGCAGCTGTTTTGGCTATCTGCGCGAGCGATTAAGTCGACCATGTCGAACTGGCGGCCGCCGCGTGATGTGTTCGCCCAGTCGACCATCCGGTCAATGCCGTGTGTGTCGGCGGTGATGTTGTCGTTGGCGTGAACGGTTGGGTCGTTGGTCGAGGTAAAGAACGTGGCAGACCCTCGCTTGCATGCGACGCTGACCAATCGTTCCCACTCCCGCACCCTGGCGACTTCCTCTGGCCACCTGGTGGAGATCTCGCGCAGTTCATCCTTCGCGCACATGATGCAGGGCATGCAACCGACGCGGTTGCAGCCTTGGAGGTATAGCGGATTCGGCTTAATTCCGGCAGCCCGGTGCGCTTCGAACACTGCATCCACGGGCCACTTGAGGATCGGTCGGTAGTTAAAAAGGCCGCCGCCCACTTCATCGCACTCGGGCAGGTACCGGCGATTCAGTGACTCGTCAGCCCGAACGCCCTGCCAGGAAAGCACGAGGTTCTCGCCAGTCATCAACGGCATGAACACTTCCTCGATGATCGGGTTGCGCTTCAGCTCGTCCGTGCAGAATCGGGCCTTGGTGCTGGGGAACCGGCCTTTCCACAAACACATGTCCAGGAACGGGTTTCCGGTGGGGTGCAGAACGTCCAGGGCGGCCAGCACCACCGCCTCGGGCACTCCCTTTTCACGCCACTTGGTTTCGATGAACTTGCGCTTTCCGGCGATCTGCCGGGCAAAGTCGGCCTTTACCCAGCGGATAGGCACCCCGACGGCGTCGGCCAGGTAGTGCACGTAGTCATAAGTGGCCGGGTGCTCGTGGCCGGTGTCTGCGAAAACGGCGCTGAGGTTCGGCACCTCAAGTTCGCGGGCGACCAGCAGAGTGGCCGTGCTGTCTTTACCGCCGCTCATGCTGACGATGTTGTATTCGGCCATCGTGTGGTCCTCGCGTGCAGGCGCCGCCCTCGCCGGGGTGGCGTGATTCGTTGAAGTGGGTTATTCGTGTGACACGGCATGGAGCCGGATTAAGGAGAAGCTGGTGCGTTACAACTTGAGTGACAGCATGATCAAGGTCGGCATGACTCTTGATGAGGTTACGGAAATTGTTGGCGAAGACGCGCTTGGAGGTTGGGGGAAGCGCGGACTCATGGGTAGGCCCGAAAGACAAAAGAGCTTCTACTTCATGGACCAAACGAAGTGGTGCGTTGTCTGGTTCGACGATTCTGACGTGGTAGTTGCAAAGACCACGATGGATATCCGTTGAGTGCTTAACGACGCTCTGCGGGAATGATCGAGGCCCGCGAGGCGTGGGCTTACAACGCCATTTCCGCCTGGGAATTTCGCTGCCAGATCGGCGCGCTATTGTGAGCCTCGATTCGGTCTGCGATCACGCTGGCGCGCTGTCCTGCCGATGGCGGGGTGTAAATGCCGAACCGGCTGATGCTGCCGCCGTTCACCGCGGCGTTCGTGCTGTCAGCGGATGCCAGGGGCAGGCTTTGGAATATCGCCGGGTCAAGCATTCGCAGTCCATGGAGGCGGCAGATTGGCCGGCCCTGGTCATCGCATATGGCGTCCATTGCGGCGCCCATGCGCTTCCACCATGCGGCGGTGCCCGGCGAACGCCACTGGCCTGAACTGCCAAGGGCGACCATGCGCCATGACTGGGCCAGTCGCTGCAAGCGCTCGATCGACTCATGCATGTGCCAGACCGGCACGCCGGGCAGATGGCCAGGCCATTGCTCGAGCAGCCGGTCGTTGGCGTCTTCGTCCCCGTCGATCACGTCAGGGATCAGCGCCCAGTCGAAACCCGGGTGCCGGTGCCAGTCATCCACCCAGCGGGTGTAGCCGTGCACGTCGACCTGGCCTCCCTTCTTCCAGACGGTGAACGCACCGTTGTCGAAGACGAACGACTGGCAGGTCTCGGCGACGATGCCCATGTCGTCCTGGCGCGGGAACGGCACCAGAGCGTGCCGGCCGGCCAGCAGCCGCACCGCGTCCTGCCGCGATCCACCGATAGGCGTGCCGTGATAGTGGATCATCAGCTCAGCCTCACCGTTTCAAGATCGACGCCCTGATGCACTGCCTTGATTACCTGATCGCCGCCGAGCCGCTCGGCCAACTGGTCGGCGATTTGCTCGTGCCAGCCTTGCTTGATCTGCGCGGTGGCAGTCTTGATGTGCTCAACGCGGATCATCGTCTTGCTGCGGATCTCCAGGCTGTAGATGATCACCTCTGCATCGCTTGGGCAAACGGCGGTAAAGGTGTGGCGGTAGATGTTCATGGGCGATCCTCGCCGGGGAGGCGTCATCGTTGAATAGGGGAAGGCACTGGGCTGCGTGAGCTATAGTGCGGCTCAAAAAAGGAGGCGTTATGTATTGGTTGCTAGCGGCCGTTCCGGTCTTTATTTATTGGGTTTTTCAGAATGACAAGTCGCACAACCGCACCATTCGAGAATGCTACGACTTAAGGGAGGAGGTGAAAGAGCTCCAGCGTCGCGTTGCTTCTCTCGAAATCGATCTGGAGCGCCTCCAGTCAGACAGGTAGTCGTGGTCGTGTTTGGTCTGTAGTCGTTGAATAGGGGAAGGCGCTGGCTGATGGCACGGCGCCACGTTTTGCGGAGGGTGGGGATGTTTGATATAACGCCCGGCCATTTCACAGGAAGGAACCTCATGAAACGCACCATCATTAGCGCAATGCTTGTGGCCGTAACTGCGCTGTCACTCAGTGGCTGCTTCGAGTCCGAAGCTGAGAAGCAGGCCAAAATCGAAGAGCAGAAGTCCAAGGACTTTTTTGATATGGGTGGCCCTACCGACCGGAGCAAGAGCAAGGGTTACGTACCGTGAGCCGAAGGCTTCCGTAGGACCTCAACGCCGCCGAACCCAAGGCGGCGTTTTCGTTTGAGGGGAAGGCGCTGGCGGGCAGCGCCGAAGTGAGCTATTGGTTCTTGGCCGGTATGCAGCCGGGAAAAGGAGCAATGGAATGGCACAAGAAGCGAAAATCATCGCGCTAGAGCACCTGGTGTTTAGCTTGCTGCGAGAGCTCGATGGGCGTGATGGAATTGACCGTGACGAGATCGTCGACAGGGCATTGAAGTCCATTCAGGAATCCGCGTATCCAGGTGACCCCGACCGCCGAGACGCCGCAGTAGGTGCTTTGAAGGATGCGGCTACATTTATTCCTGGGTAGGGGTAGATAAGCGCGCCGGTTTTCAGGCGGCGCGCACCTTGAATGTCAGCATTGCAGTTGCGTCGTCGTTGAAACACTCGGCTAGCTCTTGGTAGGCCCGATACTTGGCCTGGCTGCGATTGGCTGCCCAAATGCGCCGCACGTAGTGGCGGGCATCGCCCAGCATGTAGCGGACGTCATCCCAGTCGTACATGCCGTTGGTGAGAACTTCCCACTCCTTGAGCGGCAGCTTCTCGGCCATTTCGCCGTACTGCATCTCCCAGGTGGGGTGGTAGTTACGGATGCGCTTCTTCGGGTCGCTGTCGAGGATGACGCCGATGTAGTGCCCGCGATCTGCCATGATCACGCCAGGCTCGCCATTGGCGATCACGCGGCGTCCGATCTCAGCTGGCACGCCGTAGTGCTCGCGCACTTAGGCACAGTTGAAGTTGCTCATGGCTTTCTCCATGCATGCGCCGCCCTCCGTGGCCGGATGCGGCATGGTGGCAATTTCGTTAGAAATTTCACTCAGCGTGCTTCATGATTCACTCAAGTACTGTTGGGTGATTTCATGATCAAAGAAGACTTGCTTGTCCCGCTCGTAGGTGTGGTGGTAGCTGCCGTGATCGCCGGAGTGGTTTCATTGGTCGTGGCCATCCTCGCGAAGGACCAGAAAACATCGGAGTTTCGGCAGTCTTGGATCGATGCGCTCAGGGAGGACGTCGCCAAACTGGCAGGTCATTGGTTTATTGTCACCAGCGCCGCCTCTGATCACAGGGAGGGCCGAGGCGACGCAACTGATTTCCTGATGTCGCAGCACGACTACCTCATCCAGATGGAGATATGCATCAACCGAATAATACTTAGGCTGAATCCGGATGAGCACGTTGTACTGCTGAGAATGCTCGATCAGCTTGGATCTGTGATGCTTCTACCCCAAAAACAAAAAGATTCTGCAATGCATGAGATCGTGCTTGAGTCTCAAGGAATCCTAAAAGCCGAATGGACAAGGGTTAAGCGCGGTGAGTGGTCATTCCGGTTACTTAAATGGGGTTCTAGTGCGGCTGTCCTCTTAGCGGCTGTAGCTGGTTATTGTATTTATCGCACCACATCAGCTTAAAACTGCGAGTCTGAGTGGCAATCAGGTTTGGGATGGTGTTTCATTCGCCTCAATTTCATTCGAGGCCTACTCAATGCGCTACGCGATAGTCGCTGCATGGATCGCACTGTCATCCGTCACTTCGGTGAGTGCGGCTGAAAGTAACAAGGCACAGCGAGAAAAAATTGATCGGTGCTCAAACGCGGCCTTTCTGGCAGTTTCTGTCATTGAAAAGAATGCTGATGCCAGCAAGCAGCCAGATCTCCTGCTGGGGGCATTCAAGGCTCTTAAAGCAAACCCCGCTCTCGGAAAGACAATGCCTTACGAGGGTGAGGTTGTCGGTGCATACACAATTGCGCTGAAGCTCGCAGAGGACATGCAAAGACCATTCGATGGTCGCAACCATGATTGGCTGATTGCACAATCCGCGTCAGCCTGCACCTTGTGGGTCCCTTACCCGGAGGAGGCTGAATCAGCTCATCCCCAGGATCCTGCTTAATCATCAGTATGCTCTTGCGACTGAACTACAGCGCCACAAATCAGGATCGCTCGGTTTGTGGCGCTGAATCAGGTTACTTCGCGTCGAACGTGCCCAGGGACAACTTCGCAGCGGGACCGACTTTGGCATCGAGTACTGCCTTGAATTCCTGGGCGATGGCCTCGCGCTGGGCCTCTTCGCCGATCCAGCGCAGTTTCAGCACCGGTTGCGCACCGCCGGTGATGACGGATACACGCAGGCGAATCACTTGTTCGGCCAAGCCCTCGAACGGAATAACCTTGAAGTCCAGCCAGGCCGGCAGGGTTTCTTTGCTGCTGGCCTCGATCTGGTCCATGGTGCTGCGGCTGGCGCGGGTCTCGCCGACGGCGTGATCGCTCTCCGACGAAGCCTTCACGGTGATGGTGCGAACCGCAGCGATCGCTTTGGCGATGCTCATGGTCTGGCCATTCTCATCCGTGGCTGACAGATGCTGGTTCCAGTCTTCGATCCAGTCGCTCATGGCCTTCTGGATCAGGCTCTGGCCGCACACCGCCTGTGCGGCGGCGAATGCAGCCGTGGCCTTGAGGCGCAGCACTGCGCGGTCATCGGCATGGCCTGGCTCTTCTGCGGTACCGATGTTGAACAGAACGATGCAGCTCATGGTGTCCTGATCAATGAAGCCGCGTGCTGCTGACGCGGCGCGCTCGACGACATAGGCGCTGTAGTCGGCTAGTGAGTGAGTGGAGTAGGTGCCACGGAAGCGGTTGCGGCCTTCCTGATAACGCTCGAGATCAACCACGTTGAAAGTTTGTGGCACGACGACCACCGGGCCCAAGGCAGGTAGATCGCGGCCAACTGCCGCAATGGTATTTTCCTGGATCAGTTCGAGAGCTTCTTTGCTGAGGGACATGCGCGTTTCCTTGTAGGTGCTGTGAGTTAGGAGCGTGGGTGCACAGGTGCTTCGTCACGGTTGAAGAGCTGGTCATGCTTTTCGGGGAAGAGGGAGATGTTGCCGCCGGTGCCGACGTACATCGGCGTGTCGAGGCTGGTGTTCTCGCTGCGCGTGCCCCGCTTGGTCGGCACTTTGTAGTCGAGCTTGTGCTTGATCTTCACCTGGTGGGAGTCGCCGATCTGGCTGAAGTCCAGGGTTATGGTGACCTTGCCGGCCTTGCCATGGTCGACAACCCCAGCGGCTACTTCCGAAAGGGCGTGACCAATTTGGCTGGCGAAGGCGCCGCCGTTGAGCTCCTGCAGGAACTCGGTGGTGTCAGTGGGTTTGGACATTGCTGCGTCTCCTGAAGGACGATGCCGCTTGGCGGCAGAGTGATGTGCTGCTGGCGCCGGCCGTGCCGGACGCGCGAGGTGATGCGTGTCATGCTTTTCTCGTCGCTCGCTTCTCGGCAGTGGTCGGGAAGTCGATTTCAAACTCTCGGAGCAGTCGGCCCAGCTGCTTGAAGGAGATCTTCAGCTCGCGCACAACGTCTGCCCTGGACATCCCGACGTTGCGGTAAGCAATGATCTTTTCTGCCTTCGCCAGGTCTTCGACGGGGTCGCTTAGTTTCTTGCCCAGGTTGCTCATGCCGTAGTTCGGATCGCGCTGGAACTTGAACTTGCCTTGTGCGGCAGCCCGCCCGAGCGTTGCTTGGGCGAGGCCGGTGTGAGCCATTGCCTCTTTGTAAGTCATGGTCTTCGCCAGCTCGCGAAGCTCATCAAGCTGCTTCAGCCGAGCAGCCACCCGCTTGTTGACTGGGGCGGCGACCGATGCGCGCATTGGTTCAAGGTCGCGATGAGGTCGGTGTGGCACGTACTCGAACCCGGGCAGGGTTTCGACGGAACCACCGTCGCCAAAGAAGCTGTCGATGCTGGCGGTGAGCTGGGCCAGAATTTGGTCGCGGCTGTTCGATTGCCCAATCATTGCAGGCCGCCTTGTTTGCTGGCTGCGCCTGCCTCCATCGCATCCACAAACCGCATGGCTGTCCGGTAGCTGTACGCGAAGCCTTGCTTGGCCCCGGTTGCGATCTCAATCACATCCCACGTCGCGCCCTTGCCAGATGCCTGGTAGCGGGGTGCGGTCTGGCCGATCTTGGCATGGGCCTCGGCCCTCACTGACTTGCTGCGCTCGAGCAGGGCCGCGAGCACGGCAAGCTTCTGCTCGAAAGCAGGGTGCATTGCTGTCTGCATGGGGTGATCCTCGGGTTTGTCAGGCGTGGTATGCGAAGGCTTCGGCCTTGCGAACGATTCGAACTTGGGCGGTGCGGCGCTCCGGCGCACGGCGGTCCCGGCGCATGGGGTCGCTGTCGTTGATCACCGCGTGCATGGCGATGAGGCAGGCGAGGGCGATGCAGAGCGGGCTGATGATCTGCTGGCGCATGGCCTTGGTGACCGCCTCGATGCGCCGGCCGGCTTCCAGCTTGAACAGCGCAGCCTCGATCCGGTTGGCCACGGTGCCCGGGCTGACCGACATCTGGCGGGCGATTTCCTTGGTAGTGAGGCCTTGAGCCACCCACAGCAGTGCTTCGAGCTCACGGGGAGCCAGCGCCTTGCCGAGCTGGCCGATCCATGAGCCGCAGGTGATCGTTTCCATGATTGTCCTCAGCAACCGCATTGGTCAGGCGCCAAGCGCGGGTGACCAAACCCACCGTGAAGGTGGCCTGGCGCCTGCCAATGCGGTCGATGTGAAGGGATGGGGTGCAGGCGCCCGGCGCTGCCCGGGATGCGTCGAGTCTGGCCAGCTGATGTCCTCGGACTCGCCTGCGGTACACGTCGTCGTTTCGGTAGGGCCTGCCCGGAGGCTGATGCGCGGTCACATCGGCGGCCCTGCTTTCCGCTGCCTGTCAGGTGTTGGGCGCAGCCTTCAGGCTTACTGCGCACGCGTCGTGTAGCGATCATCTACTTCATGGCTTGACCCTCCTTTGCTCGCTCACTGGGAAGGCAGCGGCCACCTTCGATTTCCCGTCTGGCCCTGTCGCCAAGGCCAGTCAGTGAAATCTGTTGTCCGCACCATGCGCGGCGCCGCGGTATCCCCACCTGGCCGGGTCACACATTTCGTGTTCGGTGTTCTTCCCGGCTGGCTTGCATGGTTTGGCGTCCCTCAATGCCTGAGGTCCGGCAGCTATCCAGAGGCTGCGTGGTCGACGACTTAGCTTGTCCCGACCCAGGTGATGGCCTGGGTGCGTCGAGGTGGTCACGTCTGGTTGTGTAAAGAGCGGTGGCTGCCGTAGCTGCCAATAACCTGTGTTATGGATCGAATCATAACTCAGGTTTTCTGCGTGTCAATAACCCAAGTTATAAATCCGACCAAAAAAAAGCCCGCGATAAGCGGGCAGTGGTTAGCAATCTGAAAACTCGCGCCATCCGATGCGGATTACACCAGACTCAAGCATCTGGATTCTGATCCCCGAAGTCTCTTCCAAATCCGCCAACAGGCGCCGCCAATCATCCTGGGATTCGTCCGCACAAGGCCTCACCTCGACGAACTGCCTTTTCTGCACATGGGGGGACGAGATGGCTTGCTGAATGCGATGGCCCAGGCGTTCATAGGAGCGGGTTGGAGATGTAGAAAAATCGAGGGGCAGCATGAGAAAACTCCTTTTTACTGTACATGCATACAGTCTTATGGAATGTAGGAAAATTCAAGCCCCATCGACGTGTAAAGAAATTTTACGCGTCAATATTTCGCGACGACCGGTTTGTAAGGGCGTAAAAAAGCCCAGCGCGAAGGCTGGGCCGATTGTAG
>Ga0207696_1002102_pt1 | contig 10020 bp, 9 predicted proteins | sample KBSS54metaG_FD_184403 | JGI IMG/M metagenome (GOLD analysis project Ga0207696, IMG submission 184403) | Switchgrass rhizosphere microbial communities from Kellogg Biological Station, Michigan, USA - KBS S5-4 metaG (SPAdes) (version 2) | ecosystem: Host-associated > Plants > Roots > Rhizosphere >...
GTTCAAGCCATGAGCGTCACCGACCACCGCTTGAATCGGCGCGACGATCAGCGCCATCCACAGCGCCATGGAAAACATCTTGCGCACCGGTTTGCTGTCATTGCCGCGCAGCAAATGCCAGGCCGCCGAAGCGCCAACGAAGAACGCCGTGGCAACGAATGCGGCAATCGCCATGTGCGCCAGACGGAACGGGAACGACGGGTTGAACACGATCGCCAGCCAGTCGACCGGCATCACCCGGCCATCGACGATTTCGAAGCCCTGCGGCGTCTGCATCCAGCTATTGGAGGCAAGAATCCAGAAGGTCGAAATCAGCGTGCCGATGGCGACCATCACCGTGGCGAAGAAGTGCAAGCCACGGCCCACGCGGTTCCAGCCGAACAGCATGACGCCAAGGAAACCGGCTTCGAGGAAGAACGCCGTCAGCACTTCATAGGTCAGCAACGGCCCGGTGACGCTGCCGGCGAAGTCGGAAAACCCGCTCCAGTTGGTGCCGAACTGATACGCCATGACCAGCCCCGACACCACGCCCATGCCGAAGTTGACGGCGAATATCTTCGACCAGAAATGGTAGAGATCGCGGTAAGTGTCGTTACGGGTTTTCAGCCACAGGCCTTCGAGCACCGCCAGGAAACTCGCGAGACCAATGGTGATCGCCGGGAAAATGATGTGGAACGAAACCGTGAACGCGAATTGAATTCGCGCCAGGTCCAGTGCCTCCAGGTTGAACATGATGATGTCCTCATCAAGGCTGAAAAGCGGCAGCACACGGCCGGGCCACCGCCAGGAGCGAACGCCTGCAGCCAGCCAAAATGCAAAAGGGTTGGATCGCGTGAGTCGGTTACGCCACCGACGACGGAATCAGGTTGCTCGCCTCGGCGGCTTCGAGGCGGATCGCCACGAATTTCGAGGTCGGCGTATAGGTGCGGTCACCGTAGCTTTCCAGCGGCACCAGCGGATTGGTTTCCGGGTAGTACGCAGCGGCTTGCCCGGCCGGAATGTCGTAGGCGATCAGAGTAAAACCGCTGACCCGACGCTCGCGTTCGTCGCCCCACAGCGCCACCAGATCGACCTTCTGCCCCGGTTCGAAACCGAGCCGGCGGATGTCCTGCTCGTTAGCGAACACCACGTCGCGCATGCCGTAAACCCCGCGATAACGGTCGTCGAGGCCGTAAAGCGTGGTGTTGTACTGATCGTGGGACCGCATGGTTTGCAGGATCAGATGCGGTTTGACCGGCAGGTTGCGCACGCCTTCGCTGATCAGATGCTCCGGCAGCACGCACGGGGTGAACTGGGCCTTGCCGGATTCGGTTTTCCAGACCCGGTCCGAGGCGTTGTTGCCGAGATGGAAACCACCGGGGATCAGCAGCTTCTCGTTGAAATTCTCGAAGCCCGGAATCACGTCGGCGATCAGGTTGCGGATGCGCCCGTAGTCGCCCACCGCCCATTCCCAGTCGATCGGGTGTTTGCCCAAGGTCGCAGCGGCGATCCCGGCGATGATCGCGGGCTCGGATTTCAAGTGAGCCGACTTCGGTTTCAGTTGGCCAAACGACAAGTGCACCATGCTGAAAGTGTCTTCCACGGTCACGCCTTGCGGGCCTTCGGCCTGGACATCGATGTCGGTACGGCCCAGGCACGGCAGGATCAGTGCGTCACGCCCGGTCACCAGATGGCTGCGGTTGAGCTTGGTCGAGATGTGCACGCTCAGGTCGAGTTTGCGCATCGCGGCGTGGGTTCGCGGGGTGTCCGGCGTGGCCTGGGCGAAGTTGCCGCCCAGACCGATAAACACCTTGGCTTCGCCACGTTCCATGGCGCCAATCGCCATCACCGTGTTGTGGCCGTGCATGCGCGGCACCTTGAAGTTGAAGCGCTTTTCCAGGGCGTCCATCAGCTCGGTCGGGGCCAGTTCGTTGATGCCCATGGTGCGGTCGCCCTGCACGTTACTGTGGCCGCGCACCGGCGACAGCCCGGCGCCCGGACGGCCGACGTTGCCGCGCAACAGTTGCAGGTTGATGACTTCCTGCAGGGTCGGCACCGAGTGCACGTGTTGGGTCAGGCCCATGGCCCAGCACATGATCACGCTCTTGGCCCGGGCATACATGCGCGCGGCCAGTTCGATGTCATGCAGCGGCACGCCGGACTGCTCGACGATGTGCTCCCAGCTCGTGGCATCGACTTCAGCCAGATAGCTGTCGAGACCCGACGTGTGCTCGGCAATGAACGCGTGATCGAACACCGGTTCGCCGCCGGTGGCCTGGGCCTCACGTTCCCATTGCAGCAAGAACTTGGCCATGCCACGGATCATCGCCATGTCGCCGCCCAAGGCTGGACGGAAGTACGCGGTGTTGGTCGCTTCCCAGCCGTTGCTGAGCATTTCGATCGGGTTTTGCGGGTTCTGGAAACGCTCCAGCCCACGCTCCTTGAGCGGGTTGATGCACACCACCTGCGCGCCACGCTTCACCGCTTCACGCAGCGGTTCGAGCATGCGCGGGTGGTTGGTGCCAGGGTTCTGGCCGATCACGAAAATCGCGTCAGCGTGGTGCAGGTCTTCATAGACCACCGTGCCTTTGCCGACGCCCAGGCTCTCGCCCATGCTCACCGCACTGGCTTCGTGGCACATGTTCGAGCAGTCCGGGAAGTTGTTGGTGCCGTAGGCGCGGACGAACAATTGATAGAGAAACGCCGCTTCGTTGCTGGCGCGACCCGAGGTGTAGAACTCGGCCTCGTGGGGCGATTTCAGGCCTTTGAGGTGTTTGGCGATCAGCGCGAAGGCGTCGTCCCAAGTGGTTTCGACATAGCGATCGACCCGCGCGTCGTAGCGCATCGGATGGGTGATCCGGCCCTGATACTCGAGCCAGTAATCGCTTTGCTCGGCCAGGGTCGAGACTGTGTACTTGTTGAAGAACGCCGGATCGACCAGGCGGCCGGTGGCTTCCCAGTTCACCGCTTTGGCGCCGTTCTCGCAGAACTTCAGCATGCTCGCGCCGGGCGCTTCACCCCAGGCGCAACCGGGGCAGTCGAAGCCGCCGTTCTGGTTGGTCTTGAGCATGGCGCGGATGTTTTTCAGGGCGTTTTCACTGCCCAGCCAGTTCTTGGTGAGGCTGATGACAGCGCCCCAACCCGCAGCGGCGCCCTTGTAGGGTTTGTAACGGTCGACTTGTGACATGGGACTTCTCCATGACGATGCACACAGGCAAAAACCTGATCGGGTTTAAACAGCGACGACTGACTTTCAAGTTAAAAAAGCGGTCGTTTCGTTTGACGGGGCCAAGGATAGGAACCGCTGCAAAAACTTGTCTAATCGCTATTAATGACTGTGTTATCGAAAGCATCTATCACGGCTTTAAACCCTTTAAATACGGGCACTTGCAAAACCAAGAAGCGATAAATCCGGAATAATTATTTCATCATCGACAGCATCAATCGGCCGGTCATTAAGAGTGATTGGACGCTGTCTCAAGTTGCTCATAATCTGCGCCAACCCAATCCCCTCAATAGCGGATTTCACCCAAGCGAGGCTGTCATGTCAGAGCGCGTCTTGATCGATGGTTACAACCGCCGCGTCGACTACCTGCGCATGTCGGTCACCGACCGCTGCGACTTTCGCTGCGTGTATTGCATGGCCGAAGACATGCAGTTCCTGCCGCGCCAACGGGTACTGACGCTGGAGGAGATCTATCAACTGGCGCAGAGCTTCGTCGCGCTGGGCACCCGCAAAATCCGCCTGACCGGCGGCGAGCCGTTGATTCGCCCCGGCGTCGTCGGCTTGTGCAAGCAGATCGCCGCCCTGCCCGGCCTGCGCGAACTGTGCCTGACCACCAACGGCTCGCAGCTCGGCAAACTCGCCAGCCCGCTGTTCGACGCCGGGGTCAAGCGCCTCAACGTCAGCCTCGACAGCCTCGATGCCGCGCGCTTCAAGCAGATGACCCGTACCGGCGACCTGGCCCAGGTGATCGACGGCATCGACGCCGCGCGCGCCGCCGGATTTACCCGCACTAAACTCAACTGCGTGGTGATGCAGGGCCGCAACGATCACGAGATCAACGATCTGGTGCAGTTCGCCATCGAGCGCGATCTGGACATTTCCTTCATCGAGGAAATGCCGCTGGGCATCATCAGCGAACACAGCCGCGCCGAGTCGTTCTTTTCCAGTACCCAGGTGCGCGAAAAGATCGCCGAGCGCTACACCCTGATCGATTCTGCCGAGTCGACCCAAGGCCCGTCGCGCTACTGGCGGCTAGCCGAAGCGCCGCACATTCGGCTGGGGTTCATCTCGCCCCACAGCCACAACTTCTGCGGCACCTGCAACCGGGTGCGGCTGACCGTCGAGGGGCGTTTGCTACTGTGTCTGGGGAACGAGCATTCGGTGGACTTGAAGGCAGTGCTGCGCGCTCATCCGGGCCAACCGGAACGGCTGGAGAAAGCCATCATCGAAGCGATGAAACTCAAGCCTTACCGGCACAACTTTGAAGTGAACGACGACGTGCAAGTGGTGCGTTTCATGAACATGACCGGCGGCTGATCCGCCACGTTTTCAAGGCAGAGAGCCGCATGATCATCCGACCCAAGGTCAATCAATTCGCCATTCTCTTCACCCTCAAGGGCTCGATTGCCAAGCGCATCGCCCTGCGCGCCTTGATGGTGACGCTGCTGGCGTCGGCCATCGTGCTGGTGGAAATGCTCCACCCGAGCAACTTCACCAAGGTCAACGCCACGCCGTTCACCTTGCTTGGTCTGTCGCTGTCGATCTTCATGAATTTTCGCAACAACGCCTGCTACGACCGCTGGTACGAAGCGCGCAAGGCCTGGGGCGAAGTGATCGTGCATGTGCGCTCGGTGATTCGCGAGACCCATGTGATCCGCGAATCGGCGCAGCGCCGTCTGTTGCTGCTCAACCTCGCTGGTTTCGCCCATGCGCTGAATGCGCGGTTGCGCCGGGAAGATGAAGCCGCCGCCAGCGCCGAATGGATCACCCCGCAGCACGATGCGCAGGTGCCGGACTACAGCGGGCGCATCCTGCAGACGGTGGGTCAGCAATGCTCCGATCTGCATGAGTCTGGCGATCTCAGCGAATGGCGCTACATGCTGCTGGCCAATCACCTGACCAGCCTGACCCAGGCACAAGCAGTGTGCGAGCGGATCAAGAACACGCCGCTGCCCTTCCCTTACACCCTGCTGCTGCACCGCACGATTTACCTGTTCTGCATCCTGCTGCCGTTCGCCATGGCCGAACCGCTGGGCTGGCTGACGCCGCTGTTCACGGCGATTGTCAGCTACACCTTTTTTGGTCTGGATGCGATTGCCGATGAGCTGGAAGACCCGTTCGGCCGGGATGAAAACGATTTGCCGACCGATGCGCTGGTGCGGGGTATCGAGCGGGATATTCTGGCGGAGCTGGGAACGGAACCGTTGCCGCCAGCGCTGAAACCGGTGGACTACGTCCTCAGTTAATCGACTGCCTCCCCCTTCGGAGAAGCGAAAGTCATCAATCCAGATGTGCCCAGGTCATGCGAAACGATGCGCCGCCCCACGGTGAATCACCGACCTCGACCTGCCCGCCATGGGATTGCGACACCCGTCGCACCAGCGCCAGGCCGAGGCCGAAGCCGCCCGTACGGCGGTCGCGGCTGGCGTCCAGGCGCGAGAACGGTTCGAAGATTTTCTCCCGTCCTTCCAGCGGCACACCCGGCCCGTCGTCGTTGACCTGCACTTCGTATTGATCGCCGATGCGCACCAGCGACACCTCGACCCGCTGCTCGGCATAACGAATGGCATTGCGCAGCAGATTGATCACCGCCCGCGCCATGAAGCGCGGCTCGATCCGCACTTCATCGACCCGGCAATCAACGATCAACAGCTGCACCCCGGCGGCCTCGGCTTCCAGCGCCACGCTGCCGACCACGCTGTCGAGCCAGTTGGCGGCCTGAATATTTTCGCGGGTGATCACCGTCGCACCGCGTTCAAGGCTGGCGTAGGTCAGCAGTTCGGAGACCATTTCTTCCAGCTCGCCGAGGTCGGCGTACATGTCGGCGATCAGTTCGCGGTTCTGGCTGGCGTCCGGTTGCTGCTTGAGCTGATCGAGCTCGAACGACAACCGGGCAATCGGCGTGCGCAGTTCGTGGGAGACCGCGTTGGTCAGTTCGCGCTGATTGGCGATCAGGCCTTCGATGCGCGCCGCCATCAGGTTGAAGTGGCCGGCCAGGTCGCGGATGTTCGAGCGTTTGGACAGCTGGATCCGCACCGAAAGATCGTTGTCGCCGAAGCGCTCGGCGGCCAGGCGCAGCTTTTCCAGATCGCGCCAGTGCGGGCGAACCCAGAAGTACAGGACGATGCCGAGCAGCACGGCCAGCATCAGGTAGGCCCCGGCAATGTAGAACGGCATCAGGCTCGGCTCGGGAGGCAGCTTGATGCTGAGCAACTGCGAACCACCGTCGATGTTGCTGATGAACTGGGTGTAGTCATCGCGGATCACCAGCAGATCCTGGGCCAGTTCGGCTTTCTCCTGATCGTTGAGGTTCAGTTGGTCAGCCTCGACCAGGCTCAGCGTCAGCCCGTAGTGCGGCCGTAACGCCTCCAGTTGCGCCTCGCGCGCTGAGCCCTGCTGGTCGCGCATGTGTTCGATCAGCGACCAGGCCTGACCGCGCACCGCCTCGCGGTTGTAGGCCTGCATCTGGTTGTCGAGCAACGCGTTGAAGGTGTGTTCGACGGTTTGCAGCGCCGCCACCAGCCCGACCGTCATCACCAGAAACAGCCCGAGAAATAACCGCAGCATCTACAACTCCCACGCGAACGGATTGAACAGGTAACCCTTGCCCCACACGGTCTTGATGCACACCGGTTCGCGAGGGTTGTCCTTGAGTTTGTTGCGCAACTTGCTGATGTACACGTCGACGCTGCGATTGAGGCCATCGAAGGCAATGCCGCGCATGCGGTTGAGGATGTCATCGCGCGACAGGATCTTGCCGGCAGCGCTGGCCAGCAGCCACAGCAGCTCGAATTCCATGGTGGTCAGCTCGATCAGCTCGCCCGCCAGACGCACTTCGCGGCAACTGCGATCAATGATCAGGTTGCCGAACTCCAGCGAACTCACTACGCCGCTTTCCGGGACTTGCCGGCGCTGCAGGGCACGCAGGCGCGCGAGCAGGACGGGCGGCTTGATCGGTTTGATCACGTAGTCGTCGGCCCCGGACTCCAGGCCCAGAATATGGTCGAGGTCGTCTTCCTTGGCCGTCAGGATGACAATCGGCGTGTCCGACACGCTGCGGATTTCCCGGCACACGTGCAGGCCGCTCTGCCCCGGCAGCATCAGGTCGAGCACCACCACCTTGGGCTTGAATTCGAGAAACGCGGCCACGGCCAGATCGCCGCGATGCACCGTGCGCACCTCGTAGCCGTGTTGTTCGAGAAAGTGGGCGATCAGCGCGGCCAGCCGCTCATCGTCTTCCACCAGCAGGACTCTGCCAAAACCCAGGTTATCCATAACAACCGCCGCCAACCGCTTTGTGAAGTGGGCGACATTATGCGGGCATTCAATGGCGAGACGTTTATCGCAGGCAGCAAAAACCGGCCTCCGGGGCCGGTTTTCGTTGAAGTTTCATACTCTTAAGAGTTTTTAACAATTCATGCCGCGACGGGTACACCGCTGTGGAAACGGAATTCTTCGTCCGGCGATTCGATCAGGTCCTGCTCGGCGGCGCGGACTCTCTCGATCACCTGCGCGATGTCCTTGGCGTCGCCGTACTGGTAGGCCAGTTTCAGGTAACCCTGGAAATGCCGGGCCTCGCTTTTCAGCAGGCCGAAGTAGAACTTGCCGAGTTCTTCGTCCAGATGCGGCACCAGCGCTTCGAACCGCTCGCAACTGCGCGCTTCGATGAAGGCGCCGACCACCAGGGTGTCGACCAGTTTTACCGGTTCGTGGCTGCGCACCACTTTGCGCAGGCTGGAAGCGTAACGCCCGGCGTGCAGCTGGCGCAGTTCGATCTTGCGTCGCTTCATGATGCGCATCACCTGTTCGTGGTGCACCAGTTCTTCCCGGGCCAGACGCGACATCATGTTGATCAGATCGACGTGGGAATGGTACTTGGCGATCAGGCTCAACGCGGTGCTGGCGGCCTTGAACTCGCAGTTCTTGTGGTCGATCAGCAGGGTTTCCTGATCGGCCAGCGCGGCTTCAACCCAGGCGTCGGGCGTGCGGCAACCAAGGAATTCGTGGATTTCGGGAAGGATCATGGGGCTCACGGTCAAAAGGTGTTCGAGCGAAGGGCGCCGATTATACCGGCCTGCCCGCAGACCACCAGCCGCCCGCGTTGATATGCATCAAGTCGCAGACGGATGCGCAGCAACTATAGTTGTGCAACGCCGTGCCTTTTCATTGCTGGAGACTCACTCATGCAAGCCATTCGCAGCATTCTGGTGGTCATCGAACCCGAACACGCGGAAAGCCTGGCGCTCAAGCGCGCCAAGCTGATCGCCGGGGTGACCCAAGCCCATCTGCACCTGCTGGTCTGCGACAAGAAGCACGATCACGCCGGCATGCTCAGCGTGCTCAAGGCCGCGCTGCTGGCGGACGGCTACAGCGTCACCACCGAGCAGGCGTGGAACGAGAGCCTGCACGAAACCATCATCGACGTGCAGCAGGCCGAGGGCTGCGGACTGGTGATCAAGCAGCACTTCCCCGACAGCTCGCTGAAAAAGGCCCTGCTGACCCCGGCGGACTGGAAACTGCTGCGCCACTGCCCTACCCCGGTGCTGCTGGTGAAAACCGCCGGCTCATGGAAGGACAAGGTGATTCTGGCGGCGGTCGACGTGGGCAATGCCGATGGCGAGCACCGTCACCTGCATACCACCATCATCGACCATGGCTTCGACATCGCCAGCCTGGCCAAGGGGCATCTGCACGTGATTACCGCTCATCCGTCGCCGATGTTGTCGGCGGCGGACCCGACGTTCCAGCTCAAGGAAACCATCGAGGCGCGCTATCGCGAACAATGCCGGGCGTTTCAGGCTGAATTCGATATCGACGACGAGCATCTGCATGTCGAGGAAGGCCCGGCGGATGTGCTGATTCCGTTCATGGCGCACAAGCTGCAGGCGGCGGTGACGGTGATTGGCACGGTGGCGCGCAGCGGGGTATCCGGTGCGTTGATCGGCAATACGGCCGAACAGGTGCTGGATCAACTGGAAAGTGATGTGCTGGTGCTCAAACCGCAGGAGGTTGAAGACCATCTGGTGGAGTTGGCGGTGAAACATTAAGTGTTGCGGCGTTTGTCATGTCCCCTTCGCGAGCAAGCCCGCTCCCACATGGCTTTGTGAACGACACCGGCCTGATGTGGGAGCGGGCTTGCTCGCGAAGCTTTTGACCTTCAGTCGCCGAAGGCATCCTTGAGGAAACCGGGCGCGATGTAGCGCTGATAGTGCGCTTCCGACAGCAGGAAAAATTCCCGATCAATGGCATCGCGCAGTTCCGGCAGGTTCCAGTCGCGAAACTCCGGCAGCAGCACCATTCCGTAGGCTTCCAGATTAATGATCACCCGCGCGCCCCGGGCAATCAGCTGATACGCCCAGCAATATTGCGACTGATGCGGCACGAAGCGGATCTTGCGCTGTTCCAGTTGCAGGCGCAGACGCGCCGGATCGAAGACCTCGACCTTGCTGGCCATCACTTGTGACAGCAATTGCTCAAGACGCAGCCAGACCGCGCGCTTTTCTTCCTCGTTGTAACCGTTCCAGTGGATCACTTCGTGGTGGAAACGCTTGCAGCCACGGCACACCAGATCACCGTAAACGGTGGAGCAGAGGCCGACGCAGGGGGTCTTGATGGTCTGATTGGGCATAGGATGGGCAAAACACTTGAAACGCGGAACAGGTCGGCATGTTAGCCCTTTGTCCGCCATTCATCACCCCTCAAACGTCAGGGACAAGCGCTGGATCAAGGTTTGCCCCAGCCGTGCACAACGCAACCAAAGTCCAATAGAGCGCGACTTACCTTTAAATTTTTTTTGCCGTAGAATCAGCCAGCCT
>Ga0207696_1002104_pt1 | contig 10005 bp, 8 predicted proteins | sample KBSS54metaG_FD_184403 | JGI IMG/M metagenome (GOLD analysis project Ga0207696, IMG submission 184403) | Switchgrass rhizosphere microbial communities from Kellogg Biological Station, Michigan, USA - KBS S5-4 metaG (SPAdes) (version 2) | ecosystem: Host-associated > Plants > Roots > Rhizosphere >...
TGGGAGTCGGCGACCAATAATTCAAGGAGAACGCCATGAGCGGCCCGCAAAAAGCCAATGACCTGTTGGGACAGATCCCGAAAACCAAAGGCTTGCCGCCGGTGCACTTGTGGAACCCGGACTTCTGCGGCGACATCGACATGCGCATCGCCCGCGACGGCACCTGGTATTACCTGGGTACGCCGATCGGGCGCAAGCCGATGGTCAAGCTGTTCTCGACGATCATGCGCCGCGATGGCGATGACTATTTCCTGATCACACCGGTCGAGAAGGTCGGGATCAAGGTCGACGATGCGCCGTTCGTGGCGATTGCGGTCGAGGTTGAAGGCGAAGGGGAGGCGCAGCTGTTGCGCTTCACCACCAACGTTGATGAAACCGCCGAGGCCGGGCCTGAGCATCCGATTCGGGTCGAGATTGATCCGACGACGCAGGAGCCTGCGCCTTACGTGCATGTGCGCACCAATCTTGAAGCGCTGATTCATCGCAATGTGTTCTACCAACTGGTGGAACTGGCGGTGAGCCGCGAAATCGATGGCCAGCGCTGGCTTGGCGTGTGGAGCGGCGGCGAGTTCTTTCGCATCGGCCTGGAACCCTGAAACACAACCCCTTGTAGGAGTGAGCCTGCTCGCGATAGCGGTGGATCAGTCAATACTTATGGTGACTGACATACCGCTATCGCGAGCAGGCTCACTCCTACACTGATTTGTGTTCCTGCAGTAAATCCTTATTGACGCGCAATCGTATGATGATTAGCTTGATCACCCATCGCGATCCGCTTTGAGGTGTTCATGTCCAGCAGCTTTCATGCGTCGACCGTTGACTGGCTGGGCAGCTGGATCGCCGCTGGCCAGGTCAAACCCGGGCAGACCATCAAGGTCGAGGCCGATCTGGGCGAACAGCTCGGCGTCAGCCGCACGGTCATTCGCGAAGCGATCAAAACCCTCGTCGCCAAAGGCATGCTCGAAGTCGGGCCGAAGGTCGGCACCCGCGTGCTGCCGGTACGGCGCTGGAATCTGTTTGATCCACAAGTGGTCGGTTGGCTGTCGCGCAACGGCTTGCCGGAAAACTTCGTCGATGACTTGCTCGACCTGCGCCGCACCATCGAACCCATGGCCGTGCGCTGGGCTTGCGAGCGGGCGACCCTGGAACAGATCGAAGCGGTGCAACTGGCTTACAACGCCCTCGAGCGCGCGGTCGACAGCGGCACCGATTACAACCGCGCCGACCAGTTCTTCCACGAATGCATTCTCGCCGCCAGCCACAATCAATTCATCGAACAAATGGTCCCGGCGCTCGGTGCATTACTGGCGGTGTCGTTCGAAGTCTCCGCCGCTGACCCCGATGAGCTGCGCCGTACGCTGCCGATCCACAAAGACATGGCCGACGCCATCGCCGCCCGCGATTCCGCGCGCGGCGTGTGGGCGTGCATAACCCTGATCGACAACGCCGACCTGGCGATCAAACGCTTTTACCCGAAAGTCATGGCCGACAGAAAAGCCAGTTGAATACACCGAAATCCCCTGTAGGAGTGAGCCTGCTCGCGATAGCGTCGTATCAGGCAAAGCAGATTTGACTGATCCACCGCGATCGCGAGCAGGCTCACTCCTACAGAAAATCACAAGAACAATGGAGACCGTTATATGCCGTGGACCGCCCTGACCCAACACCGCGCCCAGCTCGGTGAAGGCCCGTTCTGGGACGCGCCAACCCAGGCGCTGTACTGGGTCGACATTGCCGGTAAACAGGCCCTGCGCCTGATCGGCCAGAACGTACAGATCTGGCAGATACCCGAGCACGTTTCCGCGTTCATCCCCTGCGCCAGCGGCGATGCGCTGGTGACCCTGAGCAGCGGCGTCTACCGCCTCGATCTCGACTCCCCAGGCCTCGAGCCGCGCCTGACGCTGTTCTGCGTCGCCGACCCGCAGCCCGGCAATCGTCCCAACGAAGCACGCTGCGATGGCCAAGGTCGTCTGTGGCTCGGCACCATGCAAAACAACATCGGCGAACAGGGCGAAGATCTGCCGATCACCCGTCGTTCCGGTGGTCTGTTCCGGATCGATCCGGATAAACGTGTCACGCCGTTGTTGCGCGGCCTGGGTATTCCCAACACGCTGTTGTGGAGTGACGACGGCACCACGCTGCTGTTCGGCGACAGTCTCGATAACACGCTGCACCGTTATTTCATTCACACCGACGGCAATCTCGATGCCGCGCAAGTCTGGTATGGCCCCGATCAGCAGGGTGGCCCGGACGGTTCGGCGATGGACGCCGAAGGCTATCTCTGGAATGCCCGCTGGGATGGCAGTTGCCTGCTGCGGCTGACGCCGGATGGCAAAGTTGATCGCAGAATCGACCTGCCGATCAGCCGCCCGACCAGTTGTGTGTTCGGCGGCGAAGACCTCAAAACCCTGTTCATCACCAGCGCCAAAAGCCCGCACAACCACCCACTGGATGGCGCGGTACTGTCGATGCGCGTGGATGTCGCAGGAAAACTCTGTACGCGCTTTGCGGATTAAATCCCAAAATATGGGATGCAAAATTATATATTGAGATTATTTGGCGGTCGGGTTTATAGTCGGCTCCAGCAGTAACACGCACTCACACTTAAAAAGAACAAAACAGGTGAAGTGATGCAGCGAATGTCTATCGCACTCCCGCGTGGAGTCCGCGTCTCGCAACGGCTCGATGCCGTCGGCCGCGCCTGCCTGTTTCGTTCAAACCGCCTTCCAGACCGGACATCGGCAGATGCCCGGTTTTTTTGTGCCTGCGAAACAGGAGTCCTGATCCATGGCTGAACCTCTTTCCCTGCCGCCGGTGCCTGCGCCGCCGAGGGGCGAGCGTCTGAAAAACAAGGTCGTGCTGCTGACCGGCGCCGCCCAAGGCATCGGCGAAGCCATTGTTGCGGCGTTCGCCTCGCAGCAAGCGAAACTGGTGATCAGTGATATTCAGGCGGAAAAAGTCGAAACGGTTGCCGTGCACTGGCGTGAGCAAGGTTACGACGTGCAAGCGCTGAAGGCGGATGTCTCGCATCAGCCCGACCTGCATGCCATGGCCAAACGCGCCGTTGAGCTGCACGGGCGCATCGATGTGCTGGTCAATTGTGCCGGGGTCAACGTGTTCCGCGATCCTTTGGAAATGACCGAAGAAGACTGGCGTCGCTGCTTCGCCATCGATCTGGATGGCGCCTGGTTCGGCTGCAAAGCGGTGCTGCCGCAGATGATCGAGCAGGGCGTTGGCAGCATCATCAACATCGCTTCGACCCATTCCAGTCACATCATTCCTGGTTGCTTCCCGTACCCGGTGGCCAAGCACGGTTTGCTCGGCCTGACCCGCGCACTCGGCATCGAATACGCCGCGAAGGGCATTCGTGTGAACGCCATCGCCCCGGGCTACATTGAAACGCAACTGAACGTCGACTACTGGAACGGGTTCGCCGATCCGCACGCCGAGCGTCAGCGTGCTTTCGATCTGCACCCGCCGAAACGCATCGGTCAGCCGCTGGAAGTAGCGATGACTGCGGTGTTTCTGGCCAGTGATGAGGCGCCGTTCATCAATGCTGCATGCATCACCATCGATGGTGGGCGCTCGGTGATGTACCACGACTGAGCACAGTGGCTTTCATGCGGATAAATCCGTTTGCAATCCAATCATCATACGATATGACTATTGTCAGAAGATTTTGCAGGAACACGCTTTAACGCTTTTCAAACATTGCTCAAAAAAAATAACAAGGAGTCAGCTTATGAAACGTCGTTTCGGGATTCGTACCCTGTGCAGTACCGCCCTGGCGGTTACCGCGTTCAGCCTGAGCAGTGCGCTGCTCGCTGCCGACACCGTGAAAATCGGTTTCCTGGTCAAACAGGCGGAAGAACCGTGGTTCCAGACCGAGTGGGCTTTCGCCGAGAAAGCCGCCAAGGACAAGGGCTTCGAACTGATCAAGATCGCCGTGCCGGATGGCGAGAAAACCCTCTCGGCCATCGACAGCCTCGCCGCCAACGGCGCCAAGGGTTTCGTGATCTGCCCGCCGGATGTCTCGCTCGGCCCGGCGATCATGGCCAAAGCCAAACTCAATGACCTGAAAGTAATTGCCGTTGACGACCGTTTTGTCGACGCCAATGGCAAGTTCATGGAAGACGTGCCGTACCTCGGCATGGCCGCGTTCGAGGTCGGCCAGAAACAGGGTAACGCGATGGTCGCCGAAGCGAAAAAGCGTAACTGGGACTGGAAAGACACTTACGCGGTGGTCAACACCTACAACGAACTCGACACCGGCAAGAAGCGCACCGACGGTTCGGTGAAATCCCTGGAAGACGCCGGTATGCCGAAGGATCACATTCTGTTCGCCGCGCTGAAAACCCTCGACGTACCGGGCAGCATGGACGCCACTAACTCGGCGTTGGTGAAACTGCCGAGCGCGGCGAAAAACCTGATCATTGGCGGCATGAACGACAACACCGTGCTCGGCGGCGTACGCGCCACCGAAGCCGCCGGTTTTGCCGCGACCAACGTGATCGGTATCGGCATCAACGGTACTGACGCCATCGGCGAATTGAAAAAGCCGAACAGCGGCTTCTTCGGCTCGATGCTGCCAAGTCCGCACATCGAAGGCTACAAAACTGCAGAGATGATGTACGAGTGGGTCACCACCGGCAAAGAACCGCCGAAGTACACCGCGATGGACGACGTCACCCTGATCACCCGCGAGAACTTCAAGCAAGAGCTGGAAAAAATCGGCCTGTGGAACTGATGCCGCGACGGCCCGGGCAGCCGGGCCGTGTTTCGGTGTGAAGAGGTGGCTTTATGCACGCGCAAGTACAAACACAACAACACAGCGCCAGCGGCAGCCTGCGCTTCAACGGGATCGGCAAAACCTTTCCCGGAGTGAAGGCGCTGGACGCGATCAGCTTCGTCGCGCATCCGGGGCAGGTTCATGCCTTGATGGGCGAGAACGGCGCCGGCAAATCGACCCTGCTGAAAATCCTCGGCGGTGCCTACATTCCGAGCAGCGGCGAGTTGCAGATCGGCGAGCAGACCATGGCGTTCAAGTCGACCGCCGACAGCATCGGCAGCGGCGTCGCGGTGATTCACCAGGAGCTGCATCTGGTGCCGGAAATGACCGTCGCCGAAAACCTGTTTCTCGGCCATCTGCCGGCCAGTTTCGGTTTGATCAATCGCAGCACACTGCGCCAGCAAGCGCTGAATTGCCTGAAAGGCCTGGCCGACGAAATCGACCCGCAAACCAAGGTCGGGCGCTTGTCCCTCGGTCAGCGGCAACTGGTGGAAATCGCCAAAGCGCTGTCGCGCGGCGCCCATGTGATCGCTTTCGACGAACCGACCAGCAGTCTTTCGGCCCGCGAGATCGACCGCTTGATGGCGATCATCGGCCGTCTGCGTGACGAGGGCAAAGTGGTGCTCTATGTTTCCCATCGCATGGAAGAAGTGTTCCGCATTTGCGACGCGGTGACGGTGTTCAAGGACGGTCGCTACGTGCGCACTTTCGAGGACATGAGCCAGTTGACCCATGATCAACTGGTGACCTGCATGGTCGGTCGCGACATTCAGGACATCTACGATTATCGCCATCGTCCACGCGGCGCAGTCGCGCTGAAGGTCTCCGGCCTGCTCGGCCCGGGTCTGCGCGAGCCGATCAGTTTCGAGGCACACAAAGGTGAAATCCTTGGTTTGTTCGGACTGGTCGGGGCGGGGCGCACCGAGCTGTTTCGCCTGCTCAGCGGGCTGGAACGCAACACCGCCGGACGCCTCGAATTGCGCGGTCATGAACTGAAACTGCGCTCACCGCGCGACGCGATTGCGGCGGGCATTTTGCTCTGTCCGGAAGACCGCAAGAAGGAAGGCATCATCCCGCTGGCCAGCGTTGCCGAGAACATCAATATCAGTGCGCGCGGCGCGCATTCGGGTCTCGGTTGCCTGATTCGTGGTTTGTGGGAAAAGGGCAACGCCGACAAACAGATCAAGGCGCTGAAAGTGAAAACCCCGCACGCTGGCCAGCAGATCAAATTCCTTTCCGGCGGTAATCAGCAGAAGGCCATTCTCGGTCGTTGGTTGTCGATGCCGATGAAGGTCCTGCTGCTCGACGAACCGACTCGCGGCATCGACATCGGCGCCAAGGCCGAGATCTACCAGATCATCCATAACCTCGCCGCCGACGGCATTTCGGTGATCGTGGTGTCTAGCGATCTGATGGAGGTGATGGGTATTTCCGACCGCATTCTGGTGCTTTGCGAAGGCGCCCTGCGCGGCGAAATCAGCCGCGACCAGGCCAATGAATCCAACCTGCTGCAACTGGCTTTGCCGCGCCACCGCGCTGACGGCGTGGCGAACTGAGAGGTGACTATGATGACAACCCAAAACGAAACCCTGCCCAAAGAGCGCAAACCTCTGGACATGCGCCGCTTCCTCGACGACTGGGTCATGCTGCTGGCGGCCGTGGGCATCTTCGTTGCCTGTACGCTGCTGATCGACAACTTCCTTTCGCCGCTGAACATGCGTGGCCTGGGCCTGGCGATTTCTACCACCGGGATTGCCGCGTGCACGATGTTGTATTGCCTGGCGTCGGGGCATTTCGACTTGTCGGTGGGCTCGGTGATTGCCTGCGCTGGCGTGGTCGCGGCGGTGGTGATGCGTGACACCAACAGCGTTTTTCTCGGTGTCAGTGCGGCGTTGGTCATGGGCCTGATTGTCGGGTTGATCAACGGGATTGTGATTGCCAAGTTGCGCGTCAATGCGTTGATCACCACGTTGGCGACCATGCAGATTGTTCGCGGTCTGGCTTACATCTTTGCCAACGGCAAAGCGGTGGGTGTGTCGCAGGAATCGTTCTTCGTTTTCGGCAATGGTCAGTTGTTCGGCGTGCCGGTGCCGATTCTGATCACCATCGTCTGCTTTCTGTTTTTTGGCTGGCTGCTGAATTACACCACCTACGGGCGCAACACCATGGCCATCGGTGGCAACCAGGAAGCGGCGTTGCTGGCGGGTGTGAACGTTGACCGGACCAAGATCATTATCTTTGCCGTGCATGGTGTGATTGGTGCGTTGGCCGGGGTGATATTGGCGTCGCGGATGACCTCGGGGCAGCCGATGATTGGTCAGGGATTTGAGCTGACGGTGATCTCGGCTTGTGTGTTGGGCGGGGTGTCGCTGAGCGGTGGGATCGGCATGATTCGGCATGTGATTGCCGGGGTGTTGATTTTGGCGATTATTGAGAATGCGATGAACTTGAAGAATATCGATACGTTTTATCAGTATGTGATTCGTGGGTCGATCCTGCTGCTGGCCGTGGTCATTGACCGCCTCAAACAACGCTAGAATCAAGAGCCCCTCACCCCAGCCCTCTCCCGGAGGGAGAGGGGGCCGACCGAGGTGTTTTGCGTCCTGCATCGACTTGAATGACCTAGTCGATTATGGAATCGGAAAAGCACTTTCGTGTCGATTGTGGATTCGGCGAAGCACTTTCAGGTCGGCGAACCTCCTGAGCATCCCCCATTCAGTCCCCTCTCCCTCCGGGAGAGGGCTAGGGTGAGGGGAAGGGTCGACCGAGGTGATCCGTCGACTGAAAGACCTCGCCGATTATGGATTCGGTAAAGGACTTTCAGGTCGGCGTACTTCTTGAGCATCCCCCATTCAGTCCCTTCTCCCTCCGGGAGAGGGCTAGGGTGAGGGGAAGGGTCGACCGAGGTGCTCCGTCGACTGAAAAACCTCGTCGATTATGGATTCGGTAAAGGACTTTCAGGTCGGCGTACTTCTTGAGCATCCCCCAATTCATGATCTGGCTTAATGATTCTGGACACCCCTAAAGGGCGTTAATCTACGCCCAACGACGAGGTGTGATTTGACCAGACGATATTTTTCGACAGATTTCAAACGGGATGCGGCTTGCCTGGTTTTGGATAAAGACTATTCGGTGAGTGAAGCCTGCGAAGCAATGGGCGTGGGCCCTACAGCTCTGCGTCGCTGGGTTGAGCAACTGCGTGCGGAGCGCAGTGGCAAGACGCCTGAGAAGTCCAAGGCCATGACCGTTGACCAACAACGCATCCAGGAACTGGAAGCAACAATTCGACGGATTGAGCGCGAGAAGGAAATTTTAAAAAAGGCTACAGCTCTCTTGATGTCGGATTCCCTCGATCGGTAAGGCTGGTCGAGGAGTTAAGCGAGCAATATCCAAGCTCCGAGTTGTGTGGCGTGTTTGGTATCAACCGCAGCAGTTATTACGAGCGTCTGAAACAGCGGGCGAAAGTGCATGTCGGGCGCGATCGCCTAAAGATCAAGGCTGCCGAATTACATGAGCAAAGTCGCGGCTCAATGGGCGCGCGCAGCCTGTCAAAAGCGCTGTGTAACGAAAAAGAGTCGGTAGGTCGTTACATGGCTCGTAGCCTGATGCGCGAGCTCGGTTTGAAGAGCCAGCAACGGCGCAGGCATCGGTACAAACCCAGCGGTGCGGAGGCGCAATACGCCCCCAATCGAGTGTGGTGTGGCGACGTGACTTACATTTGGGCCGGTACTTACTGGGTTTATCTGGCTGCTGTACTTGATCTGCATGCCCGCCGCATCGTCGGCTGGGCCATGTCCAGAAGTCCGGATTCAGCTCTGACCTGTCGAGCGTTAAAGATGGCTTTCGAGTCGCGAGGACGCCCTGAAAACCTAATGTTCCATTCGGATCAGGGCTGTCATTACAGCAGTAAAGTGTTTCGTGAAACGCTGGCGGACATGCGCATAAAACAAAGCATGAGTCGACGAGGAAACTGCTGGGACAACGCCCCGATGGAGCGTTTCTTTGGCAGTTTGAAATCTGAATGGATACCCAAGGCTGGCTACCGAAACGAAGATGAGGCCAGTACCGATGTATTGCGCTACCTGACCCATTATTACAATCGGATCAGGCTGCACAGTCACAATGGCTACCGAACTCCGGTGGACATGGAGGCCCTGGCGGCATGAAAAAGGGTAAAACCCTATAACCGTGTCCAGTATCGTTTGACCAGATCATCAGTCCCTTCTCCCTCCGGGAGAGGGCTAGGGTGAGGGGAAGGGTCGACCGAGGTGATCCGTCGACTGAAAGACCTCGTCGATTATGGATTCGGTAAAGGACTTTCAGGTCGGCGTACTTGAGAAGTCTTGGCGTTCATGGATTCAAAGACGTTATTTCAGGTCGACGTAAATCTCCAATATCCCCCAATCAGTCCCCTCTCCCTCCGGGAGAGGGCTAGGGTGAGGGTGCTTTTGACTTTCAACCTTCTGTCTCTTCCCCTAAATTTCCCTTGCCCGCCCACACCCGTTTCAGGTATCAATTTGTACATGATTAGACAGGTACGATTTGACAAGAAACAACGGGTGGTCGACGAGCTCGTCCGGCGCATCGAAAGCGGCCTCATGGAGGACGGTTTTCTGTTGCCTGGTGAGCATCAGTTGGCTCAAGAATTCCAAGTCAGCCGTGGCACGCTGCGCGAAGCGCTGGCCGAATTGAAACGGCGCAATTACATCGCCACGCAAAGCGGCGTTGGCTCCATCGTCACTTTCGACGGTGTCGCGCTGGATCAGCGTAGCGGCTGGGCGCAGGCACTGGCCGATAGCGGGGCGATGATCAACACCGAAGTGCTGCGTCTGGAAGCCGTGACCCGGCCAGACCTGCTGCCGCGATTCGGCACTGACCAATTCATCACCCTCGACCGTCGCCGCCGTTCCAGCGAAGGCACGCTGGTCTCCCTCGAACGCTCATTGATGCCGGCCACCGGCGGCCTGGAAAGCCTGCCGCGCGTCGGTCTGATCGACAACTCGCTGACCATCACCCTGGCCGCCTACGGCTACATCGGCGAGCGCGGCGATCAATGGATCGGCGCCGAACCGCTGAATGCCGAAGACGCCGCGCTGCTCGGCCGCCCTGAGGGCACGGTGTTCCTCAAAGCCCTGCGCACCACCTACGACCGGCAGAACCGTTTCATGGAGCTGGTCGAAAGCCTGCTCGACCCGGTGCATTTCCGTCTGCACCTG
>Ga0207696_1002107_pt1 | contig 9994 bp, 9 predicted proteins | sample KBSS54metaG_FD_184403 | JGI IMG/M metagenome (GOLD analysis project Ga0207696, IMG submission 184403) | Switchgrass rhizosphere microbial communities from Kellogg Biological Station, Michigan, USA - KBS S5-4 metaG (SPAdes) (version 2) | ecosystem: Host-associated > Plants > Roots > Rhizosphere >...
CAGGCGAAACGGGAGTCATGACCCATTTCCGGCCAATACCCGCTTCAATGATCGCCAGTTTCATCTGGTTGTCGCTGTAACGCTGAGTGAGCGTTTGATTCACGTTATGAATCGGCGCAGTGCGCGCGCAGCCGGTTAATAACGCAGCGACCACGGCCAGCGTGCAAATAGTTTTTTTATTCATGATGAATCCCTTCTTTTATTTTTATATCAGTAAGTTAAACGGATAATCCGTCTCGCGCAGGCTAAGCTTTCAGTGCGCTTTTCCGTCTGGCTGGCTTAAAACCCGCGCATGATACCACCGAATGTAAAGACAGGTAAGCAGAAGTATGCATGGGTTTTAGGGGGTTATTTGGGGGATTAAAGCGGGGAATATACGCAGTCGCCGCGACAGCGCAGAGGCCGATCCCTGCCGCAGAAACTCTGGCTGCGGCTGGATCGGTCTGGGGATTACTGTGTGGAGGCGGGTGTCCAGCCACCGCCCAGCGCGCGGTAGAGATCGATCTGCGCCAGCAGCAGGTTATTTTTGACAGTCACCCGATTCAGCTGCGTTGAAAACAGGGTGCGCTGCGCATCCAGTTCATCCAGATAGGAGGCGTAGCCGTTCTGATAGCGATTGCGGGCAATGCGCAGCGCCTCCGTCACATAGGCTTCCTGCTTTTGCAGCTCCTGAAGTTGTGCCTCACGCTGCCTGATAGCGTCTATTGCATCGTTAACTTCCGAGAAGGCGTTGCGCACCACTTTTTCATAGCCATAAAGTGCCTGATTGCGCGTCGCCATTGAGACATCCACCTGCGCCGTCAGCGCTTCACGGTTCAGCAGCGGTGCCAGGATGCTGCCGCCCACGCTCCACAGCCGGAACGGATCATCCGCGAGCTGGTGCAGCACCGAACTCTGCAGGGTGCCGGTCGCGGTGAGGTTAAGCCCAGGCAGCAGCTTAGCGCGCGACGATGCCAGGCTGGCATCTGCGGCCAGTAACTGGCGCTGAGCCTGCACAATATCCGGACGGCGATTGAGTAGCTCTGATGGCAGCAGTGACGGCATCCGCTGCGGTGAAATCTGGTCAAACTGCTGACGACGGGCGATGCTGCGCGGGTTCATACCCACCAGAAGGCTCAGCGCATTCTCCTGCTGGGTGATCTGGTGCTGCAACTGGGGCATCTGCGCTTTGGCCGACTGATATTCCGAGGCGGCCTGCATCCACTCCAGCCTGGAGGTGTAGCCGGTTTCAAACTGACGCTGTGCCAGCTTCAGCGAATTGTTGCGGGTCGCCAGCGTTGCCTCCGTGACCCGCAACTGCTCATCCAGCGCGCACAGGTTGAGATAACCTGACGCCACCGAACTGGCGATGGTCAGCTCGGCGGCAGACGCAGCGGCCTGCTGCGCCGCTAAACTCGCCTGCGATGCGGTGATGCTACTGCTGCGTGCTCCCCAGAGATCGACCTCGTAGCTCGCCTGTAATAAGCCCTGAAAAATATCGGTTTCATAGGGCTGGCCCGTCACTGACGAGAGCGTACGCTCCCGGGTCGCGGCCACACCGGCGCTCAGGGTCGGAAAGTTATCGCCCTGCGTGGCGCGCAGCTGGGCGCGATACTGGTCAACCCGGGATCGCGCCGTGAGGATATCGGGGTTATTGCGCAGCGCCTGCGTCACCAGCCGGTTGAGATTTTCATCATGAAAAGCGCGCCACCACTCCGCCTCCGGCGCAGCAGATGGCCCGACACTATTGCGCCAGGCGTCGGGGATCGGCAGAGAGGCCGGTGCCTTTTCAACCTGCGTGGCACAGCTGGTCAGAAGGAGTGCCAGTGCGCTTACCATTAAGCTGCGCCGCATCATGGCGCACCCTCACCAGCGGGTTGTGCGGCGGTGTCGATGTTGACTTCGACCGACATACCCGGGCGTAACTGATGCATATCCTGGCCATTGATGCGGATGCGAACCGGAATGCGCTGCGCAATTTTAACGAAGTTACCGGTGGCGTTGTCGGGCGAAATCGCGCTGAACTCTGAGCCTGCGGCCGGAGAGATAAATTCAACCTGACCCGTAAAGCGTTTGCCATCCAGCGCATCGACCCGAATCGTCACCGGCAGGCCAGGACGAATATTTGCCAGCTGGGTCTCTTTCAGATTCGCGATAATCCATTTGTGATTAGGCACCACCGAGGTCAGGCGCGTACCTGCCGTGACATAGGCGCCGGTGCGCACCGCCAGCTGGCCGAGCTGGCCATCATCGGGCGCGGTAATCCGGGTATTCGCCAGATCGATCTCCGCCAGCTCCAGCGCGGCGCGGGCGCTGTCGACATCGCCTTTCAGCGCGTCACGGTTAACGATGACGGTTTGCAGATTCTGCTGGGCGACGGCGATCTGCGCCGCAGCCTGACGAACCTGCGCCTGCGCCTGGGCGTCTGCGGCCCGGGCGGCGTCGCGCTCACGCACTGACAGGGATCCATCCGCCGTGAGATTTTCGACACGCTTCAGATCGAAGCCGCTTTTCAGCGCCTGTGCTTTGGCATTCTCCAGTGCCGCTTTATTGCTCTGGATGGTCGCTTCTGCGCTGCGACGCTGCTGCAGGTTATTGTTCAGCGCCGCCTGCTTCATCGCCAGCTGCGCCTGCGCCTGATGCACCCGCTGGCGATAGATACGGTCGTCAATCGTCATCAGCAACTGCCCTTTTTTCACCGGCTGCAGATCGATCACTTCGACTGAGGTGAGATAGCCATTAACCTGCGGGCTGATAAAGGTCACCTGACCGCGCACATAGGCATTCTCGGTGCTTTGTATTGCGCTGGTGAAGGGCCAGAGTTGCCAGGCATAAAGAATAACCAGTACACCAATCACCACAATGCCGCTGCCTGCGGCGATAGAAAGAATACGGCGGCGATTCGCGCGTTCGCGTTCCGCCGCCTGAAGCTCATCCTGCTGACTCATTGTTTCTCCGTTGATTCCTGTAATGCGGCCAGCTGTTGCTGCTCACGCAGGTTAAATTGCGCCTGACGCCAGTCAAGATATCGACGACGGGTCAAACGCCAGATCACCCACATCAGGGTGACCAGTGCCAGCGCGGCAGTTAACAGGTAGGTGTCGTTATAGGCGAGCACGTTGGCCTGCAGCGTGGCGATTACCTGTAACTGGCTGGTGCTCTGCGCGCCGCGCAGAACGTCGTCACCCACCAGCGAATTAAACAGCGCATTATACTGACTGAGCCGTTCGGTGACGTTGGGATCGAGCAGTGAGAGCTGATCGCCCAGCAGGCTGGAGTGATATTTTTCCCGCCAGACCTGAAACGTGCCAAGAATAGCCGAGCCGATCAGCCCGCCGAGGTTCTGACTCATGCCAAACAGCACCACGAAGCTCACCAGATTTTTCGGCTGAGTCACCACGCTGCCAATGCCCATCAGCATCGCGGGCGCCATGAAAAAGGCGCTGCTGAAGCCCAGCAGAAACTGGCTGAAATACATATTGCTGGCGCGGGTCAGTGGACTGGATTGCGCATCCATCAGCGAGGCGATAATCATCACTACCAGCGAGGTAACAATCGGCCAGTTGAGATGATTGGGCTTGATAGTCAGCGCACTGGCGGCGATGCCCGCAATAACCCCGGCCATGATCGCCAGCGCCAGACCGCGCATCTGATCGTTCTGCAAGCCAATCTGCTGCAGAAAGCCGATTGCACCAGTGTTCTGTTCCGCCAGTACGATACGGATCATGATCATCACAATGCCCAGCCGCACCATCATGCCGCTGCTGAGCCAGCGGGTATTGATCAGCGGGTTGCGCCGGTTATGCTCAATGACAATCGCAGCGACAATCAGCGTCAGGGCGATCGCGGTACAGATACCGAGCCAGGGCGTGGTAAACCACCACTCAATACGGCCCAGCGTCAGTACGCCGCACAGCAGCGCCATACCGGGTGCCAGCAGGATAAAGGTGACGAAATCCATCTTTTCAAAGGTTTTGATGCGATCGCCCGGTGGCAGTTTCACCAGCAGTACCCCGCCCAGCGCAATCAGCGCCAGGCCGAGTTCAAACAGATAGAGGCCGCGCCACTCGTTGAGCTGCAGCAATTCCGAAGAGAATAAGCGGGCCAGCGGGATAGCCAGTTGCGATACCGTCAGGCCAATCACCAGCGCTTTCAGCCGATGTTTCGCAGGCCAGGCCTGTACCTGATAGTAGATGCCCAGAGAGCTGAGCGCCGCAGCCACCATACCGTGAGCGGTGCGCACAATGATTGCCGAACTGAGATCGTTGGCGAAGAGATGGAAAAACGCCACCAGTACATACAGCACCAGAAACGCCTCGGTAAAGACACGCAGGCCAAACTGCTGGCGGAATTTCACCAGCAGCAGGTTAATAGAGATGTTGCCCATCACGTAGACCGCGGGCAGCCAGGCAATCTCATTCGACCAGGCACCAAAGGTACCCTGCAGGTTGACCAGATTCGCCGTGACCAGCGCGTTACTCAGCGCACCGGTCAGCGAGATAAGTAAACCGATCAGGCCAAACGCCAGGCGTTTTGGCATCGGATGCAGCGGCGTCGAGGGCGATCCCGGCAGCATCGGTTTTTCGTGCGGCAACCACTCGCGTGCAGCGTAGGGATTTCGCTTTGCCACTGCTACATACTTCCCATGCGGCTCAGGAGTTGTTGCAATACGCGCTCGGTCACGGCCAGATCCTGAGGGTCAATATCGGCCAGCATTTCAGTACGGAGTGCGTCAGCCTCGGTTTTCACTTTGGCGAACGCTTCGTTACCCTTATCAGTCAGCACCAGGTGACGCTTACGTCGATCTTCTGGCGGCTGTACCCGCATCAGCAGTGACTGTTTCACCAGCCGATCCACCAGCGGTACCATGCTGGCATCTTCCAGCCCCAGCAGCTGTGCCAGCTCGGTCTGGGTCATGCGTTGCGGCTCACTGGCAATCAGCCCGATGGCCATCCAGCTGCTCATGCTTAAGCCGCTATCTTTAAGGTGACGATCCACCGCCAGGCGCCAGGCATGTGCGGTCAGATGCAATAAGTGGGTAAAGGTACGCGTGTGCTGAGACAAATGTTAGCAGCCTAATAGTAAGAGTTCTAATTGAGTGGTGACGTTATTATACGCAAAGCGAAACGCCAATGAAAAGCGTCCGGTCTGTTAAAAATTAGTGGATCGCGGCAGAATGTCCAGAGGCCGCAACCGGGAGCCGGATAACATGAAACAGGCATCAGCAAACTGGGTCGATCTGCGCCGTGACGCCGTCAGCGGTATTGAGGCGCTACGCGCCCATTTTACCGGACACGCCTATGATCCTCACTGGCACGACAGTTATCTGATTGGCGTGACCGAGCAAGGTGTACAGCAGTTTCATTCGCGGCGCAAACAGCATCAGAGCCGACCAGGCACGGTCTTTATGCTGGAGCCGGAGGAGCTGCATGATGGTGATGCCATCAACGACAGCGGTTTTACCTACCGGATGCTCTATCTTTCGCCGCAGCAGATTGCGCAGCACCTGGCTCCGATGCTGGCTGATAAACCCTCACTGCGTGAGCTACGTTTTGCCGCCACGCTGCGCGACGAGCGTCCACTGGCTTATGCCGTCTGGCATGCCTTTGATGCGCTGTGGCACAACCATCCCGCCATCATCAAAGAGGCGGCGCTGGACCGGCTGTTTGGTCAGCTCATCCCGCACCGGCAGTGGTCACTGCCCGCTCAGCCCCCGGATAAAGATGCCCGGCTGGCACTGCAGTCGCGTGACTGGCTGATTGCCCATCATGCGGATAATCCCGGTCTGGAGCAGATGGCGCAGCATCTGCAGGTAGATCGCTTCCGGTTATCGCGTCTGTTCCAGGCTCACTGGGGTTTACCGCCCCACGCCTGGCTGGTGCAGTGGCGGCTGAGCCAGGCGCGTCGTCAGCTGGCGCAGGGCCAGCCCGTCGCCGATGTGGCAGCTGCGCTGGGTTTCGCCGATCAGAGTCACCTGGGCCGCTGGTTCAAACGCGCCTGCCAGCTTACCCCTTCCCGTTATCAGCACGCCTGCACAAATCTTCCAGACCTGGGTTAAGCCACTTGCCACAATGCGTTTTTTTAGTCAGGAGAAGCGCAATGCGAGACCCACGCTGTGTAATGATACTCAATGCCGCTCTGCCGCCTGGCAAAGCCACCAATGCTGCCGCCGTGATGGCATTAACCCTGGGACAGCGACATCCGGCGCTGGTTGGCGATACCCTGGAGGATGCTGAGAGGCGCCCTTCTCCCGGTTTGATCACCACCGGCATTCCGGTGCTGGCCGCGACTGACGAGCAGCTCAGTGCATTGCGGGAACAGTGCGAACAGGCTGAATACGATCTGGTGCTGTTTCCGGAAGAGGGTCAGACCACCACCGATTATCAGGCGCTGAGCGCCGTCCTGCGACAGCAACCGCGTCAGCAGTGGCGCCTGCTGGGCGTCGCCATCGTCGGCGATAAAAAAGCCCTGCGAAAGCTGACGGCAAAACTGGCGCTATTCAGCTAATCTTTTTGCGGGAAGCTGGTCATGGCTTCCTGTTTTTCCCCTCCTGCCCCTCGACCCCGCCGTTTGTACAGGTTACTTGTACAGCTTTCGTTTCGGAATAGTCCTTATAAGCTGCTGATAAGTGTCAAATAGCACACTTTGTTAAAGAATCCGATTGTACAGATTGGGCTTCATTGTATAAGTTTACTGCCACGAGTTGTCATGCGACTCTGTAACGAATGATGCACTTGCGTCGCCTCTGAAGGTGTCAGTGGATTTCCACCTTCAGAGGTTATTTTTTCTGTTCAATTTGTGACACTGGTACCATCGCATCTGTCCATGCGGTGGTTTTTTTGATCGCTTTTGTCCTGACATCCGAACCGGAATCGGGCTGTTCTGAAGGGCTTACACATGCAATATATTCTTCCCCGGACCAATCAGGAAATTGCTGATTATTTTAATCCTGCCGCCAATAAACCCGCCAGCGAGATGGAGATGCTGGGTATCCTGGTTGCAGAAATTTTGCAGTCAGGCATGCCAGTGAACAATAAAGCGATTATCTCAAAGCTTATTCATCGGCTGGAGCTGGAAAGCGACAGGGAATTACTGGATATCTACCGACAGCTGCTTGAACTGGTGGTCCATAAAACCCCGGACGATTTTTCACTGTAGCATCGACTCCACGGAGGGAGTCATCCGCCTTTTTCTGGTATCTTCGCCAGTCGCCCGGTACTATCTGCCCCTCACTGTTTATCCTGATCTTCCCGCCCCTCGCGCGGGAGCAAAATAACTAAAGAGCCTGCAATCCTTTATGACTCAAACCAATGATATTGCCGCAACCGACGTTGTGGCGGGCGATATCAGTGTAGGGCGCGTTCTGCGTTCGCCTGCGCTGCTGACCCGCGAATGCCTGGCCGGGGTGATTACCGCGCTGGCGCTGATCCCTGAAGTGATCTCCTTTTCCGTTATTGCCGGTGTAGACCCTAAAGTCAGCCTCGTCGCCTCGGTGGTGCTCTGCCTGACCCTGTCGATACTGGGCGGACGTCCGGCGATGGTAACAGCGGCTGCGGGTTCAGTGGCGCTGGTTATCGGGCCGATGGTCCATCTGCACGGCGTTGAATATATTCTGCCTGCGGTGGTGATGGGCGGCGTCATTCAGATTCTGTTTGGTGTGGCCGGTCTGGCGCGCATGATGCGTTATATTCCCCGTTCGGTGATGCTGGGATTTGTGAATGCGCTCGGGGTGCTGATTTTCTTTGCTCAGGTGCCGCACGTCTGGGGACAGTCATCACTGGTGTGGATCTTCTTTGCCGTCACACTGGCTATCGTGCTGTTGTTGCCGCGTCTGATAAAAAGTGTTCCTTCACCGCTGGTTGCCATTGTGGTAGTGACTGCCGTCGCGCTGTTAATGGGCTATCGCATGCCGAACGTGGGCGATGAAGGGCCGATGAGTCCCGGTCTGCCCGGTTTTAACAGCCTGCTGGTGCCACTTAACCTGCAGACCCTGCAGATTATCTGGCCCACGGCCCTGAGCATCGCCTTTGTCGGGCTGATGGAGTCACTGCTGACCGCCAAACTGGTCGATGACCTGACCGATACCCCATCCAGTAAGCGTCGCGAATCCTGGGGCCTGGGCGTGGCGAATATTCTGGCGGGCTTTTATGGCGGTATCGCCGGGTGCGCGATGATAGGTCAGACCATCGTCAATGTTGAGCTGGGCCGGGCGCGCAGCCGGGTCTCCACCGTGGCCGCCGGTCTGGTGCTGCTGTTACTGGTGACCGGACTGAGCCGGATTATGGCGCAAATCCCGATGGTGGTACTGGCCGGGATCATGATGGTGGTGGCCGTGAAAACCGTTAACTGGCATAGCCTGCAACCCGCTACCCTGAAACGTATGCCGTGGTCAGAGACGCTGATTATGGTGCTGACGGTAGCGGTGACTGTCTGGACAGGTAATCTGGCACTGGGCGTTCTGGCTGGGGTAATCCTGGCTATGCTGCTGTTTGCCCGCCGTATTGCGCACGTTATTCATGCGGAGCGTCAGCTGAGCGAAGATGGCGAGTCGGTGCGCTATGTGGTGCGCGGCCCGCTGTTTTTCGCCAGCAGCAACGACCTGTTCGAGCATTTCGATTATGGCCATGACCCTAAAAAGGTCACTATCGATTTAACGCACGCGCAAATCTGGGATGCGTCCAGCGTCGCGGCGCTGGATGGCATTGAGTATCGCTATCAGCGTTATGGTGCAGAGGTGACCATTGAGGGGCTGGATCCACGCAGCACGGACTTCCATCAGCGTCTGACCGGTAATTTCGGCTAAAAACGCCGTTCTGCTGCCTCTCCGGCAGCAGAACTCACTCAGCCTGTTGCCGCCGCGCGCGGTAGCGGCCAACCATGGTAATCAGCGCCTGGTAGATTAAACCGGCGTAGAGACTTGTCAGAATCGCCAGACCAGGCTCTTTGCCCTGCTGATGCCATGACATAAACCACATGAATACGCCCCACAGTACAGAGAACACCAGCCACCCGCGGACGAACTTCATCATGCCATTCATAACGACTCCTCTTAAATGAAGCGCTACCTTAGCGCGCTCCGGCCTGAAACGCATTGCCAGCATGCGCGAGTTGCGAGGCGTCTCAAATAATCGTCGACAATTTGCCATGCGTATTGATGATTTAGTCCTGTCCGGGCGGTTTTGTTGCAATTCTCTATACTCAACGTTCCGCTTACCTGATCGGGGAATTACGATGAAACGTACTGCTTATCTGTTATCCACACTGGCTATCCTCGCCACGCTTACGGCCTGTGCACCGCCGCCACCGGGCAGAGATGCCCCGCCACCGCCACCACCTGGCGGGCAGCAGCCGGTGGGCGCACCCGGCGGCAGCGGCCCGGCAGGACAACCGCAGGCCTGACATTATTCTGCCAGCCTGCGTTGCGGGCTGGTTAATGCCGGAAGGCGCAGCCGCAGGCTGACATCTCACCCGGCAGCACTTTGCCTGCGTGAGAGTGACGCCGCTGTAATTGCCCCTGCTCTTCAGCACTGCTGTTGCCTGCCTGCTGTCCCAGCCAGCGATCCAGCGCGCGGCCAGCGATCTGCCGGATGTCAGGTGACCAGCTGGTAAGATGCCAGGTTGAGCTGCGGGCTTCTTCACTATCGCCAAAACCTGCCACTGCCAGATGGATACCCTGACCAAAATCCCGAATCGCCTGCATTGCACCAAAGGCCATCAGATCGCTTTCACAGAAGAGTGCCTGGATACGCTCAGCAGCACGTGTCTTTTTCAGGTAAGACATCATCGCCTGATAAGCGCAGTCGCGATCATCACTCCCCACAGTCAGTTCGGCGTTCAGCGCCATGCCCGCCGCCAGCAGGGCGGCGCGATAGCCCTGTTTTTGCGCCAGTTCGCCTGGCTGAGCCTGCATAAAGCCAAACCGCTGATGCCCCTGTTTAAGCAATAATTCCGCTGTCACCTCACCCGCCCGCAGTGCATCCGCCTGCAGTTCAGGCTCAGCGTCAATCTGAAGCAC
>Ga0207696_1002110_pt1 | contig 9988 bp, 9 predicted proteins | sample KBSS54metaG_FD_184403 | JGI IMG/M metagenome (GOLD analysis project Ga0207696, IMG submission 184403) | Switchgrass rhizosphere microbial communities from Kellogg Biological Station, Michigan, USA - KBS S5-4 metaG (SPAdes) (version 2) | ecosystem: Host-associated > Plants > Roots > Rhizosphere >...
TGCGTATTTGCCATCATCGTGTAACGCTTTGATACCTTTATCCAAAAGCGCTTTCAGCTCGGTGTTACCTTTCTTAATACCGACAGCGGTCTTGGCTGGCAGCAAGTGGTTGTCGACCGGGTTGCTGACTTCATAATCGGCGCCCTGCGGCGACTTCAGAAAGCCCAGTTCGGCCTGCAACATGTCCTGAATGCCCGCATCGAGACGGCCGGAGGTCAGGTCGGAATACACCTGGTCCTGGTTCTGATAGGCCTGGGTTTTCACACCGGCCTTGTCCAGCACGGCTTTGGCATAGGCTTCCTGGATGGTGCCTTGCTCGTAGCCGACGGTTTTGCCTTTCAGGGAAGCGACGTCGTCGGTGATGCCCGAACCTTTTTTCGACACGTAGGCCGTCGGGCCGGAGAACAGCTCGCTGGAGAAGTCGATGACTTTTTCGCGGGCTTCGGTAACGGTCATCGACGAGATCACGCCGTCGAATTTATTGGCCTTGAGGCCCGGAATCATGCCGTCGAAGTCGCTTTCGACCCATTTGCACTTGACCTTCAGCTCGGCGCAGATCGCGTTGCCCAGATCGATGTCGAAGCCAACCAGGCTGCCGTCTGCCGCTTTCGACTCGAACGGTGCGTAGGAAGGGTCAACGCCAAACCGCAGTTCTTTGTATTCCTTGGCCAGCGCGGAGCCGGCGGCCATGCACAACGCCAGTGCAGAAAGGGTCAGCAATGCTTTTTTCATTATTCAATCCCTAAGAACCAATATGAGCGCTTGTGGCGCGGAATGATTGTTACTGGAGCGCTTACGACTTATAGAAAGTAGCAATTTCCGAACCAGAGTCCCGAACAAGTGTTTTAAAAGGTGTAGGAAGTGCATGCCGGGGCCGGTGAGCGCACGAAAACGGGCGCGCCGGAAATGCTGCACCAGGTTGGTTCGTGGTTGATCGTTCCCACGCTCCGCGTGGGAATGCAGCCCGGGACGCTCCGCGTCCCAAAGCGGACGCAGAGCGTCCATTGAGGCATTCCCACGCGGAGCGTGGGAACGATCGGGGTGAGGGGGGAGTATCGGGGGAAGGGAATCAGACCAACAGGTTTTGCAAGGTCGCCAGGCTGTCGGCCTCGTCCACGGTTTTGTCCTGGCGCCAGCGCAGCATGCGCGGGAAGCGCACGGCGATGCCGCTTTTGTGTCGACGGGAGAGGGCGATGCCTTCGAAACCGAGTTCGAACACCAGGCTCGGCTTCACACTGCTGACCGGGCCGAATTTTTCGACTGTGGTCTTGCGCACGATGCTGTCGACTTCGCGCATTTCCGCATCGGTCAGCCCGGAATAGGCCTTGGCGAAGGGCACCAGCGCTCGCGCACTGGAACCGGGCGGGCCGTCCCACACCGCAAAGGTGTAATCGCTGTAGAGGCTGGCGCGGCGACCATGCCCTCGCTGGGCGTAGATCAGCACCGCGTCGACGCTGAACGGGTCGACCTTCCATTTCCACCACACGCCCATGTCCTTGGTTCGGCCCACGCCGTACATCGCGTCCCGAGCCTTGAGCATCATGCCTTCGACCCCCAAGCGTCTGGAGGCTTCGCGCTGGCGGGCGAGGTCGAACCAGTCGTCACCTGTCAGGATCGGCGAAGGCAACAGCACCGGGTTGTTGCAGCGGGCGATGACCTGCTCCAGTTGCTCACGACGCTTGGCCTGGGGCTGGTTGCGCCAGTCTTCGCCCTGCCATTCGAGCAGGTCGTAGGCGAGTACCACCACCGGCGCGTCTTCAAGGATTTTCCGGTCCAGCGACTTGCGGCCGATCCGTTGTTGCAACAGTGCGAAGGGTTGCACCGCCGGCGCTTCTGTCGACTGCGGATCGAACGCGTCTTCGGTGACCGGGCGCTGGTTTTTCCACACCACAATCTCGCCATCGATCACCGTGCCGTCGGGCAAACCGTGCACCAGCGTGTCGAGTTCGGGAAAACGTTCGGTGACCAGTTCTTCGCCCCGGGACCAGATCCACAGTTTTCCGTCGCGCTTGACCACTTGCGCGCGGATGCCATCCCACTTCCATTCCACCTGCCAGCTACTCGCCGGCCCGAGCAGTGCGTCGAAGGTTTCCACCGGTTGCGCCAGGGCGTGGGCGAGGAAAAACGGGTAGGGCTGGCCGCCACGCTGGGCGTGCTCGTCGCTGGATTCGGGGGCGATCAGTTTCAGGTAACTGGCAGCGGTCGGCCGGTTGGACAGGTCGGTATAACCCACCAATCGTTGCGCCACGCGTTTGCTGTCCAGCCCGGCCATCGAAGCTAGGGCACGGGTCACCAGCAGTTTGGAGACGCCGACCCGGAAACTGCCGGTGATCAGTTTGATGCACAGCATCAGGCTCGGCCGATCCAGTTGCGCCCACAGCGCGGGCAACTGGTGGGCGAGGTATTCCGGGGTTTCACCGCGCAGTGGCAGCAGTTTGTCTTCGATCCATTCGGCGAGGCCGGCCTCGGAGGTATGCGGGTGTTCCGGCAGCACCAGCGAGATGGTTTCCGCCAGATCGCCGACCGCTTGATAACTCTCCTCGAACAGCCATGGCGAAAGCCCGGACATCTCGACCGCGAGTTCTCGCAGGATCCGCACCGGCACCAGTTGCCGAGGCCGCCCGCCGGACAAAAAGTACACCGCCCACGCGGCATCCTGCGGTTGCGCCTGGGCGAAGTAGGTTTGCATGGCCGCCAGTTTGGCGTTGCTGGAGGTGGTGGCGTCGAGTTCGGCGTACAACCCGGCGAAGTCTTTCATGGTTGCACCTCGGCGACGGCGGGCGTGGCGGTGGATAGCTCTTCTTCGTCGTCACCGTATTCGGTGTTGAAACCTTGTGCGTCCAGCCCTTTTTCGCGCAGATGGCGCACCAGCACGCCAATCGAGCCGTGGGTGACCATGACCCGCTCGGCGCCGGTCTGTTCGATGGCCCACAACAGGCCGGGCCAGTCGGCGTGATCCGAAAGCACGAAACCGCGATCGACCCCGCGCCGCCGGCGGGTGCCGCGCAGGCGCATCCAGCCGCTGGCGAAGCTGTCGCTGTAATCGCCGAAACGGCGCATCCAGCTGCTGCCGCCGGCCGAGGGCGGGGCGATGACCAGCGCCTGGCGCATCATCGGGTCGTTCTTTTTCACATCGCCGGCGTAGAGGGTTGGCGGCAGGTAGACGCCGGCCTCGCGGTACACGCGGTTCAGTGGCTCGACCGCTCCGTGGCTGAGGATCGGCCCGAGGGTTTCGTCGATGCCGTGGAGAATCCGCTGGGCCTTGCCGAACGAATAGCAGAACAGCACGCTGGCCTTGCCGGCCTCGATGTTGGCCTGCCACCACTGATTGATCTCGGCGAACACCTGCGCCTGCGGCTGCCAGCGGTAGATCGGCAGGCCGAAGGTCGATTCGGTGATGAAGGTGTGGCAGCGCACCGGTTCGAACGGCGCGCAGGTGCCGTCGGGTTCGATCTTGTAGTCGCCGGACGCGACCCAGACTTCGCCGCCATATTCCAGCCGCACCTGAGCCGAGCCAAGCACATGGCCGGCGGGATGAAAACTTAAGGTGACGCCGTGGTGGGTCAGGCGCTGGCCGTAGTCGAGGGTTTGCAGGTTGATGTCCGCGCCCAGACGCGCGCGCAGAATCCCTTCGCCGGCGCTGGCAGCCAGGTAATGCTGGTTGCCGCCACGGGCATGATCGCCATGGGCATGGGTGATCACCGAGCGCTCGACGGGCCGCCACGGGTCAATGTAGAAATCCCCGGCGGGGCAGTAGAGGCCTTCGGGGCGGGCGATAACAAGGTCCATGGCGTTACCGGAATGGAGGGACTTGTTAGCTATGAGGTTGGCGCGAAGTCAGAAGTTCTATTGATTTTCTGAACTGTCGCATGATCGTTCCCACGCTCTGCGTGGGAATGCCTCAAGGGACGCTCTGCGTCCAGTGACGCGGAGCGTCACGGGCTGCATTCCCACGCGGACGGTTCGACGCCTCGACGTGGGAACGATCATGGGGGGTTATTTGCCGGGGGTAAGCGTCAACCGCGTCTTGCCATACACCCGGTCAAAGTTCTGCGGCTGCATCGGCAAGCCGATGTACTGGCCCTTGAGCCACGGATCGATGCCGTTCAGGTAGTTCGGGCTCACCGGATTCCCGGATTGCCCCGTCCCGTTCTGCCCCATCAACGGTTCGCTCTGACCGAAATCGACAATGAAGCGCATCGACGGCGCACGGGTGGTGTTGAAGTCCTGACCCCAGGCAAACGCTGCGGTGTTGAGCGTGGTGTGGTCACCGCCCGCCGCGATCGGGCCGCGAACGGTCTGGCCGTTGGCATTCTTCCACTCGTAGCGGTGCAGTTTGCCCCACTGCCAGGCCCGGCGGTCGCCGCTCAATTGGCTGTCGCCGGCGCTGATCGCTGCCGCCAGACTACGGGCGAGGATCGTCGGTTTGTCTTCTTTTTGCGGGGTGCGGGCGTCGTCCCAGAACGGGCTGTCTTCGCGGCCCAGCAAGTGATCAGCCTGGGCAGCGTAGGACATATCGCCATTGGAGATAAACGCTTTCCACGCCGGGCTGCCTTGCGGGCCGAGCTCGTCGAGGAAAATCTGCTTCATGCTTTCCTGCAGGAACAGCTCGTAGATCGCCGCATCGGCGGAAGTCGGGCTGAGCTTGCCGTCGAAGGCCATCAAGCGGGTATAGGCCTCGCGGGCCTTGCTGCGCTCGGCTTCCGGCAGTGCGTCGATCGCCTGTTTCAGCGGCTGCGCCATGCCCGGTGCCTCGAACATTTTCTTCAGTTTGGCGGCGAAGGTGGTGGTCTGGTCGTACTGCATGGCGATCACGCTGCGACCGTCGTGTTTACCGCTGCCGGCCAGTTCGGCCAGGCGCTCGCCACGCTCCGGCGCCGCCCAGGAATTGGACAGTTGCATGCCGTAGCCGTGAGGGATGACCCGCTGGTTGGCGGTGCCGAGCCAGCCTTGGGCCGGGTCCTGATCGTACGGGTGCAGCATCGGGTCGGCGTAACCGTCCCAGTCATAGCGACCTTCCCAGCCCGGCGACGGCAGCAGACCTTCACCTTCACGGCGGTTCGGGAACCGCCCGGTAACTTGCCAGCCAATGTTGCTGGCGTCGGCAAACACCAGATTCAGCGCGATGGCGCGGATTTCCCGGCTGGCGTCGGAGGCGCGCTCAACGTTCTGCGCGCGGCTCAGATCGAAAAACGCATCGAGGGATTTGTCGTCGGTGAAGCTCGGCGTCTGCAAGGCCAGGCCAAAACCCGCGCCCTGAGCGGCAGCCTGGGTGCTGTTGAGCAGCGCGCCATGGCGGGTTTCGTACACCGCTTCGCGAATCGGCCGTTGGCCTTTGACGAAGTAGGTTTCGTTGCGCACCGCAACCGGTTGCCACTTGCCGTTGACCTCGTAGGACAACGTGCTGCCCTGACGACGGATTTTTTCCAGGAACAGGTCCTGGTTATCGCCGAGCACGCTGGTCAGGCTCCACGCCACCTTGCCGTTGAAACCGCCGAGCACCATCGGCAGACCGGCCACGGTCACGCCGGCGGCCTGGTATTTCGGAGCGCGGATCTGCACGAAACTCCACAGCGACGGCGCAGCCAGCGGGCCATGGCTGTCGCTGGCCAGCAGGCTCTTGCCGCTGCGGCTGCGTTGCGGGGCGATGGCCCAGTTGTTCGATGACTGAGTGCCCAGCAGGTTGATGGCGGCCAGTTGTTCGCTGGCGTTGCTCAGCTCCGTCAGCCCCGGAATCTGCCCGTTGAGCTTGATGCCTTGCAACTTGTCGGCTTCGGCCAGCGGCAGGTTTTCGTCGGGAGCGGACGGGGTCAGCCACGCCAGTTTGTCGTTGGTCACGGTCTGCGCCAGCACCAGCGAAGCGATTTCTTCCGGCAGGTTGGCCGACTGGCTGAAGTTCAGCAGGCAGAAGATCAGCGCCGAATCTTCCGGTTTCCAGTATTCAGGCTTGTAGCCGCTGGAAGCCAGATCCCCCGGCAGTTTGTCGGCGTAGCGGAACAGGTAGGCGTTGACGCCCCGGGCATAGACCTCGAAGAAGCGCTTGAGCCGTGGCGACGAAGCCTTGTACAGCTCGCCGGCGCTTTTCTTCAGATTGACGGCGCGCATGTAGCGGTCGGCGTAGAGCATCGACGAACCGGACATTTCCGCCAGACGGCCCTGGGCCAGCAGGCGCAGGGTGACCATCTGATTGATCCGGTCGCTGGCGTGCACATAACCGAGGGCGAATAACGCGTCGTGGAAGCTGTTGCTTTCGATCAGCGGCATGCCCATGGCATTGCGGCGCACCGAAACGTTCTGCGCCAGGCCCTTGAGCGGCTGCACACCGGAGGTCGGCGGGAGGGTGTCCTGGGCGTTCCAGGTCTGACAACCGGTCAGGCTCAGAACACCGGCCACTGCTGCGGCAACGCCGAACCGGGGAAGAAAATGTGAAAGGGCTGGCGAGGCCATGGCAAAGCTCCTGCGGGGGTGTAGAGGCTGGGGGCGCAATAAAGCCGCTACGTTAGTGAGCAGGAGGGGGCCGCGCAAGCGGGGCGAGCGGTTATTTCTTCCCGTTGATCGTTCCCGCGCACGGGAACGATCAGGCCGGGTGACTCAAGCCTTCGGCGGATTGATCTTCTGCACCAGCGCGTAGGCCTTCACGGTCGCCGGGCGATCCTTGATGTGGTTGAACCAGCGCTGCACGTTCGGGAAGTCTTCCAGGTTCTGGCTCTGCCACTTGTGCGAGACGATCCACGGGTAGATCGCCATGTCGGCGATGCTGTATTCGCTGCCGGCGACGAACTCGTTGTTCGCCAGTTGCTTGTCCAGCACCCCGTACAGGCGCGCGGTTTCATCGATGTAGCGCTTGATCGCGTAGGGGATTTTTTCCGGGGCGAACTGGCTGAAATGATGGTTCTGCCCGGCCATCGGCCCCAGCCCGCCCATTTGCCAAAACAGCCATTGCAGCGCCACCTGGCGGCCACGCAGATCCTTGGGCAGGAACTTGCCGGTCTTTTCCGCGAGGTACAGCAGGATCGCCCCGGATTCGAACAGCGACAACGGTTCGCCGCCATCCGCGGGCTCATGGTCGACGATGGCCGGGATGCGGTTGTTCGGTGCGATTTTCAGAAAGTGCGGCTGGAACTGCTCGCCCTGGCTGATGTTGATCGGGTGCACGTCGTAGCGCAGGCCCGCTTCTTCGAGGAACAGGGAAATCTTGTGGCCGTTGGGCGTGGTCCAGTAATACAGGTCGATCATGGAAAGCTCCAAATCAGGAAAATGGCTTACGTGCGGACAGCAAACGCCGGCTTCAGGTTGTCCTGTGTGCGTTCGATAGCTTGCTTAGTTACAGGAGGTGATGCTCAAGTACGGGAAATTCAATGACCCCGCGTGAGAAAAATCGCCATGGAACTCAAGGCCAGCGCTGCACTGATCATCATCGACCAGCAAAAAGGCATTCTGGAACCGCGTCTGGGGCGGCGGAACAATCCGTCGGCCGAAGAGCGGATTCTCGATTTGCTGGGCTTCTGGCGGCGCAGCGGTCGGCCGGTGATCCATGTGCAGCACCTGTCGCGCTCGCCGGAATCAGTGTTCTGGCCCGAGCAGTCAGGCGTGGATTTTCAGGAAAGGTTTTTGCCGCAGGACGGCGAGTGGCTGATCCAGAAACAGGTACCGGATGCGTTTTGTGCGACAGGCCTTGAGGCGAAGTTGCGTGAGGCGGGGATCGGGCAATTGGTCATCGTCGGCGTGGCGACGAACAACTCTGTGGAGTCCACGGCGCGCACGGCAGGCAATCTGGGGTTTGACGTGTGGGTGGCGGAGGATGCGTGCTTTACCTTCGACAAGGCCGACTATTTCGGCACGTTGCGTTCGGCGCAAGAGGTGCATGCGATGTCGCTGGGGAACTTGCACGGGGAGTATGCGACGGTGGTCGGCACCGAGCACATTCTGGCGGCAGGCTGAAAAGCTTCCAGTGAATGGGCAGGCCCCTTCGCGAGCAAGCCCGCTCCCACATTTGCCTGCATTCCGTCAGAAGGAATACGGTCGAATGTGGGAGCGGGCTTGCTCGCGAAGGCGGTATCTCAGGCGAAGAAGATAATTGCCTGAAACATCAAGCGCCGTGGCACTTCTTGAATTTCTTGCCGTTGCCGCATGGGCAAGGGTCGTTGCGGCCAACGTCTTTCAAGGCGTTGCGCACCGGTTCCTGGTGAGCGTGGCCGCAGTTCGGGCCGTGGACATGGCCATGGTCGTGATCATGGTGGTGATGGTCATGATCGTGGTTGCAGTCTGGGCCATGGACATGAGGTTGCTGGGTCATCGGGGTCACTCCGTAATCAAATCGGCGGGGATTATCACGCCATTGCGCGCCAGGTGCACGTAGTGAGCGATGAATAAACCGGTTTCCATCTCGCCCTCCAGTCGGTAGGGAATCTGCTGGTGCGGGTTTTTCAGCATTTTCACCACCTCTTTCACCTTCGGCCACAGGTTGGTACGGATCGGCACGTTGTAAAACGCGCTGCTTTTGGGGTTCACCGTGATCCAGTGTTCGTGCTCGCCTTCGGCCAGCAACATGTCGGCCAGGTGTATGCGGTATTCCAGGCCGCGCACCGTCAGGTCGCTGTCGTTGGGGTTGTCGATGCGAAAGTGCAGGATGAATTTCTGTTCCAGCAACTTGGCGCGCACCACTTCGACTTTCACCAGGTGAACGGCGGGGTCGCGGGCGTCGTCGGTAAACCATGACGCGCAGCCGCCGAGCCCCAGAAACACGAGCAGTGAGAAGACCTGGAATGTGCGCCAATGACCGAGCATGGTTTAACTCCCTTTGCTGCCCAGTCTAGCTTCAGCTGCCGAAATACCCCGCACAGCATTTCTTGAACTTCTGGCCGCTGGCGCACGGGCAGGCGTCGTTGCGGCCCAGCTTCAGTTGCACGGTCGGGTCGATGAAGTACCAGCGCCCGTTGTTCTGCACGAACGAGGAGCGCTCGCGGTGGCTGTGCTCGCCCTGACCGTCATGCCAGCGCGCGGTGAACGTGACGAACGCGTGTTCCGGCTGGCCGCCGAGCACTTCCGAACTTTCCACGTCCAGACCGAGCCAGGTGCTCTGGGCGCTCCAGTCGCTGATCGACTGGCGATCCAGCCCCGCTTGCTGGGCGGGCAGGGTGGTGGCCACCAGATAATCGATAAGACCCAGCACATAGGCGCTGTAGCGCGAGCGCATCAGGGCTTCGGCGCACGGGGCCGGGTGGCCGGCGTGATAGTGACCGCAGCAGGCATCCAGCAGGTTGCCGCTGCCGCAAGGGCAAATGGCTGTACTCATTGCATTACCACCAGTATTTCCCGAAGTTTTCCGGATTGGCCCAGAACCGCGAGTTGAGCCAGTCGGGGACTTGTTTGTAGTCAAGCAGATCGTAGGTGAACAGGGTCAGCACCTGCTCGTCACGGGCGAAGCGTTCGCTGGCTTGCAGGGCCAGGGAATAAAAATCGGTTTCCTGCCAGCCACTGGCCGGCAGATCCGCCAGCACGGCGATGCGGCTGGCGTTGAGGTTGCGGATCCCGCCCAACAGATTCAGGCCGTCGCGCTTGGGCAAATGTTCCAGGCAATCGACCACCAGCGCCAGGTCGAAACGGCGGGCCGCCAGTTCCGCCGGCAATGCACCGGGCGCGGCGTGCGCGACGCAGGTGTCCGGGTGCGCTTCCTTAAAGGCAGCCAGCGCCGGGAATTCGCTGGCGCCGATCAGCAGCAGACGTGCCGGGGCATAGCGGTCGAGCAGGGCGGCCAATGCCTGCTGCGGCGTGCGGGAAGAAATGGCGACGTTCATCGAAGCTCCTCAATCAGAGCGCCAAGACTAGCCTGCCCGGACGCCAAGGCCTAGATCTCTGTTCTGCGGGTTTGCGGCAAATTCGTCGAAGTCCCGTGAACAGGCGCACAAACAGCAATGGCCTATTGCTGGCGGAGATTAAAACTCCGGTCTTTACTCCCTGAATCGGTTCTAAGCCGATCCCTCAGGAG
>Ga0207696_1002111_pt1 | contig 9987 bp, 10 predicted proteins | sample KBSS54metaG_FD_184403 | JGI IMG/M metagenome (GOLD analysis project Ga0207696, IMG submission 184403) | Switchgrass rhizosphere microbial communities from Kellogg Biological Station, Michigan, USA - KBS S5-4 metaG (SPAdes) (version 2) | ecosystem: Host-associated > Plants > Roots > Rhizosphere >...
AGGCGATCCCGTTTGAGATCAAGCCACGTCGCGATGGCGACCTGCCTGCGTTCTGGGCTGATGCGTCACTGGCTAACACAACGCTCGACTGGCGCGTGACGCGCGGCATCGATGAGATGATGCGCGATACGTGGAACTGGCAGAGCAAGAACCCGGATGGGTTTCGGTAAATTTCATGAATAAGCTTTGCTGAGAACGGTCTTAATACCCTTTAATTTTTCATGAATGGCTTGCGATTAGATGCCACAACAAGCAGAATTAAGTGTTGATGGTGGAAAAGCTTTTAAACTAAGCTGGTAAATCTTTGATATACCAGCTTAATTTTTTTAATGAGTGTTACAGCGTTTTGGTAGCTTGAGCCAAGGGCGGTAGCATTCGGTTTTTAAAAAAAATGTGCAACTAGTGTTTAAAAAGTAAGCAGTTTTTGTATAAATGGTACTCAAATCAATTAGCGAATCATATGTTATGAAAACATTCTTTGTTACCGGTGGTGCAGGATTTATAGGTTCAGCAGTCGTAAGGCATATCATCAATAATACAGACCAGAAGGTTATCAATATTGATAAGCTGACTTACGCAGGGAATCTTGAATCTCTAGCGAAAATTGAAAAGTCTTCCCGTTACAATTTTGAGCATGTTGATATTTGTGATAGTTCTTCATTAAATGAGCTTTTTGATAAGTATTCACCAGACTACGTTATGCACCTGGCTGCGGAAAGTCACGTTGACAGATCTATTGATGGCCCTGGTGATTTTATTGAAACCAATATAATTGGTACTTATAATCTGCTCGAATGTGCCAGAAAATACTGGTCAAAACTTGAAGATAAAAGGGGTTTCAAGTTTCATCATATATCAACAGATGAAGTATATGGTGATTTACATAATACGACAGATTTATTTACTGAAGAAACGCCATACTCACCAAGTAGCCCCTATTCAGCGTCTAAAGCGTCAAGCGATCACCTTGCAAGAGCATGGGCGAGGACTTATGGCTTACCTGTGATAGTTACAAATTGTTCAAATAATTATGGGCCATACCATTTCCCTGAAAAGCTTATCCCGTTAATTATTTTGAATGCAATATCAGGTAAAAAACTTCCTGTATATGGTAATGGCGAACAAATTCGAGATTGGCTCTATGTTGAAGATCATGCCAGAGCCTTGTATAAAGTTGTGACCGAAGGGAATGTCGGGCAGACCTATAATATCGGCGGACATAATGAGCGTAAAAATATTGATGTTGTACGCACCATTTGCAGTATTTTGGATGAAATTGTAACTGATAAACCTAACAATATCCAATCGTTCAGCAGTTTGATCGAGTTTGTTGCAGACAGGCCGGGTCATGATTTACGTTATGCAATTGATGCTTCCAAAATCCAACGTGATTTAGGTTGGGAACCGTTAGAAACATTTGAAACCGGTATCAAAAAAACTGTTGAATGGTATTTGAATAACGAGAACTGGTGGAAACGTGTTTTAGACGGTTCTTATGCTGGAACAAGATTAGGATTAGGTAAGTAATATGAAAGGTATCGTATTGGCTGGTGGATCTGGCACACGCTTGTATCCAATCACACAAGGTGTGTCTAAACAATTACTACCCGTTTATGATAAGCCTATGATTTATTATCCAATCTCTGTGCTAATGTTGGCAGGGATTAAAGATATACTTTTAATAAGCACACCTGAGGATATTTCTGGTTTTCAGCGCTTGCTTGGAGATGGATCAAGATTTGGTATTTCCATTTCTTATGCAATTCAACAGTCTCCAGACGGGCTTGCCCAAGCTTTTTTAATCGGAGAAGCTTTTATTGGAAATGACAAATCAGCACTTATCCTAGGTGATAATATATTCTTTGGGCAAAGTTTCGGACAAAAACTAGAAGATGCTGCTAATTTGCAGACTGGAGCGACAGTATTTGGCTATCAGGTTCAGGATCCTGAAAGATTTGGTGTAGTTGAATTTGATCAAGACTTTAAAGCATTATCTCTTGAAGAAAAGCCTAAAAATCCAAAATCAAACTGGGCGGTTACTGGTCTCTACTTCTATGACGAAAATGTTGTGGATTATGCAAAAGTGGTTAAACCATCAGAACGTGGTGAGCTTGAGATTACTAGTATTAATCAGTTGTACTTAGATAACCAAAAATTAAATGTCGAATTGCTGGGCCGTGGATTTGCATGGCTAGACACAGGGACTCATGATAGCTTGCTTGAAGCCTCCCATTTTGTTCATACAATTGAAAATCGACAAGGATTAAAAGTCGCTTGTCTTGAGGAAATTGCATTCCGTAATGGCTGGATCGGGATTGATGATCTGGTGACACGTGCTGAAGAATTAAGAAAAACAGCTTACGGGAAATATTTGCAATTTTTAATTACGGGTAAACATCAATGAAAGTCACCAATACCAAAATCACAGGCGTAAAAATAATTGAGCCTAAAGTATTCGGAGATGAACGAGGCTTTTTTCTCGAAACGTTTGAAAAGAAACGGTACAGCGAGATGCTAGAAATAAACTTGGAATTTGTGCAGGATAACCACTCTAGATCCCAAAAAGACGTTCTCCGTGGCTTACATTTCCAACGAGAAAAGCCGCAGGGAAAATTAGTAAGAGTAGTAAGCGGAGCTGTGTTTGACGTAGCAGTAGATATTCGTCGTGACTCGCCCACCTTTGGACTATGGGAAGGCGTTCTTCTTTCTGAAGAAAATAAAAAGCAGTTTTGGATTCCACCTGGTTTAGCGCATGGTTTTGTGGTGCTATCAGAGACTGCTGATTTCGAATATAAATGCACTGATTATTATAATCCTCAATTAGAAGCCTGTCTTATCTGGAATGATAAAGACGTCGGAATTGATTGGCCTATTGATACACCGATTTTATCTGAAAAAGATAAAAAAGGATTAAGCCTAGTGAATCTTTATAAATGAGATTATTGATTACGGGAGCAAAAGGGCAGCTAGGTCATAGTCTCATCCAGCACACTCCCGCTGGATGGGAGACGTTTTTTGCCGATAAACTTGAACTGGACATCACTTGCGAAAAAGATGCATTAAGAGTGATACAAGATTTTAATCCAACTATAATCATTAACGCTGCAGCATATACTTCGGTGGACAAGGCAGAAATCGAAGACGCTTTGGCTTATGCTGTCAATGTTGATGGTGCGAGATTTATGGCAAAGGCTGCAAAGCTATGTGGAGCACAGTTTTATCATATGTCCACTGATTATGTTTTTGATGGTGAATCTTCTCTTCCTTATAAAGAATCAGACCCATGTCATCCTATTAATGTATATGGTGACAGCAAAAAAAAGGGTGAGAGTGCAGTACTCGAAGAATATGAATCGGCGGTTATATTAAGAACATCATGGGTTTACAGTGAGTACGGTCAAAACTTCCTTAAATCCATCAGTCAATTATTAGTAGACAGGAAAGATATCAGGGTGGTAGGCGACCAAATTGGTTGCCCTACATACGCTGGGGACATAGCCAAGGTGTTATATAAATTTGCTGAAATAAAGGATTTACCTGGCGGTGTCTATCATTATGCAGGTGATACAAAATTAAGCTGGTACGATTTTGCACTGATGATAGCAAATACTATGCAAATCAAAAATGCATCAATCACTAAGGTAACATCTGATGAATTTAAAAGTCTTGCTAAAAGACCAAAATTTAGCGTGATGGATTGTTCGAAAGCTATTGATTTAAATATGGAGCTATCATGCTTAAAGGAAGGTCTTGATTTAGCTATGAGTAAGTTGGAGTTCTTTGAGAGAAAAGTATGATTTTTTTCACGGAAATTTATAAGTTTCGTACTGTATTATTTCAATTAATACATCAGCAGGTTACTTTACGTTATCGTAGAACGGTTTTTGGTTTTTTATGGACGTTGCTTAACCCATTATTAAACATGGCGATAATTGCTGTTGTTTTTTCGATGGTAATGAAGTTTCAGGTGAATGATTATGCTATATTCCTCTTTTCCGGAATGATTCCCTGGGCCATTTTTTCTAACTCGTTAAACCAAGCATCATCGGCATTGATCGCAAACGAGTCACTTTTCAAAAAAATATATCTTCCCAAGCAGATATTTATCATATCTACCGTCACTACAACACTTATTGATTCTTTATTAAGTACTGCCTGTTTATTCATTATTGCATTGTTTCTTGGTGCTAGTATGACTCCGGCGTTACTTATTCTTCCATTGTCATTTATAATATTTACGGTTTTTGCATTAGGTTTATCTCTGATTCTTTCAATTGTGTCAGTTTATTTTCGAGATGCACAATATCTTGTGGGGGTCGTAATTCAGGCGCTATATTTTGCAACACCGATAATCTATCCAATAACAGCAATTCCCGAAAAGTTTCATTTTATATTTACGAGTAACCCGCTTTTTTATTTTTTAGAATTGTTCAGGCAGCCAATTTACAATGGGAAAATCCCTGACTCATTTACGCTGATGATTTGCTCTTTAATTAGCGTAGTAACTCTGTTTTTAGGTGTTTGGTTCTTTAATAGAAACAGTGCAAAGATTATTTTTAGGCTTTGATATGAATTCGAAAATTATTCTTGAAAACGTTTCTCTTGTTTTTGATTTGCATAAAAATAACAAGAGTTCGCTAAAAGAGATGTTTGCTAATGTTCTGAAAGATAAACATCATGTAAATAAGGCGGAAAAGTTTAAAGCTATTACAAATATTAACTTGGAAATAAATCATGGTGATCGACTCGGAATAGTTGGGCATAATGGTGCTGGAAAAAGTAGTTTACTAAAGATACTATGTAAAATTTATGAACCTTCGAATGGCAAGGTCACAATTTGCGGTAATGTTGCTCCCCTTTTAGAGATAGGCGCTGGATTTAACCCGGAACTGAGTGGCCGCGAAAACATCTATCTTAATGGCGCGATATTAGGATATAACAAAAAATATCTAAAAGCGATTGAAAAAGATATTATTGATTTTTCTGAACTTTCAGAATTTATCGATACTCCTGTCAAATATTATTCTACAGGTATGTATCTTAAACTGGCCTTTGCAATCTCTACCGCGGTACAACCGGACATTTTGATACTTGATGAACTTTTCGCGGGTGGCGACGCAGAATTTGTGAATAAAGCACAAATAAGAATGAAATCAATGATTGAGGACTCAAATATAATGGTTTTTGTTTCCCACCAGACGGAGCTGCTTATGGAGCTATGTAATAGAGTTATTTGGCTTGATCATGGTGTTATCATTGCAGATGGTGAACCAAAAACTATTATTTCTAAGTATTTAAACAAGGATTTTAACTAAATGACTAAGAGGATTGCATTCTACCTATTTTATGATGATGCAGGCATTGTTGATGACTATATTCCTTACAAATTATCTGCATTAAAAGAATTTGTAGATACTATAGTTGTTGTCTCCAATTCTCATCTTAGTATTAGTGGAAGGGATAAGCTTGAGAAATACGCTGATAAGATTTTTTGCCGTGAAAATATTGGCTTTGATGTTTGGGGCTATAAAGAAGGCATGGAGCTTTATGGTTATAAAGAGTTAGCGAAAAATTATGATGAGTTAATCCTCCTCAATTATACTTTTTTTGGCCCGATTTATCCTTTTAAAGAGCTCTTTGAAGCGGCTGACAATAGTAATTGTGACTTATGGGGGATAAGCGAACATGACAAGATGGTTCCTAATCCTTTTACAGGCCATGGGGAATTGCCAAAGCATATTCAATCCCACTTCATTGCTGTTAAGAAAAAACTTCTTTCTTCACCCGAATTTGAGAATTATTGGCAAACAATGCCAATGATTAAAAGCTACACTGATTCTATCCTGCAGCATGAATCCAGATTTACTAAGTATTTTGAAGATAAAGGTTTTAAGTCTTTCAGCTATTTACCTGTCGAGGATTATCCTTCACCATATCCGACATTTATTGATATAAATAAGGCTTTAGAAAACCGATGCCCGATTTTAAAGCGGAGACTTTTCTTTCACGATCCCTTATGGCTTGATGCTAACGCAGTAGATCTGAGAGCAGCTTATAATACCATCAGGGACCATAGTGCGTATGATACAGGATTGATTGATCAGAATGTCCTAAGGACCGTCAAACCCCGTAATCTCTATACCAACTTGGAACTTTTGAAAATATTGCCCGAAACAGGCAGTGTAAATGATATCTCAGCTAAAAAAATAGCTGTTATTGCACATTTATATTATCCTGAAATGATAGATGATATAATCCCATATATTAAAAATATTCCCGTTAGCTTTGATTTATATATTTCTACAGCATCCATTAAAAATAAAAAGTTATTAGAAGGTTCTATTAATGGATTCACGTTAGCTAATAAAAAAGAAGTGAGAGTTGTTGAAAAGAATCAAGGGCGTGATATGTCATCGCTTTTCATCACGTTTAAAGATATTTGTAAGCCAGGTGAATATGATTTCATTTGCCGACTTCACTCTAAAAAATCTCCACAGAATAGCGTCAACTCTTCAAATCATTTCAAAGATCACTTGTATCAGAACCTTTTAGCTAGTCCTGCATATATCAGTAATCTTCTTACTGAGATGGATACTAACAACATTGGTATAGTAATGCCGCCTGTGGTTCATATTTCATATCCTACACATGGTCATGCTTGGTTTGCTAATTATGCTCCTTCAAAAGCGTGGGCTAAAAAGTTAAATATTAATACACCATTTGATGACAATACACCTATAGCACCGTATGGAACCATGTTTTGGTTTAAGCCTGAAGCTTTGGAGTCAATATTTAGTTATCCCTGGAAATGGGAAGATTTTAATGAAGAGCCGGCTCATGTTGATGGAGGATTAGCCCATGTTCTTGAGCGTTTAATCGGCTATGCTGCTGCAAATTCAGGATATTTTTACTACTGTTTTATGACTACGCGTTCGGCAGAAAAAAATTATGCTAAACTTGAATATAAGTTTCAAAGTATTATGTCACAATTGCCTAATGGAGACGTAGTTTATCAGACTAGTAATCTAAGTCATATGAGGGTCAAATCTCTACATGGTCATATTTCCATGATAGTAACAATCTTTAAAGAAAGAATGATGACTAAATCTCCTAAGCTTGCAAGATTACTTCGGGCTCCTTATAAAATGGCTTTAAAACTGTATAAAATTGCATATAAACGGAACCATTAAGATGAACAATATTGCGGTCACTGGCGCATCTGGATACATTGGCAGGCACGTAATAAGTGTTATTAAAGACAACGGTTTTCAACCTGTCAGCGTTGTTTATAGCACCGAAAAAACTATGGTTGACGAATATATCATTAAAATGGATATATTGTCTGCCACCAGGGAAGAGGTTATTAACCATTTTTCTGGAATGAATAGTGTTATTCATCTTGCCTGGCAGTCAGGCTTTAACCATCATGATGAATGTCATCTCAATAATGTTACTCGACATCTTAATTTTATTGAGAGCTTGATGATTGCAGGTGTAAAAAATATATCTGTAGCAGGCACTATGCACGAAGTGGGTTATTTTGTTGGTGAAATAGATAATAATACTCCTTGTAACCCTATTAACCCATATGGTATTTCGAAAAATTATTTAAGACAGGCTTGTCTATATCTCGCTAATAAATACAATTGTAATCTGAAGTGGCTTAGGATGTATTATATTCTTGGGGATGATAATAATAGTAATTCTATCTTTTCGAAAATATTAACAGCTGAGCAGGAAAAAAAAGGTACTTTTCCACTTAATAGTGGTGAGATGCTATATGATTTTATCAATATTAAAGATCTTTCAAATCAAATCTTCGCTGCTAGTAATCAAGATAAAGTTAACGGTATTATAAATTGTTGTAGTGGGAAACCTGTAAGCTTAAGAACGACTGTGGAAAAATTCATAAAGGATAATGCTCTTAACATCAAACCGTTATATAACGTATTCCCTGCAAGAGAATATGATTCCCCTGCCATTTGGGGTAGTTCTAAAATTATTAATAAAATAATGAATAATGAATAATGATTAAAAGTGCACATAAAAATAACGGCAGTACTGTGGCTGCCGTTATCATTACTTATAACCCTGACTTGAAGAAACTTATGGGTTTGATTAATTCGATCTTAAATGAATGTGATCATATCTATATAGTCGATAATAAAAGTAATGACATTGATTCTATCAAAGTATTTGTTGCCGATAATCATCTTATTACTCTTATTGCTAACGAATCTAATGTAGGAATTGCAGCGGCTCAAAATCAGGGAATAAAGGCATCGTTGTCATCAGGTATGGATTTTACTTTGATGTTTGATCAGGACAGTCTTCCCCCATCTAATTTCATACCAAGCTTGATTAAAGGTTATCATTCAGTTAATGATCTCGATAATGTTGCTGCTGTGGGTCCTAATTTGTTTGACTCTCGTTATAACTTTAATTATGCGTTTATCATTTTGACTAAACTCGGTTTTAGGAAAAAGTTTATTCCTAAAATGGAAGAAAAAGAGCCGGTGAAGGTCTCTTGTTTAATAGCATCGGGGCTACTTATCCATAACAAAGCCCTGGCTAAGATCGGGCTTATGGATGAGGCACTTTTTATTGATTATGTAGATACTGAATGGTGTTTGCGCTGTGAAAGTTTCGGTTATGATATCTTTCTCATACCAACAGTTACACTTGAGCATGAAATCGGAGATTCGACCCTCTCACTAGGAAAATTCAAAGTTCCGGTACATTCACCATGGAGACGATATTATCGAGTAAGAAATGGTTTTAAACTGCTAAAGATGAAGCATGTACCAAAATTGCTTTCGGTAAGAGAGATTTTATTCTCATTTATTCATCAGATTATTTTACTAGTAAATACCAGAGACGCCAAATATTTTAAATATTATATAAATTCAGTCAGAGATGCCTTTAGAAAATCATGATTCATTTTATTATTGTTAGTCACGGCCATGACGATTACATTTATAATTTGTTAAACGGCTTGGATAATATTTATTCTCAAGATTTCCAATTCTACATTAAGGATAATATTGGAAGCGTTGATCTTAAGAAATATTGTAATGAAAGGAATATAGACTATTTATACTCTGGTAAAGCCAAAGGGTTTGCTGCTAACAATAATGAAATGATTGATTTTATAAGTAAGAAATCTGTTGATTGGCAAAGGGACTATTTTATCTTCCTTAATCCTGACATAATTTTGACGGATGATTCAATTTCAAAACTTGTAAAAGTTCATAATGAAAATAAGTATGATCTCTTTTGTGTCGACCTTTTTAAAGATCTTGAATATCTTCATCGAGACCCGTCTGTTCGCCACTTTCCTAAACCTTGGGATTTTTTTACATCTTATCTCTTCAACTTCAATAAAAGCATAATAAACAGAGATAATATTGAAGTTATTACTAGGGTGGACTGGTTTGCTGGATCATTTTTAGCAATTAAATCGGATGTTTTCAAAACACTTCAAGGATTTGATGAAGCATATTTCATGTATTGTGAAGATCTCGATTTATGCCTTAGAGCACATAAAAATGGATTTAAGGCTTTTTACTTGCCTGATATTAAGGTGGTTCACTTTACTCAGCATCAAAATAGAAAACTTTTCAACCAACACATGAGCTGGCATCTCAAAAGCATATTTATTTTGTATTTAAAGAATTTTTACTATTTAATTAAGCATTCTCGATAACCAGGCATATATTTTGAGGGTCACGTCTACATGCTTAGAATGATGTTAACGTTAATTCTTGGCCTGGCGATTTCACCAAAAGTAAGATGACAGGAGTAAATAATGTCCAAGCAACAGATCGGCGTTGTAGGTATGGCAGTGATGGGCCGCAACTTGGCTCTTAACATTGAGAGCCGCGGTTACACTGTTTCTATCTTTAACCGTTCACGCGAAAAGACTGATGAAGTCATCGCCGAGAACCAGGGCAAGAAACTTGCTCCTTTTTACACCGTTGAAGAGTT
>Ga0207696_1002112_pt1 | contig 9986 bp, 7 predicted proteins | sample KBSS54metaG_FD_184403 | JGI IMG/M metagenome (GOLD analysis project Ga0207696, IMG submission 184403) | Switchgrass rhizosphere microbial communities from Kellogg Biological Station, Michigan, USA - KBS S5-4 metaG (SPAdes) (version 2) | ecosystem: Host-associated > Plants > Roots > Rhizosphere >...
ACGGCGCAAAGGTATAAATCGCCTGATAACCATGGGCCAGACTCTGGCTCAGCCAGGTCGCCGCCGGGCCAATCAGCAAAAATGTCAGTGGAACGGTGATGGCAAGGCAAAACAACGGCGTAAAGAAATTACGCACCGCAGATGGCAGCCGTTTGTTGAACTGCTTCTCCAGCCAGCAACTCACCCACGCAGCAAAAATAATCGGGATGACTGATGAACTGTAGTTAATAAAGGTTATCGGTATGCCAAGGAAATTCTCGTGAACCGCACCAACCTGGCTGGTTGCCTCAAACGCTTGCAGCACCACCGGATGCGTCAGAGCGCCACCAATCGCCATGGTAAGAAACGGATTGCCGCCGAATTTCTTACCGGCGGTGTAACCCAGCACCAGCGGGAAGAAGTAGAACAGCGCATCACTCGCCGCAAACCAAAGCTTATAAGTGCCGCTATCCGTCGAAAGCCAGCCGCAAACTACCGCCAGCGCCAGCACACCTTTCAAAATACCGGAGGCTGCCATCACACCGAGGAACGGGGTAAATATCGCCGAGACAATATCAATCAATTTCCCGAAGATACTGGCTTTCTCCCCCGTGACTTGCAGCGAGGGTTCGCTCTCATCCGTGAGCCCTGCGGCGGCGCGAACCGCGTTGTACACATCGTGTACATGGTTGCCAATCACCACCTGGAACTGACCACCGCTTTCCACCACCATGATCACGCCAGGATTTTTTTTCAGCGCTTCGGCATCAGCATTTTTATGGTTTTTGAGCTTAAAACGCAGCCGCGTGGCGCAATGCACCAGGCTCGCAATATTCTCGCGCCCACCGACATGGGCCAGAATATCCTTCGCAACTTCTTGATACGCCATGATTCTTCCTTTCACTTTTCGCCCTCGGGCGCTGTGTGGCATGAGTAAGTTTCAAAAAAAAACCTGAGACTCGCTTCCCGTTAAGGAAACCAGTGCTCAGGTTTTGCCTGCCGCAATCGCGGCAGTAACAATCCATTTTTTAATTGCACGCCTTGCGACGCGCGATACTTAAACTTTAAGACTCTCTTTACGGACTCGCTCAATGTGAATGGCGAGAAACATAATTTCCTCGGTCGTCAGCTCACGCTGATATTCCGTCACCAAATGGTGGTTAATCTTTTCAGCACATTTCCAGGCGCGAGGATAATTATCTTTCACCGCAGCATGCAGCGTTGCATCATCATCGGCCACCACGTTGCGGCTCAGCATACGTTGGGCGAAAAATTTCAAGTGTGTGACAAAGCGCTGATAACTCAAGCTATCTTCATCGTACTCAAAGCGTAGCTGGTACTTCACGATCTGCAATATTTCCTGCATCACGCGGGTGACATGCATCACCTCAGGCATTTCACTGTTCAGTTGCGCCGTAACCAAATGCAGCGCAATAAACCCGGCTTCATCTTCCGCCAGTTGAACATTAAGGCGTTTATCGATGATTGCCAGTGCTTCCTGACCGAGCAAAAACTCTTTGGGATAGAGACGTTTTATCTCCCACAACAGCACATTGCGAATCGCCATCCCTTTCTTTTGCCGCTCAATAGCAAAGTGGCAGTGATCGGTCAGCGTGATATACAAACTGTCCTGCAATTTGCCTAAACGCTGGCGCGAAAGCTCGATAATACGGTCGCAGGTGGTCATCACTTCCAGCGGGATTTGGCTTAACAGTTCGCCTAAACGCGCCACCAGCTCATCGCTTTGCAGGGCAAAAACCTTCTCGATTTTCTCCTTTTCAAGCGGTTCACCCACCTGTTTCTGGAAGCCAAGACCGCGGCCCATCACCACTTGTTCACGTCCGTGTTCGTCCAGAATCACCACTACGTTGTTATTGAGTATTTTGGCGATCTTCATAGAAACCCCAGAAACAAAAAAACCTGACCTCCGGCACAGGCCAGAAAATCAGGTTTTGCCTGCAAAAGCAGTAACAATCCAGTCCGGCCACTGTACCAGTTTCGTTTCGCCTCTCAATGCCACAAACAGCAAAGCGTGACGGCTGTCGCGAGTTTACCGCTGCGGGGTAACAAATAGCTGCTGCACAAATTCCGCATACGCAGGCCGCCAGACGTCCATCTCGTGCCCCAGCCCAGGATATTGTTTATAAGTAAACTTCACCCCTTGCTGTTCAAGCTGGCTTTTCAAACCGGCGATATCTTTGCCCGTTACCCCGTCTTTTTCACCGACCACTAAGGTGAAGTTATGTAATTGCTTGTTGATAGCCTGCGGTTGGGAAAGTTGACGTGAAACAGCCTCGTTTGGCACGGTTGTGGTGCTAACACCGCTAAACGTTGCCAGCCAGCCAAAGCTATCCAGATGGCTCATTCCTGAAACCAGTGCCTGGTAACCGCCTTGCGATAAACCCGCTAACGCCCTGCCCGCCGCGTCTTTGCGCGTAGTAAAGCGGCTGTCGATAAGCGGAATAATGTCCTGCATCAACTCTTTGTCCGCAGCAGCGGCATTGAGCGGGTAGAAATCTTTGCGGCGTTCAACTGGCGGGAAGTTTTCCGCCACCGCCAGCTGGATGTCGGTTTCGGTATCCGGCACCACGACCAGCATGGGCTTGATTTTGCCTTCAGCCAGCAGGTTATCCATGATTTGTGGAATGCGCCCCTGCGTAATAGCCGACAGGCCGGTATCGCCAAAACCATGGTAGAAATAGAGCACCGGCAGCGGCTCACCGCCTGGCTTGTAGCCCGGTGGCGTCCAGACACAGACCTGGCGTTCGGCCTGCAATGCCTTCGAGTGGTAAGCCAGCGTTCTCAGTTCCCCGTGCGGAACCGCGCGCTCATCTAAAATACTGCCTGGAACAAGAATCAAGCTAGTGTTTACCTGGCGTTGAGGCTTGGTGAAGCGACTGCCGGTATCGATGCTGCGAAAGCCATCCACATCAAAATAGTATTCGTAGAGGTTTGGCTTAAGCTGCGCGCTACTCCACGACCAAATACCACTTTCGTCGCGCGTCATCTCGTGGGATTGCTGGCTTTCTGGTGTGCTGCCGGTAACGACCGAAACGCGTTTTGCGCCAGGTGCAAACAAGCGAAACGTTACTGAGTTATCATTATTCAGGCCAGTGATGTATTGGCTAACGGGCACGGTTGCCGCAGGCGAAGAAGGTAACGTGGCCGCCTGAGTTGCGGGTATGCCCAGCAGACTCACGATAACTAACGATAAATAATGCAGTTTAATTTTCATCATATTCCCTTATTACCACCACACTTCAGCCTGAGCGCCAATCGCCAGCTGATCATTTTTCTCATCTGCAAAACTAAAATTATCCAGTTCATTATTCAGTGAATGAATATAAGTAGCATAGAATCGTATTTCTGGACGAGAAGTTAACATGCTGGTGTTCACTTTTAATGCGTGATAGAGCGTAGTTTTATAACCTGACTCAGTAAATTCATTGCCCATCTGGTCAGTATTCTTCTGGTTGAAATAGCCTAATTCGATACCCGTCTGATTATATTTACTCCAGATATACGCTGGGCGAATCACGGCACGGACACTTTCAAAATCTGTATGTGCTCCAGTTTCATAGCTATAAACATCCTCACCCCGAGAATAAACCAGTGCATTAGCCAGAATAATATCGTCACGTAAATAAGTTTCACCCTGTGAGACAAGTCTTAATGCGGTGCCACCGGTATGCTCACCATAATAACGCCCATTAAATGAGGTGTAAGGGCTGGAACCTGAGTAACGGGCAAAACTGCTGGCTAAAGAGTTATTTGCCACAAGGAAGCTAAATTCGTTAAAGCCACCGTTGTCGAAATTTTGTTTCAGCGCAGTGCCGACCATCCAGGTATCTTTCCAGCGATAATAGCCATTTTTGTCTTCGTTATTATTCTGCATGTCACTCTGGTTCGCCATCGCATAGCGGCCATTGACCATAAGCTCAGCTTTATCCCACAGCGGGATCGACTTATAACGAGCATCAATAGTATTAACATTCAGTTTCTGTGATTTGCTGAGATCCTGGTTATAACCGTCAATATCTTCACGTATTAAGGCAATATCCAGTTTGCCGCTACCCAGTTTCATGTCCTGAATCCCCAGCCCGCCACCGCCATCGGTGCGCTGAGTTTTCCAGTCCAGCATCTGGATTTCATACATCGGTAACTGGTGCTTACCGACCCAGAAATCAGCTTCAGGCGCAAAGGGTAAAAAGCCTTTAGTGTTAACATAAAGATCTGAAAACTGGAGGTAGTTTTCGTTATTAGCGTTATCGCCAAACCAGCCGGCGGAATATTGCTGGCCGACGTTACCATCCAGCTGCACTACGGCATGAACCGTTTTACCCCCTTCGTTGTAGACCCGTTGTGACACTTTTAAATCAAACCAGCTGCTGTATTCGTTCCCTAAGCGGCCTAATGAACCAATAGCCCAGGATTTTGGTGCGCCTTCCGTAGTGGTTCCCCAGCCAGAGCGGAAATAGCCGTTATAGCTAAAGCCAATATCCTCCTTAACAAATTTGCTCAGGTCACTCATGGTCATTGCCGAAATTTGTGGCGTGGTTTTCTCAGATTCCTGCGAGGTTGATGGTGAAGTTGTTGCTACTAATACCTGGTCTGGTCGCGTCGTTTGCTTAGCAAATACATTCATATCAGAAATGTTTTTACGATTAATTTGTTCTTGTGACTTATAATATTGCAGTTCTTTTTTAGTTTCCTGTAAATCCTTTTCCAGCATTTCCAGACGCTGTTCAACGGATAGCTTTGCGCTACTTTGCGCATAAAAAGGAAATACTAACGGCGCCAGCAACACCGTGGTGAGTACATAGTGCGATTTAATATCCATATAAGAGTCCCAGAGGTAATGCAATCAGTAACTTAATTGCGAATTGCCTTCTGACAAAAACAAAAAAACCCGACCCTCCTTAAATAAGGAGAATCAGGTTTTGCCTGCTTGAGCAGTAACAATCCAATAATCTATTACGCTGACGATAATAAACGCCAGCGAATGTATGGCAATGTTTATTTAAATAGTCTGTGACCGCACTCTAATTTTTTAACCAATTAGCGGCACCTCTAATTATAAACTGTTAATTGCCTGGCTAATTGTCGCAGAAGTTTTATAGCTGCGAATTTCAGTAAATAATTCGGTGGCTTCAATATATTCTTTACGTAAATACCCCAACCACTGTTTTATACGTGCAACGTGATACATCCCGGTATCGCCCTGCTTTTCTAACTGGCTATATTTTTGCAGTAATTTCACCACGTCCGGCCACGGCATACGCGGCTCGTTATATTTAATCACGCGGCTTAGATTGGGTACATTAAGCGCCCCACGGCCAATCATTACCGAATCGCAGCTGGTTGCTGCCATGCAGTCTTGCGCACTTTGCCAGTCCCAGATTTCACCGTTAGCAATCACCGGAATCGACAAGCGCTTGCGTATTTCACCAATCGCCGCCCAGTTGATGCGTTCGGCTTTGTATCCGTCTTCTTTAGTGCGCCCGTGAACGGTAAGTTCCGTGGCTCCAGCCTGTTGCACCGCATCAGCAATTTCAAACTGACGCGCATCGCTGTCCCAACCGAGGCGGATTTTTACCGTCACCGGCAAGTGTGCAGGCACCGCTTCACGCATTGCTTTTGCACCACGGTAAATCAGATCGGGGTCTTTGAGCAGTGTGGCTCCACCGCCGCTGCCGTTGACCAGTTTAGACGGGCAACCGCAGTTGAGATCGACGCCCCAGGAACCCAGTTCCACAGCGCGCGCGGCGTTTTCAGCTAACCATTGCGGATGCTGCCCCAGCAACTGGACTCGTACTAGCGTACCCGAAGTGGTGCGGCTGGCATGATGAAGTTCAGGGCAAAGTTTATGGAACGATTTTACCGGCAAAAGCTGGTCGACCACGCGCAAGAACTCGGTGATACACAAGTCGTAGTCATTCACCTCGGTAAGCAGTTCCCGAACCAGCGAGTCGAGAACCCCTTCCATTGGCGCAAGCAGTACACGCATAGCGTTTTTCCGGTAAAAAAAAGAGGCGCTATGTTAGCACCTCTTGAATGAGTCTTAAAACCACCCTCACCCCAACCCTCTCCCTGAGGGAGAGGGAGGAATCCAGTCCCCTCAGGGAGAGGGCGTTATAAATTAATTACGCGGAAGCAGGCTTACGCGCTGGACGACGACGACCATTCGCACCAGCAGGTTTCCCGGCACCATCACCCTGTGGGCGTGATGGACGACGTGGAGCACTGCTGCGATCGGAGGATGCACCGCCACTATTACCGCCACGACGTTGACCCTGGCCTTGAGCGCCGCCGTTTCCACGACCGCCACCGCCACGCTGCTGCTGACGACCGTTCACAATCGGCTCAGCAGGAATAGATGGGTCAACTTCATAACCAGGGATCGCCATACGCGGAACTTCACGCTTCAGCACACGTTCGATATCACGCAACAGTTTGTGTTCATCGACACACACCAAAGACAGCGCTTCACCCGTTGCCGCCGCACGGCCAGTACGGCCAATACGGTGAACGTAATCTTCCGGTACGTTCGGCAGCTCGTAGTTCACAACATGTGGCAGCTCTTCGATATCAAGACCACGTGCCGCGATGTCGGTCGCAACCAACACACGAATGCCGCCGTTTTTGAAATCAGCCAATGCACGAGTACGCGCGCCCTGGCTCTTGTTACCGTGAATTGCCGCTGCGGTAATGCCATCTTTGCCGAGCTGTTCAGCCAGGTGGTTGGCACCATGTTTGGTACGGGTAAACACCAGCACTTGCTGCCAGTTACCTTCGCCAATCATCTGTGACAGCAGTTCTCTTTTACGTTTCTTATCAACGAAGTGAACGTGCTGAGTCACTTGCTCTGACGCGGTGTTACGACGCGCAACAGAGACTTCTTCCGGGTTATGCAACAGCTTTTCAGCCAGCCCTTTAATGTCATCAGAGAAGGTCGCAGAGAACAGCAAGTTCTGGCGACGCGCAGGCAGTTTAGCCAGCACGCGACGAATATCGTGAATGAAGCCCATGTCCAGCATGCGGTCGGCTTCGTCCAGCACCAGGATTTCTACCTGGTCGAGTTTCACGGCGTTCTGGTGTTCCAGATCTAACAGACGGCCAGGTGTTGCCACCAGCACATCAACGCCGCTACGCAGTTTCATCATCTGCGGGTTAATGCTCACGCCGCCGAAAACCACCAGCGAACGGATATCTAAATATTTGCTGTAGTCACGCACGTTTTCGCCAATCTGAGCGGCAAGCTCACGGGTTGGCGTCAGGATCAGCGCGCGCACCGGGCGACGGCCTTTCGCATGCGGCTGTTTGTCTACCAGGCGCTGCAACAGCGGCAGGGTAAAGCCTGCGGTTTTGCCGGTACCGGTTTGGGCACTGGCCATCAGGTCGCGACCAGCTAAAACAACCGGAATCGCCTGACGTTGAATAGGGGTAGGCTCACGATAGCCTTGCTCTTCCACTGCACGCAGAATATCGGCGTTCAGGCCGAGAGAATCAAAAGACATAGGTACTCCAGAATCGCCCTGACCGCGAGGTGCGGTGTAGTTTCCAGGGGTTCATATGACGCCAGTCATTCTGGCGCGAGAGAGGGGCACAAACCACGGTGCCGTAAGCCGCGCAGTGTAACAGGTTTTGTGATTTTGCGCACAAATTCTATTTTCTTACGCATTCACAAGATAAATATATCGGACTAGACAGGTAATCACATCGAGCCTACTCTTAATCAATCGATTGATTAACTTTTTAAGAGGTCGGTATGAACGCAACACCGACGCCTGTCACAACCCGCGGTGAGCAGGCAAAAAAGACCCTGATTGCTGCAGCTCTCGCGCAATTTGGTGAGTACGGCTTACACGCTACTACGCGCGATATCGCCGCACTAGCCGGGCAAAACATTGCCGCCATCACCTACTATTTTGGCTCAAAGGAAGAGCTGTATATGGCCTGTGCGCAATCAATAGCTGACTTCATCACGCTTAATTTCAAGCCGCACGTCGAACGCGCCGAGGCCCTTTTACGCCTGCCGCAAACGGATAAATCACAGATTCGCCAGCTGATACATACTGCCTGCAATCACATGATTATCCTGCTGACTGCCGATGAAACGCTGAATCTCAGCAAGTTTATCTCCCGCGAGCAGCTCTCACCCACACCGGCTTATCAGCTCATTCACCAGCAGGTGATTGCTCCGATGCACACCCATCTGACCAGCCTCGTCGGGCGTTATACCGATAGAAGCCCCAATGACACCGAAACGATTCTCCATACTCATGCGCTGCTTGGGCAGATTCTGGCTTTCCGGCTGGGACGAGAAACCATTCTGCTGCGTGCCGGATGGTCGACATTTGATAGCGAAAACGTGAAGAAAATCAGCGATGTGGTCGGCAGCCATATCGATTTCATTTTGCAAGGGTTAGCGAATCAACGAGGGAAAACCGGCAATGAAAAGTAAAAAGCCGATCATTATCGTGTCAATTGTGGTGCTTATCGCCGCAGGGATTGCAGGCTGGATGTGGTACAAAAGCCAACAGGATCAAGGGTTAACGTTGTACGGCAACGTGGATATCCGCACCGTCAATATGAGCTTCCGCGTCGGCGGGCGTTTGGCCGCGTTACAGGTGGATGAAGGCGATGCGATTAAAGCAGGTGAAACGCTGGGTGAACTGGACCAGGGGCCATATCAAAACGCCCTGCTTCAGGCGCAAGCCAATGTCGCTGCAGCGCAGGCCAAATTTGACCTGATTATCGCCGGTTATCGTGACGAAGAAATCGCCCAGGTTGCCGCTCAGGTGAATCAGGCGCAGGCGGCATTCGATTACGCGCAGAACTTTTATCAACGCCAGCAAGGTTTGTGGGCGCGCCGGGTAATTTCAGCCAACGATCTGGAAAATGCCCGTTCATCCAGCGAGCAGGCCAAAGCGACGCTGAAAGCAGCACGCGATAAATTAAGCCAGTACCGCACCGGTAACCGCCCGCAGGAAATTGCCCAGGCGCAGGCCAGCTTACAACAAGCTAAAGCCCAGCTCGCCCAGGCACAACTGGATTTGCAAGACACCACGCTGGTTTCCCCATCAGATGGCACTTTGCTGACCCGCGCCGTTGAACCCGGCAGCATGCTCAATGCAGGGAGTACCGTATTAACCCTCTCCCTCACCCGCCCGGTTTGGGTGCGTGCTTACGTTAACGAAGTGAGTCTGAACCAGGCGAAACCCGGCACCGAGTTATTGGTGTATACCGATGGCCGCCCGGATAAGCCGTATCACGGCAAAATTGGTTTTGTCTCTCCCACCGCTGAATTCACGCCGAAAACCGTCGAAACGCCGGACTTGCGTACCGACCTGGTGTATCGCCTGCGGATTATTGTCACCGATGCTGACGACTCGCTGCGCCAGGGCATGCCGGTTACCGTGAAATTCAACGACGAGAAAGCGCATGAGTAGCCAGGAGGGCATCATCCGCCTGCAAGGGTTGATGAAACAGTTTCCCGGCCAGCAAAAGCCTGCGGTGGCGAGCCTTGAATGCGAGATTCATACCGGCTCGGTCACTGGTCTGGTCGGCCCGGATGGCGCGGGGAAAACCACTTTAATGCGTATGCTGGCAGGTTTGCTGAAACCGACCGAAGGAACTGCAAGCGTCATTGGCCTGGATCCTATCGAAGACGACCGCGCCCTGCATGCGGTTCTGGGATACATGCCGCAAAAATTTGGCTTGTATGAAGATTTAACGGTGATGGAAAACCTGACGCTGTACGCCGATTTACGCAGCGTCACCGGGCAAGAACGTGAAGAGACGTTTAAGCGGTTGCTGGAGTTTACCGCCCTAGGCCCGTTTACCACCCGCCTCGCAGGGAAGCTATCCGGCGGCATGAAGCAGAAACTCGGCCTCGCCTGTACGTTAGTCGGCCAGCCTAAAGTGCTGTTGCTTGATGAACCCGGTGTCGGCGTTGACCCGATTTCACGCCGCGAGTTGTGGCAAATGGTGCACGAATTGGCCGG
>Ga0207696_1002113_pt1 | contig 9985 bp, 9 predicted proteins | sample KBSS54metaG_FD_184403 | JGI IMG/M metagenome (GOLD analysis project Ga0207696, IMG submission 184403) | Switchgrass rhizosphere microbial communities from Kellogg Biological Station, Michigan, USA - KBS S5-4 metaG (SPAdes) (version 2) | ecosystem: Host-associated > Plants > Roots > Rhizosphere >...
CGCCGTCTTTTTTGACTGCAAAGGCGGTGTCATTCTCACCATGAATCACTTTTCCGGCAAAATGTAAAATCCAGTCGCTGAGGCGAAGCTCGATTTTATCCCCAAGCCCTGGCGTTTCGTGGTGCTGCGTCACACGGGTGCCGAGAACCGTACCAGAGAAGTCGGTGCCGACCAGCAGTTGAATCGCGCCAGAGTAGCCGTCCGGTGCGGTCGCTTCCATCACGGCACCCACGGCGGTATCCCCTTTACGGGCGATGAAAACGCGGTGTTCACCTTTGCCTAACTGCGGCGCCTGCACGATAAAGCAGCTTTTCTGCAGGTCATTATCGTAGAAATCTGACGGGATCACCTGATCGAACAGCGCCTTTTGCTGTTTCGATGCCTGTTCATCAATCGTCGTTTTAGTCATTTCATTCACCAGCGCGGTCAGCCCTGTCAGGGCAGCGGCGAAGATCGCCAGCGTCACGCCGTGTTTTTGCATTGTTTTCAGCATGGCGAATCCCTTAGCGGTGGCCATACACGCGAGGACGCGTGTAGTAGTCGATGAGCGGCACCGTGATATTGGCCAGCAGTACGGCGAACGCCACGCCATCCGGATAGCCGCCAAAACTGCGGATCAGCCAGACCAGCAGCCCCGCCAGCGCGCCAAAAATGAGGCGTCCACGGTTGGTGGTCGATGCGGTCACCGGGTCGGTCAGAATAAAGAAGGCGCCCAGCATGGTTGCGCCGGAGAGCAGATGCATCTGCGGGCTTGGCAGCGGCTCGGACGAGAACATCCAGCCGAGCGTGGCGCAGATCGTCAGCGTCACCAGGAAGCTGACCGGAATGTGCCAGCGAATCGTCTTCTTCCACAGCAGGAACACGCCGCCCAGCAGATAGGCGATATTAACCCACTGCCAGCCAGCGCCCGCCAGCACGCCGCTGTAGATTGGGTACGCCATGATCTGCTCAACGCTGTGACCGGCATGCAACGACGTTTTAAAGGTATCGAGCGGCGTCGCCTGGCTGATACCATCCACGCCCATGCGCAGGGTGGTCATGTCGCCACCCGTTGCCGTGTGGCCGGTGAAGATCACCTGAAGCGCATCCATAAATCCCGGTACCGTCGCGGCAATCTCGTGCGGCGGCAGCCAGCTGGTCATCTGCACCGGGAAGGAGATCAGCAAGACCACATAGCCGATCATCGCCGGGTTAAACGGGTTATGCCCCAGGCCGCCGTACAGCTGTTTGGCAATAATGACCGCGAAAACGGTGCCCAGCACCACCATCCACCAGGGGGAAAACGGCGGAATACTGATCGCCAGTAACAGACCGGTGAGCAGGGCTGAGTTATCGGCGAGAATGCGGGGAACAGGCATTTTGCGAAGCTTAAGCACCAGCGCTTCGGCGGCCAGCGCACTGACGCAGCCGAGGACAATCTGAAAAAGCGTCCCCCAGCCAAAAAACCAGAACTGCACGGCAATGCCCGGTAAGGCCGCCAGGCAAACCAGCATCATAATGCGCGACGTCTGGCGCTGGTTATGGGTGTAAGGGGAACTTGCGATTCTGAAAACCATTTAATCCTCGTTTACTGCCTGCTGTGCGGCTTTCTTAGCCTGAACGCGTGCAATCGCGGCGGCGACTGCGGCTTTGCGTGGGTCGTCATTGGCGGCGGGTTCGGGGTCCTGCTGGGCCGCTTTACGCGCTTTGGCGCGAGCAATGGCGGCTTCAACGGCCGCTTTGCGCGGATCGACAGACGGTTCCTGCTCGACGCTCTTTTCCTGTTGCTCCGCTTTACGCGCTTTGGCGCGAGCAATGGCGGCCTCAACGGCGGCTTTGCGCGGATCGACAGGCGGTTCCTGCTCGACGCTCTTTTCCTGTTGTTCCGCTTTACGCGCTTTCGCACGAGCAATGGCGGCCTCAACGGCGGCTTTGCGCGGATCGACAGATGGTTCCTGTTCGACGCTCTTGTCCTGTTGCTCCGCTTTGCGCGCTTTGGCGCGAGCAATGGCCGCTTCAACCGCTGCTTTACGCGGATCGTTCTCAGCGTTCGGCTGTGCGTCCTGGGCTTTTTCTGTCTGACGGGCGCGGGCCTGCGCTTTGCGCGCTTCACGTGCGGCGATGGCTTCGCTGTTGTCTGGTTTTTCACCGGCCGGAATTATCACCGGCTGTGCGGCAGAGGCTTTCTTCTCACGCACCCGCGCGAGCGCGGCGTTAATGGCATCCTGATCTTTTTCGGCTGGCTGAACGGCAGCCTTTTTATGACGTTCCTGACGAGCCAGTTTCTCACGCTCAAGACGCGCCTGACGCGCTTCAAAGCGGGCTTTGGCTTCGGCGGCACGTTTGTCTTCCAGCGAAATGGCGTAGATCTCGGCTTTTTCCTGACGGAAATACTGCACCAGCGGAATGCTGCTTGGGCAGACCCAGGCGCAGGCCCCGCACTCAATGCAGTCGGCCAGATTGTGGGCTGTGGCTTTATCGTGCAGCTGGCCTTTGCTGAACCAGTACAACTGCTGCGGCAGCAGATCGGCCGGACAAGCGTCGGCGCAGGCGCTACAGCGGATACAGCCTTTTTCTTCCTGCTCTTCGCCCATCTCACTTGCTGAAGGGGCCAGCAGACAGTTGGTGATTTTGACGACCGGAACGTCCAGCCAGGGCAGGGTAAAGCCCATCAGCGGCCCGCCCATGATGACCATTTGATCGCTGCCCGGACAGAACCCGGCCTGCTCCAGCAAATGACGCACCGGTGTACCCAGACGCGCCCAGACGTTACCCGGCTGCGAAACGGACTCGCCGGTGAGCGTCACTACGCGTTCGGTCAACGGTTCCCCGTCGATCACCGCGCGTTTCACCGCGTAAGCCGTACCGACGTTCTGCATCAGCACGCCAATGTCAGAAGAGCGGCCACCGTGCGGAACCTGTTTCCCGGTCAGAATTTGCGTCAGCTGTTTTGCGCCGCCGGACGGGTATTTAGTGGGAATAACGCGCAGGCCAATGTCATGGCTGCCCGCCAGCACCGCACGCAGCATGGAGATCGCCTGCGGTTTGTTATCTTCAATGCCGATCAGCACTTCGCGCGGCTGTAAAATATGGGCGAGGATGCGAATCCCTTCGACGACCTGCGCGGCGCAGTCCTGCATCAGGCGGTCATCAGCGGTGATGTAAGGCTCGCACTCTGCGGCGTTGATAATCAGGGTCTGAATTTTATCGCCACCACCGCGCAGCTTGGTGCCGGTCGGGAAGCCTGCGCCGCCAAGACCGGCCACGCCGAACTGGTGAATGCGCTCGATCAGGGCTTCGCGACTCTGGGCGCGGTAATCGCTCCAGCCGTCGCGGTCGATCCAGCGGTCTTCACCGTCCGGCTCGATCATGACGCTTAATTCGGCCAGTGCCGAAGGATGGGGAACCGTGTGAGGGGCAATCGCCACCACTTTCCCGGAGGTCGGTGCGTGGACCGGGAGCATACGCCCGCGTCCAAAGGTCAGCTGCTGACCGCGCAGCACGTTGTCACCGACTTTCACGCACAGCTCGCCTTCCGCACCGATGTGCTGTTTCAGCGGCATGACGAACCGGTTTGCTAACGGGATCTGGCGCAGCGGCGTGCCGCTGGACTGGGTTTTCATCTCTGGCGGATGAATCCCGCCGTCGAAATCCCAAATCTTCTCTTTTCTGAACGCAGAAAATAACTTAAACATGGTGTTCCACAGGAATTATACGAACCGGAATGGTTTGAAGATCCCACTTCCAGCTGTCGGGAGTCGTTTCGACCGGACGCAGCTCGATGCATTGCGTCGGGCAGGGGGCCACACAAAGATTGCAGCCCGTACAGAGATCCGCCATCACGGTGTGCATCGCGCGGGTTGCGCCAACAATGGCGTCCACCGGGCAGGCCTGAATACACTTGGTGCAGCCGATGCAGTTTTCTTCGTCGATGACCGCCAGCACGCGCGCAGGTTCTTGTGCGCTCTCGTCGCCATCAACAGGCTGCGGATCGACGTTAAGCAGCGCCGCGATTTTTAACATCACGGCTTCGCCACCCGGCGCACAGCGGTTAATTTTTTCACCGTTGCCTACCGCCTCAGCATAGGGACGGCAGCCAGGATAGCCGCATTGCCCACACTGGCTTTGCGGCAGGAGGTCATCGATTTTTTCGACGACAGGATCGCCTTCAACCGCAAAACGGCGCGAGGCGTAACCCAGAATAATGCCAAAAAACAGCCCCAACACGCTGATGGCGGCGATGGCAATCCAGATAGCATTCATTACAACTTCACCAGACCACTGAAGCCCATAAAGGCCAGAGACATCAAACCCGCGGTGACCAGTGCAATGGCGTTACCGCGAAAAGGCGCCGGAATATCGGCAGCGGCCATGCGTTCACGAATAGAGGCAAACAGCACCATGACCAGCGAGAAACCGACCGCCGCGGAGAAACCGTACAGGGCCGATTGCAGGAAATTATGCCCAAGGTTGATGTTGAGCAGCGCCACGCCGAGCACGGCGCAGTTGGTGGTAATCAGCGGCAGGAAAATGCCGAGCAGGCGATAGAGCGCCGGGCTGGTTTTGCGCACCACCATTTCCGTAAACTGCACCACAAAGGCAATCACGAGAATAAACGCCAGCGTGCGCAGATAGATCAGGCCGAGGGGGATCAATATCCAGGTATCAATCCACCATGCGCAAATAGAGGCCAGTGTCATCACGAAGGTGGTTGCCAGTCCCATGCCCATTGCGGTTTCCAGCTTTTTGGAAACCCCCATGAACGGGCACAGGCCAAGGAACTTCACCAGCACGAAGTTATTCACCAGCACAGTTCCGACAAAGAGCAGTAAGTAATCGGTCATTATTTAGCCTGAAATAAAAAAGCCGCCTATTATCGGATAAACCACAACGGGCGACAACAGGATAACTGTAGGGTTATTACGGGTTCACGAAGGTCTTTTTGACCCGGGCGGAACGCCTGAAGTAGGGCGCGAAGAGCGCAGCGGCCAGCAGCGGGAACAGCAGCTGGCGCACTGCCAGTAAGTCCGAAACCGGTGAAAAGGCAAAGGCCTTGATCGCCAACAGCACAGAGATCAGCAGCCAGATAATATAGTGCTTAGGCACTTTCTGACGGCGTTTAAAGAACGCAATGGTCAGCCAAAGGGTGTAATACCACATGGCGATGGCAAAACCGAAGGAGATAAACCACAGCGCAATATTCATTGTGCTCTGGGAGGTCAGATTCTTAAGCGCATACGGCGTCACGAGAGCCGTTGTATACAGCAGCAGCGCAAGCGATGCGCTTAACAAAGCCACCAGTAACCAGGCGAGCGGGGCGAGTAACCAGCCTCCGATTTTTTCTCCAGGCGATGCGGTCATGTTATCTCCCTCAGTCTGCACGAAATGATACCCGGCAAATTTACCGGGGCGTGAGTATATAACATTTCGCGCCGATGGCTACCGTCTTACAGCACGTAGCGCCAAACTGATTTAGGGACTTCGCCGATATTGAACAAACGACCGCCGGAAACCAGCTCTGCGCGACGATGATCGGCAGCGCGGTACATATTGATGATGTCCTGATTATCGGTCAGCGTGTAGTTCAAATGATCAAACAGTTTTTCCAGGCTCTCGAGAGAACTGATCTTGCGAAATTTTAATAAATAATCCTGAACTGTCATTTAATAAGCTTCCATTTTTAAAAGTAAATTTTATCAGTAGGGTAATTCGCTCGAATAATAAACGGATAAATAAAGACGTAAACAACCCACTTAAGGGTTAAGACTAAATTAGGAGTTTTCTTTGAAAGTTTCAGGCGTCGGACGACGCCTGCAGAAGAAGGTTAACTCTGATGACCGTGGCTGGCAACCGGCAACTGACAGGATATGTCACTCTTTTGCCAGCAGAACTTATTTGGTCTGAGACGCCGCAACCGGTTCTGGTGGCTGGTAGTTATCTATATGGCTGGCAACGCCGAGTAAAATGACGGAAACACCCAGGACAACCCATCCTGCTAATTCAACGATTCGATTGATAATTGACGTCATGATTCTTGTTTGTGATTTATCCATAAATACAGATTGAGAATGTTACAGCGCGATTTCCGCTATCGCAAGTCCTTTGGGAACGGTTTCTATGTATGAATTCAGCAGGTTATATAATTGTAACAAAGACCGCTGGCCAGTCGTGCTGTTTTACTTTTTGTAATCCATTACAAAACGGTTGTGACAGGCTTGTTGATAGTGTGAAATGAGTGAAAGACAAGACGAGAGGCAACGACATGAGTGACAAAATCCGCGTCGGATTAATTGGTTATGGTTATGCGAGCAAGACGTTTCACGCACCGCTAATTGCCGGTACGCCTGGAATGGAGCTGGCGGCGGTTTCAAGCAGCGATGCGTCGAAAGTGCATGCTGACTGGCCTTCGGTTCCGGTAGTGTCTGAACCTAAGCACCTGTTTAACGATCCGAATATCGATTTAATCGTGATCCCCACGCCAAACGACACCCACTTCCCGCTGGCAAAAGCGGCGCTGGAAGCGGGTAAGCATGTGGTGGTGGATAAGCCCTTTACCGTGACGCTGTCTCAGGCACGCGAGCTGGATGCGCTGGCAAAAAGTCTGGGACGTCTGCTGTCGGTATTCCACAATCGTCGCTGGGACAGTGATTTCCTCACACTTAAGGCGCTGATGAACGAAGGGACGCTGGGTGAAGTGGCGTACTTCGAATCTCATTTCGATCGTTTCCGTCCACAGGTGCGCAACCGCTGGCGCGAGCAGGCCGGTCCGGGCAGCGGTATCTGGTACGATCTGGCCCCGCATCTGCTGGATCAGGCGGTGAATCTGTTTGGTCTGCCGGTCAGCGTGACGGTCGATCTGGCGCAGCTGCGCCCGGGCGCACAGGCCACGGACTATTTCCACGCGATTTTGACCTATCCGCAGCGTCGTGTGGTGCTGCACGGCACCATGCTGGCGGCGGCAGAATCTGCGCGCTATATCGTGCACGGCACGCGCGGGAGCTACGTTAAGTTTGGTCTGGATCCGCAGGAAGACCGTCTGAAAAACGGCGAACGCCTGCCGCAGGAAGACTGGGGCTACGATATGCGTGACGGCGTTTTAACGCGTGTCGAAGGGGAGGAGCAGGTGCAGGAAACCTGGCTGACTCTGCCGGGGAACTATCCGGCCTACTATGCGGCGATCCGCGATGCCCTGAACGGCACGGGCGAAAACCCGGTTCCGGCGAGCCAGGCGATTCAGATTATGGAACTGATTGAGCTGGGCATCGAATCAGCGAAACACCGCTCGACGCTCTGTCTGGCGTAATAAAAAAGGCCGGCAAATTTGCCGGCCTTTTACTTCTTAGCCTGCGACTTTATCGCGCAGGGCCTGTTTTTCAGCTGCGCTCAAGAACGCAATTTCCAGGCCGTTGATCTGCGCCTGTCGAATCTCTTCGCGGCTCAGTCCCGCCTGCGGCGCGGCAACATTATACTCATCAATAATATCGACACCCTGAACGGCCGGATCGTCGGTGTTCAGCGTTGCCAGCACGCCGTGCGCGAGGAACGTCTTCAGCGGATGCTGCGCCAGTGACGCAACGGTGCTGGTCTGAATGTTAGACGTCAGACAGGATTCGATGCCGATGCGCTGCTCGACCAGGAAATCCATCAGCGCGTGGTCTTCAACGGCTTTCACGCCGTGGCCGATACGCTCGGCACCCAGCTCACGAATTGCCTGCCAGATGCTTTCCGGACCGGCCGCTTCGCCCGCATGAACGGTAACATGCCAGCCCGCGTCGCGCGCACGGTTGAAATGGGAGAGGAACAGGCTGCCGGGGAAGCCAAGTTCATCACCCGCCAGATCGACGGCGGTGATCTGATCGCGATGGGCCAGCAGCGCCTCCAGCTCCTGCAGACAGGCCGCTTCACCGAAGGTACGGCTCATAATGCCAATCAGATTCGCCTGTACGTTAAACGCCTTACAGCCTTCGCGCACGCCTGCGATAACCGCTTCCACCACGCCGTCGACGGGCAGATTGTGGGTCATCGCCATATAGCCTGGAGAAAAACGCAGTTCGACATAATGCAGGCCATTGCGCGCCGCATCTTCGATATTCTCGAACGCCACGCGACGACAGGCATCCAACGACGCCAGCACTTTCACGCCCCAGTCCAGCTTGCTGAGGAAGCTCACCAGATCCGGCTCGTTCGCCGTCACCTGGACGTGGGGAATGAGTGTCTCAATAGTTTGAGCGGGCAGGGACAAATTAAACTGGCGGCCAAGATCGAGAATGGTTTGGGCACGAATGTTGCCATCAAGGTGACGGTGAATATCGGTAAGGGGAAGGCGGGTATCAATCATGGTCGCACTCATTTTCTGGTTAAAGTGCGCCACATTATAAAAACATTTGCGGGTAAAAAGCTATTTGCGCAATGGAATATTCCATTGCGCAACCTGTCAGAGCAGAGAATGAATCCCCGCAATCAGCCGCTCAACGCCCTGTTCCAGTTTACTGCGTGGACATCCTGCATTCAGGCGCACATACCCGTTACCCTCCACACCGTAGGTGTAACCTGGCATGATCGCGACTTTTTGCTGCTCAATGAGTACGTTCTGCAGCGCTTTGTCGTCGATACCGAGCGCGCTCAAATCAATCCATGCCAGATAGGTCGCTTCCGGCGGCTGCCAGTTCAGCTGCGGGAATGCAGCGTTGAGTTGCTCAGCCACATACCGCAAATTTACCTCCAGATAGGCGCGCAGGGCATCCAGCCACGGCTCGCCCTGCTGATAGGCGGCGATATGTGCCGTCAGTGCCAGCACGGACGGGGATGAAAGCCCGTCGCGGCCCTTCAGGGCGTTAAGATAGCGTGCGCGACTTTCATCGTCACCGATCAGCCCGTACGCCCCGGTAAGCGCCGGAATATTAAAGCTCTTGGAGCCTGATGTCAGCAGCGCCCATTTGCTGCGCGCCACCTCGTTCCACGGCGTATGCTGATGGTCGCCCCACACCATATCCATGTGGATTTCGTCGCTGATAACCGCCACATCGTAGCGCGCGCACAGCTCGGCCATGGTGTTCAGCTCGTCGCGCGTCCAGACTTTACCGGTCGGATTTTGCGGACTGCACAGCAATAAAATCGTGTTTTCCGGTTTCGCCAGCGCGGCTTCCAGGCTGGCCATATCGCACTCCCAGCCGGCTGTGTTTTTTTGCATTGCGACCGGAACGACGTTGCGATCGTTGCCCTGGATGGCGTTGTAAAACGCATCGTAGGCGGGGGTATGCACCACGATGCCGTCGCCGGGTTTCGACCACACGCGGATCAGCTCGGAAACCATATAAATGACCGACGGACCGTACACCAGGGTGTCCGTGTCAATCTGGCTGTGAAAACGCTGCTGGAACCAGTGCGCAACGGCGGCGAGAAATTCGTCGTTTTTCCAGCGGCTGTAGCCAAACACGCCGTGACTGATGCGCTGATTCAGCGCGTCGATGATGCACGGCGCGGTGGCAAAATCCATATCGGAAATGGTAAAGGGCAGCAGATCGTCGGCACCGAAACGGTCGGCGACGTAATCCCATTGGGTACACCAGGTCCCGTGGCGATCGACGACGGTTGAAAAATCAAACATAGCGCTCGTCCTTAAAGTCAAAACCCCCTTCGCCAGAAGGGGGTGAGGTGTCAGGCTTCTACCGTACGCATCAGCGTCGATAGCTCATCTTTAACCGACTGGACCTGCGGCCCAATCACCACCTGCAAATTATGCTGATTTAACTGTACCACGCCGATGGCCCGGTTGGCCTTCAGGGCGTTGGTGTCCACCTTGGACATATCGTTCACCGACAGACGCAGGCGGGTGATGCAGTTATCGAGAGACGTGATGTTATCCGCGCCGCCCAGTGCCGCCAGAATCGCTGGCGTGTTGTAGCCGGATTTACCAACGGTACCCACAACGGCTTGTTCCACGCTGCTGGCGGTATCGGTATCGCGGCCCGGTGTTTTCAGATTAAAGCGGGTGATGGCGAAGCGG
>Ga0207696_1002114_pt1 | contig 9984 bp, 8 predicted proteins | sample KBSS54metaG_FD_184403 | JGI IMG/M metagenome (GOLD analysis project Ga0207696, IMG submission 184403) | Switchgrass rhizosphere microbial communities from Kellogg Biological Station, Michigan, USA - KBS S5-4 metaG (SPAdes) (version 2) | ecosystem: Host-associated > Plants > Roots > Rhizosphere >...
TGGCTTTTGAAGTGGTAAAATACGCAGGAGCCCTGTACTTAATGTACTTAGGGATCTCTTCTTTATTTTCTAAAAAAAGCGATACAGTTTCTCCTATAAAAGAGGAGAAGTCAAAAGAAACATCCGCTTTTCGTCAAGGTCTTGTCTCAAACGTCCTTAATCCAAAAGTGGCGGTGTTTTTCTTAACTTTTTTACCTCAATTTGTTCAAAGTGATCAAAATGTAACGCTTCAACTTCTTCTTATGGGAATAACGTATACGATCCTTGCTATCACGTGGTTTTTCGTATTCGTCTTTTTTATTAACTACTTACGAAAATGGCTCACAACACCTAGCGTTCAGCGTTTTATGGATAAAGCAACAGGAGTCGTTTTAATCGGGTTTGGATTAAAGCTGGCTTTTGAAAAACATAAATAAGAAAATATGTTAGTTGAAGGAAGTTCCGAACGAGTTTGATTTTTGATGGAGAATCAAACTCGTTCGGATTTTTCATTGGCAGGGTAAATGTAAGTGCTTCTAGCTATTGATTGGAGGGCAAGACGAAGACTCCTGCGGGAAAAGCGGAAATGGTGAGACCCCGCAGGAGCACAAGCGACGAGGAGGCTCACCGACCGCCCGCGGAAAGCGAAGTCTTGCACGGAATTTAATAGCGGTGTCACAAGCGGTTCAGCTCCTTTATCTCATTTGTTAGCCTTTAGATGGAATTGGTTTCGTTCTGTCTCAATCTGTTTTGTCATTTATGCTCGTCAGGTTCATAGAGATAGACTTTAAGATCAAGCTTTCCATCCGAAGAAACGAGTATTCCTTCCGCTTCAAGTGAAAGTTTTTGAACAACGTACATTTCTTCGTCTTTAAACCCAATTTCTCCTTTAGAATTAATGACTCTGTGCCAGGGGAGATTATGTTTCTTACTCATCGAATGCAGTACTCGTACAACTTGCCTTGCACCTCGCGGACTACCAGCCAGGCCGGCAATTTGTCCGTATGTCATTACTTTCCCGGATGGTATTTGTTTAATAAGTGCTACTGCTCGTTCTGTAAAACTCATGCTGCCCCTCCTTTTATTCTTTAGTACAACATTACCATAATCATTAAACAGTGAAGTAATCACTCGATTTTTCTTCAGCAACATTATAAGATAATAATAAGAAGTACGCTCATCATTGTTCAACATACTCCAAACAAATGCTTACTGATTATTTCCTATTCTTCAACTAACAAATCTTTGTGCGAGTGGCAGCTTATACCTCATTTATGACACTGTGATTATAAAAACGTTACAGAAACCAACACAGCAAGGTACGTAGAAGCGTTACATGATAAGATAAACAGTAGATACTAGTACAATTTCAAATTGATGCTGACGAATAAGTAATCATTTAAAAAGTGGTGAGAAAATGACAAAATGGCTTAGTGTAAAAGAGTTATCTGAAGAAACGAGTATTCCTACTTCAACGATTAGAAGATATATAGATAAATTCCAATATTTCTTTATACAAAAAGAGGATCATCGACCAAAACAATATGAAGCTGCGGCTGCGACCGTTTTACTGAAAATTAAGCAGCTTTATGATGAGGGCTGTCAAGCAGAAGAAATCAATGAAGCGCTGCAAAAAGAATTCTCTTTAACTACAAGCGAGGATCAAGCTGCCGTGTCTCTAGAAGAAGCCGAAGACAAAGAGAACACAGAGAACACAGCAGAAGCAGCTGACCAGCAGCCGACACCTCCCGAACAGCCGGTACAGCCTTCACCCCAACAAGAGCCTGATACAAAACAAATTCTTCAGGAAAAAGATAAGCAGCTTATTCAATCTTTGCGTAAAAGCTTGCGTGAACAGCAGGCCATTTCAGAATTAGTAGAAGCTTCAAAAGAAAGCAGCGTAGTAGGTAAAAAGAGATCGATTTTAAAACGATTATTCCAACGAAAAAAGAACTAAGTTTGTAAACAAGTCTAGGCTACGAAACTCCTTTATTTCTGGTCATTAAATTTATGTAAAACAAAGTTTCTAAACTGTTTAACAGCCGGTGATAGATATCTTCCTTCAATCCATGCTAGTCCAATTACTCGGTGGCAGTTGGCTTTAGCTAATGGGATTTTCACTATTTTACTTTGATCGATTCCGTGTAAATCTGGAAGGATAGAAATTCCTAAGCCGGCTCCTACAAGTCCCGCTACGGTATCAGCTTCCTCTCCTTCAAACATGATGTGAGGCTTTACCCCTGTCTCTTCAAATAACTGCTCAAACGTAAGACGAAGAGAAAAGCCTTCTTTTAAGTGAATAAATGATTCTTCAGCAATTTCTTCTAGTGGGATACTCTCACAGCGAGCGTACCGATGATTTTTTGGCACAATCACAAACAGCTCTTCACTCCAAAGGTGCTGCCACTTGATGATCGATTTCTCTTCCATAGGCGCAATCAAACAAAGATCTAGTTCGCCCAGCTGCAGCTGCTCAAGAAGAACGTGAGAAGGGCTTTGCCTCAGCTGAAAATTCACCTTAGGATACAAACTACGAAACGAAGCGATTAAATCTGGAATCAAATCTGTGCTGAGCGTATGTAAAAATCCAAGTGACACCTGCCCTTTTTCAGGATCTAGCAGCGCTTGAATTTCCTCCTGTCCTTTATCAAATTCTTTCATTATGTTATCTACACGCTTTAAAAAAACTTTACCATATTGATTTAATATAATGGAACGTCCTTGCCGGTCAAATAGCGGCGCTCCTACTTCTTCTTCAAAACGAGCAATTGAACGACTGAGCGCAGGCTGCGTAATTAACAGCTCTTCTGCGGCGCGCGTCATATGCTGCGTACGTGCAAGCGTTTGAAAGTATTTAAACTGCTGCCACTCCACTTTGTACCATCTCCTTATTAACCGTTCTATTCATTACATAGATGTATGAAAAATATGATTATAATGAATTATACATTATAAATAGCTGGTGTTACGATAAAAAATGGAAACATACTCGAGGATGTTTTTAGTTTCTTTTAACGACTGCTGTATACAGCTCCTACAAAATTTTATAATCATCATTTTCTAGCAGAAAGAAGGATTTGTTATGAAACGTATCGTACATCTGAGAAAGCGTAAGCTGGTTGCTCTATGAGTTACATAAAGAAAGGAACGCCCGTTTTTCGCAAAACGAGCTTTGCATTTTTTGCAGCAGGGTTTAATACGTTTGCGATTTTATACTGCGCTCAGCCTTTAATGCTGGCGTTCACAAAAGAATTTCATATTTCTCCGACGACTTCTAGCCTATCGCTTTCCGTTACAACCATAGCTTTGGCTATTAGTATGCTTATTTTCGGTTCGTTATCGGAAGTATGGGGAAGAAAGCCTGTTATGGTCTATTCCATGCTTGCTGCTTCTGTGTTATGCCTATTGACTGCATGTAGTCCTACTTTTCACGTTCTATTGTTTTTTCGAACAATGCTAGGAATTACGCTAGCCGGGCTGCCTTCAGTGGCAATGGCTTATTTAGGAGAAGAAATCGAAGCAAAAAGCCTAGGTTCAGCAATGGGCCTCTACATAAGCGGCAATGCAATTGGCGCCGTTGGCGGAAGAGTGATCTCCGGCACGCTTAGTGAGTATTTCGGCTGGCACGGTGCAATAGCAGGAATTGGTATTATAAGTATAGCAGCGACCGTTATCTTTTGGATTAGCCTGCCTCCTTCACAGCACTTTCAATCTCGTAAATTAGAGGTTGGAAAGCTAGGGAAATCGCTGCTTGATCATCTTAAAGATCCAGGATTAGTTTGTTTATACGGCTTAGGCTTTTTGCTGTTAGGCAGCAACGTCGCCTTATTTAACTATATCGGTTATGTACTAACCGCTACCCCTTATTCCTTAAGCCAAACGATTGTCAGCTGGATCTTTTTAATTCTTATTATCGGAATGTTTAGTTCGATGTGGACCGGCAGGCTGGTAGACCGCTACGGAAAACAAAAAATACTTATGATCAACCTTTCGATTACGCTAGCTGGTGTCGTTTTAACGTTAGATCCTGCTTTACTTGCTAAAGTAGCTGGCTTGGGCTTGTTTACGTTTGGGTTTTTCGGCAGCCATTCGATTGCCAGCAGCTGGGTAGGTCAGCGCGCTTTAACAAATAAAGCTCAGGCTTCTTCACTTTATTTGTTTCTATATTACACGGGTTCAAGCGTAGGCGGAACGCTAGGAGGAGTCTTTTGGTCAATGTTTGGCTGGAAAGGCTTGATTTGTATGATTATTGTTTTTTTACTAATTGCTTTTATCCTTTCTGGTTTTCTTTTAAAAAGCTCAATAAAGACAAGACGCGCTGCCAATGTTAAAGAAAATTATTAAAAAGATACTTGATCTATCATAGTAACTACACATCAAAAAGACCTTTCTATCACCATAAAAGAAAGGTCTTTTTTGAGAATCTAAAACACATTTTTTCTTGTATGTACCCCTTAAAGTAACCTTTTTTAGAGTTTAACTCGTTCTACTAACTGCAGCAATTCATCATTAGGTCCGTGAAATAAAATCATACGTCCCCCTTCGAGCGTTGGCTGAGGCTCCGATGATAAAAATTCAATTCCTTTGCTCTTATAATGTTGAATCGCCTTATTTATATCCTCTACCGTAAATGCAAGGTGGTTAACAATCCCGCTTTTGTTATACTTGCCAATCGGATCAATATCTCGAATGAGCTCAATTTCAATTCCCGGCTGTTCTTCAAGATACAAAAAAGCCATCTCTCTTTTTTCGGTAGAGCCTTTAAGGCGAACTTTAAAGCCAAACATATCCGAGTAGTAGTGAATCGTTTCATCCATATCTCCAACAATAATGGCTGTATGTTCCATTTTCTTAATCATGAATATTCTCCCTTTCCCCATGTTTAGTGAGTACAAGTAAACTATACAGCAATTTAGTTAATATGTATTTACATATACCTTAATTCCTCTTGCTACGATAAGGAAAATTCAAGCACTCCATCAACGCATTTGCGCTATAATTTTAAAAAAGAACAAATAAAAAAACAAACCTCACTGGTTTGTTTGGGTTACGTATTTTATAGTCAGTCTCTGTTTCAACAACGTTCGATAAGCCATGTTTTGTACCTTTGTACTGCAAACGATTTTAATCTCGTACTCAGGCGGTAATCATCTATCTACGATTACGCATGTAACCGTCCGTCTCTCCGTTAGATTCCTTTGAGACAGTTCCCCTACCATTGTTTGGGTTTCTCGCTCGTGGGGTTTACCGCGTTCCACCTTTGCTGTTTCCAGCAAAGCTTCGTCACTGTGGCACTTTCAGGGATACTCGACCATATCCAAAGACTTAGGTGGTTTTTCCCGCCGTCAGCTAAGCTATAAGCCAAGCTGCCCTAGCTTATTTTTTCACTAGGCACGAACACTACGGGCATCTCAGCACCGTGCGAGCATGGACTTTCCTCTACATCAAATGATGCAGCGATTACCTGAACGTTATTTCAGATCGTGTATGAGTAGTATATGCGTTTTAGCTTGCCGAATCAAATGTAACTTTTGGTATGGATTCCATGTCAATTTTTGCAGCAAATTAAATAAAATAACCTCTTTCTGTACAATCTTTTTAGTAGATGACTCACCAGCAAGCCAAGAAATATTCTCTTCATCCATTTCTACGGGGGATACTTTGTTTCTTTGTAGAATATTTTATACACTACATAAAAAGGTAACAGAGGTGATGAAAAATGAACGCTGATTTAAAATTTGATTTTCATACCCATCACGACCGATGCGGACATGCTCGCGGAACGATTCGAGATTATATAGAGGCATCTATTGATAAAGGCCTTGATATCATTGGGATTTCGGATCATTCTCCTTATTTTGCGAGCGAAGAAGACCAGCCGTATCCTCACATTGCTATGGGAAAAAGCGCATTCTCCGGATATGTAGCTGAGATTTTGAAACTAAAAGAAGAATATAAAGAAAAAATTGAAGTGCTGTTAGGCGTAGAGTCTGATTTCTTTCCCCAGCATGCGGAGATATATCGTAGCTACTATGAAAAATATCCGTTTGACTACATAATCGGCTCTGTCCATCAAGTTGATGAAGTCAGCATCTTTCATAAAACGCGCTGGGAAGGTCTTTCTCAGCAAGAAAAGCAGCGCACGAAAGAAACGTATTATCAATTGATCGAAGAATCCGCCCGGAGCAGAATGTTTCAGATTCTTGGCCATATTGATGCCATGAAAGGATTCTACCCTTCTTTTTCTTCTATCGAGACGGCTGTCATTGATCAGACGCTAAAAGTGATTTCAGCACATGATATTGCCATAGAAGTGAATACATCAGGCAAAACCAAAGACTGCGGAGGCTGGTATCCTGCAGACGACATTTTGGAAAGAGCTCTGCGCTACGGGGTACGCATTACATTTGGTTCCGATGCCCATGACCCGGAGCGCATTGGAGACGACTTTGAACTAGTAAAAAAGCGCCTTAAAGAAATAGGTTTTACAGATTGGGTCTTTTTCAGACAGAAAAAAATGCAGGTGGCATCTTTGTAAAACGGTGAACTTAAATAGGCTGTGCACCAATTAAAATATGCCTGAAAACACGCAGATGAAGGAACATCTCGTGTTTTCAGGCATGTGTTTTTTACTGAGAAACTTTGACTTTTGGAGATGAAGATAAATCTTCTCCATTTGTCTGAATCACTTGTTTATACCAGTAAAAGGAATCTTTTTTAGATCGTTCAAGCGTACCATTTCCTTCATCGTCTTGATCTACGTAAATAAAGCCGTATCGTTTTGACATTTCGTTTGTTGACACACTGATTAAATCAATAGGTCCCCACGCTGTATAGCCCATTAAGTCTACACCATCTTTGACGGCTTCTTTCATTTGCTCAATATGCTGTCTTAAGTAATCTACACGATACGGATCATGAATCGAGCCGTCTTCTTCTACTTTGTCATGAGCTCCTAACCCATTTTCAACAATAAACAGCGGTTTGCCGTAACGGTTATGAAAATCTTGTAACGTATAGCGAAGCCCTTTCGGATCGATTTGCCATCCCCAATCGGACGTTTGAAGGTGAGGATTTTTTACACTTCCCGCAATCATATTTCCTAGGACATTTTCTTCTTCACTTTGAGTTGTGACAGAAAGAGACATATAGTAGCTAAATGAAATAAAGTCAACGGGATATTGTTTGATAATTTCATCGTCCCCTACTTCTTTTACGATTTGAATGTTGTTCTCTTTAAAGTAACGCTCCATTACCTTTGGATATTCTCCGCGCACTTGAACATCTGTAAAAAATAAGTTCAAGTCATTTTTATGCTGTGCTAGTAAAATATCGTCCGGATGATTCGTCACAGGATACGTTGTCATACGCGCAAGCATACACCCTACTTTTACATCAGGAATAATCTCGTGAGCTAGCTTAGTGGCAAGTGCACTCGCAACAAACTGATGATGCGCTCCTTGATACGCAATTTGTTCTGCTGACTGATTTGGAACGTTTTCAACTAAAATACCGCCGCCTGTATAAGGACTATGGGTAATCACATTGATTTCATTAAACGTCAGCCAGTATTTCACTTTGTTTTTATAGCGTGTAAATACCGTTTCTGCGTAGCGTGTATAAAAGCCAATTAGCTTGCGGCTGTACCAGCCGTTGTATTTACGCGTAAGGTCCAGCGGCGTTTCATAATGCGAAAGCGTCACTAACGGCTCAATTCCGTACTTTAACATTTCATCAAATAGGTTATCGTAAAATTGCAACCCTGCTTCGTTTGGCTTCACATCATCTCCATTAGGGAAAATTCTCGCCCAGTTGATCGAAATGCGAAGAGTTTTAAACCCCATTTCCGCGAATAATGCGATATCTTCTTTATAGCGATGATAAAAGTCGATAGCCGTACGCTTTGGAAAACGATCGTTTACTTTGTTGTTAAGCACATCTTCAATATAATCTGCTTTTACATCCATCGAATAACCAGTTCGTTCGTCTTTTGGGACAAATCGGATCATATCTGCAGTAGACAGCCCTTTTCCATCAACGTCATAAGCTCCTTCAATTTGGTTAGCAGCTGTTGCTCCTCCCCATAAAAATCCCTTTTTAAATACAGTATCATTTGTTAACATAGTCCCCACGTCCTTTTCTCATATTTTTATTAAAAATAGCATTTATTTTACTACAGAAAGTAGCTGTTCCCCTTCAAAAATTGGACCTATTTCATTGACAGACAGCACATCTAAATACTCTGCGGTGTTTGTGACAATAACCATCGTAACAGTTTCAAATCCAGCTTCTGCAATCGCATGTCGGTCAAATTCAACTAGCGGCTGCCCTGCATTTACATGATCTTTTTCTTTCACCAGCGCCTTAAAGTGCTCTCCTTTTAAAGAAACGGTATCAATTCCAATATGAATTAAAATTTCCTCTCCGTCTTCTCCTTTAATGCCAATTGCGTGTTGAGAATCAGGCAACACCATAATCGTTCCAGCGATAGGCGAGACTACGCGGTTTTCACTAGGTTTAATCGCAATTCCTTTACCCATAATTTCTTGAGCAAATGTTGGATCTGACACTTGATGCAGCGGTACAAGTTCTCCGTGTAACGGAGAGAAGACGCTTTTTGTTTTACCACTTTTTTTCTCCTCTACTGCTAGAGAAACATTTTGCAGTGGCGCTTCTTCCTTGACAGGATGTTCTTCAAGTTTTATTGTATTTTTTTCTGGTTCTTCTGAAGCAATATCTTTAAACCCAAGAGTAAGGACCAAGACGGCTGGTAAAATAACGGCCCCTGCCAGCAGCGCTACTGCGACAATCAAATTGCCTGCTGCCCCGCTTGGATCTGCAAACGTAGGAATAGCAAAGATTCCGACTAATCCTCCTAATGTAAAAGCTTTAAACCCATACCATCCAGCAAAGCCACCGAGCAGTGCGCTAGAGGCAATAGCGTAATAAAAAGGTTTTTTCAACTTCATGTTTACCCCGTACATGGCAGGCTCTGTAATTCCGATAACAGCTGAAATAGCTGATGAAAACGCAACTTGTTTTAAATCTTTATTTTTTGTCTTCAACGCTACTCCAAAAGCGGCTCCTCCTTGAGCAAGGTTGCTGATATACATCATCGGCATCAAAACATTGTCAAATCCATATACTTTTAGATTTTGAATCGCAATAGGAGCTATTGCATAGTGCATACCGGTCATGATAATAAGAGGCATAAGACCTGCTAGTAAAAGACCTGCCAGCGGACCTGCTGTTTCAAACATCCATGAGAACATACTTGCTAATCCGTCTCCCATATACGTTCCAAGCGGACCGATTAACCATAACGTAATAGGTGCGGCGATTAGAAGTGCAAGCAGTGGTGAAAACATGACCGTAACGGTAGCCGGCATCCATGAACGAACAAATTTGTATATATATTTTAATAGAAGTACACCTAAAATAATCGGTATTACACTAGACGTATAGTTAACCACTGGAATGGATATAAAATCGATTCCAAATAACGTGAATTCTTTTATTTTCGTAATGCCTCTCGCTGCATCTACAAAGGTCGGATACAGCATGGCAGCTGCTAAAGCAAGCGCTAAGTATTCATTTGTTTTAAACTTGCGAGCTGCTGAAACAGCTAAGAAAAATGGCAGAAAGTAAAAGACTCCGTCCCCAATTGCATTCAGCACTGCGTACGTATCACTTTCTATGCTCAGCCATCCTAGCGTAGCAAATAAAGCGACAAAAGCTTTTAGCATACCCGCACCAATAAGGGCTGGTAAGATAGGAGTAAAAATTCCTGAAATACTATCCATTAGAAGTGAAACAACGCCTTGTTTTTGGCTGCTTTTCTCCTCGGTAGCTCTTCCACTGCCCAGCAATGGTTCAACTTCTTCAAAAACTTCAGCAACTCTGTTTCCAATAATGACTTGAAACTGATCACCGGAAAATTGAGCGCCCATCACTTCTTTTATTTGCTTAATTTCCTCCATCTGCACCTTATTCTTGTCATGAAGA
>Ga0207696_1002118_pt1 | contig 9968 bp, 11 predicted proteins | sample KBSS54metaG_FD_184403 | JGI IMG/M metagenome (GOLD analysis project Ga0207696, IMG submission 184403) | Switchgrass rhizosphere microbial communities from Kellogg Biological Station, Michigan, USA - KBS S5-4 metaG (SPAdes) (version 2) | ecosystem: Host-associated > Plants > Roots > Rhizosphere >...
GACGGCAAGGTCACCGGATTTGGCAATCAGTTGCATGGGACCTCTCAGGGCGGTGCGGCGGGCTTCTTGTTATGGCTGTTGCCACTGTAAGAAGCCTTGCGCAGCATTCCCAATGAGATGATCCGATCAAGCGATAACCAGACGTTATCGCAAGAGGAATTCGACGCGTGATCTTCAATCGCCTGCAAGACCGACAGGGCCGCTGCGCAGCCCATCGCAGGCAAGCCAGCTCCCACAGGGACCGCACCACCCGGAAGGCCTCGCAATACCTGTGGGAGCTGGCTTGCCGGCGATGGGCTGCGAAGCGGCCCCGCGTTTTCTAACTTTGCACTGTCCTGCGACGCTGCGCACCCTCCAGCAAAATCTCGACAAACGCCCGGGCCGAAGCGCTCAGCGGTTCATCCTTGCGGGTGACCACGCCATACTCCAGCGCGGGTACATGCAACGGGCTGCGCAGCTCCTTGAACTGCCCGCTGGCCAGCTGCGCGGCAACCATCGAACGCGGCAACATGGCAATCATCGGCGCCGATTGCAGCAGCTGCAGGAACATCGGCATGGAGATGGTCTCGACGCTGTCGACGGGCGTGGCAATACCGGCCACCCGGAACGCCTGTTCCAGGCGGTTGCGGATCGGCGTGCCCACCGGGTACAGCACCCACGGCCAGTCGCCCAGCGCCGACAGTGGCGGGCTTTCCAGCTGGTTGAGCGGGTGCTCGCTGTTGACCACCAGGCTGAACGGTTCGGGTTCGAGGGGCTGGAAGTCGAACAGCTGGCTGAAGCGCTCTTCGGTGAAGCGGCCAATCATGATGTCGAGCTTGTTCTGCTCCAGCATGGTCAGCAGGTGATCACTGGAATGCTCCACCACTTCGATCGACAGCAGTGGGCTGCGCGCCTTGATCGCGGCAATGGCCTGCGGCAGTACAAGCGCAGTGGCGGCAAAGATGCCGCCGACGCGGATAAAACCGTGCCCGCCGTTGCGCAGGCGGTTGACCTGGTCGACGAATTGCTGCGACTCGGCCAACGCACCCTGGGCATAACGCACCACGTATTCACCCAACTCGGTGGGCGGCATGCTGCGTGGCAGGCGCTCGAACAGGGCAAAGCCGAACTGCTCTTCGAGATCGCGCAGCATCTTGCTCAGGGCCGGCTGGCTGAGGTTCATGCGCGTGGCGGTTGCGTGCATGTTGCGGGTGCGCGCCAGGGTGTCGATCAGCACCAGGTGCTTGTAGCGGATCCAGTTGCAAAAGCTTGCGTGACTAAGTTGCAGCCCTTTAACCATGGGGGCTGCATCATTTCGGGAAGACATCCTTTAGGTCCTATTGGGGCCTGTATGGCTCGATAATGCCAGCTTTATGACAACGCAGCTATTCCAGCCCCCGGCGTTCTGCCGACCTTTCCCTTCCTTTATAGAGCTACTCATAGGGCGGCCCCATCCAGCGCCTGGTGATAAAGGCGCATGGCGTCGATCGCCTGCTGAATCAGCGGCTCGCCTGCCTCGATCATCCCAGTGAAACTGCGCTTATCCACGGTAGCCCCTTATCGAAATGTCAGACCAGTATAGATAGAATGCCCGCTGGTCAGAGGGACGAGCTCAGGTGGAACGGTACGCTTTCGGTATCCCCAGTACTGATGCATTGTTCACCGCAGGCGTTTCGGCGGAAAAGACTGCGCAGCACATGCAGGTGCAATCAAAAGTATTCATGAGGAAAAGTAGTGACCAATTCGCAGATAGCTGTTTCATTCGAAATTCCGGAAGATGACAGCTATGGCCCGTACATCAAAATCGACACGATGGGCCTTCTTGAGGCAACAATTGAGCAAGGCTGCTCCAACACCCCTTCGCTACTCAAGCTGATCCATCAGGCTGGTCGCCCCATCGATCTCGAAGAATTGATTAATCAAAACATCGAGTCTTGGGAGCCCGCTGATCAGATCCAAGTAGCTGAGGATGTTGCTAATTGGCTAGAGAACGTGGCTTCGAAAATTCGTCAAAAAAGCGAAGCTTTAAGTCTGGAGCTCAAGCCAAGAATGTCACCCGGGATGTGACACCGCTGATGTTCCAATAGACGGGTCGAATTGCATCGTATTGACGACCGGCTATACGCGCGCGGTCAGACCCTGTCGCCAACTCTCGACCCGCAATGACAGACCGGTCGAGTAGCTCGAAGAGCACCATGGCGGAGCGGTTGTAAACGGAATTACCGATGACTCAGAGGCTGCACACTGGTACGATCCACCCACGCTAGCTTGCCATTCATAGGGACCAAGCTGGCTAGAAGCCCTGGACGCCAGCATCCGGGGCTTCGTTTTTTCTGCCTACGGACCCTTCATCCGTTCAACCACCGCCTCGCACGCCAGCCCGGCTATTCGGCTTCGCTCAAGCGCTGCTGCGATGCTTCAGCGACAAGACTGAATCGCTGCCTCCAGCTGCCGCTCGTATCCGATCCGCTGCCGTCGCTCGGCCAACAGCGCCCGCACCTTCACCTCTAGGCTGTCGGTCTCGCGCAGGCCGGCTGCCCGCCTCCGGGGGAGCCATAGAGCTTGGGGCCCACATACGAACCCTTGCAGGCTTTTGACTCTCGCACCAAACTGAATCTAGCAAATCGTTCTGTTCAGCGCCCTCAGTGAGGTTGCCGGCTATGGAACCCGAAATTATTCACATCCCGGAACTGGCCAGGCTACTCGGCCGCTCCGAGTCCGCAATTCGAAGCGCCATGCAGGTGCAAGCAGCCTGGCTTCCCCCATGGTTCAAGCAGGGGAAAAGAATCTGCTGGCGGCTAGAATCCGTTCGGATATTTCTCAAAGATTGGCAGCAAGGTGGCGGCCAGCAATCGAATCCTGGGCGCAAGCGCAAACAACCGCCAACGCTTACTGGTGTGAGATAGCCAGTTTCGGCCAGAGGTGAGCATGATTTCAGCTGCGACTGATCGCTTCATGCGGATAGATGAAGTGATATCCGTGACGGGACTGGGAAGGAACACCATCTACACGCGAATGCGCGAGGGCACGTTTCCACGACAGGTTCGGCTTGGACCAAATTCAGTCGCTTGGTTGCAATCGGCTATTTCGGAATGGATGACGTCTGTCGTAACCAGCAGCTCGTCACCGTTGAAGGTCGAGGAGTAATCGTCAGACTATGCTTATGCTTGGTCATCGCGAGATTGATTCAATATTCTGGGCGGCTCGCTGCACGAACGGCACAGGACTCGCGATGACCATTAAGCATCTCTTTGGCGTCCGCGAGCTCCGCATCTATATAAGCAGCCAGGTCATTGAGGTGCACTCCCCGAGCAGATTTTTGACTGCGCTCCATGGCCATAAGCGGGAGCGCAATGTCACCACGAGCGATTTTCCGCTTCAGTTTTTCAGGGGTGAGCGAAGGAAAAAAATCAGCGCAAACCCTCTCAAGTGGAATTACTGCTAGGCCCCCGTATAGGGCAAGCAAGAGAAAATCGGTCCTCATGATCCATCACCTCTTTCGACGCACCAATTCAAGCGCCTTTTCGAACTCAGCTTGGGATTGCCCAGTACCCTTAGGCTTGGCCACCCTGGCCGCGTACTCAGACGTCCTCCCAGCCGCACTGCTTTTATCAGACGAGTGCATAGCTATGTAGTTATCAGCCCACTCATCAAGCTCATACCGATCAAACCCTATGCCTCGTTCGCCGATCGGGACTCCTTTACGAACGGCCGTACTGTCTTGTCGAACTCGGCCCTGCACATGCCTAGGTAACCTGGAGCAACCCCGCATCTCAAGATGCGCGGGAGGATATAATTTGCCTTGCTCATCGTCGTCCGATCTTCTACCGCTTTGGAGTTCCAGTTTTATCGGAGCTTGACGACGTGGGATAGAGCATTCTGTCAGCCAGACGGCCCGGCTACCGGATACCGCCTAAAACAGCGATTCCGCCGTTCGATCTCTTCCGGAGCCCCCTCCTCCGTCTTGTGCGCTTATCTCACTTGCTCACCTATGACCACGGGGCACGGCACAAGCCATTCCCAGAAAGGACCCGGATCGGGATGGGGAAGACCTTGCCAATAAAGCTCCGCGAAATACGCTTTGACGGCTACAGACATCCTTGCATCTAGTAGGCGCATATCTGCGCGAAATGCGACCGCAGGATCGATCCTGAATACCCTGTGACTCTGATCGCCATAGCGGGCGATGAACACTGAAGCCGCCTCAAGATTGTCAACAGCGAACAGCGACTGATAGCGGGAAGGCTCGTCCGGATACTTGGATCTCCGCACCAGTTCGAAAAGCATTTCAGTGTTTGCATCCGTCACTGTCGTGTCTCGGGGTGTGGTTACCAGGTAGAGGTCACCATGGCGAGACACACCTCCCGGGCAATATTCTCGAACTAGCCTCGCTATTTCTGGGGGGATGATGTCGTCATGCTCCACAAGTGCACACTCCATCCCTGTAGCTAAGCTACCCGCTCTATCTACCGTATATAATTCCATTTATCATTCCCCTGCAAACTAAAGAGATGACGTCCAGAAAGGCAGCTTTCAGCCATCATCATAGCTTCAGTATCTTAGATCAGCGCCCCGGAGTCAGAGAATCATATTCCTGCTCACATAGCTGCCCGGCTATTCGGGCTTGGTCATAAGCTTTCGCCAGCTCTCCCGCTCGTTTGTCAGCCCGTGCGAGCAGGTCGGAGAGCACCATGGCGGCGCGGGTGGCTGCCTGGCCTCTGGCGACAGTGGCGGTATCCGGGCCGGGGCAACTGACAGTAGCGGCAAGCTGGGCGGCGTCACTGCGCAGCCGCTGGCTAGCAGAATAGGCGTCAGCAGCGCCAGCATCAGCAATCGATCGTTCTTCCTGGGCATGGACTCTCGCCTCCTCCTGCGCTGTGGCGCGTCGTTGTTCTTCCTGGCGGGCACTGCGCTCGCCGATCACCTCAGCCAAGCGGTCGCCGCTATCCCGCTGCGCCGACGCCTGGCCAGCCTCAGCCTTTTCGACAGAGCGGCCATGCTGGTAGGCGGCCCAGTAGGACGCCAGCACCAAAGCCAGGATGCCAAGCCTGACCGGCCACGTCATACCAGAGCCCTCCTCACGCCCTCGTCGATTACATTGTCCTTGTAGGGATTGCTGCCGTTCTCGTGGACGATGATGCCGATCACGGCTTCGCGCAAAACCTGAGGTCTGGAGATGTCGATGGAGTCGCGCACGCCCACGCCGAGACGCTTGGCGATGGCCTGCGCATAAGCCAGGGTGTTGTTCTCGGTGGTCGGCGCCCAACGGCTTATGAACTCGAGCGGGGTATCGATGCCAGGTCGCCCGACACCCGGCATGCCATCCTTGCCCCGGTAGTTGAGCAACAGCTTTCCGAGGGCGCGGATACCGTTCTCGGGCGTATCGAAGATGGCGAAGCGGCCGCCCGGCTCCTTGCCGATCTGGCCCTGCCAGTCGTTGCGCGAATTGAAATCGATGTTTCCGGGGTTTCGGTTGCGGACGCCGCGAGGTGTGCTCATGGGTTTTCTCCAGGCGAAAAAATGCCCACCCGAAAGCAGGCTTTAAAATTGGGACCAATCAGAAATCTCGTGACCTATGATTGTTGCGGTCAAGAATTGAACCTTGAACGGTTAGATGCGATCGAAAACCGTGATTAAATGAATCCAGCAACATTATGGAAATAAAAATGACAACGGCATCACTCTCGCGCCCCAGATATACAGCAACAAAGTTAATCGCAGCTCTTGCACTACCAATGAGTATAAATACACTATCATTTGCCGACTCAAACCATCCGGACTTGACAATAACGCCAGAAGTGAACGAAACGCAGGTTGTATTCCATTGGAAAAATGACAGGTGCAGTGATGACAACATTCCAGATTCACCAGCAAGAGCGTTTAGATCTGCCGATGGAACTGTAAACCTATATGCAACTCACTATATAAACAGATCAATGTCTGGCAAGACACTGGACAGCGTCAAACCGTCGTGCGATGTCAGGTTCAAGGCTAACATGAGCCCTCAACCACAACTGTACGACGCCAGAATCTGGCTGCAAACATTCTACAGCGAGGACAATGGCAAAACAGTCGTATCTCTGGCCAGTTCCGACTATCATGGCAGATGGTTCAAGAACTGCGATGAATCCAATGGAAAAAATCTCGGTTGCTGGTGGAGCGCCATTATTCTCGCGTATTCCAATAATGGAGGAAAGTCATTCACTACACAGAGCCCTTCAGATAGGATAATCGCTCAATCAGGTCACAAGTTTTCAAAAAAACAAGGAGGACCTATTGGGTTTTTAACAACCTCCAACATTATAAAGCTAAACAATCAATATTATTCCATATTCTACACTTCAAAATATAAAAATCAGAAGATGGGAAACTGTCTGGCTAGAGCAAGCGACATAAAAAACCCTTCCTCTTGGAAGTTCTGGGATGGCCAAGACTTCACTATAGATCTCTCAAAAACTCATAACTCAAACACCAATAACAATACTTGCACCACTCTACAAAACATTACCAGCAAAGTGAGGAGCCTGTTATGGCATTCGGAAACCCAAGAGTTTATTGCAGTCTATGAAGACTTTATAAACAAAAAAGGTTACACCCCTAGAGTTGACGCAAGGTTTAGCTACTCGACCTCGAAGGATCTAATCCATTGGAGCAAGGGAAGAGAAATACTAACAATTGCTGGAAAGCAAAATTGTCAACCACAATCACCAGCTGCATACCCTTCAATCCTCGACAGCGAGTCTGAAGACGTCAACTTCGGGACCGTTGGCAGAAAAGCATATCTCTATTACACAAGGTTCAACCTAGGTGATGATTGTAAGCTCACCCTGGATCGTGACTTGCTTAGAGTGCCTATCACCTTGGGTGCTTCGGATCGGTAAGCTGGGGGTACTGCCTGTCTCATCCGCCACCCGCCAAAAGTGGCTTTGAACAGGGGGCTATTTGATTCTAACAAAGCAAAGCCCGCGCTGGGCGGGCATGGCCAGGGTGAGATTATCAACTGGTATGGGTGAGTTGATACAAGCGCGCGGCAGCCGCAGAAATCTCCGCCTCGCTCATGTTTCCAGAGTAGAGGGCTGCACCTTGAATGAATGCCCCGGCCTGCGCCGAACTGGTTGCGATACCGAGATCGAATACCGGATCCGCCGAGTACGGCAAGATGCTGCCGGTGTACTCGGTAATCGGATGAATGACCGCGACCGAGCCGTCCGGGTTATGAATCCTCATTCTACTAGGGGTGCCTTTGACCGCCCGCGTCAATGAGATCAGGTACTCGGTACCAGGGGTCACGGCCCTTTCCGCCGCCGCTGATGTTGGGCTTGGCGTACTGCCCAGATTAGCAACGCCGCCGGTGAGCGTGGTGAAGATGCGTCTAGCGTTCACGTCAGCCGACATGCTGCCCTCGCTCCACAAGCTCGCGACACCAGCATCACCGATTGAAGTGCGGGTCTTGAAGGCCGCAAACAATGTGCACCCAGCGAAATTCGGGGCGCGCCCAAGCTTGAATCTGACGTAGTTGGTGTTACCTAGCGCCAGCAGGCCCTCACTGCTGAACGCAACATCTCCTACCACCGTTGCATTTGCCTGGGTTGCATTGAGGTTCACCAGTGATTTTTCACGGTTTTCGCCAAATACCGCAAAGACATGGTTTTTGGCAATCGACGGAATACTGTAAAGCTGGGTGCGCTTTGGAAAAACCACATTTGGAACAATAATATTGAGAGCCATTAGAACCACCCCAGGCTGATAAGTTTTTCTTTAACCACTTGCGTGAAAGCAGCATTAAGCGCCGGACTGAAGTGCGCTCCATCGGTAGTCAGTGATTGCGGCAGGCAATGACCCGCCTGGGCGGCCAAGTCGTCGGCAGTGGGTATGATTCCAGTGTCCACCCAGACTCTTGGGGATTCCAGATACGCCAGCGTGTCGAAGTACATGTCCTCGTAGCGGGCTTTATGGAGGGCATTCAGCTGAAGTACCTTTGGTACAGAAGTCGGGCCGCCCAGCCAGTTCGTATTGCCGAAGTGCCCAAAAACCATAATGCGAGGAGTTCTGGCCTTGAAGTAGTCAAAGCTCGCGTCTATGCGCTGCGCAATATTTTGCGCAGTATCTGCGGTGGTAATGTCGTTCTTGCCCATCCACAGCAATCCAACACCGTCACGGTAAGTCGGCCCAACGTCAGGAATGAAGGGGGTATCCGCTGCTACATCGATCGCCGCTCCAGAAGCAGATCGCGTGAAGGTGAAGGTGCTCGCACTACTGCTCATCGTTCCGGCGATGCCCGCAAGCGTACCGGTGAAGGCTCGAATGAAAGAGTTCGGCACAACGTTCGAGGAGGTCACTGCCATAGCGCCCGATTCTGGCAAGGTGCCGCCAGGAATCGTGACCAGCATAGGCACCGATCCAAGCCTGGCAGCCAAGCTGCGAGAAGTCTCGCCGCCAGTCGCACCATTGAAGTACGAGGCGCCAGGAGCAATATCCGCAAACATCTGGGTGATGAATGTGGACAGGAACTCCAGACTTGAGCTTCCCCACCCCGAAATTTTGGCCATGGTTGGATATACCGGGACCAGCCCATTTTCCGTCATGACTTTGTCCTGTACGCGTGATCCCAGCTTTCCGGAAATATCCACACCGCGCAGAAATAATTCTTTAGCGTCCACGGCCGCGAACACTGACGTTCCGTCATCCCTGATCAGCCATGGGCTATTACCTAGAGCATCAAGGATTGCCAGCACAACACCCACAATTCCTTTTGAGCGCAATTCCTCAAGGCCTTGAAGAGTAAGTTGCTCAGTGCTCAGGGCATCAGCCTCGGTAACGCCATTTTCTCGGATTCGAAGCGGCGCAGCCCCGTGCTCATCACCGACCGACCAAGCAATGTCGGGAAGTGCATTTGGATCAAGCGCGTCAAACAATCGCTGCGCGCTGGATGAGCTAACAGGTTGATCAGAAAACCTCAGCCACATGCCTTGCTCCATGCTCCAGGAGTACCAGCCATTCAGATTTGGATCTGGATCACCATCAACAATGCCCACCACACCGTCACGGGTTTGCGGGTCGACAAGCATCGCCGCATACGTCGGGTATCGCTTGTTGTTCAGGTCATCGCCAAGGTTGGCCGCTGTTTCCTCCATCTCCACGATCGCCGAGTCAGCTGCTTCGTTTACCGCCGCTTTGGCCGCTGCAACCGTTGGATCAATCTGCGCTTTGGCATTGATCACAAGGTTGTGAAAAGCCTGCGGCGCCCACCTTGGCTGACCGAATCGGTCATAAACGATCTCGTCGATACCCGTCATGTATTTGTCGAAAATCGACGAGTTATCGAACAAGTCCCGCGGATCGCTCGAGCCGAGTGGGTTGTTGGTGTTGTAAGCCATGTTTTCTCCGGGCACAAAAAAGCCCGCACTTGGCGGGCATGCTCGTCAGGGTCCGGTCAGGCCGGCGGGAATTGGTCGTCGTAGGTGTAAACGCGGGCGTCGTAGGGCATTCCTTTCATCGCGACGTTTCCGTTTGTTCCAGGGTCAGAGCTGGTGATCAGGGTTGGATAGGCCCATCTGGCGGCCGGGCCGAACAGGATATGCGGGGGCTCCAGAGGACCATCCACTTCGGGTGTAAAGTCGAGCGCTGCAACCCGCACCTGGTACTGGTCAATTTGCGTAGCTACCCACGGCCCGGACAGCGTACCGTCCAGTTTGCGTACGCCTATCAGATGCTCGCCGCCAGCACTGAAGTCGAGCGGCTCGGAGGACATGAGAAAAGTGCTGGGTTCTGTAACCACGAAGTCCAGCAGGATCGCGCTCTGGCAACGCTTAGGCGCGTCATCTGCAACGGCTGCGAAACTAAGGTAGCCACTGTTGCTGCCGTCCATCTCGGTTTCCCAGGTGTAGATGTCCGTCCGGAACTTCTGGTGGCCGCGCCGGCGCATTCCGACCCGCCATGCCCTGGTCCTGTCACTGACTCCAGGCATCTTGATCTTCTCGACCTTGGTG
>Ga0207696_1002120_pt1 | contig 9960 bp, 7 predicted proteins | sample KBSS54metaG_FD_184403 | JGI IMG/M metagenome (GOLD analysis project Ga0207696, IMG submission 184403) | Switchgrass rhizosphere microbial communities from Kellogg Biological Station, Michigan, USA - KBS S5-4 metaG (SPAdes) (version 2) | ecosystem: Host-associated > Plants > Roots > Rhizosphere >...
CGTCGACGCGAATTGTCTGACCGGTAATGTAGCTGGCCAAATCGGAGACCAAAAAGACCGCCGCATCGGCGATGTTAGACGGATTACCCAGACGGCGTAGATCCGTCTGATTGCGCGTGGCTTCGATAATGGCCGCTGGCAAGGTGTCCAGCATATCGGTATCGGTAATACCCGGCGCGATGCAGTTCGCGCGGATCCCGGTTTCACCCAGCTCTGTGGCAATCGACTCCGTTAAGGCAATCACCGCCGCTTTTGATGCGCCGTATGCGGATTTACCGGCATTACCGTCCTGCGCGGCCGTTGAGGCGATATTGACGATACTGCCCTGCTTCTGGCGGGTCATCAGTTTTGAGACCGACTGAGTAAAATTGAACAACGCGAAGAAGTTGACTTCAAACTGCTGGCGTAACGCCTGCTCGGTGGTCATCTGGAACAGCGCATTCAGCGTGATACCTGCGTTATTGACCAGGCCATGCAGCGGACGCTTGTCGCTCATCAGCTGTTTGACCGCCAGCTTCATCGCGGCCGTGTCGGTCAGATCAAAACAGAGCGGCCAAATTTCGACGTTGTGACGCGCAGCAATCTCAGCCATGTCGGCTAAAAACGCATCGTCAGCGCTGCGGGCGTGGGCATAAACATTGGCGCCATTCGCCGCGAATGCTTCAACCATCGCCCGACCAATACCGCGCTTGCAGCCGGTGATAATCACATTTTTATCTTTTAACAGCATACGATGCTCCTTAATGACCAATGCCGCCGTCAACGCGGATAACCTGTCCGGTGACGTAGCTCGCCGCATCAGACGCTAACCAGCAAAGTGTGTTTGCCACCTCTTCGGCAAGACCAGGGCGCGAAATCGCCGCTGCCGCCATTTTTTCAGCGACCACGGATTCCGGTAAATTCTCCGTCATCGCGGTCTTAATCACGCCGGGTGCCACCGCATTCACGCGTATCCCCTGTGGCGCAAGTTCTGCAGAGAGCGTTTTGGTCGCCGCCACCATCGCCGCTTTCGACGCTGAGTACGATAACTGGCCGACGTTGCCGTCCAGACCAGAAATACTGGCGATATTGATGATACTGCCGCGCTTATTACGCAGCATCAGACGCGTCATATACTGGGTAAAGACCATCTGCGAGAAGAAATTGATGGTGAAGGTTTTTTGCATTTGAGCCAGCGTGACCATCGGGAACAGCGCATCAAGCGTGATTCCCGCCACATTCACGAGGATATCAATCGGCTGCTTGGCTTTTTGAATGGTCATCGCCGCGTTTTTGATTGAGGCATCATCCAGCAAATCAAAGCTAACAGGCGTGATAGACACGCCGTGTTCTTCACTCAGGTCGCGGATGAAGGCCAAAAAGGCCTCATCTTCCTGCTGAACGCAGGCAAACAGGTTCGCACCCTGGCGGGCGAAGGCCACGAGCGTTGCCTGACCAATTCCCTGCAGGCATCCAGTAATAACGGCAGTTTTCCCGGCCAGTAACATGCTTACCTCTCCGTTAATCAGGCGACTTCGACATCATATTTATTGAGGATCTCTTTCCCTTTTTCCCAGGAGGAGAAATCAATAATGTCTTCGGTGTCCAGCATGATGTCGAAGGTCTCTTCCAGCGCGGCAATCATGCTCATATGGCCCACGGAATCCCACGACGGCGTATCCTGATATTTATAGGTAGGCAGAATATCTTCTGACACTTCAAAGGTTTCGACGAAAATCGCGTTGTATTTTACTAAGTTAGTCATGTGAAATAGCTCCAGATAAAACAGTTACTTAAATACTTTCTTTTGATCGTTTTTGCGCATCACGCGCGCCGGATTGCCCAGCGCGACAGACTCATCCGCGATATCGCTGAACACGGCGCTGCCCATGCCAATGATGACGTCATCACCGAGAGTGGTTTTTTCTTTAATGGCAGAATTCATTCCGATAAAGACGCGCTTGCCGACCACGCAGTGCCCGGCCAGCGTCACGTTGCTGGACACCACGCTGTGCACGCCAACGTGGGTATCATGACCCACACTCGCGTGTGGCTGAATCAGGGTGTTTTCTGCAATAAACACATCGCAGGAAATAAAGGCGTGGTCGCAGATAATCGCGCCCGCACCAATGTGCGTTCCCGACGGAATAAAAACGGAGGGGTGGATTAACGTCGCCAGGCTGGTTTTCGCCAACACTTTCTCAGCCAGTTTCTGCCGCGCGGCGGGCTCACCAATGGCGATCACCACTTCCGTGCAGGGATGATCCAGCAGCGCAAAACGGTGAACCGGCACGCCGGAGACCACATTTTCGTCCGTCACATCATCGATAAAAAAGATCTCTTCCCAGCGTGAGGATTGATTCAGCTGCTGTGCCAGCATTAAGACTTCGCGTCCCAGGCCGCCTGCGCCATAAATACCCAGTTTCATGCCACTTCTCCATCTGCATGGCGCACCAGCGGTTGATTCGCGGCGGTCGCGCTGTACTGGCGAATCATCGCCACCACACGATCCTGATCCTCCTGCGTCAAATCAGGGTAAATCGGCAGACAGAGGATCTTCTGCGAAATACCCTCGGCCACCGGCAGATTTTGCGGGCTGGCTGAGGGCAGATGGCGATACATCGAGAACGAGCTGATCAGCGGGTAGAAATAACGGCGGGAGTAAATATTCACCTCTTTCAGCACGTCATAGAGCTGGTCGCGGCCGATCGGGTACGCATCGTTGACGATGATCGGGAAATAGGCGTGATTCCACTCCACGTTGTCCGGCGCACGGAAGACCTCAATCCCGTCGATATCGCTGAGCAGTTCGCAGTAGCGCGCATAAATGTCCGCACGGGCCGCTAACGCACCGTCAATGTGTTGCAGCTGCACCAGGCCAAACGCGGCCTGAACTTCGTTCATTTTGGCGTTAATGCCCGGCGCAACGACGGTCGTCTCGTCGGCAAAGCCAAAGTTTTTCAGATAGTCGATGCGCTGCTTCATTCTGGCGTCCGGACAGATAATCGCCCCGCCTTCAAAGGTGTTGAACACCTTCGTGGCGTGGAAGCTCAGAATTGACAGATCGCCGCAGTTCAGTACGCTCTGGCCATCTTTTTTCACGCCGAACGCGTGGGCCGCATCGTAGATCACCTTCAAACCCCAGGCATCGGCAATCTTCTGGATGCCGTCGACATTGCACGGAATCCCGTAGCAGTGCACGGGCAGGATCGCCGAGGTGGCAGGCGTAATCAGCTGTTCAAGCTTCGCCGGATCGATATTGCAGGTGACGGGATCAATATCCGCGAAGACAGGCGTGAGACCGTTCCACAGCAATGAATGGGAGGTCGCCACAAACGAATACGGCGTGGTGATCACTTCTCCAGTAATGCGCAGCGCCTGTAATGCCGTCAGCAACGCCAGCGTGCCGTTGGAAAACAGACACAAATGTTCAACGCCAAGATAGTCCGCCAGCGCTTTCTCCAGCTGCTGGTGAAACTGACCGCCGTTGGTTAAAAACTTGTTGTCCCAGATTTGCTCCAGGTAAGGAATAAACTCCTCCAGCGGCGGAAGCAGCGGGCTGGTGACGTAAACATTATTCTTCATAGCGCACCTTCAAAATAAAACTGTGTTTGCCTTCGCGAGCGCAATGACGCCGCCGCGAACCGCCCTACTCTTCTACCGTAAAACTTTGCGCTGGTTGCCCGGCACAATATATCTGCCACGCCTGACGCAGCGCCTTTTCCAGCGGTGCTGCGACGTCAAATCCATCCTGCTTAAGCGGCATTTGCTGGCGCATTCTCTGTCGCCAGCCGTTGAGTTCTTCGAGGTTGCTTTGCCACGCGACGGCTTTCTCGACGTAATCCTGCTGGCTGGTGGCGACAAACTTTTGCAGCCCGTAGATATGCATGATTTCCACGCCCTGTCGGGAGGATGTTGTTCCGCCCGCAATGCTCAGCGTGGGCACCCCCATCCAGACGGCATGGCTTGTGGTCGTGCCACCGGTGTAAGGGAAAGAGTCGAGCAAAATATCCACCTCGTGGTGCATACGCAGATAATTTTCAAGCCCGGTCGTTTTACGGAAAATCAGCTGTGAATCCAGCACCCCGAGCGCACACAGTTTTTTGCGATACCGGGCAATCATTTCGTCGTCGTCCATAAAGCCAATCAGCAATTTGGCCGTCGGATTACGCGCCATGATTTGCGCCCACACGGCGAAAACCTCATTGTTGAGTTTTTTCGAACGGTTGAAGCTGCCATAGGTGAAATAGCCGTTGCTCAACGCCGGTAGCGGGTTGACGTCAGGGCTGAGCTCACTGGGTGCAAAGAAACTGCGCAGCGGCATGTAGAGCAATTTTTCCGTGTACTGATCGTCCATTTCACCCGGTTTGCCAAGCCCTGGCGTGGTGATACGGTAATCCATCTGCTCAAGACCGGTAGTACCGGGATAACCAATCCAGGTCATCTGAATGGGCGCAGGTTTAAAACCAAACACCGGCAGACGGGTGCCCGTGGTGTGACCAGACAGGTCGATCAGAATATCAATCTGATCCTCGGCGATTTGCTTCGCCACTTCGGCGGCGCTAAGTTCAGTCACTAGGCGACTCAGGGTGGCGGTTTGATCGTAATGGTCTCTGACCGCATCACTTTTATCGATGGTGTGGTAAGCAATGACATCAAACCGATCGCGGTTCAGGTTATCCCAGAAGGGCAGGAAGAAATTGCTAACCGGATGAATGCGCAGGTCACCCGAGACGAACCCGACACGCAGCTTGCGGTTGGGGTCTTTACTGCCGGAATAGCGGATGTTCACCTGCTGTGCAGCACACCATTCATTCAGCTGACGGCCATAATCCTGGTGGGCAGCAAACAGCTCGGCGGGCGTTACGCTGGCATCATGCGTCATCACAAACAGCAGGCTGGTAAAAGTATCAAAATCATAACTTTTCAACGTCAGCGCTTTTTGCAGGAAATAGCGCGCATCAGCCATTTTTTGGTTATCGCTGAGGATGATGCCTATGATGCTCAGGAAATACGGCACGTCTGCCCGCAGACGAATGGCCTGCCGGGCACATTTCTCAGCGACCGCCATTTCCCGACGTTCGTGGTAGATGCACGCGAGCAGGTTCCAGCAGTTGGCATTTTTATCGTTAATTCGCAGCAATGCCCGCAGTAACTGGCGAGCCTGCAGAAGATCGTTGGTTTTAAACAGCGCAGTCGCCAGATCGAAATAGCTATCCCAGTGCATGGAAAACTGGCCCAGCAGACGGCTACTCAGCTGTAGCGACGATTTCCACGCGCCCATTAGCAGGCTTGACCGCGCCTGACAGCGCAGCAGATGAACGTTATCCGGATCGGCTTCAAGCAAACTCTCCAGCCGTTCACGCCCTTCTTTATTACGCCCTTGCCTGATAAGCGCGTTAACTTCATCGTACACGCTGTCGTACTGTTGATCGTCTTCAACCGATATCGGCTTGAGATCTATCTTGAGCGGGAAACCACCGTATTTACGTTCACAGCTGAAGATCAGCAGTGCGGTATAAACCTGCTTAATGATTGCCACATTGTCGGACTTCATAAAACGCTGGAAACCGGCACGCCACGCAGCGGTCGAACCGGTGAGCAGGCCTTTGTCACGCAGCGCGCAAAACAGCAGCCAGCTTGATTCATCGCTGTTTTTTATCTCATCCGTCGCAAAGACCCACTCTTCGCGGCTAAGCGTAACGGTTTGCCCCCAGTAATTACCGAGAGTAATGAAATCCTGCTCTGCAAACGCCTCTTCCGTCACGGGCACAATCGGCCGCAAAACGGTCTCAGTAGCGTCGTTATAAGGCGAAGGAACGGCGCTGATCATGAGACCATTGATGGTGTTCCCCAGCAGATCCTGCAGCGAGGCGACCAGCTCAGCGCGGGTGTCGCTGGTCGTATCTTCCGGGAAGCGACAGTGGAAAAGCAGTTGCTCGAAGCTCAGACTCAACGGCCAGACTTCAGTCAGGACATCCAGGATTTGTAGCGTGGTTTTGTTTTCCGTTTTCAGCGGCGTGCCATCCAGCCCGATATGTCCGTTCGCCGCTACGCCAAAGTGGTTGATCTGACGCTTAAAGCAGCCAGCCCAGTGCAAATGCTCAACCGATTTCAGGTCTGGCGTAGTCGCAGCGTCGTGCGCTCCAGCATGCGAGAGCAGGCTAAAACGTTCGCGGCGGTTGACGGCAAAATCGAGATACTGCTGGCTTTTCTCACGCGAGCTGCCGCCGCTAATCAGTGCATGCATCTGCCCTGTCTGGATGCCGAACGTGTTCGCCACTTCAGATTGGGGAACGGCATCGCCGACATAGCTAAAGCCCGCATCGGTGATTTGCTGATGGAAATCGGTGAAATAATCGGCCTGATTGATATTGCCGAGATATCGGAACGCGAGCGTCAGATCGCTGCTCTGCTCTGCGTCAGTGACCTGATTTTTCAGGCCGCCTTCGGGCAGCGTCATCGCCAAATAGCTGAGCATCCCGCGCGCGGAATCCAGCTGAGCGTCGATACCCTCTGCGCTGCTGGCGTGGAAGCTGAGCGAGTCCTGCAGCGTTTTCGCATCGTGCGCGCCCGGCAGTACCTGCCAGTGAATCGCCATCATGCCCTGTGCGGAAAGGTGCTTCTGACACCAGGCCAGCAGCGCTGTGCGCTCGTCGCCTCCCATCAGAGAGTACAGCCCGCGCAGGATGATGTAATCAAATTCACCCAAATCGGAGGCCAGCAGATCGGCAAGCCCGGCATGATGCAGCTCAATGTTCGCCAGTGCAAACTGCGCTATCTGCTGTTGACCGCGAGCGATGTCGTCTTCATGAATATCGACGCCAATCGCCACGCTTGCTGGCCAGGCCAGCGCGTTGGCAATCAACGATTCACCCTGCCCGCATCCCAGCTCCAGAATACGCGCCTCTGCGGGAATAACCGCATCAGCGAGATAAAGCGAGGCCGCCGCATGAAAAGCAACTGGCGTATGACGAGAGGCAGAGTAAACGCGTGTCACGATAACGTATCCAAAATAAAGAATGAAACTGTCTTTGCCGCGGCTCAGGCCTCTGGCAGATATTTGCTATTCAGCTGGCGTTTATAGTCCTGATAAGGACCGGCAGCGTTTTTCTTGGTGGTCACCACCCAGCTAAACGCCGCGTCGGAATGCCTGATATCAATAAGTTCTTCCGTCGGTTCGCGACCAATGGCCATCTGCTCAACCGGGGATAAGATATCAACCGCAAAAGAGAGCGCGATTTGATCGAGGAACCACTCGGCTTTGTCACTCGCCAGGTTAACGTCGATGAAATGCCCCACCGCCGCAAAATACTTTTGCGAGATTTCACCGCCGCGGGTATAGACGAACCCGGCCGGGATCTGTTCCCACAGCGGCAGCCCCTGATGATGCGAGAAGATCAGTTCGTTATCCTGGTAGCGCGTTTTCACCTCATCCCACGGTTTTCTCACCAGGCAATCGGCGTCCAGCACCATAACCGGCCCGGTGATTTTCTCGATCGCATGGCTCAGGAAGACAAAGCGGCGGCAGGCGTAATGGACATTGACCGCTTTGAGCGCGGCAAAATATTCGCTACTGAGTGAGATCGACAGCCCTGGCAGTTTTTCGCCAAGCGACTTCAAATGCGAAATCATTTCTGCGTCGCAGTTATAAATGTGGAAATGGACGTTCAGCGCGGTGCCGTTGGTTTCATAGAGGGAAAGCAACAGCGCGATAGCATGTTCGTAGTAATAGCCTTTATCGCACGCCACCAGCACGGTCGTTTTGCCGTTATCTTCCGGCGCGATCAGCCATTCGTAACGGGATGCATCCAGTTTTGGCGCGGGTTCCGCCAGCGGTCGGAAATCAATAAACGAATCAGGATAACCGCCCAGCTTATAGATGCAGCACACCACCATCACCAGCGTCACGCGATCTTCGCCAATCAGATCGGCGTTCGACGTTAGCTGCTGAATCACCACATGCGCCTGGTTGTAATCCTCTTCCATCAGGCAGATGAGCAGCAGGATTTTAAGGACATCTGGCGTTTCGCTGAGCGTTGAAAGATTGTTAGAGATAAGGAACAGCACCGAGTCGATTTCATTGACGCGGAACAGCAGTTGAATAGACGCCACCAGATAATTGACGTTGTCCGAGAGCTGCATGGCTTCTACGACCTGACGGGTGATCAGCGCGACTTTTTCGGCTGCCAGCGGTCCGTCAGAGCGACCATCAAATGCACCGTTAGCGAGTGCAACGGAACTCATCATCAGCTTTAATGCGCGATCGTTTTCCGTGTCTAAATCGGTTTCCGCATCCCAGAGTTTCGCTTCGAGCGAGTCAAAATCAGCATTGGCATAGTTCAGGATTTCGACCACAAGATGCGCGGGAAGAGCATCGGCATCAGGCAAAGAGATCGTACGGGTAAAGACATCCCGATAAAATTGATGCAAAGCTCGGGTACGAGCGTAATTAGTCATATTTTACGTAACCTGTGGTGACACAATTTTTAGCCAATGCTGCAGATGCTGAAAGGTTATCACCAGAGCGGCAACCATAATGGGGGGAACAAAACCTAAATGAAGGGCTTATTTTCGATATTAGAAAACGAGGGGGGTGACGTAATTAAGGAAAGAGAGGCAAAAAAAAAGGCTGCTGTTTCCAGCAACCTTTTCTGAATATTCTGCGAAATTAACGCAGCAGGGACAGCATCGCCTGAGGAACCTGGTTTGCCTGAGACAGTACAGAAGTACCAGCCTGCTGCAGGATCTGCGCGCGAGACATGTTAGAAACTTCGGTAGCGTAGTCAGCGTCCTGGATACGGGACTGAGCAGCAGACAGGTTAGTGATAGAGTTGTTCAGGTTGTTGATGGTAGATTCGAAACGGTTCTGAATCGCACCCATGTTTGAACGAGCGCTGTCGATTTTACCGATAGCTTCGTCAGCTGCAGAGATAACAGCCTGTGCAGTAGAGTTATCAGCAATTTTGGTGCTCAGAGTGGAGCTCAGAGTACCGGAAGTTGCGTTGATCAGCGCAGTGCTGTCGATAGAGATGGTGTCGTTAGAAGAAACACCAGCACCAACCTGAATGCTCAGAGCAGTAGATACCGCGCCGTTCAGCAGGTTTTTACCGTTGAAGTTAGCGCCACCAGCGATACGGTCGATTTCAGACAGACGCTGAGTGATTTCAGTGTTGATTGAATCCAGGTCAGTTGAACCGTTGGTGTCGTTTGCTGCCTGTACAGACAGTTCACGGATACGCTGTAAGTTGGAGTTGATTTCGTTCAGGTTGCCTTCAGCAGTCTGAACCAGAGAGATACCGTCGTTTGCGTTACGTGCTGCCTGAGTCATCCCTTTAATCTGGGAGTTCATACGGTTAGCAATCGCCTGGCCAGCAGCATCATCTTTAGAGCTGTTGATACGCAGACCAGAAGACAGACGCTCGATAGCGGTACCCAGGGAAGACTGAGATTTGTTCAGGTTGTTCTGAGTAGTCAGGGACAACAGGTTAGTATTGATAACTGCCATGATTAAATTCCTTCAAATTGATTTTTAGGGTCGGTGTCTAACACTCACGGCGTCTCTCACCGTCAACAAGGTTATCGACGGGTCTGAAAAAGACTTTAGAAAATATCGAAGGTATTTTTTAATTAACTGTTTTTAAAAGAATTTTTTTTCATCCACGCTTTAAGCATTCCTTTTTCGCGTTCAAAATCTCGCCTCCCGTGCATACGCATTGCGCGCTTTATTAAGGGTCGAGCCTGGATTTGAACTGTCGAGGCGAGCGTTATGCTTCTATAAGCCTCCGTTTGAGGGGGTAATTCCACGATTTATTTTTTTGAGCTTACCGTAAACTTTTCCGGTGTATGGCCGATATAAGTCTGAAACTACCATTGACAAGGAACAATGTATGGCGACTATCAGTAACCTCGGCGTCGGTTTGCCTGGGCTGTCAGACCTGTACGATAAGTTACAGGCTGCTGAAGAGACAAAATTAACGG
>Ga0207696_1002123_pt1 | contig 9954 bp, 9 predicted proteins | sample KBSS54metaG_FD_184403 | JGI IMG/M metagenome (GOLD analysis project Ga0207696, IMG submission 184403) | Switchgrass rhizosphere microbial communities from Kellogg Biological Station, Michigan, USA - KBS S5-4 metaG (SPAdes) (version 2) | ecosystem: Host-associated > Plants > Roots > Rhizosphere >...
TCTGCTGGTCCGGGACCATGTTCACCCGGATATCCAGACGCCCCAGCTCGGCCGGTTGCAACTGGATGTCAGCCGCCTTCAGGTTGTTGCTCGACAGGTACATGACCCGGTTGACCACTTCTTCGGTCCAGCCGTTCTGGTGCATGGCAATCGGCTGGTTCACTGGTACCGCGTTGGCGGTTTTCGGCGTGGCAGCCTGGGTCAGCGCCGCCAGACGGTTGGCGAAATCATCCACGCGGGTGTCGCTGGTGGCGGTCTTCAGGTCTTTCAGGCCGTCATCGATCAGACCGCTGAACGCCTTATCACCGCCCTGACTGGTGCTGTCCTTGTCAGCCTGCACGTCGAGCATGCTGGCCATGCCGGCGGCGAAGTTCTGCGCCGAGGTCAATTCACCGTCAGCCTGAGTCTGGGCCGGGGTGGCTTTGGGCTGGGACTGGCTGGAAGCGGAAATGTGGCCACTCTGCTCCATGGCCATGCGCACGGCAGGCAGCGAATCCAGCGGATCCGCCTCGGGGTCGAAAGCCGGATCAGTGGCCGGCGCCGGATCCTTGACCATACCCGGCAATGCCGCCACGGCAGGTTTGTCGGTTTCAGGTTTCGCGGTGGTATCGACCACGGGTGTAGCCACCACTGGCGCAGCAACGACGGGTTCTACCGCTGCCACCAGCGCCGGGTCTACCGGCGCCGTGTCGACAACCGGAGTCGGCACGGTTTCAGCCGTTTCGTCATCGGTAGTAGTCTTGTCGTCCGTTGCCGCCGTCGCCGGTTTGTCGGCGGGCAAGGCTTTGCCGCTATCGGCAACCGCCGGCTCCGGGGCGGCAGACTGATCCTTGCCCACGTCTTTCTTGCCGCTGTTGTCGGCGACCTTGTCACGGGCAGGTTTTGCCGAATTATCGACGGTCACCGAGGGCTTGTTCGGGCCTTGATCGGCGAACACCTGAGCGAAGCTGGAGGCCTTGTCCCCGGGCTCTGCGGCCACTGCCGATGATTTGGCCGAGGCAGCTTGCGCCTTGGCCTGGGCGGCGGTCTGAAGAAGAATGTTGGGGCTTGCAGGCATGGCACGGTCTCCGCTGCACTGGGATCGTAGGTACAGTTGGGATAGATGACTGCAAGTGCCGGGCCAGTTTCGTCAGAATTCCGACAAAACCGCCCGGCGGCAGAATCAGTGCGTCAGCGAGCGCTGCCGCTCGGCGACATAAACGGGCCGCACATCGGCGAATTCGCTATGGATGTCGGCGACCAGTTTGATGATTTCAGAAGGGCTTTTGTCCTTGGCATGCTGTTCCAGCTCCTGGCACAACACCGCGAGACGGGTCGCGCCCATGTTGCTGCTGCTGCCCTTGAAGCTGTGCGCAACGGAAGACAATGCGTCGGCATCGGCAGTCTGCTGCAACTCCCGCAGGCGATTTTCGGAATCGGCGAGGAACGTATCCAGCAGTTCCGGATAGCTGTCTTCCATCACTTCCCGCAGCGCGCTTAGCGCCTCGTGGTCCACATGTGTATCAGCCACTTGTTCACTCCTTGATCAAGAATGCGCGGATTATGCCAGAGCCTCCCAGAAAAACTCCACGCGAGCACTGCGACCATCGTCTGACCAGCTGGCATTACGCGCCAATTGCCGGATCAGGCTGACGCCGCGCCCCGACAGACGGACACCGTCGAGCGGCCGCTCCATCACGCGCGAGACATCAAATCCCTGGCCGCTGTCTTCGACCCGCACCACCAGACAACCGCCCTCGCCTTCCGGCCGCACTTGCAAATGCACGCGCACGTAACCGTCCTGCAAGGCCTCGAGACGCGCATTGCGCTGCTCGTAATAACGGGCGAAACCCGACGCATCGCGCTTGAGGCTCGAATCCAGTCCCAGCACGCCATGCTCCAGCGCGTTGGAATAAAGCTCGGCCAGCACGCTGTACAGTGCGCCACTCTGCGCCCGCAAGCCATGCACCTCAAGCAGCAACTGCAACAGATAAGGCAACGGGTTGAAGCGCTTGAGCGTGGCACCGCGAAATTCGAAGCTCACCGACCAGTCCAGCGGACAGGACTGGCCACTGTCGGAATACACCGGCGCCGATGGATTGACCTGCGCCATCTCCAGCAGGCTGACTTCGACCATGCTCACATCGTCCCGGGCCTCACCGCGAAAGTCCTGCAACGCCTGCTCGATTTCCTCGAACAGCCGATCCGGCTGGTGATTGGCGGCGAACACCTTGTGCAAGCGCTCGACACCGAACAGCTGATCGTTGGCATCGCAGGTGTCGATAACCCCATCGGAGAGCAGGAACACCCGATCGCCCACCGCCATCGAGTGAACCTCGGTGCGGTCATCGAAGGTCTGCGGGCTGAGCACCCCCAGCGGCAGGTGGCGTGCCGCCAGCGGTGTGCGCTCCCCGGTGGCGAGGCAATGCAGATAACCGTCGGGCATGCCGCCGTTCCAGACTTCCACCGAGCGTCGCTGAAAACTCAGGCACAACAGCGTCGCGCAGCAGAACATGTCCACCGGCAGGATGCGCTTGAGCTTGGCGTTCATTTCCCGCAGGGTTTCGGCCAGACCGTAACCCTTGGCGGTCATGCCATAGAACACCTCGGCCAGCGGCATGGCGCCGACCGCCGCCGGCAATCCATGACCGGTGAAGTCACCGAGCAACACATGCATGTCGCCGGCCGGGGTGTACGCGGCCAACAGCAAGTCGCCATTGAACAGCGCATAGGGTGATTGCAGGTAACGGATGTTCGGCGCGCTCAGGCAGCCGGAATGCGCGACCTTGTCGAACACGGCCTTGGCGACCCGTTGTTCGTTGAGCAGATACTCGTGGTGTTTGGCAATCAGGTCACGCTGCTGAAGAACCGTGGCCTGTAAACGTCGCAAGCGATCCATCGCCTTGATTTTGGCGGCGAGGATCACCTGGTTGTAAGGCTTCGCCAGAAAGTCGTCACCGCCGGCCTCAAGGCAACGGGCCAGGGCTTCACTTTCCGTCAGCGACGTGAGGAAGATGATCGGCACCAGGTTTTCACCCGCCAGCTTCTTGATCTGGCGTGCGGCTTCGAACCCGTCCATCACCGGCATCATGGCATCCATCAGCACCAGATGCGGCTTTTGCCGGATAAACGCCTCGACTGCCTCCGCACCGTGGGTGGCCGTCAGCACTTCATGCCCCTGACGACGGACGATGGTCGACAACAACAGCCGGTCAGCGGCGCTGTCTTCGGCAATCAGGATCGTCAGCGGCTCTTGCGGCTGCATGGCCGTCAACTGATGTCGAACAGTTTGTCGAAGTTGGAGATGGCGAGGATTTTCTTCACGTCGGAGCTGCTGTTGACCACGCGGATTTCCGAGTCGTCACCGCCGACATGATCACGCAGCAGAAGCAGCATGCCGAGCGCCGAACTGTCGAGATAGGTCGCCTCCTTGAGGTCGACAATCACCGATTCGGGCTGCTCTTTTTCGTAGGATTGGCGAAATTCCTGATGCTTGGCGAAATCGAATCGCCCCTTGACCGAAATCGTCAGTTTTTTCTTGTCCGGAGAGACTTCTGTAACGACTGACATGTACTGGCTTCCTTGTCATTGACGAACTTGTACAAGGTTTAGCACTTGGAGGGGCCATGGGCAAGGCGCGATGGCGTCGGGATCTGTGCGAGATCTGCCCGTCAAAACACCTCGTGGCGCGGCAAACGCTGAGACAACTCGTCCAGCAGCTTCTGTTCGCGCTTGTCTTCGGCGCGCTGCGCTTCATCCAGATAACGTTGTACAAGCTTGCGCAGACCTTCGACCCGGGCGAATGCCTGCTGCCAGGCATCGCGGGCCTTGTCCAGATTGTTCTGGTGCCATTGCAGACTTTGACGCTGTTGATCGACAGCGGTGTCGAGCTGCGCCAGAAAGCCCTGAAAACCCAGCAACCATTGCCCGGAAACGCCCGTGCTGCCGCGTACGATCCACTGCTCGGAGTAATCCAGACGAAAGGCATGCAAGTCGGCGAGTTTGCTCTCGGCCACTTTCACCTGACCCTGAAAGTAACCCAGGCGTTGCACGGCGGTTTTCTCGGCCTTCTCGGCCATGTCCACCACCGGCGCCAGACGCGCGGCTCGACTCAGGGCCATGACCGGTTACCCGCCGGCCGCCGGGGCGAAAATCGTGCCGAGATACGCTTCGCTTTCACCCAGGCTGATGTTGTCGTTGAGGCCCTGACGCAGATACCTGACCAACTGCGGCTGCAGGTTGATGGCAAGGTCAGTCTCGCGATCACCGCCAGCGACATAGGCGCCGACGCTGATCAGGTCGCGGCTCTGTTGGTAGCGCGACCACAGCTGCTTGAAGTATTGCGCACGCTGCATGTGTTCCGGCGACACCACCGCCGGCATCACCCGGCTGATCGAGGCTTCGATATCGATGGCCGGGTAATGACCTTCCTCGGCCAGACGCCGGGACAATACGATGTGCCCGTCGAGCACGCCCCGTGCGGAGTCGGCAATCGGGTCTTGCTGGTCATCGCCTTCGGACAGCACGGTGTAGAACGCGGTGATCGAACCCCCGCCCTTCTCCGCGTTACCGGCGCGCTCCACCAGTTTCGGCAGTTTGGCGAATACCGACGGCGGATAACCCTTGGTCGCCGGCGGCTCGCCGATGGCCAGGGCGATTTCCCGCTGGGCCTGGGCGAAACGGGTCAGCGAATCCATCAGCAACAGGACATTCTTGCCCTTGTCGCGGAAATACTCGGCGATCCGCGTGCAGTACATCGCCGCGCGCAGACGCATCAGCGGCGCATCGTCCGCAGGCGACGCCACCACCACGGAACGTTTGAGGCCTTCTTCACCGAGGATGTGCTCGATGAATTCCTTAACTTCTCGACCCCGCTCACCGATCAGGCCAACGACAATGATGTCGGCCTCGGTGAAGCGGGTCATCATGCCGAGCAACACCGACTTACCGACACCGGTACCGGCGAACAGACCCAGACGCTGACCACGTCCGACCGTCAACAAACCGTTGATGCAACGGATGCCGACGTCCAGCGGCACACTGATCGGGTCACGGTTGAGCGGGTTGATCGTCGGGCCGTCCATCGGCACCCAGTCTTCGGCCTTCATGCCGCCCTTGCCGTCCAGCGCACGTCCTGCGCCGTCCAGCACACGACCGAGCATGCTCATGCCCATCGGCAGGCGACCGGTGTCGGCCAGCGGCACCACGCGGGCGCCCGGGGCAATGCCGGCCACGCTGCCGACCGGCATCAGGAACACTTTGCTGCCGGAGAAGCCCATGACTTCGGCTTCAACCTGGGACGGGTGATAGGTGTCGTCGTTGATCACCATGCAGCGGGTGCCCATGGCGGCGCGCAGACCTTCGGCTTCGAGCGTCAGGCCGACCATGCGCAGCAGGCGCCCTTCGAGGATCGGCGCACCGGCGATTTCGGTGGCCTCGGCGTAGGTGCTCAGGCGCTTGGCGAAGCTGGTGCGTTCAAGGCGCATCGGGGGCGTCCGCGAGCGGCTCTTCTGCGACCGGGGCCGGTTTTGGCGACTCCGGCAGGTCCAGGCTCAGGTCCGGCGCGGCCGGGTGCAAGGCCTGTTCGTGCAACTGGTCGAACAGCTTGGCCATGACCTGGCTGACGCGGGTTTCGATGCTGGCGTCGATCCGGCTGTGGTCGGTCTCGACCCGGCAACCGCCCGGCAACAGGGATTCGTCCTCGACGATGCGCCAGGTTTCCTCATGACGTTCGCGCAGGGCTTTGACCTGTTCGAAATCCTGCGGATTGACGTACAGCCGCACATTGCCCACGCCCAGCGGCAACAGCTTGAGGGCGTCGCGCATGACGTGTTCGATCTGCGTCGAGTCGATGGCCAGCTCGCGCTGAATCACCTGTTTGGCGATGTGCTGCACAAGGTCGACCAGCGACTTTTCGATCTGGGTGTCTTGCTCGGCGATGGGCTCGAACAGGTGGCCCATCAGTTGCTCAAGGCTGTTGACCTTGGCCGTCAGGACCACTTCGGCTTCCTGGCGCACCTTGAGGGTGGCGCTGTGGAAGCCTTCCTTTTCGCCGATGGCGAAGCCTTCGTTGTAGGCCTCCTGACGGATGCTTTCGAGTTCTTCCAGAGTCAGTGGCTGGACTTCCTCCAGCGGCACTTCTTCCATTTCCGGCGGTTCAGGCTCCGGTTCCGGCTCGGGTTCCGGTGCCGGCGGATCGAAGCTCGGGATTGCCCAGGTTTCGAAACCGCGGACGTCCCGGGCACGGATCAGGTCCGTCACATCGTCGTCATGCTTGTCCATGGGCTTAGATCATTTCCTCGCCGCCCTTGCCACCGAGCACGATTTCTCCGGCTTCGGCCATACGGCGGGCGATGGTGAGGATTTCCTTCTGCGCGGTCTCCACGTCGCTGACGCGCACCGGGCCCTTGGCCTCGAGGTCGTCGCGCAGCAGTTCGGCGGCACGCTTGGACATGTTCTTGAAGATCTTTTCCTTGACGCCTTCGTCCGAACCCTTGAGGGCCAGCACCAGCACATCGGAGGACACTTCGCGCAACAGCGCCTGGATCCCGCGGTCGTCGACATCGGCCAGGTTGTTGAACACGAACATGAGGTCTTCGATCTGACCGGACAGGTCTTCGTCGACTTCGCGGATCGAGTCCATGAGCTGGCCTTCGATCGAGCTGTCGAGGAAGTTCATGATGTCCGCCGCCCGCTTGATGCCACCCAGGGTGGTGCGCGAGGCGTTCGAGTTGCCGGAGAACTGCTTCTCGAGGATCTGGTTCAATTCTTTCAGCGCGGCCGGCTGCACGGTGTTCAACGACGAGACGCGCAGGATGATGTCCAGACGCACCTTGTGGTCGAAGTTGCCCAGCACTTCACCGGCCTGATCCGGATCGAGGTACGCCACCACGATCGCCTGGATCTGCGGGTGTTCGTAACGGATCACGTCGGCAACGGCGCGCGGCTCCATCCATTTCAGGCTGTCGAGGCCGCTGGTGTTGCCGCCCAGCAGAATGCGGTCGATCAGGCCGTTGGCTTTGTCTTCACCCAGGGCCTGGGTGAGCATTTTGCGCACGTAGTCGTCGGAGCCGACGCCCAGGCTGGTCTGGTCGCCGACGATGTCGACGAACTCGCTCATGACCTGTTCGACCTGCTCACGGTGGACGTTGCCCATCTGGGCCATGGCCACGCCGACTCGCTGAACCTCTTTGGGGCCCATGTGGCGCAGCACTTGTGCGGCATCGGTCGAACCCAGGGACAGCAGCAGAATCGCGGCTTTATCGACCCGGGACAGTTTGGCGACGGCGGCTCGGTTATCACTCATCTGCGTTAATCCACTCTTTCACGACCTGGGCCACACGACCCGGGTCTTCTGCCACCAGACTCTTGATTGCGTTCAACTGAGCGTCATAACCCTCGCTCGGGCTCGGCAGCAGAATGCTGGTCGGGCCGCCGAGGCTGACGCGATCGTTGGACAGTTCACCGTCCAGACCGCCCATGCCACCGAGCTCCATGTCGCCGCCCAGACCGGCCAGCTCCTTGCTTTTGCCGCCACCGGTGATGTTGTTGAGCACCGGACGCAGCACGCCGAACACCAGCACCAGGATGAACAACACGCCCAGCACTTGTTTGACGATGTCCCAGAACCATGGCTGGGAGTAGAACGGAATGTCGGCGATCACTTCGCCGCGCTCGGCGGAGAACGGCATGTTGATCACGCTGACGCTGTCGCCACGGCTGGCGTCGAAGCCGACGGCGTCCTGTACCAGACGGGTGAAGCGCGCCAATTCGTCGGCGCTCCACGGTGCACGGGTGGTTTCGCCGTTGGCCGGGTTGATCTTGACCTGATCGTCCACCACCACCGACACCGACAGGCGATTCAGGCGACCCTGCTGCTGTTTGGTGTGGCTGATAGAACGGTCGAGTTCGAAGTTCTTGGTGGATTGTTGACGCTTGTCCGCCGGGTACGGCGCGAGCATCGGCTGGCCGGTGGCCGGATCCATGATCTGCTGACCGTTGGCATCAACCAGTGGCTGGCCAGGCTGCACCATGCTCGCCGGGGCGGCTGCGCCACCGGTGGTTTGCGGCGCCGAAGCCGGCGACGGTGGCTGGTTGCTCAGGGCGCCCGGCACACCTTGCGGGCCATTGCTGGCGGTGCGTTGTTCGTTGACCGACTGTTCGCTGCGCAGCGCCGGTTGATCCGGGTTGAACTGTTCGGCGGTCGATTCGACGGCACTGAAATCGACGTCGGCCGATACTTCAGCCTTGTAACGGTCGTTGCCCAGTACCGGTTGCAGAATGTTGTGCACGCGCTGGGTGAGCATGCTTTCCATGCGGCGGCTGTAGTCGAACTGCTTGCCGGCCATGGTCATTTCGGAGTTTTCCGCCTGATCCGACAGCAGGTTGCCCTTCTGGTCGACGACGGTGATCTGCGATTTGCTCAGCTCGGGAACGGAGGTTGCCACCAGATTGATAATGGCAACGACCTGGCCTGGCTCCAGCGAACGACCGGAGTACAGCTCGACCAGTACCGAAGCGCTTGGCTTGCGTTCGTCACGCACGAACACCGAACTTTTCGGGATCGCCAGGTGAACGCGCGCGCCCTTGACGTTGTTCAGGCTGGAAATGGTGCGAGCCAGTTCACCTTCGAGGCCGCGACGATAACGGGTCGCTTCCATGAACTGGCTGGTGCCCAGACCCTGTTCCTTGTCGAGGATTTCAAAACCGATGTTGCCGTCGCTGGGAGTGACACCAGCGGCCGCGAGCTTGAGCCGCGCACGGGACAGGTCATCGGCCTTGACCAGCAAGGCGCCGGAATTCGGTTCGACGGTGTAGGGAATGTCGGCGGAGGCCAGGGTGTCCATGACCTGCTTGGCGTCCATGCCGGCAAGGCTGCCGTACAGAGGCCGGTAGTCCGGTTGCTGCGACCACAGCACCACGGCAAAGCCAATCGCCACGCTCGCGGCCAGGCCGACCAACAGGCCCACCTGACGCAGCACGGTCATCTCGGAGAGGTTTTCCAGGAAGGACAGGCCGAACAACGGCGGTTTGCCGTCTATCGGGGTGGCCTTGGCCGGAACGTTATCGGCGACTGCTTCTGCCATGACTCAATCTCGTCCTTAAACCGGCATCTGCATGATGTCTTGATAAGCCTGCACCAGCTTGTTGCGCACCTGGGTCAGAGCCTGGAACGAAACGCTGGCCTTTTGCGAGGCAATCATCACGTCCGTCAGATCGACGCCGCTCTTGCCGATTTCGAACGCGTTGGCCAATTGGCTCGACGCCTGTTGGGTATCGTTCACTTTGTTGATGGCCTGACCAAGCATGTCGGAAAAGTTGCTGCCTGCCAGTTCCGGGACAGCGGAAGTCGATTTCGGCTTCGACATGGCGTCCATTTGCATGGCCTTCATGTCCATCATCAACCGATTAAATTCAATACCTTGGCTCATGGTCTACTCTCTTGGGCGCCCCGCAATTTTTTGACACTCACTCGGCGGGTACTCAGGTGTTAGCAACAACGGTGCCAGCTCATGGGCACCGCTTTCAGAAAAAGCCGTTTCAAACGTTTGCGCCACCCGTCAGGTGGCGAACAGGTAGCCTTCGACATCCATGCCCGCATCGCGCATTTGCGCCAGTTTGTACCGCAGGGTGCGCGGACTGATGCCGAGTTTTTCGGCGGCTTCCTTGCGTCGGCCGCGCTCGGTACGCAGGGTGTCGATGATCATCTGGAACTCCCGGCGACGCAGGTCATCGCCCAGTGCACCGGCCGAATCCGCGTCGATTTCGACCTCTCGAATGATCGACGCGGCGGGCACCACCGCCGGCAATGGAGCAAACAACGCAGGGCCGGAGAGACAGAAATCCTGCGGCTGGATCAAGCCGCCCTGCTGCAGAATCAAGGCCCGCTGAACCGCGTTATCCAGCTCGCGCACGTTGCCCGGCCACGGATAACCGATCAGGCACGCTTGCGCCTCGGGCGAGAACTTCGCCATC
>Ga0207696_1002127_pt1 | contig 9947 bp, 5 predicted proteins | sample KBSS54metaG_FD_184403 | JGI IMG/M metagenome (GOLD analysis project Ga0207696, IMG submission 184403) | Switchgrass rhizosphere microbial communities from Kellogg Biological Station, Michigan, USA - KBS S5-4 metaG (SPAdes) (version 2) | ecosystem: Host-associated > Plants > Roots > Rhizosphere >...
CTGTCTTCTTCATCGGGAATGTCATCGGCAATACGCCCCACCCGCGCCACCAGGTGCGCAGCACTGATGTGCCAGTTGAGCACCTCGTGCAGCATCACCCGGGTCACTGCAAGGAAGTTGCCCACCAACGCAAAGCTCAACGCCATCAAGCGAACCGGCAGCCAGTCCATGATGTGCCGCAGTTGTTCGGCCCGCGCCTTCAACGCAGGCTGCTTGCTGTGCTCGCCACACAGCGCCAGCAGGCGATATGCCAGCGCCGCACCAGGGCCCAGCACGAAATACCAGAAGATCACCGCGAAAAAGCCTTGGTACACTTGCCACAGCAGGTTGCCCTGCACACGCACCAACAGGCTATGCGGCTCGTCCGCCACCACGCCCAGGTCGCGCTCTGCAACATGCAGCGCCGCTTGATCATCACCGCGTCGCCAGGCATCACGGAACGGTCCCAGCGACGCCTTGGCATCGCCACGGCCCAGGCTGTAGACCAACACCAGCAGATGCACCGGCAACGCCAACAGCCCATAGGCCACCGGCTCCAGCACATGCAGCAGCAACACCAGCAGCGCTACCGGTGCCAACACCAGGATGGCCAGCGTCCACCAGGGGTGCACCTTGCCGCTGCGCTCCAGGCGTACCAGTTCGCCAAGAAAGAACCCATCACGCTGCACTTGATGGCGCAGGGCCGAAAACTTCTCGACCCACAGCGCCAGCAGCAACACCAGAAAACTCATGCCTTGTCCTCGTTGTGCAGCAACGCTTCACGGTAGCGCGGCCAATCGAACGACGGGCCGGGGTCGGTCTTGCGTTGCGGGGCAATGTCGCTGTGGCCCTGAATGCGGCCCAGGTCGATGGCCGGCCAGGCGCTGCGAATGTGCCGGGTTAGCTGCTCCAGCACGCCGTACTGGGCATCGGTATAGGGCAGGTCGTCGGTGCCTTCCAGCTCGATGCCGATGGAAAAATCGTTGCAGCCTTCGCGCCCGTCGAAGCACGACACACCTGCGTGCCAGGCGCGCTCCAGCAATGACACGAACTGCGTCACCGCCCCGTCACGCTCGACGAACAGGTGCGCCGACACGGTCAGCTGGCTGATGCTGGCGAAATAAGGGTGCTCGTCGGGGTCCAGGCGATTCTGGAAGAACTGCTGCACCTTGCCGGTACCAAAGCAGGCCGGCGGCAGGCTGATGTTGTGGATCACCAGCAGGGAAACCACTTCGCCTTCGGGGCGGGCATTGAAGTTCGGCGAGGGGCAGTGGGTGATTCCGATTCCGTGGAACCAGCCAGTGGCACGGTCCAATTGCATGGGGCAAATCCTGAAAGCGCCTTGAACAGAACCACAGTATGCCCTGCCGCCAACGCCATTGGCATGTGAATGATTGTAATGTTGCCGGCTACCGCACCTGCGGTTGCCGCAGCCCGTCGAGCACCGCCTCCAGCGCCCGCTCGAACAACAACCCGTCATCCAGCACCCGCACATCCCCCCGGTGTAGCGCCTGCGCCAGGCCCGCACCGCTCCACTCTCGCACCTTCATGCCGGTGCGGTTGGCAAACACCAGCCTGTCGCTGCTGTCGATGTGTGCCACCAGCTTGCAGCGCAGCGGTTCGTCGTCATCAAGTACTTCAACCCAGGTCCCGATGCGCAAGCGCTGCACCTGCCGCAACGCTGCAGCCTGGCCATCGGCAATGTGCAAGGGCGCGCAGGACGGTTCTTCGGCAATCGCCAGCACGATATCTTCGTCCACCAGCACTTCGGCCAAAGGTTGGCCATGGCCAACCGTTAGCTCAGCGCCTGCGCAGGCACGCAGGTGCAATTGCTCCAGTTGCAGGAAGAACTCACGGGTTGCCGCCGAATTCAGGGCCACGCTGGCCAAGCCATCGCGCAGCGCCTTGAGCAGGCCCGGCACCTGCTGCAACAGGGTTTGCGGCTCATGCCCGAGGGTGATAGTGGCCAATAGCGTGTCCACCGTCTGCAAGCTATCCCGCCAGGCCTGGGAGGCTTCACCCTGCTTGAGCCAGGCCAGCAGCAGCACCTGGCTCCAGGCCTGTACCAGCATTTGCACAACCACCAAGGGCAAGACCCGGCCACGCAGGCGCTGGTTGAGCACCCGCTGTACCTGCTGCCGGGCCTGCAGGGCACGGGCACGCCCTTCTTCGGCGTCGCGCGTGCGTTGCTCAAGCAATTCGTTGCGCCGCCGTTCCTCCTGGTTGAACGCAAGGAACTCGTCGAGCAGCTCGGCAAACAGGCCGGTATCTTCGGCGAAATCATTGATCAAGCGCTGGACTATGCGCTCTACCCGCAAGTGCAGGTTGTCGCGCAGGCCTTCGCCACCGCACTCCCAGCCAATGGCTGCGCCTGCGATTTCGTTGAGCAGCCGGCGTGCAGGGTGACTGGCCCGGCTGAACAACCCCTTGTCCAGCAGGGCGACCTTGAGCAGCGGGATATGCAGGCGCGCGATCAGCGCACGCAGGCTGGCCGGCAGGTTGTCGTCGCCTTGAATACAGGCGAACAGCAGGCCGACCAGGTTGATCATGTCCTCGTCGGCTACGGCGATGCGCCGGCGCGTGCCACTGCGCACGCTGACCCGCAGCAGCAGTTGTTCGAGTTGTTGGCCGAGTTCGAAATCATCAGGCTCGCCGGTAGCCGGCACGTAGTGCTGCAAATGCGAAAGCAGGCGGACCAGGTCAGCAGTGCTGATCGACTGGGCCGCAGCCACCGCCTGCAATCGCGGTGCGAACTGCCCGCGCGCCGGGGCCAGCAAGGTTTGCAACGAGGCAAAGAAGGCCTGGCCTGCCGCATCCGCCCCCACTTCCTGGCCTTGGCTTGCCGGCCCTCGTCCTGCCCTCATGCGCCGGTCTTCGGCACGCCGGCGCGGGGCCGGTTGCAACTCGGGCAGCACACCGGCGACGGCCAGCAACTGGTTGGCTTCGGCATAGATGACGTCGACATCGCGCAAGACATAACGCTCGAAAAGCTTGAGCAGGACCAGTTTGACCCGTAAGCCCACCCCCAGGTTACGGCCAGCTTCAAGGAAGTACCCGCACAATGCAGCAGGGCCGAGCGGGTTGCGCTGCTCATGCACGGGGCGGTCGAGCAAGGCCTGCAAACGCAGGCCCAGTTGCTGCAGGGCAATACCATCGCGCGACAGCACCCGCGCGACCATGCCTTCGATGGCCGCAGCCCGTTCCAGTTGCACCTTGCTACGCAGGTTGCCGGCTTCTGCCAGCTGCGCCAGCAGGTCGACCTGGCCGATGCGGGCGTAAGCGTCATAGAAGGTATCAAGGAAGCCGCGTTCGATACTTTTGCGCTTCAGGCGCAGATCGCGCATGGCCTCGAAGTACAGGTTCTGGTCGCAGCGATCAACGGCCTTGTCGGCCATCTCGAACAGGGTGTCGTCAGCATTGTCGAACAGCGCCTGCAAGCCCTGGCGCAGTTGCAGCGCAGCCTTGTCGCGCACTTGCAGGAGCAATACCGGAAGGCAAGGCAGAGGCGTACGCCCCCCTCGGTCGATGGCTGCCGCCAGGGGCACCACCTTGCCTTCTTTTTGCATCCTGGACTCCTTGCAGGGTGTCTTGCCCGAAGGGGCTGTAAATCGTCAAAGCTATGACGCCAAATACTGGTCGCCATTATCGGTAAAAAATCGCACAGCTGCCAGCGCCGATTCATGGACGGGTTAATGACCCTCGTTTGCAGGCATTGCTCACGAAGACCGACCAAAGGTCATGGCCGGGGCGGCTGTACACATCGGCCCCCTGCCCTATAATCGCCGGCATCTAGCTTGTGGAGCCGACCATGCCGAACCTACGCCTTGCCGACCTGACCGCTGAAATCGAAGCCAACGTGCGCCGCGCACTGTTGGAGGACATCGGCAGTGGCGACATCACCGCGCAGCTGATCCCGGCCGAGCGCCTGGCCAAGGCCACCATCATCACCCGCGAAGACTGCGTGATTGCCGGCACTGCCTGGGTCGACGCCGTGTTTCGCCAGCTCGACCCGCGTGTGGCTGTGCACTGGCAGGTGGCCGACGGTGATCGCGCCACGGCCAACCAGCCGCTGTTTCACCTGGAAGGCCCGGCCCGCTCTCTGCTGAGCGGCGAGCGCAGCGCGCTGAACTTCCTGCAGATGCTGTCGGGGGTCGCCACCCGTGCGCGTTTCCTGGCCGACCTGGTGGAAGGCACCCAGGTGCGCCTGCTGGACACCCGCAAAACCCTGCCCGGCCTGCGCCTGGCACAGAAGTACGCGGTTACCTGCGGCGGCTGCGACAACCACCGCATCGGCCTGTACGACGCCTTCCTGATCAAGGAAAACCACATCGCCGCCAGCGGTGGTGTTGCCGAGGCAGTAACGGCGGCGCACCGAATTGCGCCGGGCAAGCCGGTAGAGATCGAAGTGGAAAGCCTGGATGAACTGCGCGAGGCGCTGGCAGCGGGCGCGGACATCATCATGCTCGACGAGCTGAACCTGGACGAAATGCGCGAAGCGGTGCGTATTAACGCGGGCAAGGCCAAGCTGGAGGCCAGCGGCGGGGTGAACGAGACGACCTTGCGGGTAATTGCCGAGACTGGCGTGGACTACATCTCGATTGGTGCCATGACCAAGGATGTGAAAGCAGTGGACCTGTCCATGCGGTTGAGCCTGTGAGCTGACCGCAGGCAATAAAAAACCGGCCATTGAGCCTAATGCCAGTCAGTTAAGCTGACTGGCATTTTTATTTTCGGGTCGGGTATTTTGCTGGTCGCTGTTTCACCACCCGCGGAAACCATCGATCCGGTCGCCGATGAGGCAGAACATACTGCGCCGCCGATGCCTGCAGATCCGCCAAAAATCCAGGCAGATTGCCGGGATGGTTGAGTGATGTGCCATGCAGCAAGCCTAAAATCGCCCAACTGCAGGCGGTAAAGCTCAGTTCGCATGGATATACACCTGGGCACTGTCTCGACATCTGCACCATCTGATACCGCAACAGGTTGTAGCCCAAGAGCACGCCCCACAACTCTTGCGCGATCATCTCCGGCGTCTTGCTCCGCAACGTGTACTCACCCCCTAACAGTCCTTGCTTGATCTCTCGGTAGCCAAGCTCGATTTCCCAACGCTGACTGTAAAGATCGACGATCTCATCACCTGGGAAGCGCAGGGTATCGGTCATGGAGGTCAGCACGCTTACAATCTTGCCTTTGATCGTTTTGCTTAGCAGCCGCGCTCGAATTTCCAGCGGCAAGCCTGGCCATTGCTTGCGAGCCTGGGGCGAGGTACGCAGCACGACCACAGCATCATTGCGTCCAAGCTTGTGCTCTACCTCGTACTGAGTGCCCTTTTTCAAGGGGATCAGCCAGTGCCGATGCTCGCCTTGCGATTGCCAGTGGTGCAGTAAGCCCAGCGAATAGAAACCTTTGTCGAACAGGGTCAACGAATGGTTTGGGGTGGTGGCGATCAACTGTTCTGCCAGCTTCATTTCGCTACTGTGATAGCTCTCGAAAGTGCTGTTTATCAGCAAGTGGCTGGTCAGCTCCATCTGACAGACCATCCGGACCTGAGGAAAGCCGCCATCCCCATGCTGGTTGGTCGCGCCGCCATAACACGCTCGGTTTTCAGCTGTGTCAGGCGTGCTCCAGACGACGCCGTCAACTCCCAGTAGTGTCAGCCCCAACCACTGCGGGTGCTTGGTTTCTTCGTGCCATCGCTGTTGGGTGAGCTTGAAAACTTCACGTACAGCTTCGCTACCTAGCCGTTGCCGCCCTTGCACAACCGCGCTGGGCGCCACAAGAGGCCGCTTGCCCGGCAGTATGATGTCCATGTGATTCACAACATCCCAAGCCGACATCCGGCGAAACAACGCCATGCCGATAATGCACCACACCAGGCTTTCAAGCGGGAGGCGACGCTTGCGAATGGTTGAGACGCCCGCTGTCTCAAAAGCTTGTTTCACGATTTCTGGATCGAGCAACGCTCCCAGACCCTCCAGGGCATTTGGCCGCGATGCCATTTCGTGAGTGAGGGACAGGGCTTGTGACAGGCGCATAAAAAATCCGATGCTCGTTTCCAAGCATCGGATTTTGCGGCCTTAGGGATAAAGGTCAATGTCTCAGTCTTAACTGACTGGCATTAGCTCACAGGCTGCCCTTTTTCATTTGCCCTTACAGGGGCTCGGTACGCACCTGCAGCCAGGCCAGCGCATCACCCTTGAGCAGCGCTGCCAGACGCTCACGCACGTTCGCGTGATAGCCGTTCAGCCACTCCACCTCTTCCTTGGCCAGCAGCTTGGGCAACAGGCAGCGGGTATCGATCGGGCACAGCGTCAAGGTCTCGAAGCGCAGGAAGTCGCCGAAGGCACTCTTACCCGCCTCACGGTTGACCACCAGGTTCTCGATACGGACACCCCACTGCCCCGGGCGGTATGTACCCGGCTCGATCGAGCTGATCATGCCCGCTTGCATCGCGGTCTGCGGTGCAGGTGTCGCCTGGTAGGCAATCACTTGGGGCCCTTCGTGCACGTTCATGAAGTAGCCAACACCATGCCCGGTACCGTGGCCATAATCGACCTGGTCAGCCCAAATTGGCGCCCGGGCAATGGCGTCGAGCAACGGCGACAGTATTCCTCGCGGGAAAGTGGCACGCGACAGGGCGATCATGCCCTTGAGTACCCGGGTGCAGTCCAGCTTCTGTGCGTGGCTGGGGTTACCGACTGGCACCATACGAGTGATGTCGGTGGTGCCACCCAGGTATTGCCCGCCAGAGTCGATCAGCAGCAAGCCATCACCCTCGATTACCGCATGCGACTGCTCGGTGGCACGGTAATGCGGCATGGCGCCATTGCCATTGAACGCGGCAATGGTCGAAAAACTCAGCGACACGAAGTTCGGGCGCCGGGCACGTGCGGCACTCAATTGCTCGTCAACTGTCAGCTCGGTAATGACCTCCTGGCCAAGGTTGGCCTCGAACCAGGCGAAGAACTCGCACAAGGCCGCACCGTCCTGCTCCATGACATGGCGGATATGCACCAGGTCATCGTCACGTTTGCAGGATTTGCTCAGGGTGGTAGGGTTGAGCCCCTCGACCAGCACCACCTCTGCCGCCAGGTTGCCCAGCAGGCCGCAGGTGACACGGGCAGGGTCCACCAACAACCGCGCCCCCACCGGAACAGCGGCCAGGGCGTTGCCTGCCTCGTTATAGTTGCGCACCTCGATGCCGTCCACCGCCAGCACCTGACGCAAATGCTCGTCCACCTTGTCCTGGCCCACGAACAGAATGGCCTGCTGCTGACTGATCAAGGCAAAGGCCAGGAAAACCGGGTTGTACGAAACATCACTGCCACGCAGGTTGAACAGCCAGGCGATGTCATCCAGAGTTGCAATAAAGTGCCAGTCAGCCCCTTTGGCCTGGATGCCCTGGCGCAATTGCGCGAGCTTTTCCGCCCGGCTTACCGTGGCGTGCGGCGGCAAGTGCTGATACACCGGGTTGGCGGGCAGCGCCGGGCGCCCTTCCCAGACCTGGGCTAGCAGGTCCTTGTCGGTCACCAGCCTTGCCCCACGGGCCTTGAGCCGCTCACCCAGCTGGCGCGCCGACGCCAGCGCCATGACGGCCCCATCCACCGCGACGTTGCCATCGGGCTCGACATTATCACCCAGCCACTCCAACGCCCCGGGCTTGCCGGGCAGCAGCTTCATCAGCTCGATACCGCTACCGGCCAGCTCGTGATCCGCCTGCTCCCAGTACCGGCTATCGACCCACAACCCTGCAAAAACGGGCGTGACTACCAGCGTGCCGACCGAGCCGTGAAAACCCGAAAGCCACTGGCGCCCCTGCCAGTAACCGGGCAGGTATTCGGAAAGGTGGGGGTCGGCCGAGGGTACCAGCAAGGCATCGATGCCCCCTGCTGCCATGGCCTGGCGCACCTGCGCCAGGCGCTGTGGCACGCTTTGCTCAAGGGTGGTCTGGACGTTCATGCGCTCTCCTGCGGCTACATCACGGTTGATCCAATACGCTGATAATGGAACAGCCGCCAGAGCCCTGCAATCGGGAAGACCAGGACACGGCATGCATTGCCCGTCACGCCCTGTGCCAACAGGACGCTTCCTACAAAAGGGCCAGGACCACCGATCAAGTTCCGCTGAACTTCCCCAGGACACCGGCTTCAGACACAGTACATTCATTGCACACAGGCAAATGACCATGCCCAGTGCCAGCGCACCGAAAGCCGGCGTAGTGCTGCTCGATACCCGCGATCATACGCCTGACCATGAGCATGCCGTGCACCTCAAGCTAGCCGATGGCCTGGCCGGCCTGCTGGGCTGCCAGCACGTCCATCCCGCTCATGCACCCACCGCCGCTGATAACTACTATTACCTACCTACCGAAACGCTCGTCGATCCCAAGCACCCTGCCACCTTGGGCATTCGCAGCGAGCAGGACCTGTTTGGCGGCCTGGTGCCATACCCCTACATGTCGACCAAGGCAATCTCCCACCCACTGCCAGCCGGGGCCAGCTTCCCGCCGGGCTGGACCGACGACTTCGCCCGACAGGCAAGCGACGCCTTGCTGCGCGGCTATACCGTGTTCAGCAAAGCCGACGCGCGCAGCGCCGCACAATTGCTGCTGCTCGACGGCCCCCTGAGGGTCAAGCCCGTGCTGGCCTGCGCAGGCCGGGGGCAGCAGGTCATCACCAGTGCGGACGCGCTAGAGCCTCTGCTGGCGGGCATGGATGACCAGATGCTGGCGCTGTGGGGGCTGGTGCTCGAAGAAGACTTGAGCGATGTAGAAACCTTCAGCGTCGGCCAGGTGCGCGTCGCCGGCCTGACCTGCAGCTATCACGGCACCCAGCAACTGACCCGTGACCATCAGGGCACCGAGGTGTACGGCGGCTCCGACCTGGTGGTGGTACGTGGCGATTACCAGGCGCTATTGCAACTACCACTGGAAGACTACATGCGCCTGGCCATCAATCAGGCGATCGCCTACGAGCAGGCTGCCGAGCAACACTTCCCCGGTTTCATCGCCTCGCGGCGCAACTACGACATCGCGCGCGGCCTGAACCCCCAGGGCCACCTGCGCAGCGGTGTGCTCGAACAATCCTGGCGCCTGGGCGGTGCCAGCAGTGCCGAGCTGCTGGCCCTGCAGGCATTTGCCGATGACCCGGCATTGCAGCGGGTGCGTGCGTCGACCCATGAAGTGTTCGGCACCCCCGACCTGCCCGCTGACGCCACCCTCTTCTACCAAGGAAACGACAGTGAACTCGGACAACTCAGCAAATTTGCACGGATTCGCGAACATGGCCGTTCAGAGTGAAACCGTTGAACTGCAAGTCGACAACGACAGCATTGTCGGCACCCTGGTCAGCCCTGGCAGCAAGATGCCGGGCATCCTCTTCGTCCACGGCTGGGGCGGTAGCCAGCAGCGTGATCTGGCCCGTGCCCGGCACATCACCGGGCTGGGCTGCGTGTGCATGACCTTTGACCTGCGCGGCCACGAAAAAACCGAAAGCCAACGCCTGACGGTCACCCGTGAACAGAACCTGCAGGACCTGCTGGTGGCCTACGACCGGCTGCTCAGCCATCCGGCGGTAGACAGCAGTGCCATCGCCATCATCGGCAGCAGCTATGGGGGATACCTGGCAACCTTGCTGACCCGCGAGCGGCCAGTCAAATGGCTGGCTCTGCGGGTGCCGGCCATGTACTGGGACGACGAATGGAACACCCCCAAGCAAACCCTCGACCGCCAACGCCTGAACGCCTACCGCCAGCAATCGCTAGGCCCGGCAGACAATCGCGCGCTGGCGGCGTGCGCAGAATTCGCCGGTGATGTGTTGCTGGTAGAGTCCGAGCAGGACGACTACGTGCCGCACAGTACGCTGATGAGCTACCGTTCGGCATTCGTCAGCGCCCACTCACTTACCCATCGCATCGTCGACGGTGCCGACCACGCGTTGTCCAGCGAAGCGAGCCAGAAAGCCTACAGT
>Ga0207696_1002131_pt1 | contig 9939 bp, 6 predicted proteins | sample KBSS54metaG_FD_184403 | JGI IMG/M metagenome (GOLD analysis project Ga0207696, IMG submission 184403) | Switchgrass rhizosphere microbial communities from Kellogg Biological Station, Michigan, USA - KBS S5-4 metaG (SPAdes) (version 2) | ecosystem: Host-associated > Plants > Roots > Rhizosphere >...
CGGATGCAGGGTATCGCTATTGTTAGCGTCTTAATTGTTATTTTCACCGTCGGGTTTATTGCTTCTACCTTCCCGACGGGGGCGAGCATTATGACCATTGTGTTTTATAACGTTGGCGGTCTGGTTATTTTCCTCGGCTATGCCTGGTGGAAATACAACAAATACGAGAAAACCCTCGATGCGAAAGGGCGTTATGAAGCCGATACGCCACTGGCGCAGCTCGCGCTGGAAAAACAGCAGGGTGCAAAGGCTGAAGTGAATATTGCCGGGAGTGTCATTCAGTAAAAGGTCAAATAAATATCGGATGGCGCTTGCGCCATCCGACACCCACTTCACTGATTAAAAATCATATCCCACAGTAGCAATCACAGAACGCTCCGCGCCCCAGTAGCAGTAACCGGTGCCGTAACAACCCGCAACGTAATCACGGCCCGTCAGGTTATTGGCGTTAACTTGCACGAAGGCACCTTTCAGTGACGGCGTCCACGCCCCCATCTCAGCACGCACCATTGCATCAAGCAGCGTTACAGAAGGCACGCGCAGGGTGTTTTCATTGTCCGCCCATTGCTTGCCGATATAGCGAATACCTGAACCCAGGCTAATACCGAAGTCGGCTTTGAACATTCCCCACAGGCTGGCCATCTGATCTGGTGTGACGTATGGCGTGTTGCCATCGTTACCGTCGATGGCATCTTTAAAGCGCACTTTATTGTAAGTGTATCCGGCAACGGTCGAGAAACGTGGATGCCACTGAGAATGTGCTTCCAGCTCAACACCTTGCGAATGAACTTTACCCGCTGGCTCATAGTAACTGCCCTGAACCACGCGGTTCCCGACATCTTTCTGCGTCAGGTCATACAGGGCGAGGGTGTAGAGATCCGCCGTACCCAGCGGCTGGTATTTCATCCCGGCTTCATACTGTTCAGCGGTGGTCGGTTTCAGCAGCTTGCCTTCGGCATCCGGCAGAACCTGCGGCGTGATGGCCTGGCTGTAGCTGATGTATGGGGATATCCCATTGGTGAATGCGTACAGCAACGATGCGCGGCCACTGAAGTGATCGTCAGTACGGTTATCGGTGACGACGCTATCAATGGCATCTGCCACAATATGGCTCTTGGTCACGATGTGATCGTAACGGCCAGAAAGCGTCATGTGCCATTGATTCCACTGCATATCATCCTGCAGATAGACACCCGTTTGTTCATACTGGCGTTTACCGGCTTTGGTCAGCAGGCCCTGATTGATGGTGGAATACGTGGGGTCGCGTGGGTCGTAATAATAGAAACCGCCAGGGCCGCCAGACTCACCCGTCCACGGGTTGAGGTTGGTGGTGTAAGCGGAGTCATCGGACAAATTGTTGGTGAACTTATGGAATTCGCCGCCGAGCACCACTTTGTGATCCAGCTCGCCAGTTGCAAAATCGGCTTCCAGTTGGTTATCCATGGCGTAAGCGTCAAGTGATGAAGTTTCGCCGCTGTAATAACGCATCAGTTCGTCATGCGCCACGTCTGCCCAACCAATCTGGTAAGCCTGTTTCAGGCTGACGTTCGAGTGGGTATAACTGGCGTTGGAGCGGAACGCCCACACATCGTTAAAGCTGTGTGCAAACTCGTAGCTGTAAATTTGCTCGTGGCGTTTGAAAGCGTCATTGCCCGGTTCGACGTCAGAGAAACCGGTGCTGAGTTTGCGCCCGGTGGATGAATAAATACTGCCATCAGCCGGAACCGAGCCGTGGAATCCGCCTGATGGATCTTTTTCCAGATAGGCGCGCAGCAACAGCGAGGTATTTTCGCCGGGTTGCCACAGCAGGGACGGGGAAATCGCATAACGTTCGTCCCGCGTGTTCTCGTACTGAGTGTCGCTGTTTTTGGTTAAACCAATAATCCGATACGCCCATTCTTCGTTAATCGCATTGGTGTAATCAAATGCGCTGCCGTTGGTGTTGTGATTACCGTACATCGCACGAACGTGGCCTTCCTCGACAAATTGCGGGCGCTTTGAGGTTTCCATTACCAGTCCACCTGGTATGGTTTGGCCATAAAGTGCCGACGATGGCCCTTTAATCACATCGATTCGCTCGAGGAACCACGGGTCAACCTGAATCACGTTGTAGCTGCCGCCGTCGCTCATCAGGCGCAGGCCATCGAGGAAGGTGTTATTGACGTCGCCGCCGTGGAAACCGCGCAAAGCCACGGTGTCATAACGCGTTGCACCACCGGCAAAGCCGGTAAATACGCCAGGAGTGTAATTTAGCGCGTTGTTGACGGTGAGCGCGCCCTGGTCTTCGATTTGTTGGCGGGTAATCACCGAAATCGATTGACCGGTAGTAATCAGCGGCTCATCGGTTTTGGTTGCTCCACGGCTGACCGTTGCGCTGTAACCTTCGGTTGGGCTGGTGGAGGTTTGTGCGGGGGAGGCGGTAACGACGACGGTGTCTTCTGCCAATGCGTAAGTGGGTGCCGCGAGTGCCAGCGCGCAGAGTAAAGCAGAGCGCTTTACTGTAAATGCCAGTTTCATTTAGTTATATTCCCAGGAGGTATTGATTTAGCTATTTGTGCTAATAAATTGAATGCGAATTATTATCGTTATTGTTTTTTGTTTCAAGTGCCAATTTTGGCGGGGGAGTGGGCGCCCTCATCCCGTCCTTCTCCCCCAGGAGAAGGGGAAGGACAAGGCGAAAACAAAACAATCCCCTCTCCTTCGGGAGAGGATGAGGCTGAGAGAGAAACCAGACAATCCCCTCTCCTTCGGGAGAGGATGAGGGTGAGGGGAAAACTACTTCGCAGAACTAGCAGGCTGAATCGTCTCTTTCACCGGCCCCGGTGTTGCTGAAGGCAATTTGTCCGGTGTGGAATCACACGGTTTCTCTTTGCCACACAGCAAATCGAGCATTTTCAAGGTGACGCCGTTAGTCCAGCCGAATCCATCTTGCAGCGGATATTCACCGCCGCCACCGCCGGTACCCGTGGTGGATACGTCATATTTCTCCACCAGTTTTTGCTCGCGGTTATAGGTTTGCTGCACGTTGGTCATAAAGCGCCAGGTGACTTCCATTGCCAGATCGTTATGGCCGTAATTTTGCAGGCCTTCCGTGGCCACCCACTGCAATGGCGCCCAGCCGTTTGGTGCGTCCCATTGCTGGCCCGTTTTCAGGTTGGTGGTCGCCAGCCCGCCAGTTTTCAGCAATTGCGAACGGGTGATGGCCGCCATTTTTTCAGCGCGATCTTTCGAAGCGGCATGTACATACAGCGGGAATAGCGCGGCAGCGGTCAGTTGCGAACGAGCCGCGTGGTTCTTGAGATCGTAATCCGCATAGAAGCCTTGCTTATCGTTCCACAGATACTTTTCGATGGCTTTTTGACGGGCATCGGCCAGTTGCTGATATTGCGTGGCAGCTGCGCTGTCCTTCGCCACATGGCTTGCTTTCGCGAGGGTCTTTTCCATCTGGAATAGCAGAGCGTTCAAATCAACCGGAACGATAGAGGTGGTACGAATCGAGCCCAGTTGCTGCGGGTTATCCATCCAGCGCGAGCTAAAATCCCAACCCGAAGCCGCAGCTGCGCGTAAATCGCGATAGATTTCCGTCGCCGGGCGGTTGGGGTTGTTCTTCGCGGTGGTCACGTCATCCAGATACGATTCGGCGCGCGGTGTATCGCGATCGTCCCAGTAACGGTTTAGCACCGAGCCATCTTTTAGTTTCACCACCCGCAAGTTTTCAGCGCCTGCTGCCAACGTATCGCTGCCCTGCATCCACCAGGCATACTCAGCTTTCAACTGCGGTAGATAGGTGGTGTAGGTTTCGTCACCTTTGTGGCTGGCGAGCAGTTCGACCATAAAGGCAAAGAACGGCGGTTGAGAGCGGCTCAGATAGTAGCTGCGGTTGCCGTTAGGAATATGCCCAAAGGTGTCGATTTCATGGGCGAAGTTATCGACCATGTCCTGAACTTTGTCCCAGTGGCCGCTTTCCGCCAGCCCCAGCATGGTGAAGTAACTGTCCCAATAATAGACTTCGCGGAAGCGCCCGCCTGGTACCACATACGGTTTCGGCAACGGTAGCAGCGAATCCCATTTATCGGTGCTGTCAGTGGTGCGCGTCAGCACCGGCCATAAACCGTCGATGTGCTCGCGTAAAGTTTGGCCTTTAGGCGGGACATACTTTTTACCTTCTTTTGGCAAGGTAAAGTTAACGTCGACAAAATGGCGTAAATCGAAACTCGATTGATTGCGCTGCATGCGGTAATCCGCAAGGATCATCAACGGATCATTCTTGGGAACCGCATCGGCAAATGTTTTCTGATCGGGGAATAATTTTGCCGTCTGGACATCGGTAAACAGCGGGCCAAGGATGACATCAGGCGGTTGTGGCAGGCTGTCTGCGGCTGAGGCAGGCAAAGTGACGAACGTACAACCGATAGCTATTTGAATCGCAAAAAATAACGTGCGAGGACGGCGCAAAACAGGATTTATCATTAATCGTTCTCCTTTACAGGCTACCGCGGCGAAAGTTTACCGCGATCAACCCTATGAAAACCTTAGCCGAATTTCTGGCTAGTGCTACGGGAGATGTCTCATAATCTGATAAAGCAGATAATTTACCGCCTGGCTAAACGTCCATTTACCCTTGCGGATTGACCAACCATGTCCCCGCTTTTTCAACCGATAACGTCATGCTTCGCGACAGATTTTTATCACGCAACGTAAGCTCATATTGGCCCGCAGGCAGTTGCAGGAAGCCATAACCATTGGCGCCCTGTGTCACTTTTTCGGCCTTGCCATTAACATCCAGTTGTTCGCCATCATTCATGCGCACATAAATGCGCGCTATCGCGCCATCCGCTACAGGCACCACGCTTTTAGTCCCGGCAGCTTCCGCTTTTTCCGCAACCGGTTTGTCGGTTTTGGCCGTCTGGGTAGTAGAAACAGAAGGGGCGTTGTTATTAAAAATGAAACCGCCAATCGCCACGCCTACCAGTAAACTGGCGGCTATCTGTAGCGGCAGTTTGTAGCGTTTTTTGAACGGTGATAGTGGGGTGATTTCCGCATCTTCCACCTTGACCAGCATGGTGCCAGGCTGTTTCAACGGTGCCGCGCCGTTGATACCACTTAACGGCATGTCCGCCAGCGCCGCAAATTCTGCAATAGACTGCGGGCGGTCTTCCGGTTTTAACGCCAGCGCGTTATCCACCGCCTGCAACAGGCTATGGGAATAACCTTCAGGCCGATTTTTTGCCAGCTTCACGCACGGGTCTTGAATGGTGCGGGTAACGCTGGCAGGTGGACAAGTGCCGGTGATCAGGGTGTAGAGAATCGCCCCCAGTGCGTAAATATCCGTCCATGGCCCGAGCCGGTTTTCGAGGTCATCAGCATATTGTTCAAGCGGCGCAAAACCTGGATTGAGTGGCGTTTTAATCTCATCGCCATTTTCGGTTTTTCCTGGACGCGGAGCGCCAGCATTCAATAGCAAAGGCGCGCCGTTATCCTGAATTTGAATGCTTCTTAACGACAGGTCACGATGGATAAACCCCTCATCGTGTAATGTTGCCAGCGCTCCGCACAACATCGGCAAGATGCGCCGAATCCAGGCTTCATTAATCACTTCGGGTTGATGCTGATGCAATTCAGCCAGCGTTACGCCGTTGGAGTAGCGTGTTGCCGCATAGGCGGTTTCGTTTTGTGTCCAGAAGCTAAACACTTGCAGCAAATTGGGGTGGTTAAATTGTGCGAGCTGGCGAGCAGACTGCACAAAACGATTCATTCCGACGTTAAACGCCTGGCTGTCTTGCTTGCTGCGTAACACCAACTGCATGTTATCACTGCGTACCGTCAGCGCACGCGGCATAAATTCGCGGATAGTGACCGGGCGCTCGAGCTGGTGGTCCCACGCTTTATACACCACGTTAGTATTGGTGGATTCAGTCACTTGCTGAATTTCAAACTCGTCGAAACGGAAGCCAGGCGGCAGAGCGTCGGGTAGTTCGGAGTTGTAATCTTTATCAGTCATGATGGCCTTACTCTGCTCGAAATCGACGAAAATTCAGGGTTACTTCTGGGAGCGCCATGCGCCAACCGCTGGATCACGCAATTGCGGACGCAGGGAATCAATCAACAACAAGGTGATAGGGGTATCCGGTGCAAGCCACTCCGACCAAACTTTGCGCACAATATTTAAACGCTTCTGGATAGCGGCTTCATCTACTGCCAGTTCGCGTGGTACTTCAACGGCAACCATGCCAGTGGCTTTCCAGCCATTCAGCTCTGAGTGATAAGGCAAAATCATCCAACTCTGCGGAGCATGTTCATTACTGACCACCATCCGCTCGTTATTGAGACTGGTAATCAGCAGGCTGTCAGAACCGGCATCGGCGCTTAATCCGCTGACCGGGAAGCCATGCACAAAGGTCATCACATTGCGTGTTTCGCCTTTAGCGCCGCTCTGAATGATTTCACTGTGGCCATTCAACCAGCCGCCTTTTTCACATTTACCATTTGGGATAAACATCGCTGACGAATTAGCATCACCCTGCCAGAAAGTGCGCAAATGACAGCCGTCTTGCAGCGTAAACTCCTGCCACGGCGTGCGGTCCGCTAACGGTGAGTTTTCTTCGCGAGCGGGTTGGGTGTTGAGTTCGCTGGAAACAACCGGCGCGATAATCACCGTCCAGTCGCTGCTTCTGCTCGCAGTGCCAACCGCGAGTGCTTGACCCTGTGGATCTTCCATCCGCCAACTGACTATTTGCACCGCGCTACATTGGCTTTCCAGGAGTGTTCCCAGACGTGGCATAAAAACATTGAGCAGCGCCGGATTTTTATCGCCATTGGCGACGATTCGCAGGGGAAGTTCTTGCGCACACCAGCTTTGCGGCGTGTTGTTTTGCACATCGTCAATCCAGACATCCAGCTTTTGCGAAGGAGACTGGACGATACGATAGTTACCAGCCGCCCACACTGAAGTAGATGCCAGCAGTAGCGCCAGACTCGAAAGCCAGAGTTTCATAGAAATCCTTCTTAGCCGAACAGTTTTAAACAACAAGGTATGACGTAAAACGTCGACAGTTAATCAATGATCCAGGTGCCGCTGTTCGCATTCTGGCAGGCTTTGCTACTGCCATCGACCGCAACGCAGGTGGTTTTTTTGGTGGCCTTGCGTGGACGAGGGCGATCTTTTTTCAGCGTTTGTGCATACAGTTCACTTTTCACCAGCGCACGTGCAGGAACATAACCCAACATTTCCTGTTTATCCTGCTGCGCAACGGCCAGCCAATTATTCTCGACTTGCCCCAAAACGGTGTAACTTTGCCCATTATCAAGGGTGCTGACGACTTTTCCGCCGAAGTCCGGTTTGCTCATAATTGACCCTGCATACAGCGCCCTAAAACTTGCGTTGACTGGGGTGAATTCTTTTGGCGCGCTAACCGCATAACGGTGCGTCAATGTGACACCATTGATCTCACTGGTGACGAGAGTGTCGTCCGTCATTTTTGGTGGGGGCGCTTTACAGCCCACAACCGTCGCAACAACAGCAAGGATCAACAGATTTCGCAATTTCATCGTAACGTTCCCTGAAAAAATGGTTCAAACCTGGTCGCCGAGAAGGAGGTGATATGGCGAAGAAGAAGTCCAGGAATCTGAAGAATGATTCACATCAGCAATACATATTAACGTTAATTTTACATCGCCTGATTAACAATTCAATGCTGATGTAACTGATTGACATTATTAAGTGTTAAGCAGGACAAGAAGCACACTGCTAGCGGTGATTCAGCGGGTGAATCATCTTGCTTTACTGGTAGCCTTCAGCATAGATCATAAAACAGGGTTTCAATCCCAGGTTTAAGGATGAAGATGGAAGCGTTATTGCCCGATATCTGCAATTGTATTGCGCAAAGTGCGCCGGAAGCGGTGATGACTCCGGCGCTATGATGACCGATGTTTGAGATTAAGGCGCACATTCACCCTCAGCCAGGACCCGGTAAACCGATGAATGCGCTGAGCAAAATCGATAGCTTATTAGTGTTCCAGCATCTCGTGGACAATTTGCTTGCTGCTTAATGAGTACTCATAAAACGTCGGCCAGTTGTCCATTTCTTTTAATAATGACTGCTGGGAATCATTACCCATGTAAATATGGAAATGTTCAGATCTGCGCGGACCGATAATATGATCGCTAAATTGCACATATTTTGGGGCTTTTGACTGGCTATCTTTACACTCAAACAAATAGCGCACACCTTTTTTGCCAGAGGCGTAATTCAGGATTTTAAAACCAGAGTAGGCGTAGTGGCAGGTGTTGATCGTTTTGCCAGTGTGAAACTCTATAGTGTTGTTTTCGATGCCAATAGTATCGATATCCGTCGCGTAACCTTTCTGATAGTACGCTTTGTATTGCGCCACCGTTTTAGTGCCATCTTTTTGGGCTTTTTTCTCCATCACCGGATCTAAGTCGCCGTTTAACAGGTAAGGATTCACCGACTGCCACATCCCATCCCAATCGCTGAGGGTGCGGTCCTTGACGTCGTTATCGTCGAAAACTCCGGCGCTGGCTTTCTGTTCAGCTTCAGTTAACGGCTTGCCGTGTGAATGGCTATGCGCCAGTACATGAGCACTACTCAGTAAAATGCCAGCGCCCAGCAGCGCGGCGGAAATGCGTTTAGTCATGAAGTTCTCCAGTGGGTATGTGAATTTATAAAATGTTATAACATAACATTATCGTAATTCAATCACTGCTTTCGCTTCAGACGTTCTGCTTAATGATCTCCGCCAGACGAATAAACGAGGCCTCCATATCGCTATCCTGAATGCTGGCGAAACCGACTAATAGTCCTTTCATTTTCTGTTGATTAAAATAATAACGCGACAATGGCCGGACCAGAATCCCTTCAGCATTCGCAAGCCTTGAGATGCCAATATCATCAGCTTCAAGGGAGAATTGAATAATCAGATGCAGACCGGCGTTACTGTTAAAATAACCAAGATAGGCTTCACCCAGATACTGTTTAATCAGTTCCACCAATAAACTGCGGCGTTTGCTATATAACTGGCGCATTTTGCGAATGTGCGCGGCGTAATAACCTTCACGGATAAACTCTGCTAAAGCTGCCTGAACTATCTGATGACCACCGCGATAAAGCTCGTTATGCACCTTTTTAAGTGGCGCCGCTAACGGCTTGGGCAGCACGACATAACCCAGACGCAGTGCGGGATACAGCGTTTTACTGAAGGTGCCGATATAAATGACTGGGCTGTTTTCTTCCAGCCCTTGTAGTGACGGTATCGGCTGGCCGGAAAAACGAAATTCACTGTCGTAATCATCTTCGACAATCCAGCTTTTAAATTCCCTGGCCTGCGAAAGTAATAACTGCCGTCGAGGCAGGCTCATCACCGAACCAAGCGGATATTGATGGGAAGGGGTCACGAAGATTAATTTTGGCCGCACGGCGGGGGCCGGTTCTGGAACTAATCCCTGATCGTCGACATCACACGCCGTCATATTGACGGCATTGATGCGTAATATATTCTTAATGCCCCAATAGCCGGGCTCTTCAATCCACGCATGGTCGCCTGGGTTACATAACGTGCGGGTGACTAAATCCAGAGCCTGATGAATCCCTTCGGTGATTAATATCTGGTCGGTGGAACATTTTACTCCACGCGCGGTACGCAAATAATCAGACAACGCGGATTTCAACAACTCGAGCCCGCCGTCTGCGTCATAAGTCAGATATTGCGGGTCAGGGGACCTGGCGACGCGATCATAAATCTTCTTAAATATGCGGTGCGGGAAGCTATTCACATCGGGCACACCAGGAATAAAAGCCCCCCATTGCGCGGGGCTGGCACTGGCATTTCCCAGCAGTTCAAGGCCACGGTCTGAAAGAGTTGCAGGTGCGTCAGGCTGTGTGGTTTGTACCGTTTTAGTGACGTGCGTGGTGAGATTATCCA
>Ga0207696_1002139_pt1 | contig 9924 bp, 15 predicted proteins | sample KBSS54metaG_FD_184403 | JGI IMG/M metagenome (GOLD analysis project Ga0207696, IMG submission 184403) | Switchgrass rhizosphere microbial communities from Kellogg Biological Station, Michigan, USA - KBS S5-4 metaG (SPAdes) (version 2) | ecosystem: Host-associated > Plants > Roots > Rhizosphere >...
TGACTATAAGCGACGTTCATCTGGTTATGGACACCAACATTATAAAAGAAAACGTAAAAGCCGTAGCTTCTTTTCAAGTAGCTGATGAAATGGCATCGTGTACTAGCTTTATTTGATAGACCACTGCGAAAAAATACAATTGTAGCAGAACGTTATAAAATTGAATCAGTAATTGGAATGGGCAGTTATGGGGTTACATATGTCGTTAATGATTTACAAATAAATAGATATAAAGTCTTAAAACAGTTAAGACAAAGTAAACAAAGATATGAGTCTGGTAGAAAATCATTTGAGCAAGAGAAAATGATTTTACAAACATTGAATCATCAAGCAATTCCTAGTTTCTATGATCAGTTCTTATGGGAGAAAAAAAGCTTTTTTGTGATGGAATATATGCCTGGTGAAAATTTTGAAGATTATATTTTCTCAGATGGGCGTGTATATAAAGAACGTGAAGTTTTTGAAATTTTATATGAAATATTAGGAATTGTTTCAGTTTTTCATAGTAAAGGTATTATTCACCGAGATTTACGTATTCCGAACATATTAATGAAAGAAAATCAAATTAGTATTATTGATTTTGGATTAGCTAAATATAAAGGTGAGGATGATGAGCGAGCTACAACGTATGAAGGTGAACAAGCTTTGATGCGAGAAGTTCACTTTCGTAGCGATTTTTATGCGCTTGGCCATTTCTCGTTATTTTTATTATATGCAGGATATGAATCTATTGAAAAACATGAAAAGCCATGGTATGAAGAGTTAACTTTGAAAAATGATAATCGTGAAATATTGATGCGAATGTTACAAATAAAAACACCGTACTATGAGAATGTACAAGATTTAAAAAAAGATATAGCTTTTGCTTTAGAAAGGATGGAGACTCCATGTTTCAAAAGTTTTTAGCGAGTGTTGGCATTGGTAGTGCAAAAGTAGATACTGTTCTTGAAAAAGAGGAGTATGTAGTTGGAGAAACGATAGTAGGGAAGGTTCGTATAACTGGGGGATCAGTTAGCCAACAAATTGAAAGCATTTACTTAACGTTATCTACATCATATGTAAGAGAAGTGGATGATAAAAAAGTAACAGCAACGTTTGACTTAGAGCGAGTTCGTTTAACAGATCCATTTTCTGTAGAGCCAAATGAAAAGAAAGAAATTCCATTTTCATTTAAGATGCCAATTGAAGCACCACTAACACTTGGAATGAAAACGGTTTGGGTTCATACAGGCCTTGATATTAAAAATAGTATTGATCCAAGTGACCGTGATTACATTCAAGTGTTGCCAAATGCACTATTGAACAGTGTATTAGAGAGTGTAAATCAATTAGGTTTTAAAGCGCGTCATATAGAATGCGAAGAATTACCATATCGATTACGTAAGCAAGTACCATTCGCACAAGAGTTTGAGTTTATTCCTGTTTCAGGACAGTATTATGGGAAATTAGATGAATTAGAATTATTAATCTTGCCAAGTTCCCACGATCGGTTAGAAATCATTATGGAAGTAGATAGAAAATCACGTGGATTGGCAGGTTTATTTGCAGAAGCACTTGATCTGGATGAGAAGGTTATTCGCTTTACAGTAACGAATGAAGATATCCCAACGATGCAGCAAAAAATTAACAATTATATTTTTTAATAAACTATGCATAAAAAAGAAATGGAGAGGAAAACTAAAACAACCGCTCCATTTTTTTGCATAGTGAGGTTATGTATGTGAAACGATATCGACATTTATACTTGTTAAGCTTTACTCTACTCATTTGTTTTGTCGCACTATCACTTTCGTATCATACCGCTTGTATTGAGAAATTTGACAATATAGTTGCACACTTTATTCAAAGTTTTCGAAACGATTATTTGACAACCTATTTTACTTGGGTGTCCTTTATCGGTTCCAAAAGAATATATTTTCCGTTACTCATTATTCTTGTAATGTATTTTCTCGTTAGAAAAAAGTTGCTTAGTGCATTACTTCTAACAATTAATTACTACGGATCTCGTTATTTAAACAGTATGCTTAAACTATGGTATGAACGGGCAAGACCTGATGTAACGCAGCTTGTTACTGCAACTGGATATAGTTTTCCGAGCGGTCATACGATGAATGCTACTGCTTTTTTAGGATTTATTGCATACGTCACAATTACTGAAGAGCGTATTTCATTGCATAAAAAACTGTTGATTATTCTTATAGCAAGCTTTGTTGTATTATCTATTTCAGTTAGCCGAATATATCTTGGCGTGCATTTTCCATCTGACATATTAGCAGGATGGGCAGCTGGCGGTAGCTGGCTCGTTTTATGTGTTATATTTCATAAAGCGTTTATAAAAAAAGAACCTATGTCATAATAGGTTCTTTTTCCATTGGTTCAACATGAATGTGGGCATGGTAAATTCCGAATTTTTTTCGAAGCATGGCTTCGATGTTGTCAGTAATACAGTGACTTTCTCCAACATCCATACGAGCGTCTACCTCGATTGTAATATCAACGTACGTTTGATTCCCGTACATACGCGCTCGAATATCTACAATGTTTTCCACACCAGAAATATGCTCAATAGCATCAGCATATTCTTCCATTTTATTAGGATCAATGCCATCTGTTAGCATATGAGAAGCTTCTACGAAAATTTCCCATGCAGTTTTACAAATAATAAGGCCGACAATTAGAGCGGCAATAGGATCTAAAATAGGCATTTGGAACTGTGAGCCGACAATGCCTACAACTGTACCAATACTTACGAGCGCATCTGATAAATTATCCTTTGCGGCAGCTTCTAATGATTTACTCTTTGTTCGAATTGCAATCTTTTTCGTATACCTAAATACACAGTACATAACGACAGCAGAAAATAAAGCTACCCATGCAGCAAGTACATTGGGCGCAGCTTGTTTCGGATTTAAAAATGATTGAATGGCACTAATAACAACTTCTAATCCGACCGTTGCCATAATGAAAGAAGCAACAAGCGAAGCTATTTGTTCTGCACGCGAATGCCCATATGGATGATCTGGATCTCGAGGTTTACGAGAAATTTTTAAACCGATTAATATTGCTAAAGAGGCACCAATATCCGTTAAGTTATTCAAACCGTCAGCACGTAATGCGCTAGAGAGGGTAATATAACTGATGATAATTTTCATAGAGGATAAAAATATGTAGGCCATAATGCTGACAATAGCACCTTTATCAGCTTCTTTATGAGAAAGAGTATCCATTTTAATCACGCACCTTTCTTTAAAGGAATTTCTTTCTATACATAGAGTATCAAATGAAACTCGTGTGGGTCTATACAAACATTGTTGACACTTTATAGCTTTTTAAGTAGGGGGTAACAATGTTTCGTTAAGGAAAAATATGTTGAAAAGTACAAAGTGAGGGTATGAATATAATTGGGAATCATTCACAATGAAAGGGATACGATGGTAGGTGGATGTAGAAACGAATACTTTTCTTACTATGTATTTTTCTAATAATGACTGGATGTAATTCATCAAATGATGAAATTGTGAAGAAGTATTATATTTCTAAATGATCAATATCTACATGTAAAGGATACGGTGGATTAAATGAAAGATATGTAATGAACATAGAAAACAAACAAATAATCAATGGGGTTCATAATTTTTGGATTGAAATGAAAAAACAAAAGGAAAGTGGCGAAATACGACAATACGATATATTAATTACATATGAAAGTGGTGATACGAACGTATACATCTATACTTAGGGGATGAAGGGGGAAAGGAGTGTAATTATATACATTGGTCATGAAGAAAGAGCTACGACAATAATTGTGAAAAAAGATGAAAATCCTCTGAAAAATATTTTTCAGAGGATTTTCATCTTAGTATGCTTCTAAAAACTCAGTAACTTGCTCTTCAGTTTTTGCATTAGCACTATGTAAGTGGCCTAGCTTCTCGCCATTTTGATATACAAGTAAACTTGGAATACCCATTACTTGATACTCTTCAGCGATACTTGGGAACTCATCTTTATTAATAGAATACCATTCAAACTTATTGAACTCTTCCATTACCTCTCCGATAAAGTTGTCCATGCGTACACAATCTGGGCACCATGTAGTAAAGAACTTAACAACTACTGGCTCCTCACTTGCGATGATGTCTTTGAATTCTTTTTCAGACTTGATTTCTCTCATGTTTTTGACTCCTCTCAATGTTACACGGATAAGCTAGTATTTGTATGCGAAATCCGTAATTGCAAACATTAGTATTTTTGAAATAGATTGTTTGCAAAATCTTCGACTGCTTTTTCTTGTAGGTCTGGTACAACTTGTGAGTAGGTGTCTAATGTGTTGCCTACTCTTTCATGTCCTAATCATTCGCTTACGATCTTTAGTTAAATACATTATTGCAACATTAATGTTAAGGGATTGCTTTAGATTATGAAACCGAATATCAGGAACCTCACTTTTCTTTATAAGCTTTTTCTTCATTTTTTGCAAGTAGCTGGGATGGCATGATTAGAAATTTCTTTAGATATTTATGGGGAAGTATCGTTAATAGAGTGACATTAAAACTAAATGGACTAGATAATTAGAAAGTGAGAGTGATTCATAATGAATTTTTCAAAAGAGAATACAAAAAAGATTCCGTAACTGAAAAAATGGGTTGCGGTTTTTTCTTTACTTGAATTTTATTATATTAAATTCGGTATGCGAAAAGATTTTAGATGAATTAGCGCCTTATTTGTCTGCACTTGGTATGGACTTAGGTATATGGACAGACCATGAGGAAATCTCTGAATATACTAATAAAAAAGGAGATGTTGAGTAATGGCGCGTTATAGTTTACATGGAGGACACAATAGTATTGTACAAGGGGCTAACTGGGGAAATCGGAAAGAGCATGTTTTGGATCGTCAAGTTAAAGATGCGGTTGCGGCCAAGTTAAAAGCTTTAGGACACACAGTCTATGATGATACGGACGAAGTAGGAAGCACTCAAGCTCAAAATTTAAATAATATTATTCGTAATAGTAATTCACATGTTGTAGATTAAGCTATTGCTTTTCACCTTAATGCAAGTGATGGGACTGGGCAGGGTGTTGAAGTGCTGTATTATGATCAGAATGAACTAGCATCTAAAATTTCAGCTCAACTAGCAAAAGATATTGGATGGCGTGATCGTGGTGCGAAACAACGTAAAGATTTAGCAGTATTGAATGGGACTAAAGCACCAGCTATTCTTATCGAATTAGGATTCATTGATAATGATTCCGACATGGCAAAATGGGATGTTGATAAAATCGCTAATTCAATCGTTTTTGCTTTAACTGGACAATCTGGTGGAGGTAGCCAACCACCTCAAAAACGTAATATTGTCGAAGTTGGTGGAATAGGTAAAGAAAACTTGGCTGAATTAGTAAGTGCTTTAAACTCAGTTAAGATGACAGGTAACTTAATTCTTAGAAGTGATGGCTATGTTTATCCTGTAACTGATCCAACTAGCGATACTCAATTAAAAGCATTCACTGATTATCTTGACCGTAAAGGCTGGGCATATACTGTTAAGTAAACATACTATGTAAATACAAATAAGCCTATGTAAAGCGAAAAAAAGAGGCCTACTCGTATGATGAGTAGGCTGCTTTTTTATTTTATAAAATAAATTAATTTGAATAGAGGTTTTCCTCAAGCATTTATTAAAGCTACGAATATTTATAAGAATATGAGTATGGAAACAGGTCTAATTTTGGAATAGCGGAGGAGATTGTTGTGGACATAACTCAAAGTGTGGCAAGAATAGTGGTAAATGGGAAAGACCTTCCGTTCACTGCAGTTCAAACTTCTGCGTGGAATAATGGTCCTGTATATGATGTAACTGTTTCAACAAAGCAGAGAGTGAACGAGCTTTATCAATTTATGTGGTCACAGGTACCAGTTACACTTACGATGTATTTTCTTCAAGGAGCAGACTTAATGCGATTTGTAAGGATTACTGGGATTAATGAAAGTGTAACGGGAGAATATATATATCATTTCTCTTGGGGATAAAAGCAATTTAAAGTAGCCTAAAAGCTACTTTTTTATTTTGTTAAGGAATTATCGGAAAATCGTGAATGAAAAGTCTCTCCAAAATATATGAAGTGACTTTTCATTCACAAATACTAATAAATTAAGAATGTATGAAAAAGGTTGTAAGTTCACCTATATAAGGAGGGCTGATAGAGCTAGCCACATATAGTTTTTTATTTGAGGTACATTTATTTTTGGATCATAAAATCACCTTTAATAGTTAAAGTATTATTAGCAGATGAAGCTTGGAAGTGAAATAGGAAATTAGGAGGGCAATAGAAACATTTAAAATGAAAAACGTGCTAAAGGCTAGTAGACTAGCTCTTAGCACTCACTGAAATAATTATACATAACATACTTTGTAATAACTTATTCGAAAGTGAGTTGAAATTAATGTTTTATTCATATGTGGATTCTCAAGTTGGCATACGACCAGCGTATGGTACGGCTATAACGTATAGCGGGGCACAAAGTACAGTTCAAGCTGTTCAACAAGCATTGCAAATGCAACAACAAATGCAAATGCAACAACAAATGCAAATGCAGCAAGGTATACAACCGTATTATTCCTCAATGGAGTATTTTTACCCAACGCAACATTTTACACCATATGGAATTGCTTTTACTTCAATTCCATATGGAACAGTATTCAATTTATAAATATAGAGGAATAAAATGAATACAAAAGGGTGCAAGTAAAAAGCACCCTTTTAAAAATAAGAATAGCTAGTCCAAACCTCTCTAATCAATCTTGCATAATATGTAGTAATAAGCTTGAAAGGGGAACGAGTATGTCTTGTTATTACTACTGTAAGTATTGTAAGGATTATAAAAAGAAGCAACATGATTGTCGTAATAACACTAGTAAGTGTCATGCCAACAAGGATAACCTTGTTAGGGCATCAGCATTTAGAGCTAGAAATACTGTAAATCAAAATGTTCCTGCTAATACTTTTGTGAAAGTGTCATTCCAAAATGAACAATTTGATTTAGCAAATGAGTATAATCCAGCAACGTCTATTTTTATGCCGAAGACGAAAGGCGTATATTCTATTATTGGAACGATTGGTTTCTTTCCAAACGATACAAATTTAAATTATAGAGCTCGTGTAGAAATTCGTGTGAATGGAAATGCAGCAATAGCTATAGATAATGACTTTTTTGGTCCAATAGGTTTTGGAAATGTTGTAAGTGTTTCAACAATCATTCAATTGAATGCAGGAGATACAGTTGAGATTTATGCACAAAGTAGTATAGATGGTGTTTTAAGCCCCTTAGAAGATGGTTCGCACTTTGAAGCGGCAAGATTTCCGTCTCCTACTAAATAAAGTAGGTAATTTAAAAATGAATAGAAGTTTAATAATAGATCCTCACCAAACAGGTGGGGATTCATTTTTTTATTAATAATAGTAACAGCTCATCCAAGCTTTTCTAATCAATTTTGCATAGTATGTAATAATAAATTTAAAGGGGGACTTACTACGTTTTATTATTACTGTAAGTATTGTAACGAGTACAAAAAGAAGAGTCATGATTGTTATAGGAAAAGTAGTCAATGTGATGGGAAGTATGTAAAAGTAAATTGTTGTGGTAATAAGAAAGAGGAGCTTGTAAGAGCGTCGGCATTTAGAGCTGTGAATACAGTTAATCAACCTATTCTGGCAAATACGTCTGTTAAAGTGTTATTTCAAAATGAACAATTTGATTTAGCAAATGAATATAATCCAGTAACATCCACTTTTATGCCTAAGACTAGAGGGGTGTATAGTGTATTAGGGAATATAACATTCTCACCAAATGATATTAATGTGAATTACAGAGCTAGAGTAGAAATTCGTGTAAATGGAAATACAGCAATAGCTATAGATAATGATTACTTTGGGACAGGGGTATTTTTTAATAATGATGTTTCAGTCACTTCTATTCTTCAATTAGAAGCAGGGGATGTAGTTGAAATTTTCGCAGAAAGTAGTATTGATGGCGTTATTGTACAAAACGTTAATGGTTTAAATACTGTTCATTTTGAAGCGGCAAGGTTTCCTTCTCCAATTGAATGGAGCTGATAAGTAGATGTTTTATAGAAAGTTTGTTAAGACCCTCACTAAATAGTGTGGGCTTTTTATTGTTTTTCTAAAATATATAAGCAATCAGATTTAATTTCGTTTATTATATGAGTGTTTTATGAATTAGATATAATAGAAGAGAAATGAATGGTAATAGTGAGAGTATAATATATAGAAGGTTATTGTCGAATCCACACGATGGATATAAAAAAAGAGCATACATAAAAAGTATGCTCAAAAGAAAGATAGGTTTTATGAGTGGATAATCTCCATAGGATAATATATGCGTGTTTAATGAAAATGTGTAAAGAATCAATAAATTATCAATGGAATATCATGAAATGAGTAATTTTAGTTTAGGGATGTAGTTGTTTTCTTTCGAAATAATCTAGGTAACAAAGTTGTGAAAATCGTGCATGATGGGGACTAACAATGGGATAATGATCGTACTTCAGTTACATATTTCTTAAAGTTTGGATATTGCGTGATAGTTTGGCATTTAGGGGTGAGTAGTTGATTAATTATAGAAACATTTGTAATTACTTCGTTACAAGGACCGAAAAATGTAACTTTTAGTTTTGAATTCGGTGGAACTTTGAACACGATAGGTTCTTTTTTCATGAAATCAGCTCCTAATATTCCACATTATATGTGCTTCACCTTTTGATTTAAATGATTATTAAGGTGTATTTATATAATATGAAATCTTTGTTAAGTTGATTATAATATAGAACCTCATTGTCGTATAAGTACATAAACATGTGGGGAAAAGCGGAGAATACTCTATGAAATGTATAATTAATATAATATGAAAAATGATTTGATTATCTAATGCATTTTATGTCCTGATACATATTACGGTAGTAAGAATAGTATGAGGAGGTAATAAAAGAATGCAAGAAAATGTACAAGCTCAGCCACAGCTTTCACCACCGTGGATCACACATTTTAATGAACTAAGAAATTCAATTGGTGCTGATCCAACAGTTACAGTGGGGCCACTTATTCCGGTTGGCGGGAATTATATTATTTTAGTGCATGCGTTAAGTAATGAAAAAGCGAGAGCATTAGCAACGCTTCTAAAATCTTCTGTACAATTTGGAAATGTAAGTGTAACGGTTATTGTAACGAATAATGAAAATGAAATTGTAAATCCATTTCCTTGTCCACTAGATGCATTTGAAATTGCGCATTTATTTCAAGTAGCGTTAGAGAATAATCCTTATTTTGAACAAGTTGTGGTACAACCTCAGTTCCCTGGTGGAGTGAATGTTGTATTTCCAGTTTTTAAAGCGGAAGTGATTCAATTTTTTAATGATGATATTTCAAATCTATGTCAAACGTTTACAGGTGTTGCTGCAAATGTGTTTCGTGATGTAATGCAGGATGATGTTTGTGATATCCCAATATTATTTTCCACAAGTTGCGTTATGAACAGTGAAAATCCACAATTACAAAATAAAGATTTAGAACCAAAGTTGTTTTATTAAGATGCAAAAAGACATTTTCAAAAATCGGAAATGTCTTTTTTTATGTATTAATATTATTTTGTACCAAAATTTATTGGCTGGCAATCAGTGGTAAAATGTAAAAAAATTATAGTTTTACTCAATTTTAAATAGGCTGGATAGCGTATGGAATTGTTGATTACAGATAGAAATGAAATAAACAATGAGTGTTAGGCTAGACTATTATAAAAAGATAGTTCACATATAGGGGTTTTCTACGTACAAGCAAATAAACATAGGACATATAGAAGATTTTATATTATCAACAGAAAAATCATTTTTAAATAAATTGATATTTTCACGCC
>Ga0207696_1002141_pt1 | contig 9922 bp, 8 predicted proteins | sample KBSS54metaG_FD_184403 | JGI IMG/M metagenome (GOLD analysis project Ga0207696, IMG submission 184403) | Switchgrass rhizosphere microbial communities from Kellogg Biological Station, Michigan, USA - KBS S5-4 metaG (SPAdes) (version 2) | ecosystem: Host-associated > Plants > Roots > Rhizosphere >...
GCAGGTGCTGGCCAACGTCATGACCAGCAAGACCATCTACTCGGTTGGGCGCAGTGCCGGGGTGTTCAAGTTCATCGAGTTCAAGAAGTTGCTGGAGGCGGAGGTGGGGTATACCACCAATGAGCCGGCGCAGCTGTGCGTGCTGTCGGCGATCGAGGCGGCGGTGGGCCATTTGCTGGCGCAGGGGATCGAGCGGCGGTTGTGGCAGGTGGCGGGGGATGCGGGAGATGGCAAGGCGACGGTGGACAAGTTCCTCACTCAGAATCAACAGCCGTGATTGGCTTTGATGGCCTCTTCACGGGTAAATCCGCAGGTCAGGGACCCCTGGTCCCTGTGGCGGCGTTACCCGGGAAGAGGCCTGTGCATGAAACCAATGATCTCCAGATCGTTCACCCCATTTTGGCATAAGGTCCCGAACAGGTAGATGAGACCCTGCAGCCACAAGCAAGCTCTGCCGGCTCGAACACCATCGAAATACCGTTGAACAAGACACTCCCGTCACCGCCAGAGATCAGTGCAAATGTCCCGCCATGGAGCGGGCACGGCGCACGATCACCGAGAATGCAGTGTTGCCGCCCACTGACAAGCACTCCACTCCCTTCACCCATACGACCACCCCCGCTGTGAGGGTCGCCTTTTCGAATCGCACCTTGTCTTGACATCGCTTAACCTTCTGCGCCGTTTTGCAGGATTGCTTCGTAAAGGCCCGCCGGTACGGCATCGGGATCGTGTTTGCAGGCGGCAGCCATGAAACGCATCAGCAGGTCATCGGCCTCGAAGCGCATGCCTGGCGGGCAGGTCAGCTGAGCGTAGGGCGTTTTCATCAATGGGTGGTCGATGGGAGGGTTCGGCAGGCCCAACGAACGGCGCAGGTTGAGAATGGCCAGGATCTCGGCGGGGTAGACGGCTTCGAAGGGGGAGCCGAACTCAAAATTGCCGGAGTCGAGTTCGCGGGATGTCAGGGCGATGCGTTGGACATGGGTATCGCAGGCCGCCACCAGAATTGGTGCCAGTTTATCGGGATCAGGCTCGCGCCAATGGGCGACCAATTGACCCCAGGCAGGGTCGCGGGGCAGGGCGTGCTTGTCGAGGTCGAGCGGCTTGCCCAACCAGTCGCCGATGATGCTCAGACCGAAGGCGGCGTAGCGTAGAGTGGTACCAATTGGCAGGTTGTTCCCATCCTCGACGCCATATCCACCCTCCAAAGCTGAGAGTACGGTTTGATTAAAGGGTGCTACGAGTCGGAGTTGCCCTGTTGCAATGGTACATAATATTACAAACGTTAAACCATCTAGGTCCTCAATGGCCATCTGTCGAGTTTTTTCAAGATTCTTGATGAGTATTAGGTCGGCGACGAGTCTCTTGGCAACTCCAGAAATGAAGCTCAATGACACGCAGTTGTAAGAGTGCTTGGCCGCATATTGCAGCCCATTGCCAATACTGTTCATTCCAGTTCGGTGTAGTTCGCCGCAAGCAAGGTCAAGTGAACCGCCATTTCCGATGTAGGAGGTTAGGGTTTCGGTCCTTACGATCAAGTCATCAGAGGCCCAGGTTTGGATTTGATTAAGACTGATTGGAAGCCTGTTTTGGTTTTTTTTGCTCATTGCTAATTCCAGAGATTTATTTGTATTCCGGCGCTATTGCCTGTAAGAGCGTTTGGGGCACCGTTGGAGTCAAAAAATACTTGAGCGTGCAGGTAGGCTGTTTTTCCTGAGCTTGTACTTTCTTTGATTGCTTGTAATTTATTTGAAAAATTTGGATCTGCTGTTGATAAAGGCTTTTCATTCCATCCTTGTCGCTTGTTTTCAATTAATCTTCGTATACGTACAAGGCTGGTCTCACCTCCTGACTTTTGAGTGCTGATGAACCCAGGTGTCTTACTTTTCCCCAACGTCGTCTTCACTTCGATCACCAACAACGTCCCAGCCTCGAACTTCAACTCTTCCAGCGGCGCCGTTCCCTTCAGCCCATCAATGTGGTGTCGCATCTCCAGCGTCGTTGGATTACGCACCGTCATCGAGGGCGGTGGTGGTACGTACACCAGCATGTCGATCCCTTGGTCGCTCTTGTTCTTCAATCCGAACTGGCTGGGCCGGGAAGGGTGGGTGCTCAGGCCGAGGATGTTTTCCGGCTTGACCTTCCAGTGGCTGACCAGGGCCGCCGCCAGGGCTTCTTCGCCGGCATCGGCGACGACCCGGGTCAGACTGCCGCCCATGCGCACCGGCCCGATGCTGTGCTGAATCATGGCCACCAGCCGGTCGCGCAGGGTGGTTGCCATGTAGGCGTAGTCGGCCTTGCCGCCGACCACATTGAGGGCAACCAGGCTGGCATTGCGCTCCACCGAATGCAGTTCATGCGCTGTCACCGGCAGTTCACCATCGCGGGGGCGTCGCTGGATGCGGGTTTCCAGTACGGTGACGTCGCCGGCGCTGCGGTTGCCAAGGCGGCGGGCTTCCTCTTGCGACAGTGCGGCGTTGTCGAGGCGGACGGTAGTCATGCTGCCGGGCCGCAACTTGTGCATCAGCCAACGGGCGCCGCCCAGGGCGGCTGGCAGCAGCAGCGCCAGGTTGATGGCCATGAACACCTGCTTGCCACGTGCCTGGGCAGTGTCGGGGTTGGCCAGGCGCGCCAGGTCGGTGAAGAACTGCTCGCCGATACTCAGGCCTTCGCCGGTGATCATGCGGCTGCTGCCGTCGACCATGGCATCGGCGGCCAGCGCGGCCTCCAGGGCGACGAAGGCATAGCGGCCGAGCGTTACGGCGCCTTTGATGCCACGGACCACTGGCACCATCGCCAACACCCCGAAAGCGAATTCGCCCGCACCGATAACGCCTTGCCAGAAACGGGCCCGGGCCTTGGCTTCGGCGTAGTGCCGGGCCATCTGTTCACAGGCTTGCCTGACCGGGTACAGGCCACTGGGCGTGTGCCAGGTGTACGGCGGGCTGATGCGGAGCGTGCCGTATTCGTCGACGTACTCTTCCCGTTGCGCTTCGGCCCACTGCACATGGGTGAAAGTGGCGAAATAGATCTTGTGGTCGGTGAACAAGAAATTGCTGTGCAGGGCAAAGCCATAGCCGTGCTGGCTACGCTCGCCCATGTGGTCGAGTACGGGTGGGGGCAGTTCGTCGAGGCGGATCTCGTCATCGATGCACACCAATTGAAGCTTTTCGCTGGCGGCAAAGGCATAGAACTCTGCTAACCAGGCATTGCCCAGCGTGTTGCCGGCATGCTCCAGCACCTGCTGGAGGAAGGTATCGCGGTGGTTACGTGCCTGATCACGGATCCAGGGGTTGTTGCGAAACCACGTGGGGCCAACGCCGCTCTGGGAAGGGATGCCCAGCAACTGGTCGCAGCCATCCCCGCCGTCGAGGGAGAACAGCGCGCCGGGCAGGGAGCAGGGTACGCAAGTGTCGGGTGGAACAGGCAGCGTACTGTTGAGTGCTGCTTGCCCCAGTGTTTGTAAAACAGATGCTTCAACCATGCGGACTAGGCCCCTTGAGTACTTGTTGGTGAGCTGCAAGTTGACTTGCCAACACCCGACAGCGCTCGCGGGGAGAGTCGGTGGCTTCCAGCAACTTCACCCAAGGGGTGAACAATGGGTTGAGGTAAAAGTGTCGACCGAACGCGATCGCCAGGAACACATGCAGCAGCACTTGGTTGCGGGATAGCGGGGGCAGCTTGTACAGGTCGTCGGACGGCTGCGGTAGCCGTTTGCCGTAATAGCGATAGGCGCGGATCTCGTTCTCGTTGAGTGCCATGTGGTTGATGGCGGGCAGCGCATAGCGGCTGCTCGCATCCGACTCATAGCAGCAATAGCAGGCCTGCTGCGCGTCAGCGGGTATGCCGCGCAGGGTCATCAGTTGCTCCAGTGATCGCCACTGCCGGTCGTGGTCGCAATCGTCGTCGGGCAAGCGCAACATCTGCCGTGTGACGTCATGCATAAGGGTAAGTTGACCTTCCCACTGTGAACGGTGAGCTACCGCGTGCACGGTCAGCATGTCGAGTCGCTCATCCTGGGTAAGGCCAGGAGCCTGGGTGATTGACCACACCGATTTGCTTGCGGGGTCGTTCCACCAGCTCAGGCCCAGCAAGAAGTGGCTCAGCACCAGCAAGCTGTATTCCCTGCCGCAGGTGTAGCCACTGTTGCTGACTAGAGCCCCCGCATCGGCTACCAGCAGGGGGACATCTTCGGGACGGGTATGAAAGCGCGCAAGGGAACCGCCCAACGTCTCCAGCACGAAGCGAGTCAGTTGGCGGTTGGTGGACCGTAGCGATGCAGCTTGTACCGCACCCAGATCCAGACCCGGTAGATTCATGCAGGAACCTCCTGGCGCAATGGCAGCCAAGCCAGGCAGCCTTCCTGTTCGGTGCTGCCTTCTGTTTGCTCGAACAGCGGCTGTGCGCCAAGTGCGAGCCCGGTGCGTGAATCGTGGAAGTAGAGCCTGCGTATCCGTCCGTGATCGAACAGCCGGGCCAAGATGTCGGGCCGGTGTGTCAGTGAACCGACGTACACACTTAATGACCGAGGGTCACCCAGCCTCAGAAAGTAACGACGTCGGCCTTGCTGGACTTTGCCAAAGCGGCGCAGGTGCCGTGCGAGGGTTTCGAGGGGCAGGGCGGCCTCGACCACGGTACAGGCGAACGCCCCATCCCGGCCGCCAAACCAGGCATCCAGTTCGCTGCCTGCGACCAGCTGGAACAGTATTGGTGCATGCTTCTCCAGCCCGGTGCCATGTTCCAGGTGCCACAGGCATTGGTGTTGGTTGGCATGAAATTCCAGCCTGCCCAGCAGGCCCGCATTGGCTGATGCTTCGGCAAGCACGAACAGGCTTGCGCTGACGACACCCGTGTACAGGCCGCCTTCACTTAATTGCTGATGCAGGCTCATGCGTCGTCCTTCCCGGCAAAGGGGCATTCTTCGATCAGCGGTGAGCCTTCTCGAATGGCGGTCTCGATGGCTTCGACCTGGGCCTGCACAGGGGTCTGGTAGGTGACATTGCCTTTGAAGCGGATGTTGGGCGCTTCGATGGTAATGCCGTCGGCATCGAAGATGATCTTGCCGCTCGGGCCACGGATGTAGATGCGTTCCGTGCCCTGAAGCATGTAATTCCGGGTGAGTAGGCGTTGTGCGGTACGGGCTTCAATGGCACGCGTACCTTCGATGACAAGCGACTGATTGCCGCCGATACTCAGGCTGTGGTCGGCGGCGATGGTGATTCGGCTTGTGTTGCCGACGGAGTGGATATCGTCACGGTCGATGCTCGTGAATCGGTTTTGGTGGACATGATCGCGGCGATCACGCCCCGTATCGATCGACTCGTCGCGTGCAATGCTGGTGGTGTGGTCCCGGCCAGTCGCAGTGGCGCGATCATTGCCGACGCTCAGGGTTTGGTCGTGTTTGACCTTGGTGTTCATGTCCCTTTCGGCATGCACGAACACTTCCTGCCGACCCAGCTCATCTTCGAAACGCAGTTCGTTGAAGCCATTACCCTTATGAGTCTGGCTCTTGATGGTCATGCGGGTCTTGTGTTCCGGCAGGTCGTAGGGCGGCATTTGATCACCGCAGTAGGTACGCCCGGTGATCATCGGCTGGTCCGGGTCGGCATTGACGTACTGGATGATCACTTCCTGGCCGATGCGTGGGATGGCCATCGAGCCCCAGCTACCGCCTGCCCAACCTTGTGACACTCGCACCCAGCAGGAGCTGAACTCGTTGTTTTCGCTCTCACGGTCCCAGGGAAAGCTGACTTTGACCCGGCCCCATTCGTCGCAATAAATCTCCTCGCCAGGTGGGCCGACGACAGTAGCCATGTGCGGGCCGTCGATGCGTGGCTTGGGCAACGGTGCCGGTCGCCATTCGACCCGGCCTGGCACCAGCACTGCTTCCTGCGTGTAGCGCGTTCCTTGTTTGGCTCCGGCAGCTTCTTCTTGCAGGCTGGTGAATTGGCTGCCCTCGTGATGCACACGCATCACGCGCCAGTGTGCGTTGAGGTCTTTGCGCGGGTGTTCGATGAGGGTGAAGCTCAGGCCTGGTTGCAGCCGCACATCGTCACCCTCTACCTCAGCAATTCGGGCGTCATGGCGCAGGGCCGTGAGGCGGGTGGCGGTGAAGGGGACGCCGACCACATCGCGCTTGTAGCGGCCGGGGAAGTCGAAGCGCTCATAGTCCTGGGACTGATGCGTGATGCCACTGTCATCTGCGCGGTGTTCCTGCCGGTACTGCGGGTGGGTGAAAGCGTAGTCTCGCTGTACCTGTCGTGAGGTGCGTACCTGCTCGCTGTAACGCAGGCGGTGCAGGCAAGGCCTCGGCTGATCACCACCGCTGTTGGCGTGGTACAGCACCTGGTTGGGGCCTACGTCATCGGTTTCAAAAAAACCTTCATCGTCGTCTTCGGTCTTGATCGCGCCTCGGCTGATCTGCCCCAGCGACAGCAACTGGTCGGTCATGACCAGCAGGTGGTGTTTTGGCGTGTGCTCGAAGCGATAGACAAACCCCTCTTCGGCAGCCAGGCGGGCAATGAAATCGAGGTCGGTTTCACCGGCCTGTACGCAGAACTCGCGCACCTGATGGTCGCCGAAACTGTGCAACTCGAAATGGAGGATACCCTGGCGCTGAACCATGCAATCGAGAATCTGTGGCACGGTTTTTTGCTGGAAAATTCGCCAATTCGAACGCAACCCGCCGCGGGCCAGCAGGGGCTCGACGAGGGCATGGTAACGGGTGTGATAAAAGCCCGTTTGACCCTGACTGAAGGTGCTGACCAGGCCGTGCACGTAGCGCAGTGGGCGTTCGCGCTGCCAGATCGTGAACAGCACCGGCTTGTCGAGCAACTGACCGAAGTCGACTTCATCTTCGTGACTGATGAGCGCCAGCTTCAACTGGAAGGGTGTGCTGATGGATTCGTCGAGTTCGAATGAAATAACCTCGAATTGAAGGTCGCCAGCCAAGAGTTGGAAGCTGAAGCGCAGATCAAATTGTCGGTACATGGCGTGTCTTCCTTTGTTAAGGATTACTCCGGTATCAGGCGCAGCATTGATGCAGAGGGGGAACCCAGTGACCGCTGCTGCGTGGGGTAAAGTTGAGGGCGAGGCGGACTTGCAGGGTAGGAGGACTGTGGAGGGATTTAAATGAACAGGGTGTGATCGTTTTGGCTATAAGTTAGGAACTTTCTGAAGCTTGTAAGTTAATGTGTATTTTTAGTGCTTGGATTGACTTTTGGCTCCCTTAGGGGGCGTGTGGGGTGTTCAATTCATCGAGTTCAAGAAGTTGCTGGAGGCGGAGGTGGGGTATACCACCAATGAGCCGGCGCAGCTGTGCGTGCTGTCGGCGATCGAGGCGGCGGTGGGCCATTTGCTGGCGCAGGGGATTGAGCGGCGGTTGTGGCAGGTGGCGGGGGAGGCGGGGGATGGCAAGGCGACGGTGGACAAGTACCTGAGTCAGTATCAGCCGCCGTGAGTGAATTTAGTTTGGCATTCGAGTGTGGACAGGTATGGCGAGCATTGGGACGATGCTATACCTGTGATGGTTAAGTAGTCTTGCGTATATCGCGGTTATGAAGGTTAATTTCACTGAGGCTCTCGAATAGTCGATTAAAATCGATTGAAACCTCGAAAAAAGACGAGGTTGTGTCCTGCTTGCACAGTGGCTTGCAAATGAATGCCACTATAAAAGTAATCGATGGTCTTCACTGTCGCAGCACCCAGGGGTCGTGTACTCGTTGCTGCAGTCTGAGGCCTTACGGATTGATGGCTACTAGCAAAACTGACAGTTCCGCGGGGCGGATGTTGCTGGCACCCGGCTGGAGCGGACAAGGCTAGCGTGCGCAAGCACTTGATCAGCCACAGTCGAAGGCGTTTTGCGGCGTCATCGCTCTCGCAAATTTGAATGCTATCACCTGACATTTTTATCAGTAGTCACAGGCTGTGGCTTGGCGTAGTTTGCCTAGGCAATGTGCGTAATCAAATTCCATCAATCGTTGTGAGGGTGATGCCATGGTCGAGTCAAACAACAGTGCCTCCAAGAAGAAGCATGCCTATAAAGCGCCGGTAGTAAACGGTTGGCGCTCGGGCACAGGTAAAGCACTATTTAAGGAAGAGATTAGAAAAGGCGGCTACAGCTATGGCAGTTTTGAAACGAAATCAGACTGTTATGTTGAGCGGTCCAATGATGGCACCATTCTTTTTGTTCAGGCACGGCAAAATGGGCTTTTAGGGGTGGGTTTTCTAGGGGCAACTTTCGAGCTGAAGCAAGGGCAGCAGGGATTAACGGTTGACGTAGCCCACATGAGCATTGATGGCGACGGGGCGAAATCAGGTGACGCTAGTAAATGCTACGTTTCATGGGATAAGGGAAGTGGCCTTCTCACTGTGACCTTTGAGTTCAAATTTGAATTCAATGGGGTTGCGAATTCGGCGTCTAAAGGTCTGATAGAAGTCAACGTGGAAGAGGCTCTTATGAAGTGGTCTTGAGTGGGTAGCGGTCCATTTCTCAAACCACCCTTTGCCCGAAGGAGACTTCGTTTCTGGCTAGGTGGGTGCAGACCGAGGGCGGCCCCGCGAGCGTGATACCTCATTCCGAGAGTTGATAGTGCTAGCCTTTCGCGGGTAAGTCTCTGCCACAGGTTCCGCATGATGCCAAGGACGGCGCGACTAACTCTTCCGTAATGGCACGAGGGCGGCCAACGCGCGGCTCATCGTTCAAACCAGCAATCCCAATTTTGAGAAGCGTTGGCGCCAGGGTGACACCACATCCTTTTTTAGACGTGTCCAGCACTTTTTCTATAGGGTTCGATGTTTGTTGATGTCAACTGCTATTTTTGCTAGTTGTCAAGTGGTCCGTATTTGAATTTAGATTGCGGGGTGCGTGAACGGTGGGTTTACGTGCTGATGAATCTTAATGCAGAGGTGTGAAATGGTTGATAAAAATAGGCAGTGCCCGGACTTACTTTATTATTCTTACCATTATCAAGGTGGTGCCACGGCGTGCTCGACAAATGAGTTTTACGTTCGTGATGCTAAGATGTTTATGCTCGATGTTATGTTTGAAAACAATACGGGCGAGGCCCTCCGCTTGGGCAAACCTTCGCTGTGGACCAACGAAGCGCTTGGTGATTACACCACGTTCTTGCCTGATTTTAAGTATTCTATTCCGACAGGTGATGTTTCTCCTGGCGAAAAATTTATGATTAAATTCAAATGTGATACTGGGGACGTTCCTGATAGCCATCAATTCATCACAATACGCCCCCAGTTGGAGAGAGGTGGGTGGTACCACCCGCTAGAAAAGGCAACACCGATTTCAAAGTATAATTTCCAGTGTGATGGCGGCACGCTGGAAACCAGCTTTAGAATTTTGAAATTGGTGCCAGGTAGGATAGATGTTTGAGGGGCTTAGCCCACCTGCATTGCTCCGGCCTTTTTACACGTTAGCTTCATAAAAAGGTCGGCGCTTGCTCGCGATGCGCCGCGCTCAATCGCTGTAGCCTCTTCTGGCGCCGTAAAACAAGGGCCTGACGAGTCTGCTGATTTACGCGCCAGGCCGCAGTCGTGGTGGCCCGTGAAAAGCATCAATAAAAGTGCAACCAGCCAACCCAAGGCCACGGTCTGGTTGCCGATGATCCAGTGCTGTGGCCGTCGCGGCAGCCCGAGCATCGTCTTGGCGTCAGCGCTCGATCTCAAGGGCAGTGCAAAATCAAATCCGGTCCTTCCCCATTCAACGATTCCCTAATGACGCGCAGAAAAAACTCCCGCACACTGCGGAAAAATCTCAAGCCAGTTGCCCCGCCGTGAGGAGGCACAGCCGGAGTAGAAAATGGCGCGACAACTAATAACAAACGCCCAAGACCCGCTACACGAATCCCGCCAGGCCCGGCTCAAGCTGGCCAGCGAAGGCGAGCTGCCACTGGGCATGCTGCGCGATGAA
>Ga0207696_1002142_pt1 | contig 9921 bp, 9 predicted proteins | sample KBSS54metaG_FD_184403 | JGI IMG/M metagenome (GOLD analysis project Ga0207696, IMG submission 184403) | Switchgrass rhizosphere microbial communities from Kellogg Biological Station, Michigan, USA - KBS S5-4 metaG (SPAdes) (version 2) | ecosystem: Host-associated > Plants > Roots > Rhizosphere >...
AACGGAGCCTCTGGAAGGTGCGGTGAGCGCTAGCATCCTGTGTCCAGGCATCGAGGTGCCTAGCCGTGATTGCTCTTTCGGGGAGTCGTGTTGACCATAGCGTGGATGGCACCGAGTTTGCCGGTGCTTTCGGTCAGATCGCTCCCCCGTCATGAAGTGAAAAACCGCTGTCGTGCGATGAGAAGTGGCCGCAGCCACGGCTGCCTTAGAGTCGGAGCACAACACAACCGTGCCCGGAATCAAGAGCCGCCATGAGCAGATCCACGCAAACGAACGAGACCATCACCCCTAGCCAGCCCCTGGCGGGTAACCCCCTGGTCAGCATGCGCCCGGCCGACCTGGCCAGTTCAGCCGGCTACCTGCTCAAGGCCGTGGGCACCTCGCCGCTCAAGGCGGGTGCCCATGTGGGGGGCTACCTTAAGGCGCTGCGCGGCATCGTCGCAGGCAACACCAGCATCGCGCCAGACCCGAAGGACAAGCGCTTCGCCGACCCGGCCTGGCAATCCAATGCCTTCCTGCGCGCACTGTTGCAGAGCTACCTGGCTGGCCAGGCAGAGCTTACCCGCTTCATCGAGGCCACCGACCTGGCCCCGCTGGAAAAAAGCCGCGCCCGCTTCGTCGCAGCGCTGCTGGCCGATGCCTTGGCACCGAGCAACTCCCCGCTGACCAATCCCGCGGCGCTGCGCAAACTGGTGGATACGGGCGGCATGAGCATGGCCAGAGGCCTGCGCCACTTCGGCCAGGACATGCTGAACAACCGTGGCCTCCCGAGGCAGGTCGACAGTACGCCATTCACGGTGGGTGAAAACATCGCCACGGCCAAGGGCGAGGTGGTGTTTCGCTGTGAAATGTTCGAGCTGCTGCAGTTCGCGCCCACCACCGAAAAGGTCTTTGCCCGGCCCTTGGTCATGTCGCCGCCACAAATCAACAAGTACTACGCCATCGACCTGTCGCCAGAAAAGAGCCTGGTCAAGTGGATACAGGACAGCGGCGTAAGCCTGTTCGTCATCAGTTGGCGCAACCCCACCCGCGAGCACTGTGACTGGGGCTTGTCCGATTACGCGCTGTGCCTCGATCAGGCGGTGGACGTGGCGCGCCGGATTACCCGTAGCCCGGATGTGAACATGTGGGGCTCCTGCTCGGGCGGCATCACCCTGGCGGCCTACTTGGGCTGGCTGGCAGCCCGTGGCGAGGGCCACAAGGTGGCCAATACCACCTGGGCCGTGTGCGTGCTCGACACGGCATCGGCGCTTAACGACACCACCCTGGGGCTGTTCACCACGCCGTCCGCCTTGCGCGCGGCCAAGGCCAGCTCCCGGCGCAAAGGCGTGCTCAGTGGCCAGGACATGGGCCGCATGTTCGCCTGGATGCGCCCAAACGACCTGATCTGGAACTACTGGGTCAACAACTACCTGCTGGGCAACCCGCCGCCGGCATTCGACATTCTCGCCTGGAACGACGACACCACGCGGCTCCCCGCTCAGCTGCACGCTGACTACCTCGACCTCATCCAGCAAAACCCCTACAGCAACCCCGGCACGCTGGAGATTGCCGGCGAGTTGATCGACATGACCCAGGTAACGGTGGGCGCCTATGTGGTGGGCGGCACTACCGACCATATCACCCCCTGGCAAGGCTGCTACGGCACCGCCCGGCTGTTTGGCGAGGACACGACCTACGTGCTGTCCAATGCCGGCCACTTGCAAAGCCTGGTAAACCCACCCGGCAACCCCAAGTCGTTCTACTACGCGGCGCCCGCCGCCGCCGAGGCGCCGGAAACCTGGCTGCAGCACGCCGGGGAGCGCCAGCAAGGCAGTTGGTGGCCGCATTGGCGCGAATGGATTGGGCAGCGTTCCGGCGAAAGCCTGGCAGCGCCAAAGAAGCTGGGCTCGCGCAAGTTCCGGCCGCTTTGCCCTGCGCCGGGTACTTATGTCATGGAGCGTTGAGGCTGCCTTTTCTTCCTGACGCTGACCCGATGCCAGCCGTCGGCTTCAGCGTCTTGCGCAGGTCGGGTGTATAGTGCGGCCCCGAATTCGACGTGCATTCATGGAGGAACAATTGCGAATCTACATTACGGGTGCTTCCTGTGCCGGTGTGACCACCTTGGGTCAAAACCTCGCGACCGTGCTGGGTGCGCGGCATGTCGATGTCGATGATGCTTACTGGATGCCCACCGACCCACCGTTCACGACCAAGCGGCCTGTCCCTGACCGCGTGAAAGTGATCCAGCAGCAGCTCGGTGACCAAGATTGGGTACTGACCGGTTCCTGCATGGTGTGGGGCGATGCCCTGCTTGCGCACGTCGACCTGACCGTGTTCGTCGTCACCCCCACGCCCATTCGCCTCGACCGGCTGGCCGCGCGTGAAAAAGAGCGCTTTGGCGATCGGATTGCACCGGGTGGCGACATGCACGGGATCCACACGGCCTTCCACGAATGGGCCTCGCAGTATGACGACCCTAACTTCTCGGGGCGCAACCGAGCGTGGCACGAGGCGTGGTTGGCAGAGCAGAAGTCTGCAGTGTTGCGGGTCGACGGAACAAGCAGTGCAGAGCACATGGTTGCGGCTGTTTTACACGCATTATCTTAAGCAGATCAGTCACTCGAAGCTGGCGCAGGAGGGGCTTAGGCGGACCGAGTTGACGAGCATGCAGCGTCCTTATCGCGCAGAAGGGCAAAACCCAGGTTCTCACTGCCAATACAATCGCAGTACCGCCAACGACGCCACGCCAATCGCGACGGTGAACAGCATCGGCAATCGCCATGCGGCAACCAGCGTGATGCCCAGCGCAATCAGCTCTTCAGGATGAGGCGAGACAAAGTGCGGGGCGATCACCGAAATCAGCACGCAGCCCGGTGCTGCCTCCATGACGGCCCGGGCACGCGGCCCGAGCTTGCGCTTGCGCAGCAACAGGTAGCCTGCCAGCCGTGTTGCGTAGGTGGCAGAGGCCATGCCCAGTATTGTCAGCAAAGCCGCTGTGCTGATCATTGCATGACCTCCCGCAGGTAGGTAAACAGCATGCCCGCGATCACGCCGGCAAACACGAACCAGGCCCCCGGCACCGTCAGGTACACCAGAATCGCCACCAGCAGGCTGACCAGCCACGCGCACGCCAGCCGCGGCCCCTTCCACATGCCCCTGAGCAGCACGATGAACACCGCCGGAAAGGCCATGGCAAAGCCATAAGCTTCAATATTGCCGAGCGCCGGGCCGATTGCCGCGCCGATCAATGCAAAACCGACCCAGACGGGATAGAAGGGCAGGCAGGCGCCCCAGTAGTACGGCCAACTGAACGCTGGCAGTTGCTGGCCCTGCGAACGGCGCAGGGTGTCGGCGTAGCTGATCGCCCACCCTTCGTCGGCCATGAAGAACAACGCAGGAATCACCTTGCGTTTAGGCAGGTGCTGGAGAAACGGCGCCAAGGCGGCGCCCATGACGATGTGCCGGCTGTTGATCAGCAGGGTGATGAGCACGATCGTCAACATTGGCGGAACCGCCGCCCACAATTTGATAGCGGCAAACTCCGAACCCCCGGCGAAGTTGAGGCCCGTCATCGCGCCCACTTCAGCCAAAGACAGGCCGACCTGAGAGGCTTGTGCGCCGAGGACCATGGCGTAGGGCGCGACCGCGAACATGACCGGGAGCGCATCTTTGGCGCCTCGCAAGATTTCGCTTCGGGTGTGCAGGTGGGGCATGGGACGTACTCACTGCTGTGCTGATGCTGTCGTTGTAGCGACAAGTTTGCTGGCACAGGGATACTCCAGAAAAGCGAATATCTGTTATACAAGGCATTCGATTATCGAATTGTAGCGCGCCACCATGCAGTCCAAGGATTTACAGATCGACTGGTTGCGCACGTTTCTGGCCGTGGTGGACAGCGGGTCGATGACGGCAGCCGCGCGTCAGGTCGCTCGCTCCCAGTCGGCAGTGAGCATGCAGCTGAAAAAGCTCGAGGACAGCCTCGGCCGGCCGATGTTCAAGCGCGAGCCTCGGCAGCTGTCGTTGACCCCCGCCGGCTATGACCTGCTCGGCCACGCGCGCAAGTTGCTCGAGGCCCACTCGACGATGGTAGACGCGATGCACGGCGGTGCGGTGTCCGGGCGCGTTACCCTGGGTGTGCCGGATGACTATGCCGTGACCTACCTGATGCCGGCCTTGCGCAGTTTCATGACCCGCTTCGGCGAGGTTGAGGTCACCCTGGCCTGCGAGGACTCAGCCACCCTGTGGGCAAAGGTTGACCGTGGCCAGATCGACCTGGCGCTGCTGACCCGTGACGCGCCATCGCGCGGCGAACTGCTGTTCAGGGAAGCGCTGGTATGGGGCGGCGCCGAGCAGCATGAGGCGTGGAAGCGCAGCCCGCTGCCGATCGCGGTGCACGGGCTCAGCGATCGCTTGCGCACATCGATACTCGCCGCCATCACCGGGTTGGGCCGGGAGTATCGCGTGGTCTACAACAGCCCCAACGTCAGCGGCCAATTGACGGCGATGGACAGTGGCCTGGCGGTGGCGGTGGTCACCCGCTGCAGCTTGCCGGCGCACCTCAAGGTGCTCGACCTGCGGCACGGCCTGCCGGACCTGCCGGTGGCGGAGGTGGTACTGACCCGCAGTCGAGACTCCGCAGGCTCACGCGCCGCCGATGCGTTGTACGCACACATTGCCGATGCGTTGCGCGACCCGCTGTGTAACTGATCAGCGTTGGCCCGTATGCTGCTGTCTGGATTTGCCTGGTGAAGAACATGCCCCCTGAAAACGCGCTCCCCCTGGTGTTGATCCCAGGCTTCATGCTGGACGAAACACTCTGGGATGAAGTGGTCGAGAGCCTGCCCGCTACGTGTGAGGTCCACCGGGCCAACCTGCTCAAGGGGCAAACCCTTGCCCAGATCGCCCGACATGTCGTGGCAAGTGCGCCGCCTCGTTTCGTCCTCGTTGGTTTTTCCCTTGGGGGCTATGTGGCGAGATCAATCGTGCAGCAGTGCCCAGATCGTGTGGCTGCCCTGATACTGATCGCTACCTCCCTGCGCGAAGATTCGCCCGAGCGGCAGAAAGCCAAACAAGCGGCGGTCGATGCGTCGGCTCACGGGCAGTTTCGCGGTTTGAGCCTGGCTGCCATCAGGCAGTCGGTGCATCCGCAGCGTGCTGCGGATACCACCCTGACTGGCAGGATTCGTGAGATGGGGGCACGCATGGGGCATGCGGTATTTGCCACACAGTCGCTGCTGACCAGAGCGGGTGTGAGGCCTCATCAGATCCAGTGCCCGACACTTGTGATTGCAGCAGCGCAGGACGCGCTGAGGCAAGTTGAAGAGGCTGAAGCCTTATGCAGCCAGATCCCGGGAGCACGCCTTGAGATCATTCAAGGCTCCGGACATATGATCCCGCTTGAACAGCCTCAAGTGCTGGCACGGTTGATGATGCAGTGGCTCGCGGCAATGCCACAGGCAAGCCCGCTTCTGTAGAAAACCTCACATTTCACTGTTCTAGCAGTGCCCGTGTGAGAGCAACTGTTTTGTAGTGCTTGTTCCGGCCGCATCGCTGGCAAGCCAGCTCCCACAGGTTGGCGCTAGCCTTGCCGGCTACACGGTTCGGGTGGGAGCGGGCTTGCCCGCGAACACGGGCGAAGCGCGTGCCATCCACCGCGGTGCCTGCTTCGCGGGCAAGCCCCATACCGTCTGCTGTGCATCTGCGATGCCTGGCACGCTTTACCAGTCTTGCGACTGCGGCGCAGGCCCGGCCAGCGCCGGAAACAGCGGCAATACCTCTTCGGCCAGTTCCTGAATGATTTCCCGGGCCGGGCGCCGCGCCATCTGCACCCCCAAGGCCGCATGATTGACCCCAGCCTCGCGCCATTCGCCAAGCAAGTCGATCAGCCCGTTGCGCCCGGTGCGCAGCACATAGCCGCCTTGCTGTGGCGTACGCGGGAAGTTGGGATCGTCGTCCAGGTCGATCCATTCGTTGGTCATGTGCGGGCGGAGCCCGCCACCCGGGATCGCTTCGCGCCAGGCACGGATTTTTTCGGCCAGGCGGCGTGGCCCGAGGATGTTATGGGTGGCGTCGGGATAGGTCAGCCAGCCATCCGCGTGCTCGCCCAGCCACTGCAGGGTCTGGCGCGACGAGCCGGTCACCACCAGGGGGATGCGCCCTGACACAGGCCTGGGCAACAGTCGGGCGTTACTGAGCTGGCCCAACGGCGACTGGATAGGCCCTGGGTGCTCGGCCAACAGTTGGCGGAAGTAGTCCACGCTGTGCGCAAAGCGCTCGCCGCGGCTGCCGTGGTCCAGGCCGTAGGCGGGAAACTCCACGGGCCGGTCGCCCGAGGCGATGCCCAGCACCAAGCGCCCGCCCGACAAGGTATCGACGGTGGCGGCGGCCTTGGCCAGGTCGATCGGGTGGAGCAAGGCAAAGATCGCGCTGCCGGTCACCAGGGCGATATGCCGGGTTTGCGCGGCCAGGTAAGCCAGATAGGTGAACGGGTCAAATACCTGACCGGCATCACCGAAGGCCGGGTCAAACAACGGCACATCGCGCACCCAGGCAGCGGCAAAGCCCAGGCGGTCGATTTCACCGACCAGCCGCGCCTGCCCGGCCAGGGCCTGCAGGTCGCCGTCATAAAAGCGCTGCGGCATGAAGATGCCCAGGGTCAGGAGATCTGGCGCAAACATGCGCCGGTAGCCGGCGTGGTGGGCGAAGGCGTTGGCGTTGGCGCCGCAAGTGGCAGCTTTAGCGTTCATGGCTGTTCCTGGGTTGTGGGCGTTCATAGGCCGGTGGCGGGGGCTGGCAGGCGAAGGTCGCGATATCTGCGACGAACGAAGGTTCAGGCATGTCGAATTACCTCAGAAAAACTAACGCAAGTTGTTTGACCTGAGCGCTATGCTATGCACATTGAGCAAGACACAAAAACGATTGCTTCTACCCTGAACGTTAGTTTTTCTAAATTAAGGAATGTAATGGGCGCCGTCCTGCCACTGCTTGCCTTGCGCGCCTTCAGCGAAACCACTCGCCTGGGCAGCTTGAAAGCCGCCGCCGAGCGCATGGGGGTTACGCCTGGGGCCATCAGCCAGCAGATTCGCCTGCTGGAGGACCGCTTCGGCGTCACCCTGTTGACCCGCAGCCGTCATGGCGTGAAGCTCACCGAGGCCGGGGCGAGCCTGTACCCTGGCGTATCACGTGGCTTCGGCGACATCGAGAGCGCACTGCTCGACCTTGAAGCCCTGGCCCGCGCCAGCAGCCTTACCATCAGCACGCAACCGTCCTTCGCCTCCAGCTGGCTGGTGCCGCGCCTGGCCAGTTTCAACACACTGCACCCTGGCATCGAGGTCCGTGTCGAGGCCACGGCGGCGTTGGTCGACCTGCACCGCGAGCGTGTCGACATCGCCCTGCGCCATGGCCTGGGCGACTACCCGGGGCTGCAGTCGATACCCTTGCTGGCGCCGGTGCTGTTGCCGGTATGCAGCCCGGCACTGCTCGCCAGCGGCCCGCCACTGCATGCGCCTGAGGATTGCCTGCAATACCCGTTGCTGCAGGATGCCGACCGTGCCGATTGGACCTTGTGGCTGCAGGCCCATGGCTTCGAGCCCGACAGCCGCAGCCGACGCGGGCCGAGTTATGACGAGGAGCTGCTGTTGCTAAGTGCGGCCGCGAGTGGTCAAGGTATCGCCCTAGTACAGGCGCAACATGCCGAGGAAGGGCTGCGTGATGGCAGCCTGGTGGTGGCTGTGGACCGGCCCTGGCCTTCACGTTTTGCCTACTACCTGGTCGCCCGCAAGGAGCAGTTGAAACGACCACACGTGCGGGCATTTATCGACTGGATCGAGGGGCAGCTGGCTGCAGAAGCAGATTGAACCAGGCTCCGAATTCAGCTGCCGTGAAACCTGAGCCTTCGAATAGCGTCTGAAACCCACATTGCACGCACATGGAATACAAGGGAATGAATGTAAGCGCCATCAGCAACTGGTTGGGTCGGCTAAAGGCAAGGCAGGTACCGGCAGGGTCCTGGGCCGAGCAGCGGCGTAATGAAGCCCTCGAACTGATCGCGTCTGCCCGTGATGGCGATACGTGGATCACCCTCAGCCATCACGACAACGGCTTCGTTCGAGAAGTCGCGGTACGGGCGCTGTGCGCCGAGCAAACGCCGCAAGCCTTGCAGGCGCTGATCGAGCGGTTGAATGACTGGGTGCCGCAGGTTCGCGAACTGGCCAAGGCGGGCATTCAGCCTTACCTCACAAGCGCCCATGTGATGTCATTGTTGTGTGCCCTGGAGTCAGTGGTGGCGCTGGCTGCGCGCCGGCGGGTCGATCATGCGGCCACCCTGGAACAGGTGTGTGCAGTGTTGCAGGGGGCGCAGGTTCGGCGTGAGGTTCACCTTGATTTTCTGACCCGGCAAGGCAAGACAGCGCGTTTTCTGTTTGCGCGCTTGCTGGAAGTCGACACCGAGCCTGCAACCCTGCTGCGTGATGCCTTGGCCCATCGCGAATTGACCGTTCGCCTGGCAGCGGTTGCTGCGTGCCAGGCGCTCCCCGCTGCGCAAGCCGTACCGCTGTTAGTGCACGCCTTGCCACACGCGGCTGCCAAGGTGCGGGTCTGTGTGCTGCGGGCATTGCTGCCCTTGCTGGATGACCCGCAGCCGGTACTGCGCCAGGTCTTGCTGGATGCCTCGCCCGCGATCCGCAGCCTTGCGCGTTGGCAGGCGCCGCGCTACGGGGTTGACGCTGCGGCGGTGCTGGCGGCGCGCCTGGCCGGTGAAATGCCCACCGCAAAACGCGATTGGCTGGGCGTGCTCGGTCTTGGCGCAGAGCTGCAGGTGGAACTCCCCCTCGCGTGGTGGAGGGCCGCCTTGCAATCGCGCTACCCCTCCGTGCGTTTTGCTGCGGTGCACCAGGCAGGGGAGGCCATTGCGGGTTACCTGTTCGGCCTGCTGGGCGACCCTTCGGACAAGGTGTTCGCCGCCACCATCGTGCAATTGGGCAAGCTGCCCTGGGCGACCGTCAATGTCGAGGCAAGCGCCTGGTTGGACCGCCATTGGCATGAATGCCCGGCGCCGCGTCGCTTGGCGGTGCTCCACCTGTTGTCTGGCTGGCAGCAAGTGGCCTACCTGTTGCAGCGCCTGGACGCCGAGCCCTTCTTGCAGGCCGGCTGGCTACAGGAGATCAGCGGCTGGTGCGACCGCCAGTATCGGATTATCGACCCTGCCACCTCGCCAACCGCCCGCGCCGTGCTGGTGGCAAGGCTTCAGGGCCTGGCGACGACTGGGCTTGTTCGCGCGGAGCAGGTTGCCCGGGTTATTGCCTGAGCCTGCGGGCTCAAACGCCCCCAGCCTGGTGCATGCAGGCGTTCAGGTCTTCGAGGAACGCCCGCAGGATCGGCGGTGGTGACACGCCGCGCCGGGTGATCACGTCGAAGGGCGAGGTGAGGTCCAGAGTGTTCGCGCCCAGCCGGCGCATTTCGCCGGTCTTCACCCACTGCTCGGCGAAGTGCACCGGCAGAAACCCGATGTAGGCACCGGAAATGATCAGGATCGCGGCCGCCTCGATGTTCTCCACGGTCGCGGCGGCCTTGGTGATGCCCAGTTGCTCCAGGTCGTATTGCTGCATATAGCCGCGCACCACGATATGGCACTGGCGAACCTCTTCAAGCAACCGGCCGTTCGCCGCTTTGCTGGCGTACAACGGATGGCGTCGGCCGCAGTACAGCCCCAGGGCTTCGTCGTACAGTGGCAGGTACGAAAGCCCCGGCACGCGCAGCGGGAAATGGCCGATGGCCAGGTGCAGCCGGCTGTCCAGCACACGCTCTTCCAGCTCGGCCGGGGCGCCGATGTAGATGTGCAGGTGGGCATCGTGCCCGCGTGAAACAAAGCGCTGGGTGGTGCGCGGCAGAGGCGAGGCGGTGTCGGTCAGGGTGGAGTCGATGATGCCCAGGTTGAGCTTG
>Ga0207696_1002149_pt1 | contig 9878 bp, 10 predicted proteins | sample KBSS54metaG_FD_184403 | JGI IMG/M metagenome (GOLD analysis project Ga0207696, IMG submission 184403) | Switchgrass rhizosphere microbial communities from Kellogg Biological Station, Michigan, USA - KBS S5-4 metaG (SPAdes) (version 2) | ecosystem: Host-associated > Plants > Roots > Rhizosphere >...
CAAATGTAGGGTAACCCACTTGTGGTTTTAAATTTAACTCTGCCTTTACGGTCAGGCATATATCTTTAATTTGTTCGGAAAAGCGGAGTTGTTCAGCTTCACATTGGGCTAGAGCTTGTTTGAAAGCAATTGGATCTGCCATTTTAATAGGTAAGTCTAGAAACTGCTTTTTATATCGAATTTGATTAGTCGTTTGATTAAAATGAATAGTAGGCAATAAATGTTGATAAGCTTTGTGGTAGCTAGGTTCTGACCAGTCCACCCATAACTCAATATCAGCTAAACCATGCTCTATCAAAAATTGACTAGCTTGAATCACGCCAATCATCAAACATTCGTAAAAAAATCGTCTCAGCATTTCTACTTGTACGAGTTGATTGCTGACAACAGGGTGAGTTTCTTTAATTTCAATAATAAAAAAGTCATGATCGTCTAGCAGAGTCATCCCATAATCTTTTAATCGCATATTAAAAAATTGTGTTGAAACCTCAATAGCCTGTCGTAAATTGGGGCTGCTCATTAACGCATATCCCATTGACCCATGGGCAGTTAAACGCAGTTTTATTCCATATTCATATCCCAAGCCTGAATCTTTTGACAGTATTAAGCTTTCCCATGCCAGTTTAGACCATTGCATAGGGGTAATTCGGGCATCTAATTGATCTAAAAGCGTTAAAGGAATTTTACTTTTTTTCAAAATCTCAACGGCGGAAAACCCTTTGTCTACCATGATTTCTAATAATAAATGAGCATAAGAAATAGGAATGCTGGCCTTAGATAGCCCATAGGGATCCTTCATATTGTTTTTTATTGTGGCCGAAAATGATTATCAGTATGTCTGATCTACATCTCACGCTCAAGTCAAAACTTCGGAATAATCAATTTATTATATTTTGAGCAAGAATTATGAGCCTACCTATTCCACTAGCCTCAGCTCGCGTTGTGATTACAGGTGCTTCATCTGGTATTGGAGAAGAGTTAGCAAAACAGTTTGCTTTACGAGGTTATTCCTTAGTTTTAGTTGCTCGCCGTGTCGAAAAATTAGAGGCGCTGGCTGAAAAACTAAAAGCTCAATATCAAATATCTGTAGATTTATATCCATGTGATTTAGGAGATAGACAAGCTAGAGCTAAATTTCGTCAGTATTTAGAAGGTATAGAGGTTTCAATTCTTTGTAATAACGCAGGTTTTGCGACTTTTGGACGACTTCAAGAGTTAGATGCAGACCGAGAGCGCGAAGAGGTTGAAGTCAATAGTGTGGCAATTCACGACCTGACTTTAGCTGTGTTACCCCAAATGCTCAAACGAAAATCTGGAGCCATACTTATTGTCGGTTCTACTTCTGGTCATCAACCCACTCCGGCAAATGCCACATATGCGGCAACTAAAGCATTTGCAAACTCATTTGCAGAATCCTTACATAGTGAGCTAACAGGTACAGGCGTGACTTGTACTTTACTTGCTCCAGGGCCTACTAAAACAGGTTTTAATGAAGTTGCTGGTATTAGCAAAATTGATGGAGTCGGTGGAAATTTTATTTGGGTAACGGCTGAAAGAGTTGCCAAAGAAGCGATTCAAGGTATGGATTGCAATCGTCGTATCGTGATTCCCGGTTTTATTGCACAGGCGCAAACTTTTGGGGGACGTTATACCCCGCGCATCATTTTGCTTCCAATTCTGAAACAAGTATTTTCGAGATTAAAATCATGAGACAACTCATCAATGATTTAAGTGTTCCAGTGGGCTTGGCCAATCTTGGAAATAAGCTGTATCACAATGCCCAATACTTAACGGCTGTTGTTGAAGTGGATGAAAAAATCATGGCTCGCTGGTTACCGTCTGGAATGAAGTTGGCAGAACCTGCAAGAGCTGATTTGTTCTGTGCTTATTTCCCAGAAAATGTCTATACGGGTGCTTACCATGAAGCGGGTTTATTCGTTCATATTAAAGTGGGCAATAAAACAGGAATCTTTTGCCCTTGGATGATTTTAGACGATGATCGCGCCATGATTATTGGACGTGAGTTGCTTGGCTATCCTAAAAAGATTGGTGAGATTAGTTGGGAAAATGACGGCAAACGTATTGTTAGCAATGCCTCACGCCGCGGTACAACACTTATTGAAATGGAAGCCAAGCTTGGTGAAGTCATTCATGATGCACCTCCAATTTTAGGACTGCCACACCGTAATATCACAGGCGGTTTAGGGCTTGGTCTACCACGTGAGGTTCGATTTACCCCTAAAGAACATCCACTTGAAGTTCGTCGTGTAGAAATGAACCTACGTTTTACGGGTACTGAAAATGATCCTTTACATAATATGGGACTAGGTAAAGTCATTGAAGCAAGATTGCATCGAGTTGATTTGTCGGGTGGGCTAATTCCGCCAATTCAAATACCTCGTTTACGTACTCCATTATTTTTATTGCGTCAATTTAATCCTCGCGTTTTATAGCTGGAGAATAAAGATGAATGCATTCTTTAAGTCAAAACAAACACAAGATTTTTCTAAAATCTCGGCTTCAATTGATATTCCTGTAAGAACAATGGATTTTACTTTTTCAGATGAAATTCCTGAGTTCTGGTTTAATAACAATGCCTTACTCACAATGTTATTGACTGCATTATCGAGTGCATTTCCAGATGGTGAACGTCAATTTATTCATAGTGTACGTAATTATCAGGCAAAAATTGAAGATCCTGTTCTGCTTAAACAAGTCCGTGCTTTTATTGGTCAAGAAGCACATCACGGTAAAGAACACGACGCGCTCAATGCGGTCATGCTGAAAAAAGGCTATCCGGTAGACCGAATTTATAAGCGTTTTAAAAAGATGAATCGCTTAATGCAAGAGCAATTCTCTACAGCTCATCAGCTTGCATGCACCGTATGTATGGAACACCTCACAGCAATTCTAGCTGACTATTTTATTAGTACCGCGCCCCAAGATTTAGAATTATTTAATACCCATGTAAGAAAAATTTGGGCATGGCATGCGATTGAGGAAACGGAACATAAAGCTGTGGCTTTTGATGTATATCAGTCTTTGGTCAATAGACCTTATTTCTTGCGATGGGTCATGATAGAAACCACGCTTTCTTTTCTTATCATTACCACCAGAGGAACGGCAGAACTGTTACGAGCTTCTGGAAAACAACGAGATTTAAAAGAACTTTATGAAGGTTTTCGTTATTTGTTTGGAAGACAAGGTCTAGTCAGACGTATTGGTAAAAATTATCGCGATTTTTTCTCCGCAGATTTTCATCCTTGGCAGCATGACAATCGGGACATGATGAACTTATTAAAAAAGCAATATTTCAATGAAGAGCTGTTGAAGTAATCAAAAGTTGATGTTTATGCAGTACCTACAGAACAAACAATTTTAGGAATAATTACCATGGCACAGTCTACATTTACAAATTCTTCGCTACAGCAACCATTAAAATTGGCATGTGGCATAACCATACCAAACCGTATTGCAAAGTCGGCCATGAGTGAACAATTGGCAGATCGACACGGTTCACCCACCACAGACTTACAGCAACTCTATGCAGTATGGGCAAGGGGTGGAACTGGGTTGTTAGTTACGGGCAATGTGATGATTGACCATCGTGCCTTTGTTGAGCCACGAAATGTCGTTTTGCAAGATGAGCAGTTTTTACAAGCACATAAGTTATGGGCTCAGGCTGCTCAAGCCAATGGCAGCAAAATCATTATGCAAATTAACCATCCGGGGCGTGTTGCGGTTTTACCACTTTTGAAAAAGCCGATCGCACCATCCGCAGTCGGGCTTGATTTACCTGCCATGAATATTATTCGTGTTCCACGGGCGATGACTGAAGCCGATATTCTAGAGCAAATTAAGCGCTTTGCCACAACCGCTGAACTGGCTGTTAAAGCAGGGTTTGATGGTGTACAGGTTCATGCTGCACATGGTTATTTACTCTCGCAATTTTTGTCACCGCTCTCAAATGTTCGGACAGATGGGTGGGGAGGAAGTCCTGAAAACCGACAACGTATGTTAATTGAAACTGTAAGAGCGGTTCGCCAAGCGATTGGCAAGCATAAAATTTTAAGCGTAAAACTCAACTCTGCCGATTTTCAAAAGGGCGGCTTAAGTCAGGAAGAATCTTTAAAAATTGCATTAGCTTTAGAAGCAGAAGGGATCGACTTATTAGAGATTTCAGGCGGCAATTATGAATCTCCTGCCCAGTTAGGCTATGCACCAGAGCGTTCTGCTCAGCGTGATGCATATTTTATTGACTATGCCACTGCACTTCGTAAGCAAAGCAAATTACCCCTGATGTTAACAGGCGGACTACGTGATGTAGATTTCATGAATCATATTGTTGCCAATGGTACGGTTGATATGGTGGGGTTGGCTCGGCCTTTTGCAATACAGCCCGATTTAGCAAAACAACTGCTAGCCGGAAAATCAGTATTAAAACCAGCAAAAATTCCAGCGATTGGATATAAACCAGTAGATGCTTATTTGCAACTCGGTTGGCATGCAGCGCAATTTCGCCGTATTAGCAGTGGGCAACAACCGAAAGCAATTAAAGGATTAATCCATACATTGATTGCCTTTGGTCCACGTATGGGCTTTAACATTTTGACTCAGGATTAGTGGTAAACACTTTTGATATAAGGAGTTGTTATCATGAATAGTCTAATCAGACAAAACCATGTCATTGTTCCGCGGCGCCCTGTATTTAATTTTACTGAAACACCAAGGCATTGGATTTATGATGATCCAATCGTTTCACAAATATTAAATTCAATTAACCCGATTACACCTGCACCAGAACGTTGGTTTTGTCAGACTTTTAGAGATGCATTGCCTTATATTAAAGATGAAAAACTTAAAGAGGCAGCCATTGCTTTCATTAAACAAGAGGGTGCTCATAGTTATGGTCATACTCTAGGAACTCGGCATATAGAGGCTTTGGGTATTGATTTAAGTCGTTATACCAAGATGATGAATTGGATATTTAATGACATGATTGGTCCCAAACCATTAGGCTATGAATTGAAGCGTCCACGCTTAAAGTCGATGTGGTTGACGACCCGATTAGCAATGGTGGCTGCTGCCGAGCATCTGACCGGAGTGTTAGGAGATTGGGTTCTTAATGCAGAGGGATTACAACAAGCACCTGTAGATGTAGAAATGTTGCGTCTATTGCAATGGCACGGGGCCGAAGAGGTTGAGCACCGTGAAGTAGCCGATGCGATGTTTAGATACTTCAGCAATAGCAATGTACTTCGAGTGGGGGCGGCAGTTTTCACGTTCCCTCTATTTATTGTTTTGGCTTATGTTGCTGTCGAAAATCTAGTGGAACAAGATGCTCAATTACCGCATCGTTTTCGTTTCAAAGATTATTTCCGAGCAGCTCGACAAGACCGTGTGCCTAAGGCTGACAATATAATAGGTGCCTGTTTACGATACTTTAATCCCAATTATAGTCCTTTAAATGAAGGATCAACTGAGCAAGCATTGGCATTTTTAAATGATGGCAATTACAAGCAGGCCACTTAAATGACCGTTGTAAAAGTAAATTGTTAAGCCATTATTTAAGGTTTTTCTTAATTGTGTAATTTAATGAAAAACAATAATTAATTAAATAATTTCTAGCCAATTTCACATTGACACCTTAAATATTGCAGATTACCATTTGCGTGCTGGCCTACATTGCCAGTCGGTTTTGACGGACCGAGTTGTAAGACCACATCAGAGTTATTCCATCTGAGGAATACTTATATGTGTGTGCACCCGTTCCCTCCCGTAGCGGTAGGACGGGAGTGGGACACCTTCGGGTGTGCTGGAGTCTTACCCAGTCCGTCAACCTGCTTCCGTTCTGCCACCATAATTTATAATGTTTCGGCAGAACTCCCAATAGAAGGAGTTGGCCCATGCACATTCATAAATTATTGGCAGTCACTGTCAAAATCTATCTCGATACAACTTAAATCACTTTAAAGCAGTTTGATGAGCTATAGGCTTTTCAGGCTTTAATTCGTCACGTCTAAAAACTTAGCAACAATAAAACTTGAGATGTGCCAAGCACAGTCTTTACGGCTTTGCTATGCCTTTTTTTCTCCCAGAAAGGGTAATGGCTTTTATCTCTCATTTAGAAACAACAAGAATTTATAACGGTAAAAATATGCCAACTTTAGAAACATCTTCCAAAAAATTACAGGTTATTCATACCGCAATAGAGCTATTCAATATCTATGGATTTCACAATACGGGCGTGGATTTAATCGCCAAAAAATCTAAAATTCCTAAAGCCACTTTTTACAACTACTTTCATTCAAAAGAGCAGCTTGTTGAAAGGTGCTTATCTTTTCAAAAAAGCCGACTGAAAGAAGAAGTGCTAGCAATTATCTACTCAAGCCGTTACCGAACCTCAAGTGATAAACTCAAAGAGATTATTGTTTTACATGTCAATTTTAATAGTCTGTACTACCTTTTACTTAAAGCCATTTTTGAAATTAAACAGATTTACCCGCAGGCTTACCGTATGGTGATTGAGTATAGAAAATGGCTGCTTCACGAGATTTTTGATCTAGTCTTTAGCTTGGAAAACCGCCCGCTAAAACCCGATGCCAACATGGTTTTAAACCTTATTGATGGTTTGATGTTCCAGATTTTAAGCTCGAATAGTTTGGAAGAGAGGGATGTGATGGTGGAGAGGTTTTTTGGGTGGGAAATTAAATAAGTATTTCCACAAAGATAAATTATAGTTTATAAAGCTAATTTTAAAGTAAAGTTAAAAGTAATCAAATCTTTATAACTATTTTGAATGGATAGAAAGCCAATAAGGTTATTTTATGAGAGAAATAAGGGAATTAAATAAATTATTAAAAGCTTATAAAATATATAGTATTGAAAATTTGGCGTATTCGTTAAAATTTGATCAAAAACATATACTAGATACCTTAGATGGGAAAGACATACTTTTTCCCCATCATATAGTGGGTATGTCTATATCTTATGCCCAATTGGCATTCTTAAAAATTGAAAATAATAATGCAGATATAAATGCTTTAAATAGTTTGAATCTTGCTTTGATGTATGCAGAGGTGGGAAGAGAATTACAATTAAAAGATTTTAAAATAAAACCTTTAGATAAAATGAATGTACATGAGTTAAAGAAGTATTTTTCAGAATTTTCTGCATTACTTTTTTGGGCGATTCTATTAAATAATAAAAATTTAGCAAAGAAATTAGCACGCCAAGTGGAGTTTTGCTTACAACAACAATTTTTATCTGACTTTCCTTTAAGTTATGACTATTTTTCATTATGGGCTTATTACAAATGGATTAATGAAGAGTTTAGATTAGAATCAAAAATAGATGGAAAATTTAAAGATTTGATAAATAATTGGTCATGTGACTCAGTATTTTTAGAACCATTACTAATAGATATAGCAAATTTACACTGCGAAGAATTAATAGATAATGATTTACGTAAGTATCCTCCAAAATTTATTAGTCCTCCGTTTACTTTATTGCCACTTGAAATTCATGTGATTAATAAATTAAGAGCATTGGATGAATTAGAGGAAATATCTTTAAATCATCCTTTAATGAACACTCGTTCTGCAAAAATTAAAGTATTTGAAGTGATAGGTGATGATTTGATTGAAACGATACAGATAAATTTTTTGTAGTTGAATCAACCTACTCAAAAGTGTGGTTGCAAACAGCTGGAGTACAGGAGGATACAATGGCATGAATTTATATATCTACCGAATATATTGATAAATTTGAATTAATTATAGTCATTACTTAGAAATGGCTATGTATAGATGGGATATACCGCAGTGCAAATTATGATTGAACCATCAGTTCTTAGAACCAAATCTCCATTTTCTATTATTGCTAAAAATTTCTTTATTTTTGGATTGCTTTGGATTTTATCTTCATTCTTGTATGGTGTTTTTGACTATGAGTCATATTCTTCCATATTTATTTATCTAATTAGTTTCTATGCTATTTATTTTTTTGGATATTTAATATCTAAACCTATTCTTGCAGACCTTGACTCTAATACTCTTAATCGAGTTAAGTTTTTAAGCCTTATATTTTTTGCTCTTTATTATATAATAATACCTCTACGGTTCTTTCTATTTGATATTAATAATGATTTATATGGTTTTAGACTTGGATTTGGATTCATTTTTCCATTCTGGACACTAACCCCAATTTTTATCACTAATCTGAAGAATAAGTTTTATATTTATTTATGTGTCTTGCTATGCGCTCTAGAAGTAATTTTTTGGGTAATGTTTTTTAAAATGAGTGAGTCTGAAATTTACAAGAGACCTTCATCTGTTGCTATGTTCACAAGTTCTATTATATTCGCCTTAACTTTTCCTTGGTATTTATCTTGGTTAAGAGAAATAGACATCAATAAATGGGTTTTACCATTCTTTTTTAAAGAAGATAGATTTATATCTAAACTAATATCATGGATAGTAATAGGACTTGGTAGTTTATTTATGTTGTTGTTCTATCTTTTCTTCTAAAAAATAATTCTAAAAAGGAGTACCTATGAGATCTTTGATCTGGTCTTTAGTTTAGAAAATCATGTATTAAAACCCGATGCCAAAATGGTTTTAAAATGAATTTATGGTTTGATATTCCAGATTTTAAGCTCCAACAGTTTGGAGGAAAGGGTTGTGGTAATGGAGAGGTTTTTGGGGTAATATTTTATAATGCATAATTCTAAAGTTTACTAACAAAAGGTAACATAATGAGGGGGATTTTAATGCAAGATGTGAGAACAGGCTTATTAATACTTGAAAATAAAGAAGTTGAGAATATAGCTAAAGTCTATTCTTTTGAACAAATTAGAGAAATACTTATTTTTGCTCTAACTGATAGTACTTCTGAATATTGGACAATATTAGCTCTAAACTTGTTGAATAAAAAACCTGAGTATATTTCTGATGAAATAATATTAATACTTAAAAAAATAGCAGGTATGCCCAAAAAATATACACAAAAAACTAGACATGAGGCGTTAAAAATATTTAAAAAACAATGTGGAAATATTAATTAGGGAGCTTATACGAAAAATATTAATCGGCTAATGAAGAATTGGGAAAATTACTTGCAAAGATATGCTGTAAAGTATAAGTAAAGCACTATGCGATTTATGACACTTAAGAATATTAGGCAAATTTTTTAAATACTGGAGAGCGATCAAATGCTAAAAGATATTGGGGACCAGTATCCAAATGGAGCGATAAGTAAAGAAATTATCGAGAATTTTGCAAATACTTTAGGGGTAACATTTCCATCTGAATACGTTGATCTTATTTCGCAACATGATGGAATTTATCCTGAAATTTCTAGCTTTGATTATGTTGACACTGATGGTGAACTAAATATCAGTACAGTTGAATTAGGGGGATACTCGCATGAGCCCCGTATAGAAGGGATGCAATTTCCTGAAGGCGATGATGATTATGCTGGAAAATTGATAGGATTTGGATCGACACCTGGTGGAAATTTTATTTGTTTTGATTACCGATTTCCTTGGATAAAAAATCAACCAAAGATTGTGCTTATTTTACATGATGAATTCTATGATTTTGGAATGAATGAGGGTAAAAGAAAGGTTCTGTACTTAGCAGATAACTTTGAACATTTTATTAATGCTTTACATGAATTTATTGAGTATTAGCAATCTACGATAGTTTTTTGATTTTTAAATAATACTTTATTTAACAGTGCTCAATAGTTGAAAAATAGCGGTTTGGAGACAGAGCGATTGGTAAATTAAATATTAAAGGTTACTAATGATTTTATATGTTTGTAGTTATGTAGTAAGAACTCCATTTTTTTCAGAGAAAAGAATAGATTTAAAAGAA